>PPYE01384142.1_pt1 | contig 110201 bp, 104 predicted proteins | sample 1559881 | NCBI WGS metagenome assembly PPYE01 (sample SAMN08240022, study PRJNA423297) | Human gut metagenome, whole genome shotgun sequencing project.
TGAATGCCAGAATAAGCACAAAGGCATAGCCCCATTACGGGTTCTATGCCTTTGCGTTTTCCGGAAGCAGCATCCGGTCATCAATAAGGAAACGCCCCTTCGCATAAGGAAGCGCCCCCTCGCCCCAGGCTCGGCGGCAGGTCGTCGCTGACATAAGAATCGAAAGCTGCGCTTTCGATGGTCAGCTCCTCAAAAAAGCCTTTACAAACCCAGATTTTCTATTTATAATAAAAGAATAGAGAGTAAGGGGCATTTTGCCCTTATTTATGATAGTAACGATTCAGGACAATCCGACCACACATTCGAATTTCGAACACTTCGTGTTCTTTCCGCCTTTGCAAGGCGGAAAATACTTCTATATGGGGCGGAGCTCTATTAGGATCTAAATATAGGGAAATCGAAGACTCTTACGTGCAAGCACGACAATCCATTGATTTCCACATATTACATCCTGAATAGTTGCTGAATAAAGTTAAAGTTTTAGAGAGGATTCGATAAGATGAAAAAAATTCGTACAAGATTTGCACCAAGTCCTACCGGGCGGATGCATGTTGGAAATTTGAGAACAGCATTATATGCGTATTTGATCGCAAAGCACGAGGGCGGAGATTTCCTGCTTCGTATCGAGGATACCGACCAGGAGCGTTTCGTGGAAGGAGCTTTGGATTTGATATATAAAACCATGAAAGAAACCGGGCTGGAGCATGATGAGGGACCGGATAAAGACGGTGGATATGGTCCGTATGTTCAGAGTGAGAGAATGAAAACCGGAATGTATCTTGAGTATGCAAAACAGTTGGTGGAAAAAGGCGAAGCGTACTATTGTTTCTGTACCAAAGAGCGTCTGGAAGGACTGCATAAAGAAGCAGAGGAGCGCGGCGAGGCGGCAGCGAAGTACGATAAGCATTGTCTGCACCTTTCCAAAGAAGAAATAGAGGAAAAACTGGCAGCAGGAGTGCCTTATGTCATCCGCCAGAATAATCCGACAGAGGGTGAGACTTCCTTTGACGATGTTATCTATGGCACGATTACGGCGCCAAATGAAGAACTTGACGATATGGTATTGATCAAGCAGGATGGTTATCCGACGTATAACTTCGCCAATGTAATCGACGACCATTTGATGGAAATTACGCATGTGGTACGTGGAAATGAGTACCTTTCCAGTGCACCGAAGTATAATCGTTTATACCAGGCATTTGGCTGGGATATTCCGGTTTACGTGCATTGTCCTACGATCACAGACGAGAATCATAAAAAATTGTCCAAGCGTCACGGAGCCTCTTCGTTCGAGGATCTGATGGAACTCGGATATGTGCCGGAGGCCGTTGTGAACTATGTGGCACTGCTTGGTTGGAGTCCGGCAGAGGACCGCGAGATCTTTAGTCTGGAAGAACTTGTAAAAGCATTTGACTACCATCGTATCAATAAATCGCCGGCGGTATTTGATATGAAGAAATTGAGCTGGATGAACGGCGAGTACATCAAAGCGATGGACAATGACAAGTATTATGAGTATGCATTGCCGGTGATCAAAAAGACAATCAAAAAAGATTTGGATCTGAAGAAAATTGCGGATCTTGTAAAGACAAGAATCGAAGTATTTCCAGACATTACAGAGAAGATTGACTTCTTTGAGGAATTGCCGGAGTACGACATTGCGATGTATACGCATAAGAAAATGAAGACAAATTCAGAAAATTCGCTGGAAGTTTTGAAAGAAATGCTTCCACTTTACGAGGCGCTTGACGATTATTCCATTCCTGCCATCGAAAAAGTAGCGATGGATTATGTGGCAGAAAAAGGCTGCAAAAACGGACAGGCACTTTGGCCACTTCGTACAGCAGTGTCCGGAAAACAGATGACACCGGGTGGCGCGTACGAGATTATGGAAATAATTGGGAAAGAAGAATCGCTTGCGCGTATTAGAAAGGGAATTGAACTGCTTAATGAAGCACAGTAAGGAACAGCAGATTGCGATCGATCATGTCGATGGGCCGATGATGGTACTTGCCGGCCCGGGAGCCGGAAAAACGACGGTTATCACGCACCGGGTAAAGAAACTGATTGAAAAAGAGGGAGTAAATCCTGCGCAGATTTTAGTCGTGACATTTTCAAAGGCCGCTGCCGTCGAGATGCGGGAGAGGTTTGAAAAGATCACAGACGGCAGGAGACTTCCGGTTCGGTTTGGAACCTTTCATTCGCTGTTTTTTCAGGTTCTGCGCAATGCCTATCATTATGAGGCGAAAGATATTTTGTCGCAGCGTTTGAAATACCGATTTTTGGAAGAAGCCCTGATGGAGACGGAATACGATGATATCGAGGATCGTTCCGAATTTCTGGAAGAGATCGAAAAAGAGATCAGCCGAATCAAGGGCGAGGGCATTGAAGTCGAAAATTATTATTCGGCGAGCTGCCCGGAGGCGATATTCCGGCAGATTTATGAAGGATATCAAAGCCGGGTGCAGAAAAACCATTATTTGGATTTTGATGACATGGTTTGTTATACCTACGAATTGTTTCGGGCAAGGCCGGACATACTGGCCGGCTGGCAGAAACGATTCCGGTACATTTTGATCGATGAATTTCAGGACATCAACCGATTGCAGTACGCGACGATTCAGATGCTGGCACAGCCGGAAAACAATTTGTTCATTGTCGGCGATGACGATCAGTCCATTTATGGATTCCGCGGGGCACGACCGGATATTATGCTGTCCTTTCCAAAACAGTATAAATCCTTGGAACGGGTTACCATCGGTGGAAATTACCGGTGTACAAGTCAGATTCTGCGGGCGGCGACGGCACTGATCAGGCACAATAAAAAACGGTACGACAAAAAGCTGCTTGCGATGAAAGGATCGGGTGAACTGGTTCACGTCGCGATGTATCAGACACCTGCGGCGCAGGCAGAGGCCATTGCAAAAAAAATACAGCAGGCGATGGAGCAGGGTACACCGCCGGAGCAGATTGCACTTTTGTTTCGGACGGCGCGGCAGATGAACATTTTTTCAAGAAAATTTATGGAGTACAACATTCCGTTTGTGATGAAAGACTCCATTCAGAATATATTTGAGCACTGGGTTGCCAAAGATGTGCTAAGTTATATGAAAATGGCGATGGGCGACCGTTCCAGAAATCTGTTTCTGAAAGTGGCGAACCGGCCAAAGCGGTATTTAAGCCGTGCGGCATTTACGACGGAACCGGTTACCTTTGGCAGCTTGTATGATTATTACCGCGACAAGGCATATATGTGCGAGCGGATCAATGATCTGCAGAATGACTTATTTGCCATGAAACAGATGACACCATATAGTGCGATCGACTACCTTTATCATACGGTGGGATATAAAAATTTTCTTGCCGAATATGCGGCTGAGCGCGGTGTCAATGTAAAAGACTGGGAGGAAATCGTAGAAGAGATTCGCGAAGATGCTTCCGGTTATAACGATTTTGAATCGTGGTTTTCGCATATTGAAGAATATGGAAAACAGTTAGAAGAGCGAAAACAGAAACAAGGCAGGCAGAAAAGCCCGGATGACAAGCCGGGAGTGGCATTGATGACGATGCACAGCGCCAAAGGTCTTGAATTTGATATTGTATTTATTCCCGATGCGAACGAAGGGATGATCCCTTACCGTAAATCCGTCGAAGACGGGCAGATTGAGGAAGAACGAAGATTAATGTACGTTGCCATGACACGGGCGAGGGAGCATTTATATCTCTCATATGTCAAGCAGCGGTTTCAGAAAGAGGAATCTCCGTCCCGGTTTTTAAAAGAAATTGAAAAAAGTATAAACTTTTTATAAATTTGAACCGATAAACACTATAAAAAGAACAAAGGAGGTCTTTATCATGAAACATATTTTGAAAAAAGTAATCGCAATTGCAACTGTAGTAACGATGTTAGCAGCTGTTCCGGCGATGGATGCACAGGCAGCAGTCGTAAAATATGCAACGTACACCAATACCCGCTTTACGTATACGGTTAAATATCCGACTACCTTTCAGCGTGCGGATTATGGTTCCGGAGATGGTACCAAACTGTTTTCCAAAGATGGAAAAGCAAAGGCGACCATTTGGAATTCTTATGGAAAGACCGGCAAGAGAAGCGGAAAGACTGTCGTAGCGACGGCAAAGAAAAATCGAAAAATCAATGTAAAAAAGGCGACAAAGACAGAATGCAGTTATAGTTATAAAATGGGAAAAAATACCATTCAGTACTGCTATGTATTCATCAAAAACGGTGAGATCGCTTTTCAGCTTACCTATCCGACTGCGTCCAAGAAATACTATTCGGCAGCGGCAAAAGGTATGATGGCATCATTAAAGAAAAATAAATCACTTACACTAAACGACTAAAAGGAGGATGGACAGCCATGGGTCTGACAACACAACAAATACTTGCATCTATTGAGAATGGCACAACATCATTAGGAATTGAATTTGGTTCGACACGAATTAAGGCCGTTTTGACGGCAGAGGACAATTCACCGATCGCATCGGGAAGCCATGATTGGGAAAACCGTCTGGAAGACGGTATATGGACGTATACTCTGGAGGATATCTGGACAGGCCTTCAGGACAGTTATGCGAAGATGGCAGAAGATGTAAAAGAAAAATACGGAGTTGTTCTGAAAAAGACGGGAGCCATTGGATTCAGTGCCATGATGCATGGTTACATGGTATTTGATGCGGAGGGGACATTGCTCGTTCCGTTCCGTACATGGAGAAATACGATCACAGAAGAAGCATCGGAAAAACTGACAAAATTGTTATCTTATCACATTCCGCAGCGATGGAGCATCGCACACTTGTACCAGGCGATGTTAAATGGCGAGGAACATGTGAAAAATATTGCGTTCCAGACGACACTTGCCGGCTATATTCATTGGAAACTGACCGGTGAAAAAGTGCTTGGTATCGGTGAGGCATCCGGAATGTTCCCGATCGACTGCGAAGCAAAAGACTGGGATGAAAAACGCGTAAAAATATTTGACGAAGAGGCAAAGAAAAGGGGGTATTCCTTTACCTTGCATGATATATTCCCGAAAGTTCTTGTTGCCGGAGAACAGGCAGGAGTGCTCACGGAAGAAGGAGCAAAATTGTTGGATCCTTCGGGAAATCTGGAAGCAGGAATCCCGCTCTGTCCGCCGGAGGGAGATGCCGGAACCGGTATGGCAGCGACAAACAGCGTGGCGGTCCGCACAGGGAATGTATCTGCCGGAACTTCGGTGTTTGCGATGATTGTATTGGAAAAAGAACTGAAAGAAGTTTACGAAGAAATTGACCTTGTTACGACACCAACCGGAAATCTCGTTGGAATGGTACATTGTAATAACTGTACTTCCGATCTGAATGCGTGGGTCAATTTGTTTAAAGAATTTGCAGAGAGTTTTGGCATGAAAGTCGATATGAATCAGTTGTTTGGAACTCTTTACAATAAAGCATTGGAAGGAGACGACGACTGTGGCGGACTCCTTGCGTACAATTATTTTTCCGGTGAGCATATTACCGGTTTCAATGAAGGTCGTCCAATGTTTGTTCGTACACCGGACAGTAAATTCAATTTGGCAAACTTTATGCGTGTAAACTTGTTTACGGCACTTGGTGCATTGAAAGTCGGACTTGATATTCTGCTCAAAAAAGAGGGCGTGAAAGTAGACCGTATTCTCGGACATGGCGGTTTGTTTAAGACCAAAGGAGTCGGACAGAAGATCATGGCAGCAGCGATGAATGCGCCGGTTTCCGTTATGGAGACAGCAGGAGAAGGTGGTGCCTGGGGAATTGCCCTTCTTGCCGCTTATATGAAAAATAAGGAAGAAGGCCAGACGCTCGACGATTATCTCGAAAAGAAAGTATTTGCCGGCTTTGAAGGTGTGGAAGAAAAACCGGATCCGGCAGACGTAAAAGGCTTTGACGAATTTATCAGCCGTTACAAAGAAGGGCTTCCAATCGAGAAAGCAGCTGTAGAATTTTTGAAATAAAATCCAGATTTGACAGGAAAAGTCAGTCAATTTGGTATCATATAAAAAGGTCAGACATTTTCTGGCCTTTTTCACTTTAAGGAGGAACCCATGGAAAAAGCATTTTTGCCGATATCCAAAAAAGATATGAAAGAACGGGGATGGGATCAGTGCGATTTTGTCTTTGTGATCGGAGATGCCTATGTCGATCATTCGTCGTTTGGACCGGCAATCATCAGCCGTCACTTGGAGGCGTATGGCTACAAAGTGGGGATTATCTCGCAGCCGGACTGGAAAGACGACAAGAGTATTACCGTGCTTGGCGAGCCAAGACTCGCTTTTTTGGTGTGCGCAGGAAATATGGATTCCATGGTAAATCACTATACGGTCAATAAAAAACGACGTCATCAGGATGCGTATACACCAGGGGGTGTATCGGGAAAACGGCCGGATTACGCGACGGTCGTTTATTTGAATCTAATCCGTCGTACATACAAAAACGTGCCGATTGTTTTAGGCGGGATCGAGGCAAGTTTACGGCGCTTATCGCATTACGATTACTGGTCAGATAAGGTGAAACGGTCCATTCTGCTTGATGCGGGGGCAGATCTTATCTCGTATGGAATGGGAGAACATAGTATGCTGGAAATCGCCGATGCACTGGCGAGTGGCATGGATGTGAAAGATATTACGTATATCGCAGGAACGGTCTACCGCACGAAAGAGGGCGCAGAGATTTATGACAGCATGGAACTTCCTGATTTCGAGGAATCGGTGGCTGAGAAGAAAAAATACGCCGAGAGTTTTATGAAGCAGTATGAAAATACGGATCCGTTTACGGCAAAAACATTGGTCGAGCGCTATCCGGGAAAAGTCCTTGTCGTGCAGAATCCACCGGCCAAACCGCTTACGATGCAGGAAATGGATGACATTTACGATTACCCGTATATGGGAACCTACCATCCGAGTTACAAAAAGCAGGGCGGTGTACCGGCGATTCAGGAAATTAAGTTCAGTCTGACGAGCTGCCGCGGGTGCTTTGGCGGCTGCAGTTTCTGTGCGCTGACGTTTCATCAAGGGCGCATCGTGCAGGCGAGAAGTCATGACTCCATCCTGCGGGAAGCAAAGCAAATGACGGAAGATCCGGAATTCAAAGGATATATCCACGATGTGGGTGGACCGACCGGAAATTTCAGGAAGCCGGCCTGTGACAAGCAGATGAAATTCGGGGTCTGCAAAAACAAACAATGTTTATTCCCGAAACCATGTAATAACTTGAATGTAGACCACAAAGATTATGTCGAATTGTTACGAAAATTGAGGAAACTTCCGAAAGTGAAGAAAGTTTTTGTGCGTTCGGGAATCCGTTTTGATTATGTGATGGCGGATGCGAAAGATACGTTTTTGAAGGAATTGTGCGAGTACCATATCAGCGGTCAGCTGCGTGTGGCGCCGGAACATGTATCGGATGCCGTCCTTGACGCGATGGGAAAACCGAAAAATGAGGTTTACGAAAACTTTTTAAAACGTTATGCCAAAGTGAACCGGCTGACCGGAAAGCAGCAGTATGCGGTGCCTTATCTGATGTCATCGCACCCGGGGTCGACGTTGAAAGAGGCGGTGGAACTTGCCGAATACGTCCGGGATCTCGGCTATATGCCGGAGCAGGTGCAGGACTTTTATCCGACACCGGCGACCATCTCCACGTGTATGTACTATACCGGCCTTGATCCCCGCACGATGCAGCCGGTCTATGTGCCGAAGAAACGTCATGAAAAAGAGATGCAGCGCGCTCTGATCCAATACCGCAAGCCGGAAAATTATGCGTTGGTAAAAGAAGCCCTTTTAAAACTGGGACGAACGGATCTTATCGGATTCGACAAAAAATGTCTGATTCCACCGAGACCGTGGAGCGAGAAAAAGAGCGGTAAAAAGAATGAGAAGGACCGTGGAAAACCAGCTGGAAAGCCGCGTGCACGGCGGCAGGAGAAAAGAAAGAAGCAAAAAAGGTAAAAAAATGTTGACTGTTACCATACGTCATGGTTTATAATAGAGATATAGAAAAATGGAGGAACCAAAACGATGAAAATTATTGTAACCGGCGGTGCCGGATTTATCGGAGGTAACTTTGTACATCACATGGTGAATAAATATCCGGACTACGAGATCATTAATCTCGATCTTCTGACTTATGCCGGAAACCTCGAAACATTGAAACCGGTTGAAAATAAACCAAATTATAAATTTGTCCGCGGTGATATCGCAGACCGCAAATTTATCATGGATCTGTTTGAAAAAGAACGCCCGGATATAGTTGTGAACTTTGCAGCGGAAAGCCACGTGGATCGTTCCATCACAGACCCGGGAATCTTTGTGCAGACCAATGTGCTCGGAACCCAGGTACTTTTGGATGCGTCCAAAGAATACGGAGTAAAACGTTATCATCAGGTATCTACCGATGAAGTGTACGGCGATCTGCCACTTGACAGACCGGACCTCTTTTTCCGCGAAGATACGCCGATTCACACATCCAGCCCATATTCTTCAAGCAAGGCAAGTGCTGACCTTTTTGTGCTTGCTTACCACCGTACTTATGGACTGCCGGTGACGATTTCCCGCTGTTCAAATAACTACGGACCATATCACTTCCCGGAGAAATTGATTCCGCTTATCATTTCCCGTGCGCTGGCAGATGAAAAACTTCCGGTTTATGGAAAAGGTGAAAATGTGCGTGACTGGCTCCATGTATCGGATCACTGCGAAGCCATTGATCTGATTCTTCACAAAGGGCGTGTCGGCGAAGTTTACAATGTCGGAGGCCACAATGAGCGTACGAATCTGGAAGTCGTTAAGACGATTTTGAAAGCACTCGATAAGCCGGAAAGTCTGATCGAATTTGTTACCGATCGTCCGGGACACGATCTCCGCTATGCGATCGATCCGACGAAATTGGAGACAGAACTTGGATGGAAACCAAAATACACATTTGAGACAGGAATCAAACAGACGATTCAGTGGTATCTTGATAACAAAGAATGGTGGCAGAATATTATCAGCGGCGAGTACGCGAATTATTTTGATAAAATGTATGGAAAGGAACTGGCAGAATGAAAGTTTTAGTAACCGGAGTCAAAGGACAGTTAGGCTACGATGTTGTGCGTGAACTGCAAAAACGCGGACATGAGGCAGTCGGCGTGGATATCGACGAGATGGATATTACCGATGCGGCAGCCGTAGAACGTGTCATGACAGAAGCGCAGCCGGATGCAGTCATTCACTGTAGTGCCTATACCGCCGTCGACCGCGCAGAAGAAGACATCGAAATCTGTCGCAGAGTCAATGTGGACGGCACAGAGAATATTGCTAAAATATGTAAAAAATTGGATTGCAAAATGCTTTATCTGAGTACCGATTACATCTTTTCCGGCGACGGCGAGAGACCCTGGGAGCCGGATGATGAGGCTTCGCCACTCAATGCCTACGGACAGAGCAAGTATGACGGAGAACTGGCACTCAAAAAGTATGTGGAAAAATATTTTATTGTCCGCATTTCCTGGGTGTTTGGAATCAATGGCAATAATTTCATCAAGACCATGCTCCGCCTCGGGCGTGAAAATGGCGCGGTGAAAGTGGTGGATGACCAGATCGGATCGCCAACCTATACGTATGATCTTGCGAGACTGCTTGTCGATATGATCGAAAGTGACCGCTATGGTGCTTACCATGCGACCAACGAAGGAATCTGCAGCTGGTACGAATTTGCCAAAGAAATCTTCCGCGCCGCCGGCATGGACAACGTTTCCGTGACACCGGTGAAAAGCGGAGAATTTCCGGTAAAGGCAAAACGGCCGAAAAACAGCCGGATGAGCAAAGAAAAACTCGTCGCAAACGGTTTTTCCCTGCTCCCGGCTTGGCAGGATGCAGTAGCACGATATATAAATTTATTGTAACTATTCAGGACCACTGTAAAGGCGGTGGGGAGTCCTGAATAGTTACAATTATCAATGAATCGAACACGTTTCTTCCGGTACAGTTCCCTTGGCGAAATATTCCTTTTTGCTTTGGGAACTGTAGTGGTTTTCAGCCAATGGTTTTCCGCATACGGTGCATATCCGCACAGAAACGACGGAAGACGGCATCGTGAATTTCGCTTTCTCATCTTTATGCTTTTTGCTTAATTTTTCCATAATCGCTTTCCAGATCGCTTTGTGGTAGGTCGTATTGCTCTGCTTTTCGCTGGCGTCATACCCGCCCCAGATTCCGGCAGTAAGATATGGCGTATAGCCGACAAACCACAAGTCTTTATTTCCGGTGGAAGTTCCGGTCTTTCCGGCAACCGGTACATTGATCCCGCGCAGTTTTACGGCGGTTCCGGTACCTGAATTTACGACATCCTGCATTGCGCTCGTGAGTAGGAATGCCGTCGAATCTTTCATAACCTGTTTGCTCGAAGACGTTGTGACGACCGTTATGTCCTCGCCTTTTTTATTTTGCGTCTTTGTGACAACCGGTGTTTTGTCGAGCAGAATATTGCCGTCATGGTCAACGATCTTTGTGTAAAATGTCGCTTTATTGTAGACACCGCCATTGGCAACGCTCGCGAAAGCGGTGGTCAGTTCGAGGTTTGAAACTCCTTTTGTCAGACCGCCGAGTGCCATCGGCAGGGAAATGTCGCTGTAAATCTTTCCGCTTGCATCCGTGTAACTTTCCACCAGAGAGGTAAATCCAAGATTTAACAAATAGTCATAGGCAACTTTCGGGGTTACCTGCTCCAATGTTTTGACCGCGATCACATTCATGGAATCGGCGATCGCTTTGCGGATCGTTACGGTGCCGCGGTATCCGCGATACCAGTTTCTGATAAGACGCTTCGTGCCCGGATAATAATATGGCTCGTCTTTTTGCTGGGTAACCAGTGTCATGCCGGAAGTGTCGAGAGCAGGCAGATACGTGGAAAGGATCTTGTACGTGGAACCCGGCTGACGAAGCGACGTGCTGGCGCGGTTCAGAGTACGGCTGGCTGTCTTTTCTCCACGGCCGCCGCAGATGGCCTTGACCTGTCCTGTCGTCTGATCCATCACAACAAAGGAAACCTGTGGCTGGATGACAAAATCAATCTTTTCGCCTTCCACTTGGCATCCGGTGCCTTTTGACATTGCTTTTTTGTATACTTTAATATACGGATTGGCTTTCTTTTTATCCATATAATAAAGAGGGATTTTTTTCTTTTTCTTCTTGGCAAACCAGTTTTTCATCGTTCCGGCATTGTAATTGTGGGCAACCCCTTTGGCATCGGTTACGGTAAGCTGGTAACTGAGCTGATACGTGGATCCTGCCGGATAATACGAAGGATTGTTGATCACATTGTCGCAGACTTTCTGGATTGAAGCATCCTGCGTGGTATAAATTGTGAGTCCGCCGCGGTAAAGAGCGTTGTAGGCCTGAGTCTCTGTGTAACCAAGTTCATTTTTCATATCTGAAATGACCTGATCGATCAAAGCGTCCGTAAAATAAGAAGTCGTCGTCTGCGTGGCGGTAGTTTCTTTGTTTACGGCTTTGATGCGGGCATATACTTTGTCTTTCATGGCTTTGTCATATTCATCGGAAGTGATATATCCCTGATCTTTCATATAAGAAAGAATGGTTGTCCGTTTTTTGGCATTTCGTTTTGGATGTGTGATCGGATTGTAGCCGGCGGGGTTCTGCGTAATTCCAGCGAGCACGGCGGATTCCGAGATGGTAAGTTCCGATACATCTTTGTCAAAATAGCGTTTGGCGGCTGCCTGAACGCCGAGTGTATTCTGTCCGAGATTGATCGTGTTCAGATAATACTCGAGGATCTGCTCTTTCGTCAGACGGTTTTCGAGCTGGATGGCGAGGTACTGTTCCTGCACTTTTCGTTCCAGTTTTTGAGCGAAAGTCGTTTCTTCGCCCCCGTTGAAAACCTGATTTTTCAAAAGCTGCTGTGTGAGCGTACTGGCACCCTGATGAAATTCTCCGCCATTGGACAGTCCGCTGAATGTCGCACGGAAAATTCCCTGCAGATCGATTCCGTCGTGAACCCAGAAACGTTCGTCTTCGATAGCAACGAAAGCATTTTGCAGGTGCTTTGGAATGGTATCGAGCGTCGCATATTGACGGTTTGCCTCTTTTCCTACGAGCGTCTGAATGGTCTTTCCCTTACTGTTTAATATAGTGGTCGCATAACCGTCCGGGATGACATTGATGGTGTCAATGCTTGGAGCGGTTTCCATCAGTCCGTTTACGATGCCGGACACGCCACTGAGTGCGACAGCGGCGATAACGACCAGCGAGATGAGGACGACTCTTGCTGCCATGACTTTACATTTATTCAAACGGTGAGTGGCAGGTGATTTTAATTTTCTTGCCCGCTCAACCGTATTTCTTCGGCTGAAATTCATAGAAAATATCCTTCCTTTCTGAATTTTTATTCAATCCTTTTCTTATAGTATACCAAAAAGTCTTGCAAAGGGAAAGAAAAATTAGTACACTATTGTAAAAGGGGCGAAAGGATAATGGAAATGCCAGAAGCGATAAAGATGATATATCAGGGCGGAAGTGCCGAAGTAATTGAAAAGAAATCCCGGTTTATCGGAGAAATCTATCCCATCGGATCGGAGGAAGAAGCGCAGAATATCGTAAATCAGATCCGGAAAAAACATTATGATGCCAGACACCATTGTTTCGCATATGTACTCGGTGAAAAAAATGAAGTGGAGCGCTGCAGCGATGACGGTGAGCCGTCGGGAACTGCGGGGCGGCCGATGTTAGACCTGCTTGTCGGAGCCGGGGTGCACGATGTGCTTGCTGTCGTGACGAGATATTTTGGCGGTACGCTGCTTGGAACCGGCGGTCTTGTGCGGGCATATTCAGCGGCGACAAAAGAAGCGCTTGAAAACTGCGAGATCCGTCAGAAGGAAGTCGGGTATCGTATGACAATTGCCACGGATTATGTGGATCTTGGTAAAATCCAATATCTGGCAGCTGCCAGAGAATTAAAAGAAGAAAATGTCGATTATGGGGAAAATGTGTCGATTACGTATGAGGTCCCTGAGACGGAAATCGATGCCTTTGAAAAAGAACTGGTTGACAAAACCGGTGGAAAATGTAAGATAGATAGAGGAAGTAAAATATGGATCTACTCGAATATATGAATGAAATGAATAGAGAAAAAGAGTCTCCGCTGGCTTCGCGTCTTCGTCCGACGACACTGGATGAAGTGGTGGGGCAGGAGCATATCATCGGGAAGGATAAATTACTATACCGCGCAATTAAGGCGGATAAACTGAGTTCTATCCTATTGTATGGTCCTCCGGGGACAGGTAAGACGACACTTGCGAAAGTGATCGCGGCGACGACAAAAGCGGAATTTTTACAGATCAATGCGACATCTGCCGGAAAAAAAGATATGGAAGAAGTGGTCGCAAAAGCAAAAGAAAACCGCGGAATGTACGGAAAAAAGACGATTTTATTTATCGACGAGATTCACCGTTTCAATAAAGGCCAGCAGGATTATCTGCTTCCTTTTGTCGAGGATGGAACGATCATTTTGATCGGGGCAACGACGGAAAATCCGTATTTTGAGGTAAATGGAGCGTTGATTTCCCGCTCCATCATTTTTGAACTGCATCCACTCTCCAAAGAAAATATCAAGGCACTTTTGACGCGGGCGGTTACGGATGTGGAAAAAGGACTTGGCAGTTATCATGCCGAGATGGATGAAGAGGCGCTTTCTTTTTTGGCTGAGATCAGCGGCGGAGATGCCCGCATGGCGCTGAATGCAATTGAACTTGGTGTCCTGACGACACCGCGCGGCGAGGACGGAAAGGTGCATATTACGCTGGAAGTGGCGCAGGAATGTATCCAGAAGCGCACGATCCGATATGATAAGACCGGAGACAATCATTACGATACGATTTCCGCATTTATCAAAAGTATGCGGGGATCCGACCCGGATGCGGCAGTATATTATCTGGCGCGGATGCTCTATGCCGGTGAAGATATCCGATTTATCGCGCGCCGCATCATGATCTGTGCGGCGGAAGACGTGTCCAATGCGGATCCGCAGGCACTTGTCGTGGCGACGGCGGCATCGCAGGCAGTCATGCAGCTTGGCATGCCGGAAGCACGGATTATCCTTGCACAGGCGGCGACGTATGTGGCGTGCGCACCAAAGAGCAATTCGGCGATTATGGCGATCGACGGTGCGATGGAATTTGTGAAGGCACATCCCGATTACAAAATTCCCTCCTATTTGCAAGACGCACATTATAAAGGGGCGGCTAAACTGGGACATGGAATCGGTTACAAATATGCCCACGATTACAAAAACCATTATGCCAGACAGCAATATTTGCCGGATGCCTGCAAAGACATACATTTTTACAACCTGTCAGAGCAAGGATATGAAAAACGGCTGAAAGAGCATTTGACACGCATCCACAGAGAAAGTGAGGAAGACAATGGCGGACAATAAGAAAGAAACAAAAAGCAGATATCCGAAATCCATCCGGGTTATCGCGATGGTGGGTATTATTCTTTTACTTGCACTATATATTATTACACTGATTGCGGCACTGACGACATCCCCGCGGGCAGCAGGATTGTTTAAAGCCTGCCTCGGAGCATCTATTTTGCTTCCGATCGTACTTTGGGGTTATCTTCGTATCGCAATCTTATTGACACCAAAAAAAGATAAAGGAGAAGACAATGTTTGAGATAAAAGCCAGAGAGGGAAAAGCGCGGAGAGGAACATTTCACACGCCACATGGGGATATTCAGACTCCCGTATTTATGAATGTAGGAACTGTCGCAGCGATCAAGGGGGCGGTGTCTACGATGGATCTGAAGGAAATCGGAACACAGGTAGAACTTTCCAATACGTATCATCTTCATGTGAGACCGGGGGACGATGTCGTCCGCAAAATGGGCGGACTTCACAAATTTATGAACTGGGATCGCCCGATCCTCACGGATTCCGGTGGATTTCAGGTGTTTTCTTTAGCAGGGCTCCGCAAGATTAAAGAGGAAGGCGTTTATTTTAATTCACACGTTGACGGCCGAAAGATTTTCATGGGACCGGAAGAAAGTATGCGGATTCAGTCGAATCTGGGCTCAACGATCGCCATGGCATTTGACGAATGTGCGCCGCATCCGGCGACACGCGAGTATATGGAAGCGTCCGTCGCGCGTACGACACGCTGGCTGGAACGCTGCAAACGTGAGATGGACCGGTTAAATTCCCTTCCGGATACGATCAATAAAGAGCAGATGCTTTTTGGAATCAATCAGGGAGGAATATTTGAAGATATCCGTATCGAGCATGCACAGCGGATTTCCGAATTGGATCTGCCGGGGTATTCCATCGGCGGACTGGCTGTCGGCGAGAGCCATGAAGAGATGTATCACATTCTTGATGAAGTTGTGCCACATCTTCCGGACAACAAACCGAGATACCTGATGGGAGTCGGAACGCCGGCGAACATTTTGGAAAGTGTCGAGCGCGGTGTGGATTTCTTCGACTGTGTATATCCGGCGCGAAATGGCCGGCATGGACATGCCTATACAAACTTTGGAAAGATGAATCTGATGAACAAACGCTTTGAACTGGATGAGCGTCCGATCGAGGAAGGATGTCAGTGTCCGGCGTGCCGCCACTACTCGCGTGCTTATATCCGGCACCTGCTCAAAGCAAAAGAAATGCTGGGACTTCGATTATTGGTCTTGCATAATCTTTATTTTTATAATACAATGATGAGTGAGATTCGCGATGCGATTGAAGAAAATCGTTTTCAAGAATATAAAAAGAAAAAATTGGATTCGATGGAATCTAATGAATACTAAGTCTCGTAACAGAGCCAGGAGGTAAAGAAATGGGAACAGTTGGAATGGTTATTTATATCGTAGTTATCATCGGTGTATTTTGGCTGATTGCGATCCGACCACAGAAAAAACAGGAAAAAGAACATCAGGCATTGATCGGTGGTCTTGCTGTAGGTGACAGTATCCTGACAACAAGCGGATTTTATGGCGTCGTGATCGACATGCCGGACGATAATGTTGTGATCGTAGAATTCGGAAACAACAAAAACTGCCGTATCCCTATGAAAAAGGATGCAATCGTAGAAGTACAGAAAGCAGAAGAGTAGAAAAGAAGAAAAGAAGGCTGCACTCTTGACAATATTGAAGCGAGGGGGCAGCCTTCTTTACAAGATACTAAAATGCGGGTACATTTTTTAGAATATTGATAATCTGAAAACGATGAAAAATAGCTTGCAAAAAAAATAAAAAAAGTACTTGCATTCCCCAAAAACTTAGTGTATAATAGCAATTGCTGTGACATGATAGCGAAGAAGCGTGAGGTTGCCATCCGATGGATGGGTTTTCCGTGGAGCGAATGTCAAGAGACCGTAGATCAGCATATCACGGTCAGTAAACCTGACGGCAAGTCACTGTACGTAACATAGTTTCTGCCAGATAGAGAGCAGATAAACGTGTGAGAAAGTATGCCACGATGTGGCATTTTCGTGTGAACCGGCACGACACACACGGATGAGTGTACAGTCACCACTTGTCGTACGAACTATTATTAATTCAGTACGAAAAGGAGGCGGCTTTTTTTATGGCAAGTCAGCAGACAATGAGAATCATTTTAAAAGCATACGATCATCAGTTAATCGATATGGCAGCAGCCAAACTGATTGATACAATTAAGAAAACAGGAGCAAAAGTAAGCGGTCCGGTACCTCTTCCTACAAAGAAGGAAGTTGTTACGATTCTGAGAGCCGTTCATAAATATAAAGACTCCAGAGAGCAGTTCGAGCAGAGAACTCATAAAAGACTGATCGATGTGCTTAAGCCATCACAGAAAACAGTTGATGCATTATCCCGTTTGGAAATGCCGGCTGGTGTTGCAATTGATATTAAAATGAAATAATTCATTTAATATAAGATAAGGTGTAAAACCTACGGGGTGAAAATAGTGCCCCGGTCCTAAGGTTGGAAGCGGTCCTCCGGTTCAGGATCAGGGAAAACCATCTAGGATGATTACTTTCCGCTTTTTGGATCAGGTTTCTACCTGTGAGAAACGACCAATTATGAAAGTGATCCGCTGTAGAATTTAGGAGGTAAAGAAAGATGAAAAAAGCTATCGTAGCTACAAAAGTTGGAATGACTCAGATTTTCAACGAAGACGGTGTTTTGACACCGGTTACTGTGCTTGAAGCTGGTCCGGTTTATGTAACTCAGATCAAAAATGAAGAGACAGACGGATACAGTGCAGTACAGGTTGGTTATGGCGATATCCGTGAGAAACTCGTCAATAAACCAATGCAGGGACACTTCTCCAAAGCAGGTGTGGACAACAAGAGATTTGTTACAGAGTTCAAACTTGACGGTGCAGAGGAGTATACATTAGGACAGGAAATCAAAGCAGATATCTTTGAAGCCGGTGACAAGATTGACGTAACAGCAACAAGCAAAGGTAAAGGATTCCAGGGCGCGATCAAACGTCACGGACAGTCCAGAGGACCTATGGGTCACGGCTCCAAATTCCATAGACATGCAGGTTCCAATGGTTCCGCATCGGATCCTAGCAAAGTATTTAAAGGCAAGAAAATGCCTGGTCAGATGGGTGCTGTAAAGGTTACTATCCAGAACCTTGAAGTAGTAAGAGTAGATGCAGAAAACAATCTTCTCTTGGTAAAAGGTGCAGTACCGGGACCTAAGAAATCAACTGTTATTATTAAAGAATCCGTTAAGGCATAACTTTTCGGAAAGGAGGATGACACAGATGGCAAGCGTATCTGTTTACAATATGGAAGGCAAAGAAACAGGTAAAATGGAATTGAACGATTCTATCTTTGCTGCTCCAGTAAATGAACATTTGGTTCATATGGCAGTTGTGTTACAACTTGCTAACAAACGCCAGGGAACACAGAAAGCAAAAACACGCTCTGAAGTTCGTGGCGGTGGTAGAAAACCTTGGAGACAGAAAGGAACCGGACATGCAAGACAGGGTTCGATCCGTGCTCCACAGTGGAAAGGCGGCGGAGTTGTATTTGCTCCAACACCAAGAGATTATTCATTCAAAATGAATAAAAAAGAAAAAGCAGCTGCAATCAAGTCTGCTTTGACAACAAAAGTAAACGAGGGAAAACTTGTTGTTGTTGAAGGAATGGAATTTGACGCTCCTAAGACAAAGACAATCACAACCCTTTTGAATGGTTTAGATAAGAAAAAAGCGCTCATCGTAGTAGCGGAAGAAGGAAAAAATGCAACACTTTCTGTTCGCAACATTCCTACCGCAAGAGGCGTATTCGCAAACTCCATCAATGTATATGACATTTTGAAATATGACAATGTCATCTTGACAAAGAGTGCAGTTGCAGCAATCGAGGAGGTGTACGCATAATGGCAGATTTGAAATATTATGACATTATCTCAAAACCAGTTATCACAGAGAAATCTATGGCTGGCATGGAATTGAAGAAATACACATTCTATGTACACACTGAGGCAACAAAGAGTCAGATCAAAGAAGCAGTTGAAAAAATGTTCGCTGGTACAAAAGTAGCGAAAGTCAACACAATGAACTGCGAAGGTAAAAACCGCAGACGTGGAATGACAACAGGTAAAACTGCTAAGAGAAAGAAAGCTATCGTTCAGTTGACAGAGGATAGCGCTGATATCGAAATTTTTGAAGGCTTATAAGAAACATTTGATTGAATTGAAAGGAGTGTAACTCATGGGAATTAAAACATTTAACCCATATACACCTTCTAGAAGACAGATGTCCGGATATGATTTCTCTGAAATCACAGCATCAACTCCGGAGAAATCCCTTACAACTTCCGTTAAGAAAAATGCGGGACGTAACGCACAGGGTAAGATCACTGTCAGACATCGCGGAGGCGGTTCTAGAAGAAAATATAGAATCATCGACTTTAAGAGAAATAAGGATGGAATTCCTGCAACAGTTAAGAGCATCGAATACGATCCAAACAGAACAGCAAACATTGCATTGATCTGCTATGCAGACGGCGAGAAAGCATATATCCTTGCACCAGCTGGTTTGAAAGTCGGACAGCAGGTTATGAATGGTGAGACAGCAGAAGCAAGAGTCGGAAACTGTCTTGAACTCAAAGATATCCCTGTTGGTACATTGGTACACAACATTGAACTTTATCCTGGACACGGCGGACAGCTCGTTCGTGCAGCAGGAAACAGTGCACAGCTTATGGCGAAAGAAGGAAAATATGCAACACTTCGTATGCCATCCGGCGAAATGAGAATGGTTCCAATCAACTGCCGTGCAACAATCGGACAGGTTGGAAACTCTGAGCACAACTTGATCAACATCGGTAAAGCAGGACGTAAACGTCATATGGGTATCCGCCCAACTGTTCGTGGTTCTGTCATGAACCCTAATGACCATCCACATGGTGGTGGTGAAGGTAAGACCGGTATCGGACGTCCGGGTCCATGTACACCTTGGGGCAAACCTGCACTTGGTCTTAAGACAAGAAAGAAAAACAAACAGTCGAATAAGATGATCGTTCGAAGAAGAGATGGTAAAGCTTTAGCAAAATAAAGCATAAAAGGAGGTAAAGCTAGTGGCTCGTTCATTGAAAAAAGGACCATTCGCTGATGCGCATCTTCTTAAAAAAGTAGATGCCATGAACGAATCTGGAGATAAACAAGTTATTAAAACATGGTCACGTCGTTCTACGATTTTCCCAAGCATGGTAGGTCATACGATCGCTGTTCATGATGGAAGAAAACATGTTCCTGTATATATTACAGAGGATATGGTAGGACACAAACTTGGTGAGTTTGTTGCAACAAGAACCTATCGTGGACATGGAAAAGATGAGAAAAAAGGCAGATAATGTTTTAAATATTGAAAGGAGGTTTCATCCGTGGCTAAAGGACATAGATCACAGATCAAGAAAGAAAGAAACCAGAATAAAGATACTAGACCATCCGCTAAGTTGTCATATGCAAGAATGTCCGCACAGAAAGCTGGCTTTGTATTGGATGCAATCCGCGGCAAAGATGTACAGACAGCACTTGGTATCTTGGCATATAACCCTAGATATGCATCATCTGTAATTGAGAAGTTATTGAAATCTGCAATTGCAAATGCTGAAAATAATAATGGAATGAATCCGGAAAATCTTTACGTTGAAGAGTGCTTTGCAAACAAAGCAACGACAATGAAGAGAATTCGCCCAAGAGCTCGTGGTATGGCTTACAGAATCGAGAAGAGAATGTGCCATATTACAGTAATCTTGAATGAGAGATAGTGAAAGGAGAATAACAATGGGACAAAAAGTTAATCCTCATGGTTTGAGAGTCGGCGTTATCAAAGACTGGGAATCCAAATGGTTCGCAGAGCCGGAAAATTTCGCTGATGCTCTTGTAGAAGATTATAAGATCCGTGAGTTCTTGAAGAAAAAACTGTATCATGCAGGAGTTTCCAAGATTCAGATCGAGAGAACAACCGGACGTGTTAAAGTTATCGTATATACAGCAAAACCTGGTGTAGTAATCGGAAAAGGTGGAGCAGAGATCGAGAAATTGAAAGTAGAGCTTGCTAAGTTCTCCAATCAGAAGATTCTCGTAGACATCAAAGAAGTAAAGAAACCAGACAGCGATGCACAGCTTGTTGCTGAGAATATCGCACAGCAGCTTGAAAATCGTATTTCTTTCCGTCGTGCAATGAAATCCTGCATGGGAAGAGCGATGAAAGCAGGCGCAAAAGGAATCAAAACATCTTGTTCCGGACGTCTTGGTGGAGCTGATATGGCTCGTACAGAGTTCTACAGCGAAGGAAATATTCCACTTCAGACACTTCGTGCAGATATTGATTATGGTTTCGCAGAAGCAAACACAACTTATGGTAAGATCGGTGTTAAAACTTGGATCTATCATGGTGAAGTACTTCCAACCAAAGGTGGAAAACCAGCTAAGGCTAGTTCAAAGGAAGGGAGCGATAAATAATGTTAATGCCTAAAAGAGTAAAACGTCGTAAACAGTTTCGTGGTTCTATGAAAGGTAAGGCTTTGCGCGGAAATAAGATCACATACGGTGATTTCGGTATCGTTGCTACAGAGCCAGCCTGGATTAAATCCAATCAGATAGAGGCAGCCCGTATTGCTATGACACGTTACATCAAACGTGGTGGTAAAGTTTGGATCAAGATTTTCCCAGACAAGCCGGTAACTAAGACACCAGCTGAAACTCGAATGGGTAAAGGTAAAGGTGCTTTGGAATATTGGGTAGCTGTAGTTAAGCCAGGACGTGTAATGTTCGAGATCGCCGGTGTACCAGAAGAGACAGCAAGAGAAGCTCTTCGTCTTGCAACACACAAATTGCCGGTAAAATGTAAGATCGTTTCACGCGCAGACTTAGAAGGAGGTGCGGGCAGTGAAGAGTAAGGAATTCATGAACAATTTGAATGGTAAATCACTTGCCGAATTAAATGACGAGTTAGTAGCTGCTAAGAAGGAACTCTTCAACTTGAGATTCCAGAACGCAACAAACCAGCTTGATAACACAAGTAGAATTAAAGAAGTTAGAAAGAATATCGCTCGTATCCAGACAGCAATGTCCATGGAACAGAAAGCCGCTAACTAGAAGGTGCAAGAAAGGAGGACTTTGTTGTGGAGAGAAAACTTAGAAAAACTCGTGTAGGAAAAGTTGTAAGCAACAAGATGGATAAGACAATCGTTGTTGCTGTCGTTGACAACGTAAAACATCCACTTTACGGAAAAATCGTAAAGAGAACGTATAAATTGAAAGCTCATGACGAGCAGAATGAATGTAACATCGGTGATAGAGTAAAAGTTATGGAAACAAGACCATTGTCCAAAGATAAGAGATGGAGACTTGTAGAAATAATCGAAAAAGCTAGATAGTTTTTGCAAAAGCAAAATTTTGTTATATTCAAAATTTCGAAAGGAGTTACTATTATGGTACAGCAGGAAACGAGACTTAAAGTTGCTGACAATACCGGTGCAAAAGAATTGCTTTGTATCCGTGTACTCGGCGGTTCCGTTAGAAGATATGCAGCAGTTGGCGATATCATCGTTGCTACGGTCAAAGATGCAACACCAGGTGGAGTTGTTAAAAAAGGAGACGTAGTAAAAGCTGTTGTTGTTCGTACAGTAAAAGAAATTCGTCGTCCAGACGGTTCCTATATTCGTTTTGATGAAAATGCAGCAGTTATCATCAAAGATGACAAGACCCCAAGAGGAACACGTATTTTTGGACCTGTAGCTAGAGAGTTGAGAGATAAACAATTTATGAAAATTGTATCTTTGGCTCCAGAAGTATTATAAGGAGGTGTCCCTGAAGTGGCAACATCAAAGATCAAAGTAGGTGATACCGTTCGCGTTATTGCCGGTGTCGATAAAGATAAAGAAGGTAAAGTAATCGAAGTAAAAGATGGAAAAGTCAAAGTTGAGGGAGTAAACATGGTGAAAAAACATGTGAAACCAAATCAGGCAAATGCAAAAGGCGGAATCGTTGAAGAAGAAGCTGCATTTGACATTTCCAACGTAATGTATGTAGTAGACGGAAAAGTTACAAGAATCGGTTTCAAAACTGAGGATGGTAAAAACAAAGTCCGCTATGCAAAAGCAACTGGCGCAGTGATTGATTAATTTGAGAGGAGGTACTTAAAGTGGCTAGATTAAAAGAAACGTATTTGAACGAAATCGTTCCTGCATTGCAGAAGAAATTCGAGTACAAAAATATTATGCAAGTACCAAAGCTCGACAAAGTTGTTATCAACATGGGCGTTGGTGAAGCAAAGGAAAATTCAAAAGTTTTGGATACAGCAATCAGTGACCTTGAGATTATCACAGGACAGAAAGCTGTAGTAACAAGAGCTAAGAAATCTGTAGCAAACTTCAAACTCCGTGAGGGACAGCCAATCGGATGTAAAGTTACACTTCGTGGTGAAAAGATGTATGAGTTCGTTGATCGTCTCATCAACCTTGCATTGCCTCGAGTACGTGACTTCAGAGGTGTAAATCCTAATGCCTTTGACGGTCGTGGAAACTATGCTATGGGTATCAAAGAGCAGTTGATCTTCCCTGAGATCGAGTACGATAAAGTAGATAAAGTACGTGGTATGGACGTTATCTTTGTTACTACTGCTCAGACTGATGAAGAAGCACGTGAATTGTTGGCACAGTTTGGTATGCCGTTTAAGAAATAGTTAGGAGGGTTTTTCATGGCTAAAACGTCTATGAAGATTAAACAGCAGCGTAAAGCTAAATTTTCAAGCAGAGAATACAGCCGTTGCAAAATCTGTGGTCGTCCACATGCATACTTGAGAAAATACGGAATTTGTCGTATTTGTTTCCGTGAGTTGGCATACAAAGGCCAGATCCCAGGTGTCAAAAAAGCAAGTTGGTAAGACTGAACTTGTTATCTAGTTAAGGAGGAAAATGTAATGACTATGAGCGATCCAATTGCAGATATGCTTACAAGAATCCGTAATGCAAATACTGCAAAACATGATACAGTTGATGTTCCTGCTTCTAAGATGAAGATTTCGATTGCAGAGATTCTTTTGAAGGAAGGATATATCAAAGGTTTTGATTTGGTAGATGTTGATGGATTTAAATCAATCCACATCACATTGAAATATGGTAAAGACAAAAACGAAAAGATCATCTCCGGTTTGAAGAGAATCTCCAAACCAGGTCTTCGTGTATATGCTAACGCAGAAGAACTTCCTAAGGTTCTTGGCGGACTCGGAATCGCTATCGTTTCAACAAACAAAGGTGTTCTTACAGACAAAGAAGCTCGTAAGTTGAACGTAGGCGGCGAAGTATTAGCATTCGTATGGTAGTTTAAACTCCGTGAGGCAGATTTTCTGCCGAATGGAACTTATTCAAAATATAGGAGGTACGGCAAATGTCACGAATTGGAAGATTGCCTATCGCGGTACCTGCAGGTGTAACTGTAGATATTGCAGAAAATAATAAGGTGACAGTAAAAGGACCAAAGGGAACACTTGAAAGAGTATTGCCTGCGGAAATGAAAATTGAAAAAGACGGAGACGAGATCAAAGTTTCCCGTCCAAATGACTTGAAGAAAATGAAATCTCTGCATGGTTTGACCAGAACATTGATCTACAACATGATCGTAGGTGTAACAGAAGGTTATTCTAAGACATTGGAAGTAAACGGTGTTGGTTACAGAGCTGTAAAGCAGGGTAAAAAATTAGTATTATCTCTTGGATATTCTCATCCTGTAGAAATGGAAGATCCGGAAGGATTGGAAGTAACTGTGGATGGTCAGAACACGATTATCGTTAAGGGAATTGATAAAGAAAAAGTTGGCCAATATGCTGCTGAGATCAGAGAAAAGAGAGCACCGGAGCCATATAAAGGCAAAGGTATTAAGTACTCTGATGAAGTGATCAGACGTAAAGTTGGTAAGACTGGTAAGAAATAGAAAGGAGTAAAATAGAATGGTTAGTAAAGTAAATAGAAGCGAAGTTCGCGTAAACAAACACAGAAGATTACGTAGCCGTCTGTCCGGAACTCCTGAGAGACCACGTTTGGCAGTATTCCGCAGCAACAATCATATGTATGCACAGGTAATTGATGATGTTGCCGGTAATACAATCGTTTCTGCCTCTACTCTTCAGAGTGAAGTAAAAGAAGGTCTGGAGAAAACGAATAATGTAGAAGCTGCAGCAAAACTTGGTGAAGTTATCGCAAAGAAAGCTTTGGATAATGGAATCAACGAAGTCGTATTTGACCGTGGCGGTTACATTTATCAGGGTAAAGTTAAGGCATTAGCAGATGCAGCTAGAGAAGCTGGTCTTCAATTCTAAACAAGGAGGAAAACTCATGAAACGTGAAATTATTGATGCTAGTCAGTTTGAATTAGAAGATAATGTAGTATCAATTAAACGTGTTACCAAGGTTGTTAAAGGTGGTCGTAACTTCAGATTTACCGCATTGGTAGTTGTAGGTGACGGCAACGGACACGTTGGAGCAGGTTTAGGAAAAGCAATGGAAATTCCGGAAGCAATTCGCAAAGGAAAAGAAGATGCTATGAAGAAACTCATCGAAGTACCAATCGATGAGAATGGAAGTATTCCACATGACTTCATCGGAAAATTCGGCAGTGCTGAAGTTCTTATGAAGAAGTCTCCAGAAGGTACAGGAATCATCGCCGGTGGTCCGGCACGTGCCGTATTGGATCTTGCAGGATACAAAAATATCCGTACAAAGTCTTTGGGGTCCCGTAACAAACAGAACGTTGTTCTTGCAACGATCGCTGGTTTGAGCGAGCTCAAGACACCGGAAGAAGTAGCAAAACTTCGCGGACTTTCCGTAGAAGAAGTGTTAGGTTAGGAGGTACTTTTTCATGGCTGGAAAATTGAAAATCACATTAACAAAATCTACCATTGGTGCCATTCCTAAACATCGTAAAACAGTTGAGGCTCTTGGCCTCAGAAAGCTCAACAAAACAGTTGAGATGCCTGATAACGATGCAGTTAGAGGAATGATTCAGCAAGTTAGACACTTGGTTAAAGTAGAAGAAATCTAATATAAGGAGGTGCCATAAATGAATTTATCAGAATTAAAACCTGCAGCAGGTTCCAAACACAGCGATGAATTCCGTCGTGGACGTGGACATGGTTCAGGAAATGGTAAAACTGCCGGAAAAGGTCATAAAGGACAGAAAGCACGTTCTGGAGCACCTAGACCAGGTTTCGAAGGTGGTCAGCTGCCACTGTACAGAAGACTGCCTAAGAGAGGTTTTACAAATATCAATAGTAAAGACATTGTTGCTATCGGACTTGACCGTCTCAATGCATTTGAAGATGGCGCAGAAGTAACAGTTGAAACTCTTATGGATAAAGGGATTGTAAACAATCCTAGAGATGGAGTCAAAATTCTTGGAAATGGAGAATTAACCAAAAAGCTCACAGTTAAAGTAAACGCATTTAGCAAGAGTGCTGTTGAAAAAATTGAAGCAGTTGGTGGAAAAGCAGAGGTGATCTAATGCTTGAAACGATAAAAAATGCGTTTAAGACGAAAGAGATCCGAAACAAACTTTTGTTTGTGTTTTTGGGGCTTATCATCGTCCGGATCGGATGTAACATTCCGCTTCCGGGCGTAAATACAAATGTTATCCAGAATTTGTTTGATAACAATCAGGCGTTGAACTTCCTCGATGTTATGACGGGTGGATCCTTTACAAGAATGTCCATCTTTGCATTGAACATCACACCGTACATCACAGCATCCATTATCGTACAGCTTCTTACCATCGCAATTCCGCGTTTGGAAGAATTGCAGAAAGATGGAGAAGACGGAAGAAAGAAGATCAACGAGTACACAAGATATCTTTCTATCGTACTTGCTTTGATCGAAGGTCTTGCTATCGTTATCGGATTCCGTAACCAGGGATTCTTTACAGAATCTGGATATACATCTGTGATTATTTCCGTTGTTGCTTTGACGGCAGGAGCTGCATTCCTTATGTGGCTTGGTGAGGAAATAACAGAAAAAGGTATTGGAAATGGTATTTCCATTATCTTGTTGATCAACATTGTTGCACGTATTCCTAGTGATCTGATCTCTTTGTATAATCAGTTCATCAAGAGCGCAGCAAATGTCACGAACCGAATTCTTGCAGCAGTGATCATTCTTGTTCTGATCGTTGCCATGTTTGCATTTATCGTATGGCTTCAGGATGGCGAGAGAAAAATCCCTGTACAGTATGCAAAGAAAATGCAGGGACGGAAAATGTTTGGCGGTCAGTCCAGCCATATTCCGTTGAAAGTAAATACAGCCGGCGTTATCCCGGTTATCTTTGCAAGTTCTATGTTACAGCTTCCAGTTGTCATTGCCAGTTTTGCGGGTGTGAAACCGGCATCCGGAGAAGGAGCATCCTTGATCCAGAAATTCCTCAAGGTCTGCAATCAGAGCGACTGGTGTAATATTAGTTCATGGGGTGATTTCAAATATACATTAGGATTACTCGTATATATCGCATTGGTAATCTTTTTTGCATATTTCTATACCTCAGTAACATTTAATCCGCTTGAAATTTCAAACAACATGAAAAAGCAGGGTGGATTTATTCCGGGTATTCGTCCCGGCAAACCAACAACCGATTATCTTACCAATGTACTCAACAGCATTATTTTTATCGGTGCTGTCGCAATGGTTATCGTATGTGTGCTTCCAATCGTCTTCTCAGGTGTGTTCGGAGCAAACGTATCCTTTACCGGTACATCTTTGATCATCATTGTTGGGGTTGTTATTGAAACATTGAAACAGCTTGAATCCCAGATGTTAGTCCGTAATTATAAAGGATTCTTGGGAAATTGATGATAGGATAAAAAGGCAATCGACCTGCGGAAATTTATTTTCGTATGGTCGCTTACCTTTTTTGCATTGAAATGAAAAGGAGAATGGCTATGAAAATTGTTATGCTTGGTGCTCCTGGTGCCGGAAAAGGTACGCAGGCAAAAATGATTTCCGAAAAATACGGTATTCCACACATTTCCACCGGAGATATCTTCCGTGCAAATATCAAAGAGAATACAGAACTTGGACAGAAGGCAAAAACATATATGGATAAAGGACTTCTTGTACCGGATGAATTGGTCGTTGACCTTGTAGTAGACCGTCTGGCACAGGATGATGCAAAAAAAGGATATGTACTCGATGGATTCCCACGTACGATTCCACAGGCAGAAGCATTGACAGAGGCATTGGCAAAAATTGGAGAAAAAATGGATTATGCCATCAATGTAGAAGTTCCGGATGAGAACATCATTGACCGTATGTCAGGAAGACGTGCCTGCGTAGCATGTGGAGGAACCTATCATATTAAATATAATCCAACCAAAAAAGAAGGAATTTGTGACGCATGTGGCGGCGAGCTCATTCTTCGTGATGACGATAAGCCGGAAACCGTGAAACAGCGTTTGGAAGTATATCATACACAGACGCAGCCTTTGATTGATTATTATACCAAAGAAGGAATCTTGAAAGAGGTTGACGGAACACAGGATCTGCAGAAAGTATTTGATGATATTACAGCGATCCTTGGCTGATCCGCAGACAAAGCAGAGTGAAATGACATGCGTAGAAAAAAAGAAAGAATAACGATAAAGTCAGAAGAAGAGATACGGCTTATGCGTGAAGCCGGAAAGATTCTGGCAGAAGTTCACAACAGATTGGGTGAAATCATTGAACCGGGCATCTCCACGCTGGAGATTGACCGAAAAGGAGAAGAATGGATCCGCGAGTTCGGATGCATTCCCTCTTTCCTGAATTATGAAGGATATCCGGCCTCCATCTGTGTATCTCTTGATGATGAAGTGGTACATGGAATTCCCAAAGAAAATGTCATTCTTCGGGAAGGAGATATCGTGAGCCTGGACGCAGGTGTGATCTACCGCGGATATCATTCGGATGCTGCAAGAACTCATGCCGTCGGCAAAATATCGGAAAATGATCAAAAACTGATCGAGGTGACAAAGCAGAGTTTTTTTGAAGGAATAAAATATGCTGTTGCCGGCGGGCACTTATATGATATTTCTGCAGCAATCCAGAAATTTGTGGAGGAAAATGGATTTTCCATTGTTCGCGATCTGGTGGGACATGGAATTGGAAGACGGCTTCATGAGGAGCCGGAAGTACCGAATTTTAAACCGAGATTTGGGCATGGTCCTGTCTTGAAACCCGGAATGACACTTGCCATCGAACCGATGGTAAATGCCGGAGACTGGCCGGTCTGGTTTTTAGACGATGACTGGACAGTAGTGACACAGGATGGCGAAAATTCGGCGCATTATGAGAACACCATCTATATCCGTAAGGATGGCGAACCAGAAATTTTATCATTGTAAATAGGTGCCACGGAAAGGGCACGAAAAAGGAGAGTAATGGTATGTCAAAAGCAGACGTAATTGAAATTGAAGGAACTGTTGTTGAAAAACTGCCAAATGCAATGTTTCAGGTAGAACTTGAAAACGGACATAAAGTATTGGCACATATCAGCGGAAAACTCCGGATGAACTTCATCCGTATTCTGCCTGGTGACAAAGTAACCTTGGAATTGTCTCCCTATGATCTGACAAAAGGAAGAATTGTTTGGAGAGATAAATAAAAAAGTGCTTGCATTCCTTTATGATTTATGTTATAGTTAGAAATGGATTTTCGTCTAAAGAGGGCTAAGTGCGCTCTGACAAGACTTTCCCTAACCCAAGAAAGTCCGAAAAGATGGAAATTTATAGATACAAACATGTCAAAACATGTGAAAGGAGGTTATTACTGTGAAAGTAAGATCATCAGTAAAACCAATTTGCGAAAAATGCAAAGTTATTAAAAGAAAGGGTCGTATCAGAGTGATCTGTGAGAACCCAAAACACAAACAAAGACAGGGCTAATAAATATATCTGAGAGACCTGAAGGTGACTTCGGGTTCTTTTCGTGCTTATATAATGTCTTGCTTTCTGTGTTACAGCGGACCCCGCAGGAATTGTAGATTCCACCGTCATTGCGGGAACTGTGATATCACAACGAAAAGCACTGCCGATGTTTCTCCGGTGATTCTTTGGAAAAAGGAAAACGGGTTCTTGGTCAGCAGAGTTGTTGTGATTTAAAGCGGCTATAGTGAATCACAGAAGATTCACGAAACAAACATTTTAAAATTTTAATGGAGGTGTAAAGTACACATGGCTCGTATCAGTGGTGTAGATTTACCAAGAGAAAAACGTGTAGAGATAGGTCTTACCTATGTTTATGGTATCGGTCTTGCAAGCTCAAAAAGAATCCTGAGCGAAGCAAACGTAGACCCGGACATTCGTTGTAAAGATTTGACCGACGACGATGTCGCTAAAATTCGTGATGTTATTGACAAGACTCAGGTTGTTGAGGGTGATCTTCGTAGAGAAGTTGCTTTGAACATCAAGAGATTACAGGAAATTGGATGCTACAGAGGAATCCGTCATAGAAAAGGACTTCCGGTTCGTGGACAGAAGACAAAGACGAATGCTAGAACTCGTAAAGGTCCAAAACGTACAGTAGCAAATAAGAAGAAATAATATAGGAGGTTTTGTCAATGGCTAAGAAAGTTGCAAAAAAAGTGACAAAAAAGCGTGTTAAAAAGAATATTGACCGCGGACAAGCACATATTCAGTCATCTTTTAATAATACAATCGTAACACTGACCGACATGCAGGGAAATGCAATTTCCTGGGCAAGTGCAGGTGGACTTGGATTCAGAGGATCCAGAAAATCCACACCTTATGCAGCACAGATGGCTGCAGAGACAGCAGCAAAAGCTGCATTGCCTCATGGTTTGAAATCAGTAGAAGTAATGGTTAAGGGACCAGGTTCAGGTAGAGAAGCTGCAATCCGTGCAATTCAGGCTTGCGGAATCGAAGTAACAAGTATCCAGGACGTAACACCGGTTCCTCACAATGGTTGTAGACCACCAAAACGTAGAAGAGTATAGGAGGTATTAAAATGGCTAGAGATATGACGCCTGTTCTGAAAAGATGTAGATCTCTTGACCTCGATCCAATTTATCTTGGAATCGACAAGAAATCAAATAGAAATGCAAGAAGCGGAAGAAAATTAAGCGAATATGGAATGCAGTTGAAAGAGAAACAGAAAGCGAAATTCATCTATGGTGTACTTGAGAAACCTTTCCGTAACTACTACGCAAAGGCTCAGAAGCTGAAATACGGTACAACAGGTGAAAACCTTATGATTCTCCTTGAGTTGAGACTTGACAACGTTATGTTCCGTCTCGGCTATGGTAGAACAAGAAAAGAAGCACGTCAGATCGTAGATCATAAGCATGTGCTTGTAAATGGTAAACCGGTTAATATCCCATCTTATCAGTTGAAAGCTGGAGATGTTATTGAAATCAAAGAAAAATTTAAGGGAGCACAGAGATACAAAGACATTCTTGAAGTTACAGGATCTCGTATGGTTCCAGCTTGGTTAGAGGCTGACCATGAAAATCTCAAAGGAACAGTTACACAGATTCCTACAAGAGCTGAGATTGATGTACCTGTCAATGAAGTGCTTATCGTCGAGTTGTACTCCAAGTAATTAAGTAAACCCAAAAGGAGGGTCCTAGAGTGTTTGAATTTGAAAGACCGAGAATTGAAATTGCGGAAATTTCTGAAGATAAGAAATATGGACGTTTTGTAGTAGAACCACTTGAACGAGGATACGGTACAACTTTGGGTAATTCTTTGAGACGAATTATGCTCTCATCGCTGCCAGGTACAGCAGTAAGTCACATTAAAATCGATGGCGTTGTTCATGAATTTAGTGCGATCCCTGGTGTCAAAGAAGACGTTACTGAGATTGTAATGAACATTAAGAGTCTTGCAATTAAGAATCACAGCGATAACCTCAATGAGACAAAAACCATGTACATTGATGCTAATGGCGAGGGTGTTATCACTGCAGCGGACATCAAATGTGACTCTGATCTTGAGATCATCAACAAAGATCAAGTCATTGCCACATTGAACGGTGGAGCAGACAGCAAACTTTATATTGAAATGACAGTAGTAAACGGTCGTGGATATGTAAGTTCTGATAAAAATAAGAAAGAAGAGATGGCAATCGACGTAATTCCGATTGATTCTATCTTTACTCCGATTGAGCGCGTAAATATCAACATCGAGAATACTCGTGTTGGTCAGATTACAGATTTTGACAAATTGACATTGGATGTATATACCAATGGTACATTGGATCCGGATGAAGCAGTCAGCCTTGCAGCTAAGGTTATGAGTGAGCATCTGAATACCTTTATCGATCTGTCAGAAAAAGCTCGTATGGCAGAAGTGATCGTAGAGAAAGAGGAAGACGATTCTGTGAAGGTTCTTGAACTCAGCATTGATGAGTTGGAATTGTCTGTTCGTTCTTATAACTGTCTGAAGAGAGCAGGAATTAATACGGTGGAGGAACTCACCAATAAGACAGCCGATGACATGATGAAAGTACGTAACCTGGGACGTAAGTCTTTGGAAGAAGTGCTTGCTAAGTTGAAAGAACTTGGATTGTCATTGCGTGAAAATGTTGATTAATCGAACTTTGTTTTATAAATATTCAAGGAGGACATGAAAATGGCAGGTTATAGAAAGCTTGGAAGAACATCCAGCCAGAGAAAAGCTTTGCTTCGTAACCAGGTGACAAACCTTCTTTATCATGGAAAAATCGTTACCACAGAAGCAAAAGCCAAAGAAATCCGCAGAATTGCTGAGCATATGATCGCGCTTGGTATTCGCGAAAAAGATAACGTTGAGACTGTTACTGTCAAGGCTAAAGTTGCCCAGAAAGATAAAGATGGTAAGAGAGTAAAGAAAGTAGTAGATGGAAAGAAAGTTACTGTTTTTGATGAAGTAGATAAAGAAATCAAAAAAGAAGCTCCTTCCAGAATCCATGCTAGACGTCAGATGAACAAAATGCTTTATGGCATCACAGAAGTTCCTACCACAACAGCTGGTAAGAGAAAAGGAACTAAGACAGTTGATGTAGCAAGCAAAGTATTTGACGAGATCGCTCCAAAGTATGCTGACCGCAAAGGTGGATACACACGTATCATCAAGATCGGACCACGTAAGGGCGACGCAGCTATGGAAGTTGTTATTGAATTAGTATAAGAACACGTTTATGTGTAAAAAGAGAGCGATATGGTTTTTTACCGTATCGCTCTTTTAAAATAATGCAGGAGGTGCCATTGTGATATCAATACAGGATGTAGTGTATGAATATATACGCAGGGATGATGAAGAACAGGTGGTAGGCGTAGAACTGGCAGTCGACCATTTATCTTTTGAGATAAACAAAGGGGAGTTTATCGCGGTGTTAGGCCACAATGGTTCCGGAAAGTCAACCCTTGCCAAATTGATCAACGCGATTTTAGTGCCGGGAGAGGGATGTATCGAAGTCGACGGAATCGATACAAGGAAACCGGAAATGGTATGGGAAATACGGCAGCGCGCGGGCATGGTATTTCAAAATCCGGACAATCAGATCGTGCATAATATCGTCGAGGAAGATGTGGGATTTGGGCCGGAAAATCTGGGCGTGCCGACAGCCGAAATCTGGGAACGTGTCAACGATTCCCTAAAAAAAGTCGGGATGTATGAACATCGGAAAGAATCACCGAACAATCTTTCCGGTGGACAAAAACAGCGTGTGGCGATCGCCGGGGTATTGGCGATGAAGCCAAAATGTATCATATTTGATGAATCGACGGCGATGCTTGATCCGGTCGGAAGGCGGGAAGTATTGAAAGCGGTTCATGAGATCAATAAAAAGGAAGAAATTACTATTTTATGGGTAACGCATTATATGGATGAAGTGACCGAGGCAGACCGTGTACTCGTTATGAATCACGGAAAAGTCGCGATGCAGGGAACGCCAAAGCAAGTGTTTGCGGAAGCAGAAAAACTGCAGGAATATCATCTTGCCGTGCCGCAGGTTACGGAACTGGCATTGGAACTGAGACGGCAGGGGATGGATATTCCGACGGATCTGATCACAGTAGATGAGTTTGTAAATTGTCTGGCAGAAAAACTCGCCTGACGAGGGAGGACGAAAATGGCTTTATTGTTAAATCATGTGGAACATGTATATGGAAAAGGAACCGCGTTTGAAAAAGTAGCCCTCTATGACATCAATCTGCAGATCAACGAGGGAGAATTTATCGGATTGATCGGACACACGGGTTCCGGAAAATCGACATTGATCCAGCATCTGAACGGACTATTGAAACCGACAGACGGCGGCGTGTATTACAATGGCGAAGACATCAATGAAAAAGGCTTTTCCAAGAAAAAACTGCGTTCGAAAGTTGGAATCGTGTTCCAATATCCGGAGCAGCAGCTCTTTGAGACGACAGTGCTGGAAGATGTAAAATTTGGTCCGAAAAACCTTGGATTGGATAATTTGGAAATGGATATGCGCTCGTATGAGGCATTGAAGCAGGTTGGAATCGGCGAAGATCTGCTAGACGTCTCTCCCTTTGAGTTGTCAGGGGGACAAAAAAGGCGTGTGGCGATCGCCGGAGTGCTTGCGATGCAGCCGGAAATCCTTATATTGGATGAACCGACCGCAGGCCTGGATCCACAGGGAAAAGATGACATCCTGAATCTGATCGAAAAATTGCACAGGGAGCGGAAGATCACAGTGATCGTGGTCTCGCACAGTATGGAAGACATGGGAAAATATGCCGAGCGTCTGATCGTCATGGACAGCGGCTGTGTCGCCTATGATGGAACACCGGAGGAAGTATTTTCCCACTACAAAGAACTGGAAAAAATCGGTATTCTTGCTCCGCAGGTGACGTATGTGGTGGAAGGACTGGCAAAAAAAGGAATTCGCCTTCCCCACAATGCCATCAATGTAAAGCAGGCGGCAGATGCTATTCTGGCTTATCGAAAAGGGGAGAGATAAATGTTACGAGATATTACGATAGGACAATATTATCCGGTGGAATCAAAGATTCACAGACTGGATCCCCGCATGAAGATCATCGCGGTGATCTTGTATCTGATCTCCTTATTTTTGTTTCAGAATTTTGCCGGATATGCAGTAGTTACGGTGTTTCTTGGTGTGGTCATCGTGTACAGTCATGTGCCGCTCGGCTATATCACGAAAGGCCTGAAACCGATTTTGTTTTTGCTTTTATTTACGGCATGTTTCCACGTGTTTTTTACGCAGGCAGGCGATGTGCTGTTTCAGTGGAAATTTATATCGATCACAAGCGGCGGCATTAAGAGGGGAGCATTTATGGCACTCCGGCTGACCTATCTTGTCATCGGTTCGTCGCTGCTGACTTACACAACGACACCGAATAAACTGACGGATGCTATCGAGGCACTTTTGAAACCGTTGGAAAAGATCAAAGTACCGGTGCATGACATCGCGATGATGATGTCGCTTGCATTGCGCTTTATCCCGATTCTGCTGGAAGAAGCCAATCGTATTATCCGTGCACAGAGTGCAAGAGGTGCGGATTTTGAAGAGGGAAAATTGATCGAACGGCTGAAAGGCATGGTTTCGATCCTCGTACCGCTCCTTGTCTCTGCAACGAAGCGAGCGTATGATCTTGCTCTTGCGATGGAGGCAAGATGTTACCGCGGCGGTGAGGGACGTACGAAGATGAAACCGCCGAAATACCGGAAAGCAGACGGTCTTGCTATGGGGATCGTGGTATTATATATCATTATACTATTGATTGTGAGACATTTTTTGTAAAAGGAGTGGAATGATGCGTGTACGATTAGTGGTAGCATACGATGGGACAAATTATCACGGGTGGCAGATCCAGAATAATGCCATTTCCGTGGAAGAAGTATTGCAAGAGGCACTCCGGGAACTTTTGCGCGAGCCGGTAGAACTGATCGGGGCGAGCCGGACTGACGCCGGTGTACATGCGCAGGGAAATGTGGCAGTATTCGATACAGATACCAGAATCCCGGCAGAAAAGATTGCGATCGCTGTCAATCAGAGGCTTCCGGAAGATATCCGTGTGATGAAATCCGAGCAGGTCGAAGAGACCTTTCATCCGCGCTATGCGGTCAGTGAGAAGACGTATGAGTATCGTATCAGCAATGTGCCGATCCAGCTTCCGACAGAGCGTCTGTATTCGTATTTCGTCTATCTTCCGTTAGATATCGAAAAAATGCAGAAAGCAGCACAGCTTTTTATCGGGGAACACGATTTTGCCGGATTTTGCTCGGCAAAAAGCCAGGTGCAGACGACGGTGCGGACGATTTACCGGTGTGAGGTCGAAAAAATGGGACATCAGATCTGTATCCGTGTGACAGGAAGCGGTTTTTTGTATAACATGGTGCGGATCATTGCGGGGACACTTGTGGAAGTGGGACTTGGCAGACGGGAAATTTCGGTGGTCGAAGAGGCGATAACCAAGGCGGACCGGGCACTTGCGGGCCCGACGGCGCCACCGGAAGGACTGACATTAATAAAAATTGATTATAAAGGAGATACCTATGAAATTTAATAAAAGCAATGCTTACACAGACTTTGATTATGAAACTGCCGAAGAGATGCCGGATGCTCTTCCACTCAATATCATCAGTGGGGGATGTCATCTGTATGGCTATCTTTTGAAACCCGGCGCGCAGTACGAAGGACCACACCCGGCTGTCGTGATGTTTCACGGATTTCCGGGATATACGACCAACAACGATCTGGAATATGCGCTGATGCGGATGGGCTGTGTGGTGATCCATGTAAACCACCGCGGTGCCTGGGGAAGTGAGGGAAATTATCTTTTTTCCAATCTGGTGGATGACGCCGTCGCCATTACCAAATGGGCGCACAACCCGGCGACAACGGATCAGTACAATATTGACCCGGATGCGATTTTCCTTGTCGGACACAGTATGGGAGGCATGACGGTATTAAATGCCGCCGGCAAACTCGGATTTATCCGCGGCGTCGCCGCGATTGCACCATACGATCTGCGTGCAGCCTTTCAAAATGGCCTTGAAAAAGAATTGTTTATCATGATCGAGGGCGAGGGTCAATGCCTCAAAATGACATCCGCAAGCGAAGTATACGAAAATGCACACTATCAGAGCGAAGAATATGCTGTCATCAATACTTACGATCATTTGAAAGACCAGAATGTACTTTTTGTGGCAGCGGAGCAAGATACGGTAGCACCGCCGGATATTATGATCCGGCCACTTTATAACCGCTTGACAGATCAGCCGGGAAGTGGAAAATATTGTTACAAGGTTTTGCAGACCAATCACGGACTCTGCGGACAGCGTACCGTCCTTTCCGATGTCCTTGGCAGCTGGATTGAGAAATCACTGTAAAAACAAGGTAAAGTTTGATTTTTGAAACAAGATTTAGTTGACAAAGTATGGTACAAGGAAGTAAAATAAACATATATCGGATCCTACTAAAAGAGGACGATCAAAAAGAGAAAGGAGTATAGTTTGATGAAAAACTATGTAAAGGCAATTGTAACTTTTATTTTTCTGATGGCTGCGGTAGCATTTGTACCGACAACGTCAGAAGCAGCATTGAGTACACCGACAAATCTGAGACAGACGAGGGCAACGGATAATTCTGTTGAATTTACTTGGGATACGGTGATTGGCGCATATGATTATTACACTTCCATTAGCGATGGTATGGCATGGAGTGAACCAGAACGAGCATGGGATATCAAGGAAAGTTATTCTAAGCTGTCCGCAGGTAGAACATACTATGTTAAAGTATATGCCATTGATAAAAATGGAAATAAAGGTCCGGAATCTGCAGCATTTGAAGTAGTTACTGCTCCGGATGCAAGTCAAGTGCAGACAACGGTAACTGCAGTAACAGAAAATGCGATCAGTTTCAGCTGGACACCGGCAACAGGTGCAACTTCCTACGATATTACCAGCCGTTATGACAATATCGTACCAAACTTAAGTGTAACAACAACTTCTGCAACAGTTGGAAATCTTGCACCGGCAACCTGGTACGGATTTAACGTTGTAGCATGCCGTACTTCATCCAGCGGTTTTAAAGCTTCGGATAGTTATACTACAGTAACTTACACACAGACAGCAGGAACTTCTCTTCCTACCGGCAACACAGGGACAGTATTGACTGCACCAGCCACACCATCTACCTCTAATTTTGGTGTTTACACAGGAAGTGCTCCTGCGGGTACAATTACATTCCAGGCATCAGATCCAAATAGAACAGCAAACGGATATGAATTGGAAGTACGTAATTTGAAAGGAAAGCTTATTAAGACAATTTCCTGTTCTTCAACGTACTCTGCTTCTACAAAATTCCGTAAAAACACACCATACAAATACCGTGTTCGTCTTTATGCAACAAACGGTGTGACAAAGATGTACAGCGGATGGTCCGGATATCGTTATTTCTGGATCAGCAATGTAACAGGAAAGAAACATTATTCTCTCCGTTCCAGCAATGCAAAGATTAAATTGAAATGGGCAAAAGTTTCCGGTACAAAGGGTTACAATGTGTTGATGTCTACAAGCAGAGACGGAAAATACAAAAAAGTGAAATCTCTCAGCAAAAAGGCAAAGAGTGTAACACTTACAAAATTTGGTAAAAAGAGATTGAACAAATATAAAACATATTACATTAAAGTAGTTGCTAAGATCAAAGTTGGCAAGAAGACAGTTTCAAACGATGCACAGCTGATCAATTACAATTACTAAGAAAAAAGCGATTTTCCGATGGCTGTATCTGAAAAATGTCAGATGCAGCCATTTTTTCTGTTGACAAGCAGACGAAAATGTAATATAATAAGCAAGTGTGACGTGAAAGCATCTGTTCCGGACATTTCAGATGAATTTCATGAGGCACCAAAGTTATTTATGCATTATTGTATACAGGAAGCGCACAGTTTTGTGCGAGAAGAAATTATATTAGGAGGTTTCCAGGATGAAAAGTTATATGGCAAGTCCATCCGATGTGGAAAGAAAATGGTATGTAGTAGATGCCGAAGGAAAAACCTTGGGACGTCTTGCATCTGAAATTGCAAATGTTTTGAGAGGTAAGAATAAACCAATCTACACCCCTCATATTGATACAGGTGATTATGTTATCGTTGTAAACGCTGATAAGATCGTTACAACAGGTAAGAAAGACCTTCAGAAGATTTATTATCATCACTCAGAGTATGTAGGCGGTATGAAAGAGACTACACTCAAAGAGATGAAAGAGAAGAAGCCAGAGTATGTTATCACTCATGCAGTAAAAGGTATGCTTCCAAAGGGACCTTTGGGAAGACAGATGCTTAAAAAATTGTTTGTATATGCTGGACCGGATCACAAACATGCTGCACAGAAGCCAGAAGTTCTGGACATTTAATTGGTTGAAAGGAGGAAATAACATTGGCTAGTGAAAAATATTACGGAACAGGTAGAAGAAAATCAAGCGTAGCACGCGTATATCTTGTACCAGGAACAGGAAAAGTTACAATTAATAAAAAAGACATGGACGAGTACTTCGGACTTGAAACATTGAAAATCATCGTACGTCAGCCTTTGGAAGCTACAAACATGGCAGACAAATTTGACGTAATCGTAAATGTAAAAGGTGGTGGATTTACAGGTCAGGCTGGTGCCATTCGTCATGGTATCGCAAGAGCATTGAACAAATATGACTTGGATCTCAGACCTACATTGAAGAAAGCTGGATACCTCACACGTGACCCACGTATGAAAGAGCGTAAGAAATACGGTCTCAAGAAAGCACGTAGAGCTCCTCAGTTTAGTAAACGATAAGCAGTTATCTGCAAAAATATGGATATCAAAGGCCCGGAACGCATGCGTTTCGGGCTTTTTTGCGGCGGTTACGCTTATTTGTGGTGCTGTGGCATTTGTGGCGTATGCGATGTGAGGCGGCTTGTGATTGCTGGTGGAATATGGTGTGGGTAGCCGGCTTGTGATTGTCTGGGAAAGGCGTTGTGAGGGTGCAGGGAGGAGTTGTAATTGTCTGGGAGATATGTTGGATTTGATTCTATGAAAAATTTTTAGAAATAGACCAAAAGTTTTTTGACTTTGCTTTGGTCTGTGTATAAAAAAGCGAAAATAAACCATAAAAGAAAGTGGATTCATGTGGTTTGAGACACAAAACTAGTGTCGGGGTCAAAACAGCTGATGCAAATTGTGGTTTGAATTGATTGATTTCTGCTGGGACCCAAAATGATGATATAAAGATATGGTTTTTTTGTTGAAAAGTAACTATTCTGGCCAAATGTCACTTAGTTAAGCTTATCACAAATAAATGGATTTGTGTGTATCTATCGTTAAAAGGATGTGATAAAACAGAAAAACATAAACAGACTTCGTTCAAAACAGAGCAAATAATTATCGGGCATGACTTTAAGACAGACTTCCATCTGTCTCTAAAATAGTGTATACTAAGTTTGGCAGCTACTCCAGGTTATACAAAACGGTAAGAGAAGCTTGCCGGTTTTTGGACTCTATGCTGGCGGGCATAGTTCCTATCAGGCCTGATAGGTAGAATATACTTACTTATCAGGCTTTCTATATTTGGTGGTGCGACTCCTCTTAGAAAATCAAAACAGATTTTCATTGCGAGCGAAAAATTGACTTGGTATTCCTATTTGCGATTCTTACTTTTTACTGGTACATGCAAAATAATTATGGAACAGAAATTATACAAAATGAGCCTGCTCAAAAGTTCAAATGCAACAAACTCTGTTATTTTAGAGTGTAAATTAGTGGCGCCAATGGTATGTTTCAAGTCGCGAAAAGAAGTTTCAATGCTCCAACGAAGATAATTTCCGTTCAAATTCAGCAATTCAGGAACAGCATATATTGAAAATAAATTTTATAATATAACTACCACATGAACAGGGAAGGTGATAGTTATGGATCGTATCTTACAATTTATTGAAGAGCATTTTATCTGTAAATTTAAGGAGCATACAAATCAAACAGTAATGGTTTATATATGCAGGCGGCGGTTGATTAAGGCGTGTGATGATATTGTTTCAGGGCTGCGTTTGATTGATGTGGCTATGAAATATAGCGTATAGAAAATGGAGTCAGGAATGGGGGATTTTTACTTTGCATATGTTGCGAACTATGTTACAATTATCTATATAAGATTAGTCGGAGGTGTTTATATTGAATATTACACAGATTAAGTTGGAAAATTTCACTGTATTCAAAGATGCAGAGATAAGTTTTGATAAAGGAATCAATATATTTATTGGTGAAAATGGTACAGGAAAGACACATATCTTGAAGGTGTTGTATTCAGCTTGTCAGGCAGCAAATCCCAAAGTGTCATTTTCAAATAAGATTGTTCGTACAATGCTACCGGATGAGTTTAAGATTTCCAGACTTATTACAAGAAATCGAGGAAATCACAACGCAAATGTGAAAATCTGTGCAAAGATGGATGAAGATACCTCCACAAAAAACTTAACAGTGGATTTTAATAATAAAACAAAGAAGTGGGATGCACTAGTAAAAGGGGAGGAAACTTGGGAAAAAACATTTTGTGAGATTAGCAGCATTTTTATTCCTGCAAAAGAAATTTTGTCAAATGGTTATAATCTTACAGCTGCTGTGGAAAAAGATAACGTGCGCTTTGATGATACCTATATTGATATCATTAATTCAGCTAAGGTGGATATTTCCGTTGGGCGTAATAGTGCGGATCGGGATAATAGATTGAAAGCAATCGAAAAGATCATCAATGGTACGGTTTTTTATGATAGCAAGAAAGATGAGTTCTATTTGAAAAAGGGGAATTCGAAGCAGGAATTTAACCTGGTTGCTGAAGGGGTTCGCAAGATGGCGTTGTTATGGCAACTTGTTAAAAATGGAACCTTGGAGAAAGGTTCAGTTCTTTTTTGGGATGAGCCGGAGGCAAATATTAATCCCGCCTATTTGTCAGTCATAGTAGAATTGCTGTATGAATTGCAGAAAAGCGGGGTTCAGATTTTTATTTCTACACATGATTATATGCTTGCAAAGTATTTTGAAACAAGAAGAAAAGAGAATAATTCGCTTATGTTTCATTCTTTTAGACGTGTGGATGAAATTGTTGAGTATTCATCAGCAAAAAAGTTTGGTGAACTGAAAAATAATCTTATTATTGAATCGTTTGATGCGTTGTTAGATGAAATCTATGATTTGGGGGAATAGTCTATGGATAAAATATTTACGGAGGAAAATGGATATTACAGTATCGATTGGTCAAATGCGGTGTGGGCTACGGACGAAATAAATGCAAAATACCATACGGCTAAGTGTTCTCTAAGTGATGTCGATTGGATTATGGAAACAAAGGACAAGTTATTTCTTGTCGAATATAAGAATGCAAAGGTGCAGGGAGCAAAAAAACCGGAAGCGTTTAAACCAAAGGATGAGAAAGTTCTGAATAAAGTAGCGAAAAAGTTTTATGATTCTTTACATTATCTTACGTTGTTAGGAAAGGAAAAGCCCAAAGAGTATGTGTACATTTTAAAATATCCGTATGGCGATTCATCTTCGAGGAAGATGGTAAGGAATCGATTAAAGGGAAAACTACCTTTTACACTTCAGGAAAATATTGGAAAAGGCAAGAGGCTAATTGAAAAGGTAGAAGTTCTTTCGATTGCGGAGTGGAATGCAAATGATCAGTATGGGAAGTTTCCTATTCGTCCGTGTGAATAATCGGAATAGTGATACAGATCAAGAACCCGAGGTAAAAAAATGTACAAAGCAGTAATTTTTGATTTTGATTATACATTAGGCGATTCTACAAATGGAATCGTATTAAGTATCAACCATGCGTTGGAAAAACTTGGATTTCGAGTGCAGGACACGAAGACGATTCAAAGGACAATTGGGCTCTCGTTGAAAGATACATTGTTTGAATTGACGGGGATACAAGACGAAGAGACAGCACAGAAGTTTACTCAGTATTTTAAAGAAAAAGCGGATGAAGTCATGGTGGACAATACCCGGCTTTATGAGGGGGTACTAGCGATGCTGAAAAAACTTCGAGATAACAAAATTCTTTTGGGGATTGTTACAACAAAGTATCATTATAGGATTGAGCAGATAGTGGAAAAAAACAATGCCATGAATGTTATCGATGTGATAATAGGTGGCGATGATGTGAAAAATGAGAAACCAGAGCGCGGGCGTGGATTTCATGGCGGTATTGACCGGAACGACAGAGAGGGAAGAGTTTATGAATTATGAGTATGTTTCTATTGAAGAAAGTGTAAGAGAACTGTGTTTAAGGCAGTAATCCCCCTTTCCCTCTATTTCTCAGCCCCTTTCGCTTGCATCTCCACTCATTTTCCTGTATACTTAAAAGTGTAGTAATAAAAGACCAATAAGAAAAAGGAGGAAACACATATGGCAAATTACGGAGATTCTTCTACATATTCGACAGCATCCGGAAAGGACGGGCTGCAGTACGTAGTTTTACAGGTAACATTGAAAGAAAAATTTTTAGGAACCGGTTCCGGAAATCTGTCCGCGCTCGAAGAAGTGTTAAATGAGCAGGCAGCAAAGGGGTATCGTCTGCACACGATTACGACGGCTTCGGCGCAGAGCGGAGGATTTTTAGGCGGAGATCGAATTCAGGCGACGATGGTATTTGAAAAAATCTGAGTTCGCGGAAAGGAAAAGATATGAAGAAAATAGCAGCGCTCTTATTGACACTGTCATTGGTGCTGAGTATTCTTGTGCCGGAACCCGCAGAGGCAAAAACGGTACAGAAGAGGTTTACAATGCGTGTCAGAGAGCTTAAACGTTTAACTATTAAAAATGCGAAGAAGCGAGTGGCCTGGAAAACACTTTCCGGAAAGAACAAAATTCGGCTTTACAAAGGCGAAAAAAAATCGGTTTTCATTCTGGCAAAAAAGAAGGGAACTGTTCGCTTGCAGGCAAAAACAGGAAAGAAAAAAATCGTTTATAAGATTACGATAAAAAAAGCTTTACAAGAAACGGAGGAAATACCGACGCCGACTTCGACACCGGCAGCGACTCCGACACCGGCAGCGACTCCGGAGCCCACCCTTGCTCCACAGGTAACGATTACAGAGCAGGCGGCAAATTACGAAAAAGAAGTATTGCGCCTTGTCAATGTTGAAAGGTCAAAGGAAAATTTGCAGGCATTGAATTTGCATAGCAAATTGAGTCAGGCTACCGCAATTCGTGCAAATGAGCTTGTGGAATCATTTTCCCATACCCGGCCAAGCGGAGAGAGATGCTTTACTGTATTTAAAGAAGTAGGCATTGCCTCTTATTATGCCTGTGGCGAAAATATTGCGGCAGGGCAGAAAACACCGGAACAAGTCGTAAGTGGCTGGATGAATTCTCCGGGACATCGTGCGAATATTTTGTCTGCGAAATATCGTTATATGGGAATAGGATATGTCGAGACAACAACGGGAATGAAGCGTTACTGGGCACAAATGTTTATGAGTTAAATAGTTTGAAAGTAACTATTCAGGACCATTGTGCAGAAAAAGTAAAGAGTTATCCGCTCTTTACTTTTTTTGCGTGAAATGTTATAGTATAAAAGCGTGATTGCGCCTAAAATCGATATAAGCTTCTCGGAATGTATGTGAAAGTCATCGCGGTTGCCCCCACTGTCAGAGTCAGACCTGAGTTGTTTATAAATACGTAACTATTAGGATCTAACTGTATGGAAATCAAAGTCTCTTACGTGCAAGCACAACGATTCATTGATTTCCACACATTGATCCTGAATAGTTACATAGATACAATGTTACCCCGATTGGGACAAAATTAAGGAGGTACTCAATGAGAGTAAAAGGAGCAAAGAAACGAGTAGCCATTGCATTGGCTGCTGCGCTTGTCGTGAGCGGAATTGGTTATGTGCCTAAAGCTGACGCGGAGAGCGTGACACAAGTAACAGGAGACTACAGTCAGGAAGTAAATGAAGTCTGCGATACGATGGAATTTGTCGTATCCGACCCGGCATTTAGCTCCGTAGGCGGTGAATGGGCTGCTTTGGTACTGGGACGTGCCGGCCGCATGACAGAGGAGTGGAAAACAAAATATCTGGCTGCAGTGAAAACATCACTGGATGGTATGAGTGAAACATTGAAAGCACAGAATAAGCTGCACAGTAGAAAATTGACAGACAATTCCAGAGCAATTATTGGATTGTATTCTGCCGATGCCGATGTGACGAATTTTTATGGATGGAACCTCTGTGCACCGCTTGCCGGTGATAACGTAGGCGGAGATAAGACAGAAGAGTCACAAGATTATAAGGATACAATTTGGCAGGGAATCAATGGACCGGTTTATGCATTGATCGCATTGGATTATGCCGGATATAAATCAGAAGGTGAGACAAAAGTTACGGATGTGATGGAAGAAAATACGACCACACTTCGTGATGATTATCTGAACTATATATTATCAGAAAAAATTCCAGGCGGTGGCTGGGCATTATCCGGCACGTCAGCAGATCCGGATATTACCATGATGGCGGTTCAGGCACTTAGTAAATATACCTATCTTCCGGAAGTAAACGATGCAGTTGAAAGTGCACTTACCGTAATGAGCAGTAAACAGAATGCTCAGGGGGGATATTCTTCCTGGGGTTCTGTAAATGCAGAGTCGATTTCACAGGTGATCTGTGGACTTACCATGCTTGGTATCGATCCGACGACAGACGAGCGTTTTATCAAAAATGGAAATACCCTTGTGGATGCATTAAAGAGCTTTAGTGCGGACTGTGTAAAAGATAACGTTACGTATTCAGAGTATCGTGGATACGCACATGCAGAACAAAATGGAGTAATGAAATATAATCAGATGGCGACAGAGCAGGCAGGTTATGCGATGGTTGCACTTTGGTGCCAGAAAAAAGGCCAGAAATTGTATCAGAATGGATTCCGTGATATCCCGGATACTACACCGACTGTAACACCGATAGCGACACCGGAAGTGACAGAAACACCGACGACAGCACCAAGTGAACCGGCAGTTCCAACGGTTACACCGGTTCAGTCCGAAAATCCGGATGCTGGTGAAACGGCGGCACCGTCAGCTGTACCAACGATGACACCATCCGCGGCACCTACAACATCGGCTTCTGCGGTACCTACCAAAGCTCCGGCAACACCAGTGACACCGGCACCGACAGCAGTAGCTACCAAGACACCGGCACCGACAGCAGTAGCTACCAAGATACCGACACCGACAGCAGTAGCTACCAAGACACCGGCACCGACAGCAGTAGCTACCAAGATACCGGTAATTCCGACACCGGCAACTACAACAAAACCGGTAATTCCGACACCGGCAACTACAACAAAGCCGGAAAATCCGGATATTGTACCAACCGCGACACCAAAAGCACCGGAGCCTACGAAAGCACCGGAGCCTACGAAAACACCTGAGGCTACAAAAGCACCGGAGCCTACAAAAACTCCGGAAACTGCGAAAAAACCGGCTGTTACAAAGGCACCGGAAACCATCGTTATTTCTAAGATTGTGAAAAAGGCAGCAGTGGAAAAAGGCAAAAAGATTACGATCAAAGCAATAGTAAACGGAAAGAAAGTCAAATGCAAAGTGTCTTCGTATAACAAAAAGGCATTGAAAGTTACGGTTAAGAACGGAAAACTGGTAATTAAAGCCAAGAAGAAGGCGAAGGCTGGAAAAACATATAAAGTTGTGATAAAATATAAGAAGGGCAAAAAGACAGTCAAAAAGACGGTCAAAATCACAGTGAAGTAAATTCAGTACAACCACGGCTGCGCATTTTGTAGTGAAATGTGCAGCTGTATTAAAAGGAGAATGTTATGAGATTTTTTAAGCGGAATTGGAAGACTATTTTGTCTGCTGTGATCGTTCTTCTTGTCATTGCGGCAGCGATTGCCGGCACTTCGATTCATTCCGTGAAGGATGAGCAGAAACGGGCGATGGAGGCACTTCAGCCGGTGGAGATCGGGGAAGAACAGATTTTATCGGAGGAAGAGGCTGCGACAGAGACAGCGGAGACGGAACAGCCGAAGGAAGAACAAAAAGAACAGGCAAAACAAAAAGAACAGGCAAAACAAAAAGGGAAGAAAACAGAAAAAACAGGAAAAAAGGCGGCAGAGACAGCAAAACCGAAGACGCAGACAACGGGGAAAACAGCGCCGGAAGAGAAAAAGACAGAGAAAAAGACAGAAAAAAAGACAAAAGAAAAGAAAAGCAAAACGACGCCAAAACAGACAAAAGCGCCACAGACAAAGGAAGAAATCGGAAAAAAGAAAGAACAGGAAGCAAAGCAGAATACGGATTATCCGAAAGTAGTTATAACGGTTCCGAAAAACGAGCAACTGCGGCAGGAAGATGAGACAAAAAAAGACGATGACCGCAAGACGAGCGATGGAACGGCGACAGACAAAGATAAGTTCCAGACCGATCCTGTGCCATCCGGAAAACCGCTTCCGGTCAACCAGGAAGACCAGAAAGTCGATAACGACGAAGAATTTTATGTGACGATTTCCATTGATTGCCTGACGATTTTACAAAATATGGATAATCTTGAAAAAGGAAAAGAAAAATATGTCGGCGACGGCTGGATTTTGAAGACGACAAAGGTAAAATGCAAAAAAGGTCAGACGGTGTACGATATCCTTGAGCAGGTCTGCAAGGCCTATTCCATTCAGATGGAAAATTCTTATACACCGCTGTATGGATCCAATTACATCGAAGGCATTGGCAACTTGTATGAGTTTGACTGCGGAAATTTGTCAGGATGGATGTACAATGTTGACGGCTGGTATCCAAATTACGGATGCTCGCGGTATGTATTGAAAGCGGGAGAAGCGATTCAATGGCGTTACACCTGCAACGGACTGGGCGCAGACCTTGGAAGTGATTTTATGAGCGGAGAAAGTAAATGAGGCATCCTTTGGTAGAATTTGTAAAATTTCTGGCGGCAATCGTGCTTTTATGCCTGACGCGAAATCCCTATGTGTCAGTTCTTTTTCTGATACTTGAATTTGTCATTGCGCCATCTGTAAAAAGTGTGCTGGCGCTTTTGGGGATGACGGCATTGTCAGTTATTGTAAATGCACTCGTCAACCACCAAGGGGAGACCTACCTATTTTATCTGAATGATAATATTGTGACGATGGAGTCGCTGGCGTATGGCGTCTTTGCCGGTGTCCAGCTCTGGCTCTTGTGCCGCTGGACTTACCGTATGGGGCGCGCAATGACATCAGAGAAAATGGTAATCGTGTTCAAATACTTGTTTCCGCCGGCGGCAATCGTGCTGTCCATGGCGATTCGTTCCGTGAATCGTTACACGGATAAATTGGTCGAGATCTATCATTTTCAAATGTCCATGGAGCCGGCAAGAGGATTGTGGAACCGCATGATTTCAGCAATCCGTTCGATTTCCATCTTGATCAACTGGGCATTGGAAAACGGACTGGAGATCGCGGATGCGATGGAATGCCGGGCGTATGGCAGCAAATTGCGGACAAGTTATACTCCATTCCGGCTTTTGCCGGCGGATATCCTGATTATGGCAGCATTTGTGGGAATTGTCGTGCTGCAAAGGGTAAGCGAACCATTCTGCCTGCTGATTCCGCGGATCGAGATCCATTTTGGAGTGGCAAATATTTTCATTACGTTAGCATTGTGCGCGTTGATCTGGTGGCAGACCGAAAGAGAGGAACTATGATAGAGATTGCGATTGAAAAAAAAGAGATCGGGGGAACTCCCATTCTCTCTGACATAAAATGGAAAATTGAAGAGGGGATCACTCTTATTATGGGGCCTTCCGGTTCAGGAAAAACGACATTGCTTCGGGAAATGATTCCGCGGATCAATCGTGTAGGAACATTGGAGGGAACTGTCTGTTACCGCGGAATGCCGATTGACGAGGTGCCGGCGGGGACGATCGGTTACGTCGGACAGAATCCGGATAACCAGCTCGTATGTGATAAAGTGTGGCATGAATTAGCATTTGGTTTGGAAAATATTGCCATGCCGGCAAAGACGATCCGTAACCGGGTAGCGGAAATCGCGACGTATTTTGGTATTGAAAGCTGGTTTCATAAAGGAGTGGCGGAACTTTCCGGTGGACAGAAGCAGAAACTGGCGCTGGCGTCGGTGATCTGTATGGATCCGGAGATGGTTGTGCTCGATGAGCCGACGTCGCAGCTGGATCCGATCTCAGCGCGGATGTTTTGGGAAATGGTTGTGCGCGTGCATGAGGAAATGGGAATTTCTTTTGTCATTGTCGAGCACGATAGTGAATATATATATGAAAAGGCGGACAAAGTGCTCTGGCTTTCCGAAGGGATGACAGGCAGTTATCAGAGACGGTTTCTGCCGTGGCAGCGCCGGATTTTGGATGCTCCGCAGATGTCATTGACGGAAGTGCGGCAGAAGATTAGAAAACTGGCAGAAAAAACGGAGATTCACACGGAGCCCGGAGAAGTAAGGGTGTGGCAGAAGGTGCGAAATATCCGGAAAGCATATGGTAACGAAAATGTTCTCAATATTCCGCAGATAACGATCGCAGCCGGAGTGAATTGCTGGATCGGTCCCAATGGCGCAGGAAAAACGACGCTTGGGAAAATGTTCAGCGGATATTTTGGTAAAAAAATGATAAAGCGCTGTGTGATGATGCCACAGGATGTACTTACTATTTTTACCAAAGACACAGTAAGGGATGAACTCGATGTGGAAGATGATATTCCGGAAGAACTGCAGGAAATGATCGCGCCGATCGCGGACAGAAATCCGCTGGACTGCTCCGGGGGTGAACAGCATCTTACGGCATCGCTGAAATTTCTTATGAAACACGCTGATGTCGTCATATTGGATGAACCGACGAAAGGAATGGATCCACGGATGAAAGAAAATTTCCAAAAAGTGGTAAATATGTTCCGAGAGAAAAAGCAGATTATCATTATCACACATGATATTGATCTGGTGGGCGAGATCGCGGATTATGTTGTCTTTTTGTTTGAGGGCGATGTGGCAAGTGAGGGCGAGCCGCACGAGGTTCTGATGCAGAATCTTGTGTATAAACCGCAGGTCAGTACGTTGTTTGATTGCATTAATACAAAGGAGATGGAAGATGCGGGACTGGTTATGTAGCCATTATTATGTGCCTTGCGCGGTGTTGATCTTACTGGGATTTGCCGGCTTTTTATTATATCTTGCGCGACGGGTGCGTATGAAAGACATGATCATGATCACAGTGCTTTCGGCGATTATCGCCATCTCGCGCGGTGTGTTTTTCTGGATTCCCCAGTTTAAGCCGGTTTCGGCTTTAGTTCTCATTACCGGAAGCTGTTTTGGCAGTGTGCCGGGAATGCTCGTCGGCATGCTTTCCGGTTTTTTGTCAAATTTTATGTTTTCACAGGGACCATGGACTCCGTTTCAGATGCTCAGCTGGGGACTTATCGGCATCATTGGGGGCTTCTGCCGTTCGATGCAGGGAAAAATCCTGCCAATGATCATCGGATTTTTGGCGACGGTATTTGTGTATGGCCCAATTCTCAATTTTGCGTCGCTGTTACTGGTGACAAAGACACCGACGTGGAACGGATTCTGGATGATGGAAGCGAGTGGATTTTTGTTTGATGTCGTACATGGTGTCAGTACGATTGTTTTTGTCTATTTTGCCTGGAAGCCGATGCGGAAAAAACTGGTACGCATGCAGGAAAAATATGGAATTTGCAGGAGAAAATAAGGATTGGAGGAAATGAGATGCAGCAGGAAGAAAAGTCGAAAAAACGTACATCTATAGGGAAAATATCGGGGATTGTAGGGATTTTTTGCAATTGTATTCTCGCCGGGAGTAAGATTATTATCGGAAATTTCGCCGGTTCTATGTCGATCGCGGCAGACGGACTGAACAATTTATCGGATGCGGCAAGTTCGATTGTTACGCTGATCGGATTTAAAATTGCGGAAAAACCGGCAGACAAAGTACACCCTTACGGGCATGCCCGTTCCGAATATCTGGCGAGCCTGACCGTTGCTGTGATGATCTTATTTATCGGCTTTGAGCTTGCCAAAAGTTCGGTGGAAAAGATTCTTCACCCTTCTCCGGTCGAATTTTCCGGGGCTGTCCTTTGTGTTCTCCTTTTTTCCATCGTGATTAAGATGGGAATGGCGGTCTACAACTATAAGATGGGAAGAAAAATAAACTCAATGACATTAAAAGCAATTGCGGACGACAGCCGCAATGACGTGATCGCGACGAGCGCGGTTTTGGTCGCTACACTGGCAGAGCATGGCATGGGGTATCAGATTGACGGATTTATGGGACTTGTCGTTTCGCTATTTGTTCTCTACAGTGGAATTTCGCTTGCCAGAGAAACTGTTTCACCGCTTCTTGGCGAAGGCGCAGATACGGAACTGCATGACAAACTTACAAAATACATTCAGTCCTGCGAAATGGTTATCGGCTGTCATGACCTTATGGTGCATGACTACGGACCGGGGCAGTGCTTTGCAAGCATTCACGTTGAGATTGACAAAAATGTCGATGCACTCGTAAGCCACGAGGTAATCGACCGCATGGAGCGGGAATGCCTGAAAAAATTTGATACGCATCTCGTGATCCATTATGACCCGGTTATTACCGACGACAAGGAAGCAGATGCACGGAAGCAAAAAGTTCTTGCCTGTATCGAAAAAATAGATCCGCAGATCACACTGCACGATTTTCGCGTGAGCAAATGTGAGTCAGAGATTCGCCTTACCTTCGACCTTGTCCTCCCCGAACCCCTGGAACGAAAGAAAAAACAGATTCAGGAGCAGATTGAAACGGAGCTGAACGAGGGCAGCGAGGACCGGTACTTTTTGGATATTACCTTTGATGTCGAGAACCGGTAGGAGCGGGTGCCGCCCAGAACCAAGATGTAATCTTATGTTCTAAAGAATGTTTTGAGAATATGGGTTGCAAGTGCGCTGGTATGAGATTGGGCGGGGGCGAAGCCGCCGGGCATTCCATGCCACTGCGTGCTTGTATAGCGCAAGCGCCCATATGAGCAAAATATTCTTTAGAAATATATTACAATACTGTGACATCTATTGACAAGTATCCGGAATCCTTTTATACTTCGTATAGTAGGCTTTTTTTAGAAGCCTCCATATTAATAAATAATTTAGTAATGCTTCGAAATGGAGAAGACGATGAATAAGAAAGTAAAAATAGGGATAATTATTACCGCAGCAATGGTCGTTGCGGTTTCTGCGCTTGTGATTGCAGCACATGTCTATTATGGAAACCGCTGGTATGCGAACACCTGGATCGGAGAGCATGAATTATCCGGAATGAGTTATGACGAGTCTGAGCAGCTGCTTCAGAAAGTATACGACAACTATAAACTGGAAATTAAAGGAAGAAATGATGGGAATCTTGTAGTGACAAAAGCAGACATTTCGTATGAAGTCGATCTGAAAGCAGCATTGCAGAAACAATACGATGCGCAGCATGAATCGTTCTCTGTTTTTTCTATACCGAAAAAGAAGACATTGGAACTTCACATGAATCCGACATATGATGCGGAGAAATTAAATAAATGCCTTAAAAAGTCAGAAATGTATAAGGGAAGTACAAAGTATGCGATCAATGTACCGAAGGATGCAAAGGTAGCCTTTTCGGATGAGAAAAAATGTCTTGTCGTTGTGCCGGAAGATAAAGGAAATGTCCTGCAGTTCCAACAGTTGACAGAGGCAGTTGATGAGGCACTTGCCGAAGGAAAAGAAACCATTGATCTGTCAAATGAAGAAGAGTATCCGGAAGTCTATGAGAGTCCGGAGATCTTTTCGGATGATGCCGTATTGAAACAAAAGATAGATGCGTGTAATCCTTATGTGATGCGATGGATTTCCTGGAAGATTACGGATGACAGGACAGAAAAAATCGGACCTAAATTGATTTATTCCTGGCTTCGTTATAAAAATGGAAAAGTTTCTTTTAATGAAGAGAAAATGTCCGACTGGGTTGAAAAAATGTGTTTGAAGTATAAGACGGTCGGTTCGACACACACATTTACAAACCATAAAGGAAAACAAATTTCCGTAGCCGGTGGAGATTATGGCTGGGCAATCAGTTATGAAGAGACGTTGAAACAGCTGAAAAAGGCTTTGAATACAGAGATTGATGCAAAACTTCAAAGCGCTTATCAGGAAGATCCAACCAAAGAAAATCAGGCAGCGATCACATTGAAGAGGAAGACAAAATTTGCCAATACTGCATATCAGATGGATCTTGAAAATAAAACCAATGACTGGGATACGCAGAACTTTACGGAGATTTCTCTGAAAGACCAGAAGATTTATGTATGGCGAAAAGGAAAAGTGGTATTTGAGTGTGAGACCATTTCCGGAAGACCGGTAGAAGGACGAAAGACCCGTACGGGAATGTATTTCATCAAAGAACACCAGACACACCGTGTACTTGTTGGCGATAATTATAAAACACCGGTTACATATTGGGTAAGAATTACCTGGACCGGAACCGGATTCCACTGCGCGACATGGCAGCCTTGGAGCCGTTGGAGCAAGGATCTGTACAAAACAAGAGGTTCCCACGGATGTTTGAACCTGTCACCGGAAAATTCGAAGAAAATTTATGAGTTGACGAAATACCAGGAAGCGGTATTTATTTATTAAAAGAAAACTACTTAGGACCCAATGTATGGAAATTAATAAATTTGTCGTGCTTGCACGAAAACAGATTTGATCTCACATACATTAGGTCCTAATATTTTTATTCGTGCATAACACTTTTGTGTCATGCTTTTTTTATGAGAATATGATAGAGTAATGTTCAAATATTATTAATAAGGAGGAACAATATGAAGAGAATAATCAAAAAAAGTATGGCGATATGTCTGATCGTGATAATGATGATCAGTATGCTGCCAGTCATGCAAACGAAAGCGGCCACAACTACAGGGGAAGGAACAAAAGAAGATCCGATGATTGTTTCGGTAGATACATTTGGAGCGGGAGAAGAAGATTATCTGATTGGGGAAGAAAGTGATGGGTATGCCTATATTACCCTTAAATTTGCGGAGGCTGGAAAACTTAGTCTGGATAATGAAGGGTCCTATAATATGTATGTAAATGGTGCGACAAGTCCGGTTATCTGGATTCGTGACGAACTCTGTCAAGCAGGTACGCAGATGACATTAAAAATTCGGGGAAATAAGTTGACAGCCGGTACGATCAAGTGGACTTATACGAGTATTGTGGATCAGACAACCGGAGAATCCTTGGATGACTTTGGTACAAAGGAAAAGGCCAAAGATATTACAGCCGGCTACAATGCTATGGATTCCACATTTCAAGAAACAAAGAATGATGTTTGGTATAAATTTACGATTGATAAATCAATGAAATTTGAGTTGAGAGTAAAAACTTCTTCAAGTTATGTAAGCCTTTGTAATGAAGCAGGACAAAGTATACTGAATAAAGACACGGACGAAGACAAGGATATGATCATGTTTTTCCGCTTAGATCGATTTGATGGTTCGGAAGATGGAGTTTTGAAAGGAACGGCTTCTTATCCGGGAACCTATTATCTGCATATTAAAAACAGTCTGGGTTATGATGGAAAAATTAATATGAGTTTTACGGATTATATTCCGATCAACAGTATTAATTTTACAAAAGGAAAAGATATTACAGTAGAATTTCAGGACGAATACAAGACAGGAAGTTTTGAAAACAAAATAATATCATATAACCCGGCAAATACAGATGGAAAAGTTGTGAGTACAGTACATGATTCAAATTTTTCCAGTGTGGGAAAATGGGATCCGATCAATACATTTAATGTAAAAAAATACGGACGCACAACGATCGGTTATTTGGATGAACGTGGTGTGAAAGTAGATGAAGTAAAAGTGACAATTGTTCCGCAAACGGTAGACAGTGTTCAATGTGTAGGAACATATAATAAAATTGTTATCTACCCATCTGCGCAATCACTTACCGGAAATGGGGATTGTGTGCGTCTGTACACAAAAAAAGGTAAAAAGTGGAAACTGTCAGGAACGATGAAAAAGAGCGCAATTGAATCGGCAAAAGGAAGAATTACGTTAAAAAAATTGAAACAAAATACGAATTATCAATTTCGTTTATCAAATTATGACTCGGCATCCGGGATGGAAAGTAAACTCAGCAAAGTGTTTACTGCGGGTACTGCGTTGAAAAAAGTTCCTAAGATTAAATCAGTTAAAAAGAAAAAGATCATCAAAAGCCGCGATGCAATAGTGCATAATCCGGGAAAGATTACGGAACGGCGTGAATACTATGATGTATTTACATGTCAGGCCAAGATTCGCGTAACAAAGATTAAGGGAGCCACAAGTTATTATTTTAGTTGTGGTTATGAGATTAAAAAAGAAAAGGGTACGGTTGTTTTGGCTAAGACAACAGGAAGTGTAAAGAAATTTCCGAAGAAGATTAAATTAAAAGTATTTGCAAAACGGAAAATTAATAGTTATTCTGTGGCCTACGGAGAAGTATCTAAGGCAAAAACAGTTAAAATTCGATAACTTTTAACGATCCGGCCCCCTGTCGCACGCATTTGTATTTCGAACACGTTGTGTTTTTGCTGACAGCCTGGATAAAAATAGTGTTTTTTGGTGAAAAGTATGTTATACTCTTTATGTAACAGTTTAGAATCGAATGAATAAAAGATATAGAAATTGTATCGTTTGAAGAGGAATATATGCAAAGTAGTAGGAACACTAAAATTCAGAACAGTATATGTGTCGTATTAGTGCTGCTGACAGGGGGAATTCGTTTGGTACGGGATTATTTCCCGGGGAGAATCAGTAACATTATTATTTGTGTGCTGTTTATGTTGGAATTATCAATCTGGGGATGTCAGATACAGAGAAGACTGCTTCACGAGGAACAAAAAAAGTACCTTATCAGTGTGGCAGTTTTTCTTGGATTTCTTATTTTTATCCGGACAGTAAAATTTGTATATACTGCAGAGGGGACTGCGATAAACAGAATGCTTTGGTATTTGTATTATTTCCCACAGATTTTTAGTGTGCTTATAATGTTTTTTGCGGTTTTACATATAGGAAAACCACTCGAAAAAAAGATTGATAAAAAATGGAAAATATTGTATTTACCGGCGGCGCTTCTTGTAATGCTTATTATGACAAATGACAGACATCAATGGGCATTTGGATTTCCGGCTGGTCTTAAATATGCCAATGAAACTTATACGCATGGAGTAATTTATTATGCGGCCTTGATCTGGATGCTGGTTTTATTTGCAGCAATGCTGGTTGTGGCAATGCAGAGATGCGCACTTGCTGAATATAGAAAGAAGATATGGATGCCCATTATTCCTCTTGGAATTGGGCTTTTGTACGTTGTTCTGTTTTGGCTGGATCCGGATGGAATATTTCAAAGATTATTCAAAATGGCGGAGATTTGTTGTGTTGTATTTCAAGCATTTATGGAGGCTTTGATCCTGGCACATTTATTTCCGACAAATGATAATTATGAATTGCTTTGGAATTTGTCTTCTCTTGGTGGAGGGATCATGGATGAATATGGGAAATTGTGTTATTGTTCGAAAAATTGTTTTCCGGTCTCTTTTGAAGTTGTAAAAAAAGCAGAGAAAAACAGCATTTTGCTGGAACAGAATAATATAGAAATAAAAAGTTGTCGAGTGATGGGAGGATATGGGTATTGGAGCAGAGATGTTTCGGAAATTCATAAACTTACTCGACAATTGAAAGAAGCAGGGGATGTTCTTGTAAAAGAGAATATGTTATTAAAACAGGAAAACAGAATAAAAAAAAGGAGATTGCAGATTGCAAGGAAAAACGAGCTTTATGATAAACTTATTACGCAGACGAAAAAGCAAAACATCCGTTTAAAAGAATTATATCATGACATTTTGAAAAATCCGGAGCATTTTGATGATAATGTAAAGGAAGCCGCGGTTTTACAGGTTTATTGCAAGAGATGTGCCAATTTAATTCTTTTGGGAAAAGAAAGGAAAATAATAGATGGCAGAGAACTTCAGCTGGCAGTTCAAGAATCTGTGGAATACCTGAAACTTTACGGTGTAAAGACATATACAGAATTTCATGGAAATGGGAAATATGCCGGAGAGGATATTCAGGAGGCATACCGTCTGTTTCAAAATGTCTTGGAAACGATATTGTATTCGTGCTATATTTTTCTTGTTCAGATTTCTTTTAAAGAATCAATTGAAATACATATGGAGTTTGAAAACACAGGAAGGGTGAGCAAGGAAAAAATAGGAAGTCAGCTGAAAACAGAAAACAAAAAGGCACAAATGAGTATTCATCAGGAGCAAGAGACGGTCTATATTGATTTGGCGGTGATGAAAGGGGAAAATACAGGATGAAATATGTAGATGTATCAGGCAGTGTGCATATTGTGGTTGGAATTATCGGACTTTTATGGTTGCTATGTTCAATTTATAATGTAGTATCCTGTATCGTGTCACGAATGGAAAAACAATTTGTGATTCCGTCTGTCTTGCTTACAATAACTGCATGCGTATTTAATCATGGATTGGCAGAAGCAGAAAATGAGCCATCGAAGATGGTGGAAATTGGGAAAATGACGGGAAGTATTCCGGTGTGTTTTATAGTGGGGATGCTTTTTCTGTTTTTGGGGCTGCAGCTTGTCTGGGATGGTTATATCCGTCAAAAGAAAAGAAAAATAATTATGCCGCAGACTGTGAAACAGTGTTTTGACATACTTTCAGATGGAGTTGGATACTTTTCTGAGGAAGGGATGCCTTTTTTGGTAAACAAACAAATGCTGCGGCTTTGTGACTTGATAGGGGACTCCGATAGGATTGATGAAAGAAAGATTATAAGTGAATTGGCAAGACGTGGTGGCCAGTGGATCACCCAGACAAAAGATGGCAAAATATGGGATTTTCGAAAAACGGATATTTTAATTCGAAAACATAATGTTCAAGAGGTGGTAGCATATGATGTTACTGAGGTTTATACTTTGAAGAAAAAGAGAGAGCAGCAATATAAAGTGCTTCAGAAGTACAATGATCATCTGCGGCAGTTTGATGACGAAATTGAGCAGACGGTCGTACAGAAGGAAATACTGCTTGCCAAGATGAAGATACATGATGATATCGGAAGTTTGCTGATTGCGTTCAGGCATTATTTCGCAAAACCGGAACGGAGCAATAAACAAGAGATTTTAAACCGGTGGAGAAGCTTGGCAGAGGATATTAAAAAAGAAAGAAGAATTACGGAGGATTCCTGGCTGCGCCTGAAAAAGGATGCAGAGAAATGGAATCTGGAATTACAAATTTTAGGGAAAATACCCAACCAAACGGTAATACAAAATATTTTTTATGCGGCGATACGAGAGGCACTTACAAATACTGTAAAACATACAAAGGGAACGAAAGTAATGTGCAGGATAACAGAGGCAGGTGGTAAAATGTGTATAGAAATTGAAAATGACGGGGAAAGTCCGAAAAAACCGATTATAGAAGGGGGCGGTCTTGGAAATCTGCGCCGCATGGTACAAGGAGCAGGGGGGATAATGGATATTCAGTCCCAGCCTGTGTTCAAAATTAAATTAGAATTGTAACAGGAGGAAGAGATGAAAAGATATAAGGTGATGATCATTGATGATCAGGAGATGGCAAGACAACTTTTCGCATGGTATTTTGAAGGACAGGAAGACTATGTTGTGGTTTGTCAGGCGGGAACAGTCTCGTTTGTGGAAGAATTTGTAAAAACAAATCAAGTGGATGTCGTTATTATGGATGTGCTGATGAAAGATGATGTTAATGGGTTTGTTATGGCTAAACGCATAAAAAAAATCTGTCCTCAAATAAAAATTGTTATGGTAACATCAATGCCGGAAGTGTCATGGATTAATAAGGCAAAAAATATGGGGATAGATAGTTTTTGGTATAAAGAAGCTTCTCAGGAAACTATTTTATCCGTAGTAAAACGAACGATGGCAGGAGAACGGGTGTATCCGAATGAACCACCGAAAGTATCGGTTGGACAGGCTTTTAGTACCGAGATAACAGAGAGGGAATTGGAAGTGTTACGTGTTATGACGAAAGGAAGTTCGAATGCGGCGATTGCTCGAGAACTCGGAATTGCTGAAAATACAGTCAAACAACATATTCGCCATATGATGGAAAAAACGGGATGTGAGAGTCGTACAGAACTTGCTATTGAAGCAAGATTGAGTGGTGTGGTTGTCTATATGGAAGACCAATAGCAGCGCTAAGACACCGGGAAAGAATCATTAAAAAGCATAGAAAAATTAAATTAGCAAGGAGGATTCTTATGAAACAGAGAAAAAAGTACTGAAAAGAGGTAACAGAAGAAGAAAAGGCGAAGGACGGATGTTCTTCAACCACAGGAATGTTACCTGTGGATTTTTTTTGTTATAAAGGAAAACAGATACTAGAAAATTCAATTTAAGTACCAAATATATCATAGAATAATTTTACAGATAGGGCTATAATTAAAATAAAATACTATTTTAATCAATTTAGAAGGAGGCAATTATGCAAATAGCAAGTAGAAAAGTAATCGCAGTCCTTATGGTTTCGGCTCTTTGTATCACAACACTATCCAGTGCCGGAAGTGATGTAGAAGCAAAGGCTAAGGCTTCTCTTAAGACCAAGAAGATTTCTGTTAAGGTTGGAAAGAAAAAGAGTATATTGATCAAGAATAAAACTAAGAAATATTCTTATTCTTTTACCAGCAGTAACAAACAAGTGGCAAAAGTAACATCAAAAGGGAAGGTTACCGGAATTAAAGCTGGAAAAGCGACTGTAACAGTAAAAGAAGTTTTGAAAAAAGGTAAAAAGAAGAAAAGAACATTGGGAAAGGTTAAAGTTACGGTAACTGGCATGAAAAAGAAGAATGTAGCAACGCCAACAACGGAAACGGTAAACAAGGCAACACCAACAGCAGAGGTAAAAACAACACCTACAGCGACACTGTCTGCAACAGCACCGGTTAAGCCGACAGCATCAGCAACGCCAGCCGCAACGGAGACTGCATCAGCAACGCCAGCCGCAACGGAGACGGCAGCACCAACACCGATCGTAACACCACGTCCAACATTGGCGCCCGGTATGCCGGAATTAGATAAGAACAATCTTACTGTAGCGGACTATCCGGGTATTGCATCCGATGTGCCGGATCTGGATATAATTCGTGTTGGTCAGAACTACTACATGGTAAGTACAACGATGAACCTTGTTCCTGGTGTCCCTGTTATGAAGTCGACAGATCTTGTTCATTGGGAAATTGTAAACTATGCATGTAACCGTTTCCCGGACAAGGATTTATTTAATCTTGAGAACGGACAGCAGACATATAAGAATGGTTCCTGGGCAGCATCAATAAAATACAATGAAAAAACAAAACTTTTCTATGTAATCTACAATGTTAACAAAGATGGTTTTTATTGTTACACGACACCGGATATCGAGAATGGTACGTGGAAAGCATATTACATACAGACAAGTTTCCATGACCCGGCATTGATCTTTGACGGTGACGGAATGTATGTTATCTACAATGGAAATAATATTCAGAAGATTTCTTTAAAAGAATCATCGGCAGAAGGTGGAATTGGAGAAGTTGTAAAAGAAGGCGGTTCAAGAGCGCTGTTTAATAAGACATTGGGCGGATTCAACTGGTCTTTATGGGAAGGTGCTCATGCTTATAAGATTGGTGATTACTATTACCTTATGATGATTGGTTCTTATGGAAGCTGGTTCCGCAGAGAAGTATGCTATAGAAGTAAAAAATTGTATGATAGTAAGGCGTCAGACTGGGAAGCTCAATTGATCTTTGAAGGCTCTACATATGAGTATGGAACCGGTATCGCACAGGGTGGTATTGTGGACACGATCTATGGTGACTGGTATGGATTCCTTTTCCAGGATCATGATGGTCTTGGTCGTGTTCCGTCTATACTTGCTGTAAACTGGGATTATGTTGATACAAAGAATAACAAGGATTATTCAGACTGGCCGATGATGGGTTACTATGATGATAAAGGAAACTTTGTAAATTGTCTTGGAACAAGCCAGAAGGTTAAGAATCCACTTACTATCCAGTTGAATAAGAGTGATAAGGAAAGTTACATTGTTGGTGATGATGACTTCTCCTATCCGGATTTTAAGCAAGGTGACAGCCTAAAGAAAGTATGGCAGTGGAACCATAATCCGGATGACGCCAACTGGTCAGTAACAGAAAATCCTGGTTATTATCGAATTAAAAACGGTAAGGTAGCAGGGAATATCTGGTTTGCAAGAAACTCTCTGACACAAAGAACGGTAGGGCCTAAATTTACATCAGAGACATGCGTTTTGACAGAAAATATGAAACCGGGTGATTATGCAGGTCTTGCTGCAATCAGTGCACACTATGGAATGGTTGGTGTAAAATGCGATGAAAATGGTAACCGTTACGTATTCCAGGGCTGCAATAGTAATACGAATAGTGGTGCAAAGGCGAAGAAAGAGGATAAGATAGAAGAAAATGCTGTTTCTGAAGAAAAGATCGAAGGAAACGCACCAGTATATCTTAAGATTGAGTATGCCTTTAATACAGGCAATACAAGAGCAGATAGAGCAAACTTCTTCTATAGTTTAGATGGAGAGAATTGGAAGAGCATAGGCGAAACATTCTCACTTGGATTTGATACTTCGACAACATTTATGGGAACAAGAAGCTGGCTTGTAAATTATGCAACAAAAGAAGCTGGTGGATATGTTGATTTTGATTATTACAAAGTAAAATAAAATGATACCATTTCTGCCGGCAAGATTGTCTTGCCGGCAGTTTTTTTATTGGGGCTGTCGCATTTCTTTCGAACACTTCGTGTTCTTTCCCGCCTTTGACAAGGCTAAACGGCTGTCTCGTTAGTGAGGCAGCCGTTTTTTCATGCAACAAAGATATTCTTCGTGATTTGCTTCCAGTTCAATTTTAAAGATCAGTGCCGAAATGGTCTGCGTTTTTCCACGTGGTGGTGTAAAGTGATACGTAAGCTCATAACAGCCATTGTCACTTTCTGCCAGTCGCTGATCCAATACATCCTTCGATTCGAGCACTTGGAAAGCATCCGCTTCTGCACCATTTGTGACAGAGATCATTTTCGAAAAGCGCTGGAAAAAGTCTCTAAAATAGTAATGCTCTTTAATTTTCATGTCATCGCTTCGGTTCGTGTGAAGCACCTCGGCCATGCCATTCTCGTAATCGAGCCGGTAAACCTTGTCAAATACTTTCAACAATGCCGAACTGTAAGCAGTAAGATAACGTTCCTGCTCCGCTTTCTTTAATTCATCGATATTGTCAATCGCAAAATAGAAGAGGGAATGCCGCCCCCGGCTTCCGATGTACCGTAGTTTTAAATTTACCCATACAAAACTGGCATCCGGCCGCTCCAAATGCAATTGAAGCGATTGAATCTGATTGCTGTCTTTTGCTTTGTGGCAGGAAGCAAGAACAGGACTAAGAGTAGGTTCACTTAACTTTTTGTGGAGAACCGGTGTTATCTCGGTAAGAGGGGCTTCCGTTCCGTAAAAGACTTCATAATATCCACGGTTGACCTGCAGGATTTCCAGCGAATCGTCGGTCATTTCCATAACACCCATACCACCGATCATATCGTAGAAAAGCATATTTTCCTTTGAATTGGAATGGTTAAATATGTCAAAAATAGTATCATCAAGTTCAAAAAGATTTCGCTCTTGTACAGCATATTTCTGGAGAACTTCCTGGTCGAGAACTTCGCAGAAATCTGCCTGCGGTATCGGTTTGTAAAAATAATACCCCTGAACCATTTCGCATTCCATACTCTTGAGATAATTCCATTCTTTGCGGGTTTCTACGCCTTCGGCAACAACTGGGAGTTTCATCCATTTTGCCATGCGGATGACTGCTTCCAAAATAATCGAAGCCTTTTCGTTGCCATCCAGATTATCCATAAACTGCATATCAATCTTCAAAATGTCAATTGGAAGATTTTTTAAAATGTTGAGTGAAGAATAGCCACTTCCAAAATCATCCATTAAAACAAGAAAACCATAGTCGTGGAGACGTTTTACTGCCTGCTGTACCTGTGCTGGGTTATCTGCGTATGCCGTCTCGGTAATCTCAATCTTGATCAGATCTGTCGGCAGATCATGGCTGTCTACGATTTCTTTGATTTCATCCGCAAGTTCCGGATTGTAAAATTCTACACGCGATACATTGATGGATACCGGAACAACATGCTTTCCGGCTTCAATACGTGATTTCAGCATTTCACAAGTTTCGTTCCAAACAAAACGGTCCAAAATGTGAATCAGACCATTTTTTTCAAAAAGTGGGATAAAACTTCCCGGTGAAATCATGCCACGGAGTGGATGGATCCAACGTACCAATGCTTCTGCAGAAACAACCAGTCCGTCATCCGCGCGACAGATTGGCTGGAAATATACGGTAAATTGTTTTTGCATGATCGCTGTACGGAAATCGCTGACAAGGCGCTGCTCTTCAATCATGGTATCCAACATGGAACCGTCATACCATGCATAAGGCTTCATGTAATTGTTTTTTATACTGTTCATGGCAAGACGCGCCATATCAACCATTTTGTTGATTGGAAGAGTGCGGTCCTCAATCTGATATAATCCGCAGCAAGAATAAAAATGATACGTAGAACCGGAAATGGAAAATGAAATATCAAGCAAATCTTTCCAATCCCCCGCATCTATCACCTGTTTGGGAACACAACAAATAAAATTGTCCGCTTCAAGCCGCCCATAGGTAGCAATCTGATCGGAGAATTCATTATGTAAAATATCTGCAATATGAATTAAAATTTGATCTCCTGTCTGCAGTCCAAATAGGTTATTTAATACTTTAAATTGTTGAATATTCCAATAAATTAAGCAAAAGTCTATCCCCGGATGTTCTTCTAACAGCAAAGCTGTATACGTAAAAAATCCTTTTCGATTATATATTTTTGTTAACTCATCAAAAAATAACAGTTCCTCCTCCATAAAATTTACCCCCTTAGTAATTGCAAAAATCTTACACATCTATATTATACTCTTTTTTTTATAAAAGTACAAGAGAAATATAATTGCCTTTTTGTTTACTTTTTTTCAAGATAGTGTTACAGTAAGCTATGGAAAAAATATATTAGCAAGGAGGATTCTCATGAAACAGAGAAAAAAAGTGTGGAGCATATGTCTTGTCATTGCGCTTGTATTTTCATCCATTTTTACATGGAATGAGCCGGCATTGACAGCGTATGCAAGTGAAACTAAGACAGAAAAGATTGTTGTATATGTAGCAGCACAGGGAAAGAGTCTCGATGGAACAAAGACCGTGGCAATCGATAAAACCCCGGTTCAGGTTGATAAAGGAACAAATGCCGTTGCAGCAGTAAAAGCGGCATTGGATGCTTCCGAGTATACGGACAATTATGTTATTAAGGATGCAGGTTATGGGCCTTATCTTGCGGCCATCAATGATGTAGCAGAGGACGATGTAAATTGGACCGCTTACTGGAGTTTGTGTGTCAATGGACAGTACAGCAATGTGGGAATGAGGGACTGCATACTTCAGGATGGCGACCAGATCAGTTGGATCTACACGTATGATGATCTGTCTACAGAAGCTTCTGTATTTGCCGATGATGCTTCTTTAAATCCGGAAACACCGGCTATTGAAACTGCGGAAGTTTCTATGAAAAAAGCACAGGCAATTGCTGCAAAAGAAGTCTATAAGAATGATTTTGCAGATGGACATATCCCCGGATTGGGAAACGTCAATGAATTGTATGTAGTATTTTCCCTTGCCCGTGCGGGATTTGAAGCACCGGAATTTTACGGAAAAGTGAAGTACAAATTAACACGCCAGCTGAAAGAACTTGCAACGGAAGGAACTACTTACGATGCAGTTACAAAGACTAACATAACGGAAGAGACTTTTTCCTCGAAAAAAGCGTCAGAGCAGAGTTTTGCCTATGTAGTTCTTGCAATGACTGCACTTGGTATGGATGCCCGTACGACAGGCGGCTATGATCTGATTGAAAAGATGGCTTCGAAAAAACTTTATGAGACAGATAAGAGCGATAATGCAGAACGAATGATGCTTTTTGCATTTGATTCCGGAGATTATACATTGCCGGAAGGCGACAATTACTGCACAAGAGAGGAACTTGTGGACAAAATTGTAGAAAATGTAGAGGCGGGAATTATTGCTCCATATGCGGATGAAGCAGTTGTAGCTGATAAAGAGTATGGTCTCTTAGCGTATGTTGATGACGCTGTTATGGCGGTTCAGCCATTGGCTTCTTATATGAACGATGAATCCGTAGAAAAGGCTTGTCAGAAAGTCATTCGTTTTGCCGGAAAAATGCAGAATACCCATGGATATTATGGGGACTCCGATGCCTCAAATAATGCAGAGACAGCAGCGCAGACATTGACGATGCTGGGAGAATTTGGAATTCATCCAATGATTGAAACAGAAAATGTGGATTTTGTGAAAAATGGTCATACACTTGCGGATGCCATTTTGGAATTTGTTGATCTGGATCAGGAAAAACTGTCAGCCAGTGTTATGAACTACTCACCGGAGCAGATTCTGCGTGGTATTACTTCTTTTGTGTACGCAGCAGAAAATGCCGGAGAGACCGTGTATCGCGTAAAGACAGTTCCAGAGGCGAAAGTGCCATCCGAACCATTTGAAGATGAAAGACCACAGCCGGATCCGAGTGCAACGCCGTCGGCGACACCAAGTGTCAGCCCTAGTGCGGCTCCAAGTACCAATCCAAGCGCGACACCAAGTGTCAGCCCAAGCGCAGCTCCAAGTGCGACACCGGATGCAAACCCAAGTGTCATCGTTCTGAGCGAAACGCCGGCAGCAAAGAAAAATCCGGCAAAGAAAATTGTGGCAGTAAAGAAAAAAATCAATGCGAAAAAAGGAAAAACGGTAAAAATTGTAATTAAGGTTGCCGCAAAGAATCCGAAAAAAGTAACAACCGATGCTGTAAAAGTATCCGGAAAGAAGATTAAAGTAAAGAAGATCACGAAAAAAGCCGGAAAAATTACGATCAAAGTGAAAGCATTGAAAAAAGGAAAACGAATCGTAAAGATCAAGGTTGGAAAAGCAAGTACGAAAGTAACTTTGAACGTACGATAAAGATAACAAATTATCTTTGACAAAATGGAAAGGCAGTTGTCTGAAATACGGACAACTGCCTTTTTTGCAGCACAAGCCCGGTAAGCGGCGTGCTCATCAGACTGTGAGTTTCCCACGTTGTCATACACAAAAATGACTAAGTCTCTAAAGATAGTTTATCATAATTTGTCGAAATATGGGAAATACATCCATGAAAAGGAAGAAAATTGTCATGAAAGGGGAAAAGGGGAATCCGGCATTAGTGTCTTACGGATGCCATAAAATCAACAAAGTACCGGATCCCACACTGATAATGCCTTTTTTGGCAGTTGTTTCGTTACTTACTCCGAGTGGAAATGCATTGGTTAGTGTAACCCCATCCACTTCGTATTTCAAGCCCTTGATCGATACATTTTCGCTGGAATCGCTGAGGGAAAATACGGACACCATGCCGGTGGCATCTTTTGGAACGGTAAAACTACTGTCTTTGATGACGGTAAGTGCATAAGAATCACCGTATAAAATACCGGCAGCACCTTCGCCTGCGAGATAGGTAAGGGACTGGATATTGGCAATGGTGTGGTCGAGTCTGCCGCCAAGGCCGCCATAAATGGCAAATTCGCGGTAGCCGCGGGAAAGACCGAGTTTGATGGCGAGCATCATGTCGGTATCGTCTTTTTCCGGCGGATAGGTCAATTTTTCGCAGATTGCATCGTCCCATAAATCCGGGGAAGTGACGGAGTCAAAGTCGCCCAATACGACATCGGCACGTAAACCAAGACGGATGAGATAGTCATATCCTCCGTCTGCCGCAATTACCAGATCTTTTGAAGTTAAATCAATGGTGCAGGGAGTAAAATCCCCTGCACCGAATATATAACATGTTTCCATTGTTAGGCTCACACTTTCTGTTCTGTGTTTTCGATGATCTTAACAGCATCATCCATGTAAGAAAATTCCAAATCTTCTACCTTTCCGGCATCGACTGCTGCCGTAAGTGAAGGATTGATCGGAAGCTGGCTGAGTACGAGAAGATCGTATTTGTCAGCAACTTCTTTTACGTGGCTTTCGCCAAAGATGGAAATTTTCTTTCCGCAGTCCGGACATTCTACATAACTCATATTTTCTACGATACCAAGTACAGGAACGTCCATCATTTCCGCCATTTTGACGGCTTTTCCCACGATCATGGATACCAGATCCTGCGGTGTCGTAACGACGACAATGCCATCAAGCGGCAGTGACTGGAATACGGTAAGCGGTACGTCACCGGTTCCAGGTGGCATATCGACAAACATATAATCGACATCTTCCCACAGAACGTCCGTCCAGAACTGTTTCACAGCGCCGGCGATGACCGGGCCGCGCCAGATGACAGGATCGGTTTCATTTTCCAAAAGAAGATTGATCGACATAACGTCGATACCGGTCTTTGTTTTAACCGGATAAATGGTATCCTGAGTTCCCTCTGCTTTTTGCGTCAGACCAAATGCTTTTGGTATCGAAGGCCCCGTGATGTCGGCATCCATAATGGCACAATGATATCCCTTGCGGCTGAATGCGACAGCGAGAAGATCAGTTACCATGGATTTTCCGACACCGCCTTTTCCGCTGACGACGCCAATAACTTTTTTTATTGAACTGCCCTTATGTGGGCTTGCTATCAATGATTGTGGTTTTGCTTCGGAGCAGTTTGAACTGCAGGAAGAGCAATCATGAGTACATTCACTCATTTTCTATTCCTCACTTTCTGAAATGGTTTTCAATGGGGTTGACCCTTCTAATAATGTATACTTTATTAGAAGGTTTGTCAAGATGCAGTTGGCTTCAACTCAGGTTTTCCCATACTTCCGGCGCAGTGGCCGAAAGTACATCATAGATGTGAAACGCAAGTTCGTATTCGCAGCATTGTGCCAGAGAGTCAAAGTCGGCGGCAAGCAGTTCTTTGATCTTTCCAATGCGGTAATTTACGGTGTTTCGATGAGTATAGACCACTTTGGCGGCTGCTTGTACACTTTTCCCGTGTTCGAGGTAGAGGCGGAGCAGGGAAAAATAATCCGTGTGGTGCTTTTTGTCATAACTTAGGAGCGGGCGCAAAAGCGGCATAGACAGGGCAATTAGGGAAGAGGTGTCGGGAATGGAAAATACAGTGCGGTAAAGACCAATTTCTTCATAAGAAACGACCGGCTGATTTTTGATCCGGCTGACTAAATAGGCTTCGTATGCCTGACGGTGTGCAGTATACAGCGAGCAAAGGTCGTTGCAGACAGTAATCCCGTAGGAAAAAGGATGGGGGGTGTCCGAAAACTCGCCCGGAAAAAAGATGCCGTAATACAGATCATTCATGGGGAGAGAATGCGTGGCGGATGGGATGGGGTCGCGGCTTGCCGTGATATGATAGGTGTCGCCGGTCTGACAGCCGTAGCGGGCAAGGAGGGCAAGTGCACTTTCGTCTGCGGGAGATGAAAAAAGCAGTTTCTCAAAAGCACTCTCAATCTGTGAGCGGATATTTCGCTGGATCGTAATCTCATTGCAATACTGCTCCATAAGGTCGGCAATGTGAATTTTCCACGGCATCGTAAAAAGCGGCAGGGAATTTTCGTCACAGTAGGAGATGAGCGACAGAGGGATTTTCGTGATATAATGTCCGACATTGAGCAGGAGTCCGCAGGCCTGTTTTCTTTTTAATGACGCAGCAAAGGCGAGGAGAGTCTGCTCCGAGTGGATCGACATGCCGGTTGTGATGACAAGTTCGCCACCACGCAGAAAGTCCGTATTTTCAATATCTTCCATTAGGTAAACCCACGAAATATCAGCGTGAAGTCCTGCGTTTCCGGCAAGCTGTGTCAGCTGATAGCGCGTGGAAGTTTTTCGGATAAAATAGTGCAGTGAATATGACATGATACAAACTCCTTTCCATTCTCATTTTCTTTAGTGTAACAGAGTAAAAAATGAAAATCAATAAAATTTTTGTCGTTCAGCACAAAAAGCAAATAAAAATTTAGGCCGGGAAACGTTGTGCATGTAAAAAAATTGTGCTAGTATCTGAAACAACAAACAAAACCACTCACAGAACGGAGGAATTTATTATGGAATTAAGACAGGCATTACCGAAAATTGTAACGGAGACAGTACCGGGACCGAAGTCCAAAGCGTTGATCGACCGGCGTGCAGCGGCGACGGCGACGGCTGTAAAATGTGTTTACCCGGTAGCGATTGAACGGGGAGAGGGAGCAATGGTTGAGGATTTGGATGGAAATATTTTCCTTGACTGGGTAGGAGGTGTCGGCGTATTGAATGTCGGCTACAGCCAGCCGGAGATCATTGAGGCGGTCAAAGCACAGTCCGAAAAATATTTTCATGGCATGTTTAATATCGTGACACATGAGGGATATGTGGCACTGGCAGAAAAATTAAATCAGATCGTGCCGGTAAAAGGTGACAAAAAAAGAACGTTCTTTGCCAACAGCGGGGCAGAAGCAGATGAAAATGCGGTAAAGATTGCAAAATCATATACGGGCAGACCGAACATCATTGTATTTTCCGGGGCATTTCACGGAAGAACCCTGATGACCATGACGATGACTTCAAAAAAAGCCTATGCAGTCGGCATGGGACCATTTCCGGATGGCGTTTACCGCGCAGAATTTCCGTATTATTATCGTGCGCCGGAAGGAATGCCGGAGAATAAGAGACTGGAATATTATGTAAAAAGCATCGAGAAAGTGTTTGAGGAATGTGCACAGCCGGAGACGGTGGCTGCGATGGTTGTAGAGCCTCTGCAGGGCGAGGGCGGATTTATCCCGGCACCAATTGAATGGGTCAAAGCCGTGCGCCAGATCTGTGATAAATATGGAATCTGTCTGGTGGCAGACGAAGTGCAGTCGGGATTCTGCCGTACCGGTAAAATGTTTGCTTCCGAATATTGGAAAGAAGCAGGATGTGCGCCGGACATTTTGGCAACTGCGAAGTCTATTGCGGCAGGCCTTCCGCTGAGTGCTGTCATTGCCAGAGAAGAAATTATGGAAAAAGTGACGCCGGGAATCATCGGTGGAACGTATTGTGGAAATCCACTTGCCTGTGCCGCCTCCCTGAAAACCATTGAAATTATGGAACGCGAAAAACTGGCTGACCGCGCCTGCGAAATTGGCAAAAAAGTGATGGAGACGTATGAATCGTGGAAAGAAAAATATCCGGTGATTGGCGACGTGCGTGGAATGGGTGCCATGATCGGACTGGAACTGGTAAAAGATGCTGAAAGTAAAGAACCGGCAGCAGAACTGACAAGCAAGGTCATTCAGTCGGCAGCACAAAAGGGACTTATTATAGAAAATGCAGGAATTTACGGCAATGTTCTGCGTTTCCTGGCACCGCTTGTTATCACCGACGAACAGTTACAGGCAGGACTTGATATATTAGAAGAAGCAATCAAAGAAAATATGTAACAATGCGCGACAAAATGTGTAGAAATGAGGAATCCCAATGAAACAATTTGCAGTAAAACCGGAAATTTTTATGTGCGATACCTGCAAGGAATTTTGTGACGAATACAAAATTGGAAAAGGTGATCTGATCTTATCAAATGAATATATCTTTGAACCATATTTTTCCCAATATGTAAGCGGTGCGACCGTTGTTTATGTAGAAAAATACGGAACCGGCGAACCGAGTGACGAGATGGTAGAAGCCATTTACGCAGACATTAAAAACTGTTATTACCGCCGCGTGTTTGCTATCGGGGGCGGTACGATCATCGATGTGTCAAAATTATTTGCACTGGAAAAAGTATCGCCGGTGCTTGACCTCTACGACCATAAGATTCCGGCAAAAAAAGGAAAAGAACTTTTTATCCTGCCGACGACGTGCGGTACGGGAAGTGAAGTGACAAATATTTCCATATTGGAATTAAAAAGCCGCCATACCAAACTGGGACTGGCAGAGCCGGCATTGTTTGCCAACGCGGCGGTGCTGATCCCGGAACTGCTGCAGGGACTGCCGTTCCGGTTCTTTGCTACAAGTTCGATCGATGCGCTGATCCATGCCGTGGAGTCGTATCTTTCGCCCAAAGCCAATGCATTTACGCGAATGTATTCGACGAAGGCGATTCATATGATTTTAGGGGGTTACAAGAGGATTGCGGCAGAGGGAGAAGAGGCGCGTATGGTGGATCTGAAGGAATTTCAGCTGGCAAGTACATTTGCCGGTATTGCATTTGGTAATGCGGGCTGTGCCGCTGTCCATGCAATGAGTTATCCGCTGGGGGCAAGGTATCATGTGCCGCATGGCGAGTCGAATTACGCCATTTTTACGGAAGTTTTAAAGACCTATCTCCGGCTGGCGCCGGAAGGACGGATTCAGCAGCTCAATGCAATGCTTGCGGCAATTCTTGCCTGCGACAAGAGCGCCGTGTATGATGAACTCGAAACCCTGTTAAATCATCTCTGCCCGAAAAAGGCACTGCACGAGTATGGGGTGTCCCAAGAAGAACTGGAGGATTTTACAGAAAATGTAATGACCAGCCAGGGACGTCTGATGGCAAACAATTATACCGAACTTGACCGGGATGAGGTGCGTGCCATCTATGAGCGTCTATATTAGATCATTTCCCTTATATAAATAGATTTGACATTAAGGCTCTTTTTTGTTATGATAGTTCAAAAATGAACTATTCAAAAGTGAACGAAAGGAGCCTTTATGATATTTAGTCTTGAATTTGCGCGGAAAACCGCGCTTGCGTACAATGTGATCTGCAAACCGTTGTGCCGGGAGCTTGGGGTGACGCAGACTGCATTTGATATTTTGATGTTTCTTGCAAACAATCCGGATCATAAGACAGCACGAGATATCGTGGAGATCCGGCATATTAAAGCCAATCTGGTCTCGGTCAATGTGGACCGCCTTGTGCAGGAAGGCTATCTTGTGCGGAAACCGGTAAAAGGGGATCGGCGGAAGATGGAATTGTATTGCACAGAAAAAGCGGAAACCATTATCGGCAAGGGACGGAAACTTCAGGATGATTTCTCAGAAGGCCTTCTTTGCGGTTTGGAGGAAGAGACGCGGGAAACTTTTTTTGAGGCAATAAAACAGATGGATAAAAATTTGGATGTGATCTTAAAGGAGGAAAAATAAAATGCAGTTATTGTGGACGATACTTGTTACTTTCTTTGCGGGCATGGGAGCCGGACTTGGCACCGGATTTGCCGGAATGAGTGCGGCAGCAGTCGTCAGTCCAATGCTCATTACCTTTTTACACATGGATCCCTATATGGCGGTTGGAATCGCATTATCATCGGATGTATTGGCAAGTGCCGTTTCCGCGTATACCTATCATAAAAATAAAAATCTGGATGTCAGAAACGGACTTATTATGATGGGAAGCGTTCTGACATTTACCGTTGTGGGAAGTTATGTGGCAAGCCTGCTGCCATCGGCGACAATGGGCGGATTTTCGGTCTTTATGACATTTTTGCTCGGGATTAAATTTATCATGCGTCCGGTCATGACGACAAAAGAAGCGATGGAGAGCGTATCTGCCGGAAAACGGGCGGTACAGTCCGTTATTTGTGGCGTGGTTATTGGATTTATCTGTGGCTTCGTCGGTGCCGGCGGCGGTATGATGATGCTTTTAATCTTGACAAGTGTTCTTGGGTATGAGTTAAAAACAGCCGTTGGAACAAGCGTATTTATTATGACATTTACGGCATTGACCGGTGCGGTTTCGCATTTTTGGATCGGTGGAAAGCCGGATATGCCGGTGTTTGTGCTCTGTGTGATCTTTACACTGCTCTGGGCGCGGATCGCCGCAAAATTTGCCAATAAAGCGGAGCCAAAGACATTGAACCGCGCGACAGGTCTTGTCCTTGTGATTCTGGGGATTGTGATTATGGGATTTCAAGTAATTACGAAATAAAGCCAAATTAAAAACGGACACAAACCTTGATTTACATCGTAAAATGTGGTATGATAAAAAGAAATTTGACTATTTTTATCAAAAAAATAAACAGGAGGCACTTTTTATGTTTAAAATTGTGGAAAAGAAGTCCCTGAACCCTACTGTAACCAAAATGGTAGTAGAAGCTCCCTTGATCGCGAAAAAAGCGGAGCCGGGACAGTTTATTATCTTTCGTGCGAAAGAGGACAGCGAAAGAATTCCTTTGACGATTTCTGATTTTGACCGTGAGGCCGGAACGATTACTATTATTTATCAGATCGTCGGTGGTTCTACGATGGAACTTGATACATTGAATGAAGGGGAATACATTCATGACTTTGTTGGACCACTTGGCGTGCCGACACATACCGAAGGACTGAAAAAAGTAGCCGTAGTAGGTGGTGGAGTTGGTTGTGCAATCGCATATCCGGTTGCTAAAAAATTACACGAAATGGGCGCAGAAGTTCATTCTATCGTGGGATTTCGTAATAAAGATCTGGTTATTCTTGAGGATGAGTTCAAGGGTGCCAGTGATAAATATGTTATGATGACAGATGACGGAAGTTACGGAGAAAAAGGGCTTGTAACAGACGCACTTGAAAAATTGATTCAGGAAGGCAACCAGTATGATGAAGTGATCGCGATCGGACCATTGATCATGATGAAATTTGTCTGCCTGACTACGAAAAAATATGACATTAAGACGATGGTCAGTATGAACCCGATTATGATCGACGGTACGGGAATGTGCGGCGGATGCCGTCTGACAGTTGGTGGAGAGACAAAATTTGCCTGCGTAGATGGACCGGACTTTGACGGACATCAGGTTGATTTTGATGAGGCAATGCACCGTGGAACCATGTACAAAGAATTTGAGGCACATGCCCGCGAAGCAGCATGCAACTTATTGAAAAAGGAGGCAAAGTAAATGGCTGAACGTAATATGGATATGAAAAAATGTCCGATGCCTGTACAGGATCCGGACGTTCGTAATAAAAACTTTGATGAAGTAGCACTTGGCTACACGTATGAAATGGCGGTAAACGAGGCAAGAAGATGTCTCAACTGTCCGAAAAAACCTTGCCAGAGCGCATGCCCGGTACAGATTGACATTCCGGCATTTATTGAGCGCGTAGCAAATGAAGACATGGACGGCGCATTTGAAATCCTGTCCAAATCCACTTCTCTTCCAGCGGTATGTGGACGTGTGTGCCCACAGGAAAACCAGTGTGAGGGAAAATGTGTCCGTGGTATCAAAGGTGAAGCAGTTGGTATCGGACGTTTGGAGCGTTTTGTGGCAGATTACCACAGAGAACATTGCACAGATACACCGGAAATGCCGGAGCAGAATGGTCATAAAGTGGCTATTATCGGAGCCGGTCCGAGTGGACTTACCGTAGCCGGAGATCTTGCTAAGATGGGTTACAAAGTAACGATTTACGAAGCACTTCATCTTGCCGGCGGTGTACTTGTTTATGGTATTCCGGAATTCCGTCTTCCGAAAGCAATCGTACAGAAAGAGATCGACAACCTGAAAGCCATCGGTGTTGACGTAGAGACAAACATGGTAATCGGAAAAGTCCTTACGATCGACGAATTGTTTGAGATGGGCAACGAAGCCGTTTATGTAGGTTCCGGAGCCGGACTTCCAAGATTTATGAATATTCCGGGAGAGAGTTTGAAGGGCGTTTACTCTGCAAACGAATTCCTGACACGTATTAACCTGATGAAAGCTTATAAAGAAGGAAGCAAGACCCCGATCCAGCATGCAAAGAAAGTTGCTGTCGTTGGTGGTGGTAACGTAGCGATGGATGCTGCAAGAAGTGCAAAACGTCTTGGTGCAGAAGAAGTTTACATCGTATACCGCCGTGGCATGGAAGAACTTCCTGCAAGAAAAGAAGAAGTAGAGCATGCGGAAGAAGAGGGAATCATCTTCAAGACGCTCCATAATCCGGTAGAGATCCTTGGTGACGAGGATGGTTTGGTATCCGGTATGAAATGCGTTGAGATGGAACTCGGTGAACCGGATGAAAGCGGCCGCCGTCGTCCGATCGTAAAAGAGGGAAGCGAATTTGTCCTCGACGTAGATTCTGTAATCATGTCAATCGGTACAAGTCCAAACCCATTGATCCGTTCTACGACACCTGGTCTGGATGCAAACAACCGCGGATGCCTGATCACCAAAGACGAAAAAGGTGAGACGACACGTGAAGGTGTGTACGCCGGTGGAGATGCCGTAACAGGCGCAGCTACCGTAATCCTTGCCATGGGAGCAGGAAAAGAAGCTGCTAAGGCAATCGACGAGTACATCAAAAGCAAATAATAAAATTTTATTAGAATGAGAATTAAAGAGGGGAATTCCGGATAAAGGATTCCTCTCTTTTTACTTGCAATAAGTGGGAAAAATGAGTATACTAGAATTAGAATAATGAACGGCAAAAAGCGTATGCAAGAAATGTGAGGTGCTTATGAAAAAAAGATCAAAATTACGAGCGTCAATGCTGCGGGCGACATTGCTCCCGGTATTGATATTTGGAATATGTATTATTATTTGCAGTGTCCGCCAGACAGAGAGTTCAGTATACCAGGAAGTGGAGTCTGGTCTTGAAAATGTGGCGCAGATGACAATGTATCTGTATGAGGAGACCTACCCTGGCGACTATGCCTATGACAGTGCTTCAAAAACATTGTACAAAGGCGGAAAAAAGGTAGAGGGAGCATCAAAATTTCTGGAACATTATAAAGAGTGCTCGGGGACGGATGTTACAATATTTTACAAAGATGTTCGCGTTATAACAACGATCAAAGATAAAAACGGAGATCCGATTGTTGGGACGCGGATCAATAGCATTGTTAAAAAAGAGGTGTATGAGGGTCGGCAGGCACATTTTTATAGCAAATCGACTATTGAAAACGAAAATTATTTTTCTTATTATTGTCCGCTTTTTGACGAAAATGACCAATGTGTAGGTATGGTATTTGCCGGAAAGCCATCGGATTATGTGGATTGGATCGTGTGGAAGAGTGTTGTACCGATATTGTTATTGGTCCTTTTGTCGATGATCATTTTAATTTTTGTTATCTGGAATTATGCGGATCATTTAAATCGAGCATTCCGGCAGCTGCAGAGGTTTCTTGGAAATGTGGAAGAGGGCGATTTTACGGTAGAACTCAGCGAGATGTTGACAAAGAGGAAAGACGAGATCGGCCAGATGGCGGGGACGGCGGTTCGTATGCAGCATTCGCTCCGCGATCTGGTACAGAGAGATTCGCTGACGGGGCTGTATAACCGTCATTATGGTGAAATATGGATGAAACAGGTAAAAGAGGAGGCAAGGGATACCGGAGAGCCATTTTCAATCGCTATTGCAGACATTGATTTTTTCAAAAAGTTTAATGACTGTTATGGACACGACTGTGGCGATATGGTACTTCGCAAGGTGTCGGAACTTTTGCAGACACAGGTAGGCCGACAAGGCTATGTGTCGCGCTGGGGCGGCGAAGAATTTTTGATCATATTTAAACGCTTTACGCTGGAAGAATCTGTAAATTTCGCAGAAGAGATCCGGGAAAAACTTCACCGCACGGAACTGCGTTATCATAATGACGGTTTTCATGTTACGCTGACGATCGGAGTGGCGGCAGGAGACAGCGAAAAGAGCATTGAATCCATGGTAAAATATGCGGACTGCGCGCTTTATGAGGGAAAAAGGAACGGAAGAGACCAAGTAGTTTGCGAGAAGCAAAAGCAATCTGTATAAAAAATAATAAAAAACCTAAAAAATATTGAAAAAAAAGTGGAAAAATGGTATCCTTGATTCAACAGTTTTATACAAGAAACTGTTTTGATTCAAGATTAAATTTGTAATTTACGGGGGGTTGATTTTAATGAAAACAATAAGGAAAAGGATTGTAGCAATTGCAGCGATATGTGCGTTGATTATGGGACTTAGTCTGGGTGGTTTAAGTTATTATTATTCGGGACATATGGCGACGGAGGATTCGGAAACATTGATGCTTGCCAAGTCGGAGGAGACAAAGGCAAAATTGGACAGCATCTTATCGGGAATACAGCAATCGGTAGCGACATTGACAGAAATCGCTGTAAGTGAGCTGGATGATTTTGATTCATTTAAGACCAGTTCGAAATATGTAGAAAATTATACAAAAAAGATTGAAAATACGGTGCTGCATTTTGCAGAGAATACAGACGGAGCATTGACAGCGTATGCAAGATATAATCCGGATTTTACGCTGCCGACATCCGGGGTTTTTCTGACACGAAATTCTACAGATGATGGCTTTGAAAGTGTAGAGCCGACGGATTTTAGTACATATGACAAAAATGATTTGGAACATGTGGGATGGTATTATATTCCGGTAGAAAATAAAAAACCAACATGGATGAATCCGTATCTTAATGAGAATATCAATGTTACAATGATTTCTTATGTAATACCGATTTATATTGATGATGTGTCGGTAGGAATTATTGGTATGGATATCAGTTTGGATACAATTCAAAAGAAGGTTGAAGAAGCGACGATTTATGAGAATGGGTATTCTTGTCTTGTGGATTCCGAGGGTGGTTTTGTACAGCACAAAGAATTTCAGCTGGGTGATAAACTGGAAGAGAAAGCAGCAGAAGTAGGCGCGATTGTCGCGGATGCAGAGAAAGAGAATACCGTTCTTGGTTATCATTATCAGGGTGAAGAGAAAAAGATGGCGTACCAGACCCTTCAAAATGGCATGAAGTATATATTGACGGCCCCGGTGGCAGATATTGAGGCGAATTCAAAAGCTCTTCTTAAAACAATGATATTGTATCTGATAGCGGCGTTTATTCTGACAAGTATTTGCAGCTGGTTCATAAGTGGAACGATAGCAAAACCGATGAAGCAGATTACGTCGGTTATTGCTAAAATTGCACAATTAAATCTCCAAAAGGACGAGCGCGTTGCACTGTTGTCCAAGCGGAAAGATGAAATTGGTGTTATGGCTCAGGAAGTGGCTGTTATGAGTGGAGAACTCGGAAATATGGCCGGACAGATTGAAAATTCATGTACTGTTGTAAATGATGGCATTGGCATCTTGGAGAAGACAATGGAAGAAACCAATGAACTTTGTCAGGATAATTCGGCTACGATGGAACAGATGTCTGCCGGAATGCAGGAATCAGCCTCTACCATGGAAGCAATCTTGAAAAATGTGGATAATGTAAATGGAAATGTGCAGGATATCAATCAGGCATCCGTTCAAGGAAGTGAAATATCCAAAGAGATTAAAGAACGTGCAGAAAATTTGAAAGAGCATACCAGAGAAGCAAACGAACGTACTATGGAAATTTATGCGGATTTGAAAGAAAAATCGGATTCGTCCCTGCAGCAGGCGGCGGCAGTTTCCAAAATCAATGAGCTGGTGCAGACAATTAGTGAGTTTTCAGAGCAGACCAATCTTTTGGCACTGAATGCCTCCATTGAGGCGGCGAGAGCCGGAGATGCAGGGAAAGGATTTGCAGTAGTGGCATCTGAGATTGGAAATCTTGCCGGACAGACGCAGGTTTCGGCAGATGATATTAAGAAAATGGTAGAGGAAGTGCAAGAGGCGACAAAGAACATGCAGACTTGTATCGGAACATCTACAGGATTTTTGGAAAATACGGTAATGAAGGATTACAAAGATTTCGGCAAATTGGGAGAAATGTACAGCGAAGATGCGACCACTTTCGAGAATTATATGGTAGATATTCACGCCCGTATGGAGACACTGCAAAAAGCGATGGATGAGATAGTCCAATCTCTGGAAGTGATCAGTCAGGCAATAAGTGAATCGGCGGCCGGAGTTTCGGATGTGGCTGATAAAACGAATGTACTTGCCGGGGCAACGGTTCGTGCCAGCGATATGGTTTCGGAAAGTCGGGCAAATGTTTCAACCATGCAGCAATTGATTAAAAAATTCATGTTATAAACAATGAAAAGGTTTTGAAGAAAAATAGTATACGACGTTAATAAAAATCATGTGTATCAAAGAGAGGATGATTTAGTGATGAAGCGAGTAGCCTTTTTGACAAGCGGCGGTGACTGCCAGGCATTGAATGCGACGATGCGCGGTGTGGCAAAAGCACTTTATGCTGCGGACAAAGACATTGAGATATATGGAATTTTGGAAGGTTATAAAGGATTGATCTACGGAAATTACCGAAAAATGGAACCTTCTGATTTTTCCGGGATTCTCACATTGGGAGGAACGATTCTTGGATCTTCCCGACAGCCATTTAAGCATATGAGGAAACCCGATGCCAATGGATTGGACAAGGTTGAGGCGATGAAGAAAACGTATCGTGATCTCAAACTGGACTGCCTTGTGATTCTTGGGGGAAACGGAACGCAGAAAACGGCCAATCTTCTCAGCGAAGAGGGATTAAATGTCATAGGGCTTCCGAAGACGATCGACAATGATATTTACGGAACCGATATGACATTTGGCTTTCAGAGTGCCGTAGATATTGCGACAGAATGCATTGACTGCATTCATACGACGGCATACTCCCATGGACGTGTATTTATCGTCGAAGTAATGGGGCATAAAGTCGGCTGGCTTACACTTCATGCCGGAATTGCCGGTGGGGCAGACGTCATTTTGCTTCCGGAGATTCCTTACGATATCGATTCGGTCATTGCGGCGATTGAAAAAAGAACGAACGAAGGCAAGCGTTTTTCCATTCTTGCGGTAGCAGAAGGTGCCATCTCAAAAGAAGATGCGGCACTTACGAAAAAAGAATATAAACAGAAATTGAAAAATAATCCATATCCGAGTGTTTCCTATAAGATCGGAGCCGAGATTGAAGAGCGCACCGGTCAGGAAATCCGTATTACGGTTCCCGGACACACGCAGCGCGGCGGAAGTCCCTGTGCGTATGACCGCGTGATCTCTACCCGTCTGGGGGCAGCAGCCGCTTCTCTCATGCTGGAGGGAAAATTTGGTTATATGGTCGGATTTCATGGAGACGAGATTGTGCCGGTTCCGCTTTCCGAAGTGGCCGGAAAATTAAAAATGGTAGACCCAAATTCTTCTATTATCAAAGAGGCCAAAAGTCTTGGTATCTGCTTTGGTGATTAAGGAGAAGAACGGAGGAAACTATGTCTTATCAGGCATTATATCGTAAATTCAGACCGGATAATTTTGAAGATGTCAAGGGACAGGATCACATCGTCACGACCTTGAAAAATCAGATTAAATCCGAGCATATCGGTCATGCGTATCTTTTTTGCGGGACACGCGGAACCGGAAAAACGACCGTGGCGAAAATCTTTGCCAAAGCAGTAAATTGCGAAAACCCGGGAGAAAAAGGACCTTGCGGCGAGTGTGCCATGTGCCGTTCCATCGCAGAGGGATCTTCGATGAACGTGATCGAGATGGATGCCGCATCCAACAATAAAGTGGATGACATCCGCCAAGTCATTGAAGAAGTCCAGTATTCTCCGGCAAATGGAAAATATAAAGTATATATTATCGACGAGGTGCATATGCTGACGACAAGTGCATTCAATGCGCTTTTGAAAACATTGGAAGAGCCCCCGTCATATCTGATCTTTATTCTGGCGACGACAGAGGTGCATAAGATCCCGCTGACGATCCTTTCGCGCTGCCAGCGTTATGATTTTAAGAGGATTTCGGTGCAGACGATCGCTGACCGTTTGAAAGAACTTTTGGATAAAGAGGGAATTGAGGCAGAAGAAAAAGCCCTTTTGTATATCGCCAAACTGGCAGATGGCGCACTGCGAGACGGATTGAGTCTTTTGGAACAGTGTATTTCCTTTTATTTTGGCGAGAAACTGACTTACGAAAAAGTATTGAAAGTGCTCGGCGCAGTCGATACGGAAGTCTATGCAGACTTTGTGAAAATTTTAGCAAATGACGATGTGGCAGGCATGATCACCATGCTCGATGAAGTGATTGCTGCCGGTAAAGATCTGACCCGCTTTTGCGACGAACTGATCTGGTATCTGCGTAATCTGTTGATGGCGAAAACGACGGAGCATCCGGAAAAAATCGTGGATATGTCCGAGGAAAACTGCCGGACATTGATCGAAGTGAGCAAACTGTTGGAAACGGAGATGATCTTCCGTTATATCCGTGTCCTTTCGGATGTGGAAAACCAGATGAAATATGCATCGCAAAAACGTGTATTGTTTGAAATTGCACTGTTAAAACTTGGAAAACCAGAGATGGAAAAAGACTATGATTCGCTCGTAAACCGGGTGCATAATCTGGAACATCAGCTGGAAAAAGGCGTGGTCGTGCAGGCTTCGGAAGCACCGGCTGGAACGCCGAAAGCGGTGGAAAAACCGGCACCAAAACTGCGGGCAAGTGCTGTACCGAAGGAAGTAAAGCAGCTTGTCGGAAACTGGCAGCAGGTGCTGAATCAATTGGATCCGGTGTCGAAAGCCATGCTGGATATGGTGACGCTTACCGTAAATGACAATGGAAATCTTGTCATTGCATTTGCGAAGGAAACCGGTTATTCGTATTTTGCATCGCAGGAGGCCAATCAGAAAGCGGTGGCCGATGCGGCGGCAGAGGTACTTGACAAAACGGTGACAATTGAGTATAAATATGTAGAAAGTCAGCGTGAGTATGACGCATTACCTGAACTTCGGGGAATGTTTGATGGAAATGACATTGTCATAGAAACAGTAGAATAAAATGAAAAGAGAGGTATAAACAATGGCTAGACGTGGAGGATTTCAGGGAGGAATGCCTGGAAATATGAACAATCTGATGAAGCAGGCGCAGAAAATGCAGCGTCAGATGGAAGAGCAGCAGAAGGAAATGGAAGAAAAAGAATTTGAGGCGACAGCAGGCGGCGGAGCCGTTACGGTAAAAGTTTCCGGGAAAAAAGAAGTGTTGTCCGTCAAATTGTCAGAAGAAGTAGTGGATCCCGATGACATCGAGATGTTAGAGGATCTGATCGTGGCAGCGACCAACGAGGCATTGCGCATGATGGAAGCCGATAGTGCCAAAGCGATGGAAGCATTGACCGGTGGATTAAATCTTGGCGGAGGATTTCCATTTTAATGAATACGTATTCGGATTCCATCAACCATCTGATCGAGGAACTGGCGGCATTGCCGAGCATCGGTGCGAAGTCGGCACAGAGACTCGCATTTCATATTCTCAATATGCCACAGGAACGCGTGGAAAATCTGGCGGGAGCGATTACAGCAGCAAAGAAAAATGTGCGCTACTGCAAAAAATGTTTTACTTTGACGGATCAGGAAATCTGCCCGATCTGTTCGGATCCGAAGCGTGATCAGAAGACGATCATGGTTGTGGAGGATACAAGAGATCTGGCAGCTTATGAAAAAACGGGACAGTATAATGGATTATACCATGTGCTGCAGGGCGCGATCAATCCGAGCCTTGGCATTACGCCGGCAGACATTCGGCTGAAAGAGCTGATGCAACGGCTTCAGACAGAGGACGTTGAGGAAGTGATCATTGCGACCAATTCTTCCCTGGAAGGTGAAGCCACCGCGATGTATATCAGCAAGCTGTTAAAGCCGGTCGGCATCAAGGTGACGCGTATCGCAAGCGGCGTTCCCGTCGGCGGAGACCTCGAGTATATCGATGAAGTTACGTTATTTCGTGCGCTGCAGGGAAGAACGGAATTGTGATATCCCCGGTGTGCAGAGACAGCGGCGGAGGCCGCTTACGATAAAGGAGGCAAGCTCTAAGACCAGACTAAGCCTTGTGGTCTGGAGCAGCATCTGCCCTCCAAAGCCCGAGAGATTGACGATGCCGGTAATACACAGATCGCCGACGGCAGGCAGTTTTTTTGCGACACCGACGCCGGGCGCAAGGGAGCCCTCCCCTAACGTGATATAGCCGATGTGTTCGGCGACACCGAGGGAGGCATCGATAGCGATAATAAAAGGGTTTTTATGATTTAATTCAATAAATGTTAAAGCATCTTCCAGATTTTTGGCATGTACCGGATTTTTCAATGTGCCATAAAGGTGGAAGTTTTTTTGTATACGCGCGAGCTGATGTCCTACCATAGGACCGAGGGAATCTCCGGTAGCGCGGTCAGATCCGATGCACAGGATCACAATATCACGGTTCGTCAGGTCCTCTTTTTCCAAAAGAGAGGACAGAGTTTTTGTAAAATGACGAAGGGCGAGCGGATCGCCGGGATTAAAATAATGAGTCAATCCAATTTCTCCTTTCCATACAACAGAATACTCTGTCGATTCTGCCGGTACTAAGAAGTATGAACCAAGCACAAAGAAACTATGCGGCAGAATGTGCAGGATAAAAAAGGAAATATGAAAAAAAGAAAACAATGTGTCGAAGAAGAACGAACGGTTTTTTGCCAAATGACAATTTGTGACAAAAAAGAAACTGTGTATTCCTTATAATTAACTTAATGTAACTATTCAGGATCAATGTATGGAAATCAAAGAATCGTCGTGCTTGCACGTAAGAAGCTTTGGTTTCCATACATTTAGATCCTAATAGGGCTCCCCACTCCACATATGAGCATTTTTAGCCTTGTCAAAGGCGGGAAAGAACACGAAGTGTTCGAAATGCGAATGTGTGAGCGGGGTGTCCTGAATAGTTACAAAGTAACATGTAAGGAAAGTGAGGTTTTATCATGGATTGGAAAACACCAAAAAGTGTGAGGCAGATAGGGGATGTAAAGGGAAGATGTAAAATTTATGTAGAAGATTATGTAATTACATTTGCAAAAAGACTTGTGAAAGAAGCAGAGGGAAGCGAGGCAGCAGGTGTGCTTTTGGGCCACCGGATGTTCCGTTCGCATGAGAAACTGTTTCAGATCTCGGGGATGGTTGTGATCCACGACTTTGCCGAGCGGAAAGGAGACAGTTTTTCTTCCGAAATGTGGACCGACATTTACACTGATATGAAAGAAAATTTTTCGGGCGTGGATGTCGTCGGCTGGTTTTATACCGGCGCAAAAGCGGAAAAAGGAAAGGCACAGGAAGAACTGCTGGAGCTGCACCGGAGAAATTTTTCCGATGGGGACAAGCTTCTGATCTGCACTCCGCCGCAGGAATGGCAGGAGACGTGCTATCAATATGAAAACAGCATGCTGGTGCCACAGACCGGCTATTATGTATATTATGAGAAAAATCCGGAAATGCGCCGCTACATGATGGAAGAGGCAAACCGTTTTGTACATATTGTCGAGCAGGAGGATGACCGCGTCCTGCGTAATATCCGCGGTGTGATTCAAGAAAAGGAAGAAAAGAAAAAAGAACGAGAGGTGGGTGAACGGCGTGGATACGGTTTTGCGGGCCTTGTTATAGTGCTTGCCATTGTATTTGCGGCTGCCGCATGGAATAACAAGATCAACCTTTCGCGACTCAATGACCAGCTTACGGGAATAAAAAATGAGATTCAAAAGGAACTAAATACGGATACGACGATGGAAACGATTGGCAATGGAGTCGTGACCCCGCCGGCAGTTACCACGGAGGTTCCGACGCAGTCGCCGGCAGCCAATGTGTCGCCGGCAGGGATACAGTAGTCAAACCGCCCCACATCATGCAAGCATGTGTGGGACGCTTACCGGTATCCTGGCAGCCTGCCCGCGAATTGCTGCGTTGCTGACGCAACTTTCGCAATTCTTTCCTTATTCGGATTTCGCAGATTTACGAGGCAAATCGCTGCATCCTCATAAGGGGCGGATCCCTGATAACCGCCCCACATCATGCAAGCATGTGTGGGACGCTTACCGGTATCCTGGCAGGATATATAACAAATTGTTATAAATGGATTGTGATAAATTCATTGAAATCTGTAAATTCTTATGATATACTTTTTTTATCAGAAAGTGTTTTAACACAGAAATGAGGAACAGTGTGGAAAAGGAAAAAAAGCGCAGAAAAATTCTGCTGTTTGGGTCCATTGCAGCCGCTGTGGTCGTAGCGTTGACAGCGATTGTTATCATTTCTTATTATTATATGAACCGTACTTTTTCGGGATATGACGTGGAACGTGAGATCACGAGAGAGGACAGTAATAATGTGGAATATCTTTCGTATCATGGAAAGTTGTTGAAATACAGCAGGGACGGAATCTCGGCATTGGATAAAACCGGAAATGTTCTTTGGAATGGCGGATACGAGATGCAGCAGCCGCAGGTTGATATTTGCGAAGATTATGTTGTGGTTGCAGATATTGGAAGCAAAACCTGTATTATATATGATGGGACAAATCCCGGAAAAGAGATTGAGACGACACTGCCAATCGGTCGTGCAAAAGTGTCTGCCGATGGAAAAGTGGCAGTTTTGCTCCATGATGACGACAGCGATGTGATCAATATATACGATCCGTTTAGTGCGGGAGAACAGCTTTTGGTGGAGATCCCAAGCAATGTACTGGACGATGGATATGCGATGGATTTGGATCTGGCACCCGATGGAGAGAGCATTGTTATCTCCTACCTGGTCGCCACCAACGGAACGATGGAAAATAAGGTCTGTTTCTACAATTTTACGGAAGTAGGACAGGACCAGAATACCTTGGTTGGTGGAAAATCTTTTGAGCAGAAGATGATCTCCCAGATCAAATATTTGGACAGCGACCGCGTTGTAATCTTTACGGAAGACGGTTTTACGATTTTTAAAGATATGAAAAAACCGGGGATTCAGGCGGAAGTTACATTGAAAGAAGAGATAAAGAGTATCGCCGTGGACGATGAAAATATTTTGATCGTTACCGGAGTTGCCGGAAATATCGACGATCAGGTCGTTCATTTGTATACACTGCAGGGCAAAGAAAAGATGACCAAGAAGGTGACGATACAGTATTCTCAGGTGGAAATGACGAGAAATGAAATCTTGTTTACGGGAAACCAAAATTGTTTCTTATTAAGAAAGAATGGAACGGTGAAGTTTTCCTTTGATTTTGGAAAGAATTACGATTATTTTTTCCCGACAACGAGGGAAAACCAATACTTTTTCCTTGATGAAACAACGATACGGATAGTCAAACTGTCCGGCTGATAAAAGACATAACCTGATGTTTTCTTATGCCGGAAGTTTCTATAAAAACAACGTAACTATTCAGGACCAATGTATGGAAATCAATAAATCGTCGTGCTTGCACGTAAGAGGCTTTGATTTCCGTACATTTGGAGCCTAATAGGGCTCCCCCTCCTCATATGAGCATTTTTAGCCTTGTCAAAGGCGAGAAAGAACACGAAGTGTTCGAAATGCGAATCTGAGAGAGGGGTGTCCTGAATAGTTACAAAACAACTGGTATGAGAGATACCAAGAAGGGGGATAAAATGTCAGTAGGAATGATAGGACAAATTTTAGAATGGGTTTTGCTGGCGATTATTTTTATCAGCGCATTGATTGGATCCAACCGAGGTTTCCTGCTCAGCGTATTTGCCATGGTCAAAAATCTGCTTACCATCATTGCGGCAGCAGCAAGCGCACCAACCGTCGTGTCGCGGCTGTCAAAATCGTGGCCGGTCAGAGAAGCGATTGGTTATGGGATTGCTTTGGTCATATGGATGCTTGTGTTTGGAATCATTGCCCGCCTGATCCGCATCGCGGATGATCTGCCGATCGTAAGCACAGTAAATCGTCTGCTTGGTTTTGTGTTTGGAGCAGTGTCCGGACTCTTGGTCGTGTGGACAATTCTTGCTATTCTCGGTGGCGTGCAGGAATACTCCTGGGCAGTTCAGATCGTAAAAGCAGCAAGAGCCAATTCCGTCGTCATGTGGCTGCAAAGTTACAGCCCGATCATGATCATATTGAAGATGATGGATTTTCCGGTGATATAATGCGAGACTATACTTTCTCTCTTCGGCGCCGCTTGCGCTTAGGAGAACACACGTAGCAGTGCGTGAGGGCTGTGATACGCCCTCTACGCGCTGACGGTGTTCTAAACGCCTGTGAGAGAAAGTATAGTCTCATTTAAAATCCCACAATAATACTATTATAATAAAAAAGAGAGAACGGTTTTCTAGTGGTTAATAAATAATTATTCTAGCGATTCCCACAACTCGCAACTAAAACGTTTTTTATATAATTTTTGTTTTTTATATTGTAGTTTCATTTAAAATGAGACTGTGATTTCTTTATGAGGTGTTTAGAACACCGTCAGTATGCAGAGGGCGTGTTTCAGCCCTCGCATACTGCTACGTGTGTTCTTTAAGCGCGAGCGGCACTGAAGAGAGAAATCACAGTCTTATTTTAAAAAAAACACTATAATGAAAAAATATTTTAAAAACCCCCTTGACAAACCCTTGCAAGGGTGTTATCTTTATCTTAGTCAATGATTAGCACTCGTACTTGATGAGTGCTAACAAGACGAAAAGGGAGTGATGATATGGAACTGGATGAAAGAAAACAAAAGATTTTGGAGGCCATTATTCACAACTATATGGAAAGTGGTGAACCGGTTGGCTCCCGAACCGTATCCAAGTTTACCGATTTGAATTTAAGTTCTGCGACGATCCGCAATGAGATGGCAGATCTCGAGGAGATGGGTTACATTTTACAGCCTCACACGTCAGCAGGAAGAATCCCTTCGGACAAAGCATATCGGCTTTACGTAGATACGGTGCTTCGCAACAAAGAAAAAGAAGTGGACGATGCGAAAGGGATTTTGATCGAAAAGGCAGACAAGATCGATCTTCTTCTACAGCAGGTAGCGAAACTGCTTGCGGATAATACCAATTACACGACGATGGTTTCCCAACCCCGTTATGAACACAAGAAGATCAAATTCATACAATTGAATCAGATATCCGATTCGCAGATCCTTGTAATCGTAGTTTTGGATAACAATCATGTAAACAACAAATTTATTAATCTGGCAGCACCAATCGAGGACAATGTTCTGGCTCAGTTGAATTTTATGATCAATGCCGCACTTAATGGACTGGACGTCACAGAGATTAATATGGCGATTATGCAGCAGATCAAAGAAAAAGCCGGTGAATACGGTGAACTTGCTTCGAGCATATTAGACTGCATCGGAGAAGCGCTGAGTGATGAAGAGACGTCGGAGGTATATACTTCCGGGGCGACGAACATTTTGAAATATCCGGAATTGAGTGATAAGGAAAAGATGGTAGATCTCCTTTCCACGTTCGAAGAAAAGCAGAGACTGGAAGCCTGGGTCAATGACGAGGCGACCGATCCGGAAGAACATGGGATTCAGGTATATATCGGTGAAGAATCACCGGTCGCATCCATGCGTGACTGTTCCGTGGTTACGGCAACATACCAGATCAAAGAAGGTGTGTATGGCAAGATAGGAATTGTCGGACCAAAACGTATGGATTATGAAAAAGTGGTTGGCACATTGGAAAGCTGCATGCAGCAGCTGGATGATATATTTAAATCCAAGACATAGTGACAAAGCAGAGTTGATGGAGAAAGGCGGTACAAAATGGCAGAAGAGACAAAGAAAGCCGAGCAGGCGGAAACGCCGGAAACCGAAAAAGAAACTGTAGCCAAAGAGACACAGGCGCAGGAACAAACCGTAGAGGAAACGCCGGCAAAGGCGGAAGAAAAAAAAGAAAAGAAAAAATCCAAAAAGAAAGATAAGAAGGATGAAAAGATTGAAGAGTTAAATGACAGACTTCTCCGTAATATGGCAGAGTTTGAAAACTTCAGAAATCGTTCCGAAAAAGAAAAAGCAGCAAAATTTGACATGGGTGCCAAAAATGTTGTGGAAAAAGTTCTTCCTATCGTAGATAATTTTGAACGAGGCTTGGCAGCAGTTCCGGAAGAGGAAAAAGACAATGCCTTCGTAAAAGGAATGGAAGCAGTTTACAAACAGTTTACTACAGTACTTGAAGAAATTGGAGTTACTCCGATCGAAGCCGTCGGAAAAGAATTTGATCCAAATCTTCACAATGCGGTAATGCATGACGAAGATGAGACCAAAGAGGCAAACATCATTTCTGAAGAATTTCAGAAAGGCTATATGTATAAAGACAGCGTCGTGAGACACAGTATGGTTAAGGTAGTAAACTAACAGAATTTATTTTGGAGGTAATTATTATGAGTAAAATTATTGGAATTGACTTAGGAACAACAAACAGCTGTGTAGCTGTTATGGAAGGTGGAAAACCAGTCGTTATCGCAAATGCAGAAGGTGCACGTACAACACCATCTGTTGTAGCATTTACAAAAAATGGAGAGCGTTTGATCGGTGAACCTGCAAAACGCCAGGCAGTAACCAATGCAGATAATACAATTTCTTCCATTAAAAGACATATGGGTACCGATTATCGTGCCGATATCGAAGGAAAGAAATATTCTCCACAGGAAATTTCCGCAATGATCCTTCAGAAATTGAAAGGCGATGCAGAGAATTATCTTGGTGGCGAAAAAGTAACAGAAGCTGTTATCACAGTACCGGCTTACTTCAACGATGCACAGCGTCAGGCAACCAAAGATGCCGGTAAGATCGCAGGTCTTGATGTAAAACGTATCATCAACGAGCCTACCGCAGCCGCACTTGCTTATGGTCTTGACAACGAAGGCGAGCAGAAGATCATGGTATACGACCTTGGCGGTGGTACATTCGATGTATCCATTATCGAGATCGGTGACGGTGTCATCGAAGTATTGTCAACATCCGGAGATAACCGTCTTGGTGGTGATGACTTCGATAACAAACTCTGCGATTACATGGTAAGCGAATTTAAGAAAACAGAAGGTATTGACCTTTCCGGTGATAAGATGGCGATGCAGCGTTTGAAAGAAGCTGCTGAGAAAGCAAAGAAAGAGCTTTCTTCCGCAACAACGACAAATATCAACCTTCCATTTATCACAGCAACACAGGAAGGACCAAAACATTTTGATATGAACCTGACACGTGCAAAATTCGATGAATTGACAGCAGATTTGGTAGAGAGAACTGCCACTCCTGTAAACAATGCATTGAAAGATGCCGGAATTACTGCTTCTGAACTTAGCAAAGTTCTTTTGGTCGGTGGTTCCACACGTATTCCGGCCGTACAGGACAAAGTAAAACAGTTGACAGGACATGAGCCAAATAAATCTTTGAACCCGGATGAGTGTGTAGCATTGGGTGCTTCCATTCAGGGTGGTAAACTTGCCGGAGATACCGGTGCCGGCGATATCCTTCTTCTGGATGTTACCCCACTTTCCCTTGCTATCGAGACAATGGGCGGTGTAGCTACCAAATTGATCGAAAGAAATACAACAATTCCTACGAAGAAGAGCCAGATCTTCTCTACCGCAGCCGATAATCAGACCGCAGTAGACATCAACGTAGTACAGGGTGAAAGACAGTTTGCCCGCGACAATAAATCTCTTGGACAGTTCCGTCTGGATGGCATTCCACCGGCAATGCGTGGAGTACCTCAGATCGAGGTTACCTTTGATATCGATGCCAATGGTATCGTAAATGTATCTGCAAAAGACCTTGGAACAGGAAAAGAGCAGCACATTACCATCACAGCAGGATCCAACCTGTCCGATGATGATATCGATAAAGCAGTCAAAGAAGCCGCTGAGTTCGAAGCTCAGGATAAGAAACGTAAAGAGGGCATCGATACCCGCAACGAAGCAGACAGCATGGTATTCCAGACAGAGAAAGCACTCAATGAAGTGGGTGACAAAGTAGATGCTTCGGAGAAAGAAAAAGTTCAGGCTGAGATTGACAAAGTAAAAGCAATTCTTGAGAGAACACAGCCAGAGTCTATGACAGATGCTGATATCGAAGAATTGAAAGCAGCAAAAGAATCCTTGATGACAAACTCACAGCAGGTATTTGCTAAGATGTATGAGCAGGCACAGCAGGCAGCTGGCGGCGCTCAGGGTGCAGCTGGTCCGGACATGGGAGCAGCAGGACAGCAGACAGCAGATAACGGCGGAGACGACGTTGTCGATGGAGATTTCAGAGAACTGTAATCAACCTTGATAGATTCCGATGTTACGGCTCGTACTCTGGTGCGGGTCGTACTGTCGGTTATAACGAAGAGTGAGTGAATGGAGGATAAAAATGGCTGATAAGCGTGATTATTATGAGGTATTAGGGGTAGACCGCAATGCGGATGATGCTACCCTGAAACGTGCCTATAGAAAATTGGCAAAAAAATATCACCCTGATACAAATCCCGGCGATAAAGATGCCGAAGCAAAATTTAAAGAAGCATCCGAAGCGTATGCCGTATTGAGCGACCCGGATAAGAGACGTCAGTATGATCAATTTGGTCACTCTGCGTTTGAAAATGGTGCTGGCGGAGCCGGCGGCTTCGACTTTTCCGGTATGGATATGGGCGATATTTTTGGCGACATATTCGGCGACTTCTTTGGCGGCGGAGCCAGAAGACGCGATCCCAATGCACCGACAAGAGGTGCGAACATCCGCGCGCAGGTCCGCATCACATTGGAAGAGGCCTGCTTTGGCGTAGAAAAAGAACTGGAACTGACATTGAAAGACGAATGCCAGACCTGTCACGGAACCGGAGCCAAACCGGGAACTTCACCGGAAACCTGTGCTACCTGCGGTGGTAAAGGTCAGGTGGTGACATCCCAGAAATCCTTATTTGGTATGGTACAGAATGTATCCACATGTCCGCATTGTCATGGTACCGGAAAAGTGGTCAAGGACAAATGTTCCGACTGCCACGGAACCGGTTACATTGCAAGCAAAAAGAAGATCCAGGTATCGATCCCGGCAGGAATCGACCATGGACAGAGTGTACGTATCCGTGGAAAGGGCGAGCCGGGCACCAACGGCGGAGCACGCGGCGACCTTCTTGTAGAAGTATATGTACAGCCGCATGAAGAATTTGAACGCCATGACTACGACCTGTATTCCGAAGTGAAGATTTCCTATCCGAAAGCTGTACTCGGTGGCGAAGTAACGGTAAAAACCATTGACGGAGAAGTGGCATGTACGATCAAACCGGGGACCCAGACCGGAACGCGTATGCGTCTGCGAGGCAAAGGTGTGCCTTCCCTGCGTAACAAAAAACTGCGTGGTAACCATTATGTGGACTTCGTTGTCGATGTCCCGACATCCGTTACCAAGGAGCAGAAGAAACTGTTGCAGCAGTTAGAAGAAACCTTTGACGGAAAATCAGGGAAAAAATTCAAAAGAAAATAAAAGGCGATAAATGTTATAAAGAAGCGTCGGTAGAACCTGTAAAGAGTCTGCCGGCGCTTTTTGTGGTTTTTGGGGCTAAGATGTCTTATCGCTCGTTATAACATTCATAGCCAAAGTGAAAAAAATGGAAAAAAAATTAAATATTTCTTTGGTATAATTAAAAAATTGCAGTTAATAAGTTTTTTAGTATGTTGCAAATAATTATCAAACAAAGAAAAGAGGTCTTTATTATGAATGAAAACAAAAAACACAAAATACTAAACCGAAAGGGAGTACTACGTCGATTAGTGGCTTTTTTCCTTGTGCTTGTTTTAGGGATTGAAAGCCTTCCATATAATGATACGATAGTGCAGGCAGAAACCAGAGATCTTCCGTTTAAACTTGAAGATACAACTTATGGAATAAAAAATAGTAATATTAAAGCAAAAAAATTAACCATAACCTCTGATAATACGGAAGTGATTTTAAAAAATAACTATAATGATCTGACTTTTTTGCAGGAAAAACTTGAAGGTAATAAAAAAAAGATTTATGTAATTGGTGTGAGTGGTTTGCTTTGTTCCTATGAGACGTCTGAGGAGTTTAGTGTGAAAAATATTCAAAATGTTGTGAATAACTACGAATCAGACGACTCGGATGTTTTTTATACAATTACGAACCCGGAAACAAATAAGAAAGATCTGATTAATGCCACAAAGGGGGAGATGTATAAGTTAGCTGCATCTTCTATTAGCCCAATTGTTGTTGGAAAAAATTATATAAGTACACATGAATGGGTAGAGACAGAAAAAGTACTTGGCTTTATTGTGGAGGATGAGGATACAAAGAAAATACTGAATTGTGAGGGGGAGAAAATTATTGATTTGAAAACTCAAAATTCTCCTTCTGTTTATTGTGATAAGGAAACAGAAACATATGTGGTTGAGGATGAAAATGAATTGTATCTATGTTCAGTTAAAAAGGTGATTCGTCATTTAGAAGGTGAAGATGAAGGCGGTGTTCAGTTAGTGTATTCGCCTAATTATGATGGGGGACATGATGGGGCTTGTTATGATGGTTGGTGGGCTGTTTATTTCTATGCAAAAGGGGTTAAAGATGAAAAAATAGCATGGTTGAATGCCAGAGATGGTTCTTTAAATTATAGCTTATCCGCAATAAATACGGAAAAAGAATGGGCTTCTTATTTTATAAGAAATATAACGGAAAGTGGAATTTATGTGCAGGAGTATGTTTATGATAATGATAATAATGAGCAAAAAGAAAATAATTTATATTATGTGAATGAAAAGGGAAAAACAAAACTTCCTTATAATTCGATTGCAGGTGATTCAATTGTTGAGTTAAAGGATGGAATATCTTTTTGGGGGTGTGCTAACGGTGAAACACAAACAAGACGTTATGTTGTTGAAAAAGAAAAACAGGTATATAAAACCGATGTATATGCGCTTCGTTTTTGGCAAGGGAGTTATGGCATTGAATGTGAAAGCCCTGCGGGTGGCTCTTATTATTTGATCGATGCAATGGGGAATAGAATTAAAAAACTGGAAGATGAATGGATATCTAAGATTTCTGTTTCCGATAATAGAGGGAACTTTGATATTGCATACAATAGATTTTTAGTGACAGGAAAAATTGTATATGATATTGAAAAAGATAAGATATGGGATTGCTTAGAAGTAAAAAAAGCGGGAGATAGCTATCTTGGATATGGAAGGAAGACAGGTAGAAATCTTGAGATAATTAATTTAGATACAGGTAAAAAAGTGAGTGGAGGAAAGGTTGTAAATGTTTGTGAAAAAGAGGATACAACGGATGTATTGTGTAGTGATGGATCAGATTATTTTATAATTAATACAGACATGAACATTATTGCTGAGAACGTTTATGATTTTGCAAAAACGGGGGTATATACAACAAAAGATGGTATATATAATATAAAGGGTGAGAGACTTCTTGATGAAAGTGTATGTGGGGAATTTAATTTGTCTGACATTCCCTTTGTACGTTCTGTATATAAAACGGGTGTGTTTATTGTTAGAAAAAAGCAAGAGGATAATGATTATGTTTATGATTATAATTATTGCTCGTCAAATGGAGAACTTATTTTCGACAAATGGGTAAATTCTATTGATTTTAACAGTAAAATAGGCTTGGTGGTTGATTGGACGGCGGCTAGTGTGGTTAGTAAAAACGGATTGGAACTTGTTTCAGCTCCAGTAGTTTATAAGCCAACTCCGGGATTCGCATTTCGATATACTTATGGAGCAAACATTGGCCCTACTTCTGCGTTTTTTCAAACCGCGGAAAATGAGTATTACATCTATAATTTAGAACCACTATTAAAAAAGATTGACAGTGGAGAAGTTTCAGAAAGCCAATTGCAGCATGACGTTGACATGACAAATACATATAAGGACTTAAAAGATAATGCCTTTAAATATGAGGATGTAAAATTAAGTGGGATGAAAACCGGTTTTACATTGCCGGATTCTATACCGGTTATTGGCGGTGGCGAGGTTGCATTAGATTTTGGAATGGTTCCTGTTAAAATGGAAATGTCGGGAGATACGATTCGGGCAGGAATTGGGGTAGATCTAAAAAATAGCGAATCGAGTTTGTTTGATTTAGAACAGGAAGAGTGGAATACATTTAAGAAAGCGGTAGAAAAACATGATGAATCCATAAAAAATGGTATGTCGCTATTGAAACTGTCTGAACAAAAAGGGTATGCTTCTATGCCGGCAAAGAAGAATATCAAAGCAGCAGTTTATGGATTTGTTGAGGGTGTGATGAATGAGGATCACCAAAAGGTGAAGTCTGTTTCTGGTCAGATTAATGTACAGCTCAGTTTTGAGATTGGAAAAAAATGGCAGATTGCGGTGGTGGAAATTCCGGTTGTAATTTCTGCTGAATTAGAACTTAGTTCTGATCAGAAAATCAATCTTGGACTTGACTTTTCAAATGATACGGTATCGGTGTATGCAAATGGTACATGGGATATTGTTCTGCCCAAAGTAACGTTATCTGGTGGTGTAGGTGTTGCGTATATTTGTGATGTTTCCTGCTATGGTTCATTTTCCAATACCGTTTCTATGGAGTCAGATAGCAGAAATGAAGAGAATCAAGTAGTAGTCCGGGATTATATTGAAGGGGAGGCTGGTGTAAGCGCATCGCTTTTAGGCAATACCTATCGCAAACCGCTTTGGAAAAGTGGCAAGAAGATGGTATATAGCAGCGACGGTAAAGAGGTAACATCCAGAATACCTAAAGTATCAGCGAAAATAAGAGAAAGTGATTTTGTAAAGCAGAAGGCTTCTTCAAGCAATAAATGGGATGGTGTGTTAAAGAAAGAGACAGAGAATAAGTATGCTGGAGTATTAGAAGAAAATGCTTATGAGGATTCAAATCCGAAAATTGTAGTGACAGACAATGGAACGAAATTAATGCTTTTTAATTCATTAGATGCTTCGCGGACAGCAGGAAATCAATCCGTATTAATGTATTCCGTCTATGACCAAAACAGTGATTCCTGGGCGGAACCCCAAATTGTTGATGACGACCATACAGCAGATTACTATTTTGATGCGGTTGCCTGTGGAACAGATGTTTATATTGCATGGACGAACTGTTCCAAAGAAGAAAAAGAAGATTCGTCAATTTCAGAGGTTGCCCAAAATTGTGAAATAGCAGTCAAAAAATTTGATACGGATATAAATGAATTTAGTTCGACAACAGTTTTGACAGAAAATGATTATGCGGATGTGAAGCCTTCGTTAGCGGTTGATGGAGATACTGTATATGCTGCATGGCTGACAAATTCGGAGGGAGATCTTATAAATTTATCCGGCAAAAATGGCGTGCGTTTTGCAACGTGTTTAGATAATGTCTGGCAAGAAGAAAGTAAGTTGGTTGAAGACGATTCGTCAGTGATTACATCAGCACAAATAGGAAAAGTGTCAGATGAAATTTGTCTTGCTTACATAACGGATAAAGACGGCAATGTTGAAACAGGAACCGATGGCATTTTGAATGTATTAAATGTACAAGATGGTGTCAACACGGTGGTAGATAAGGAGAGTGATAGTGTATCGGATGTTTCGTTTGTAAACATTGGCGGGGAAAACGTTATTGCGTATTCGTCGTCCAAAGGATATGGGTACACAGATAAGAATAACTATATCTCATTGATGGACGATATTACCGGATATACAGATTTTCAAATTGTATCAGGACAAGAAAAGGATTTGGTGATAGCCCAGAAATCAGTCGAAAGTGGAACGGAGTTGTATGCGGCTATTCTAAAAGATGGTAAACTGTCAACGCCTGTTCCTATCACGGAGCAAAGTAATTATGCAGGAAACGTGAGTGGAGTATGTGTTAATAATGAATACTATTTTGCTTATGTGCAGAAAAATTGTAATTTCTCACAAGAGGATATGCAGGTGGAGAGTAAACTCTGCGGTATGCGTTTTAGTGCCTATACTCAAACCGATATTAAGTTTTCTTCTTCAGAGGATATTACAGCGCTTCCGGGAGAAAATGATGAAATTGACGTGATTTTTGAAAATAAAGGTATGGATGTAATTCGATCCGGGAAAATTCAAATTTTACTGGATGGTGAAATAATAGGAGAAAAAGAAATTACCGATGCAATTAACAGTGGTGATGAATTAAATGTAGCGGTTGTAGTCAAGTATCCCGAAAAAATTGAGAAAGGAGGAAAAATGGAATGCAGATACGTGGATGCTTCAGAAACTGTATACAATTCTGGTAATGAATTAAAGATTGGAGAATCCGAACTCGAGTTATCTGCTGTAAAGAAGAATAATTATGTTGTTGGCTATGTTAAAAACAATTCAGCATTTGATACAGATGCCAGAATTGATGTTTATGAGAACAATGCCGATGGGAAAAAACTTTATAGCATTGATACAGATACCATTGCCGCGAATGAAGTGAAACGAATTTTAATTCAGACGTCTGCGCTTGAGGAACAATTAGAAGAGAATGATAGTAATCTGTATATTGTTGTAAAAGGAGATGATGGTGAAAAGTATCTGTCGGATAATTATTCCTTTGTGGCATTACGTTATGAACCTCGCAATGATGACAAAGACGATGATTGGGATGGTTCTTACGAGGATGGCAAAACAGATAATACGGGAAATAAAAATAATACCGGTACGAAAAAAGATAACGTTTCAAGTAACGTATCAAATAATAATACAACGAATAATACAACGAATAATACAACGAATAATACAACGAATAGTTCCCATTCTAATGTGACAAACACTTCAAAACCATCTGCCATAACAATAAAGAAAACGATTGGAAAGGTTAAGAGTGTTAAGGTAAAGAAACTGAAATTTACCAAAAAGAACGTGTCACTGAAAATATCTTGGAAAAAGGTAAATAAAGCATCCGGATATCAAATACAGTATGCGGAAAATGCGTCATTTAAGAAAAAGAGAAAAACAAAGACGTGTGGAGCTAAAAAGCAGACTTTTACGATAAAAGGATTAAAAAGGGGGAAGAAGTATTATATTCGTATTCGTGCTTACCGGAAAAACATATATGGTAAGTGGACTGTAAAGAAGGTGGTAATTAAGAAGTAATATAGAGAAAGACCTCTGCATTAGAAATAGTGCGGGGGTCTTTTGAAAATAATAAATATCTCCCCTTTACATCCCCTCCCGAAAGTGTTATGATATATACTATATGTTGTGGCTGGGGAAAAACAAAACACTATATATTTGCAGATATCAGGGGCGAAAGACGTTAGTTCCCCGATATCCTTTATGATAAAAGGAAAATACCAACGTGCAACAGAAAGAAAAGATAGGAGATGACAGGCACAGATGGGTAGTGTATGGGTAATAAAGCGAAATGGTGAAGAAGTTGAGTTTGATGCGGAAAAGATCAGCAATGCGATTCAAAAGGCCAATCATGAAGTGACGGATGATAAGAAACTGACGCTTTTGCAGATTGCGGATGTGACAAGAAAAGTGGTGGAGAGGATCGAGAAGGCATCGCATGCCGTCAATGTAGAGCGGATTCAGGATTTGGTAGAAATTGCCATTATGGAAGAGGGTGGATACGAGATTGCGCAGAAATATGTGCGCTACCGCTATCAGCGTGAGATTGCGAGAAAAGCCAATACGACCGATGCAGAGATTTTGTCGCTCATTGAGTGCAGCAACGAAGAAGTCAATCAGGAAAATTCCAACAAAGATGCAAGCATCAATTCGACGCAGCGCGATTATATGGCAGGTCAGGTCAGCAAGGATCTTACGATGCGTCTGCTGCTGCCGAAAGAAATTGTAGATGCACACAATGAGGGAATCATTCATTTTCACGACTCCGATTATTATGCACAAAAAGAACATAACTGCGATCTGATCAATCTCGAAGATATGCTTCAAAACGGAACGGTCATCAGCGAGACAATGATCGAAAAACCGCATTCTTTCTATACCGCGTGCAATGTTACGACGCAGATCGTAGCGCAGGTGGCGAGCAACCAGTACGGAGGCCAGTCATTTTCTCTTGCTCATCTGGCGCCGTTTGTGGACATCAGCCGAAAGAAAATATATAAAGAAGTGGAAACCGAATTTGAGGAAAACGAACTGGAAAAAGACGAAGAAAAGATAAAGAAAATTACGGAAAAACGGCTTTTAGATGAGATCAAGCGCGGGATTCAGACCATTCAGTACCAGCTCATTACACTGATGACGTGCAATGGACAGGCGCCGTTTGTCACAATGTTTATGTATCTGGATGAAGTGGAAGGCCAGACGCGGTATGACCTTTCCCTGCTCATCCGCGAAGTGCTGACACAGCGGATTCAGGGGGTAAAAAATGAAAAAGGTGTGTGGATCACACCGGCATTTCCGAAGCTGATCTATGTACTCGACGAGGACAATATTTCGGAAGACTCCCCGTATTATGCGTTGACGGAACTTGCCGCCGAATGCACGGCAAAACGTATGGTTCCGGACTACATTTCGGCGAAAGTCATGCGTGAATTAAAACAGGGGGATGTGTACACCTGCATGGGCTGCCGTTCCTTTCTGACGGTGGAAGACAGCCAGCGGAATCCGGATGGAAGCCATAAATATTATGGAAGATTTAACCAGGGAGTCGTGACAATCAATCTTGTTGATGTGGCGTGCTCATCGTACGGCGACATGGACATGTTCTGGAAAATATTGGATGAAAGGCTGGAGCTCTGCCACCGTGCCCTGCGCTGCCGTCATGAGCGCCTTCTCGGCACCGTTTCCGATGTGGCACCGATTCTGTGGCAGCATGGAGCGCTTGCGCGCCTGAAAAAGGGAGAGACGATTGATAAACTATTGTATAACGGTTATTCGACCATTTCCCTCGGCTATGCCGGATTGTACGAAATGTGCGTGCGAATGACCGGAGAAAGCCATACGGCAAAAGAAGGACATGATTTTGCGCTGGCAGTCATGCAGAAATTAAACGACAAATGTGCCGAATGGAAGGCTGCCGAAAATATCAGTTATTCGGTTTACGGTACGCCGATGGAATCAACGACTTACAAATTTGCCAAATGCCTGCAAAAGCGGTTTGGACGGATCAAAGGCGTGACGGATAAAAACTATATTACCAATAGTTACCATATTCACGTGACCGAGCCAATCAACGCGTTTGATAAATTGACATTTGAATCGGAATTTCAGAAACTGTCGCCCGGCGGTGCCATCAGCTATGTGGAAGTGCCGAATATGCAGCACAACATACCGGCGGTACTTGCGGTAATGCGGCATATATACGAAAATATCATGTACGCGGAACTCAATACGAAAAGCGATTTCTGCGAGGCCTGCGGATACGACGGCGAGATTCAGATAAAAACCGATGAAAAAGGAAAACTTGTCTGGGAATGCCCAAATTGCGGTAACCGCGACACCGACACACTGTTCGTTGCCCGCCGCACTTGTGGCTATATCGGAACCCAGTTCTGGAACCAGGGAAGAACCCAGGAAATCAAAGACCGGGTGTTGCATTTGTAAAAAAATCCTTGCGTTATAATCCATAATCCATTATTATAGAAGATATTAACGCACTGACAGGAGGACTTTATGGAAAAGAAAAAACGAGGGAGTTTTACAGGGACACTGGGATTTGTACTGGCGGCAGCAGGGAGTGCCGTTGGACTTGGGAATATTTGGAGATTTCCGTATCTTGCAGCGAAAAATCACGGCGGCGTGTTTATTATCTGCTACATCATATTGGCATTGACATTTGGATTTGCGCTTCTTACAACCGAGATCGCGATAGGGCGAAAGACCAAGCAGAGCCCGCTTACCGCGTATGCAGCCATTCATCCAAAATGGGGGAAATTAGGCGTACTTGCCTGCCTGGTACCGACGATCATTTTGCCGTATTATTGTGTGATCGGTGGATGGGTTGTCAAATATTTCACTGTATTTGCGACAGCCAAAGCGCATAATGCGGCGCAGGATAGTTTCTTTAACAACTTTATTACATCGCAGTATGCACCGATTTTCTTTATGATGATATTCTTAGGAGCGACAGCGGCAGTCGTGCTTTGCGGCGTGGATAAAGGAATTGAAAAAGCCAGCAAATTTATCATGCCGATCTTATTGGTACTTATCATTGGAATTTCCGTCTATTCGCTGACGATAAAATTCACGGATGCGAATGGGGTTACCCGAACCGGACTTGACGGTTTAAAAGTATATCTCGTTCCGGATGTCAGCGGAATGACGTTCAAAGACTGGGTTGTGATCATTATGGATGCGATGGGGCAGCTGTTCTTCTCCATCAGTGTAGCGATGGGAATTATGGTAGCCTATGGTTCTTATGTGCCAAAAGATGTAAATTTGATGAAATCCATCAACCAGATTGAGATTTTTGATACCGTGGTGGCACTTCTTGCGGGCCTTATGATCGTACCGGCGATCTATGTATTTATGGGAATTGAAGGAATGTCCGGCGGACCGGGATTGATGTTTGTTTCCCTTCCGAAAGTATTTGACCAGATGGGCGGTGTCGGCATCGCCATCGGTGTCGCATTTTTCCTGATGGTGCTCTTTGCGGCAGTGACATCTTCCGTGTCAGTCATGGAAGCTATCGTGTCAAGTATGATGGATAAGTTCCATTGGTCGAGAAAGAAAGGTGGAATTATTGTAACCATTTATGCATTTATCGGTGGAATCATTGTCTGCCTCGGTTACAACTTGTTTTACTTTGAACTGCCGCTGCCAAATGGAAGCGTAGCACAGATCTTAGATATTATGGATTATATCAGTAACAATATTCTGATGCCGTCCGTAGCTGTACTTACTTGTATTTTGATCGGCTGGGTTGTGAAACCGGATGTCATCATCAATGAAGTAACGCAGAATGGAGAATACAAATTCAGCAGAAAAGGATTGTATATCGTCATGATTCGTTTCGTGGCACCGGTTCTGCTAGTATTCCTGCTGCTTCAGTCATTGGGAATTATAAATATTTAATGTAACTATTCAGGATCTTATGTATGGGAAGCAATGAATCGTCGTGCTTGCACGTAAGAGGCTTTGATTTCCACATAAGATCCTAATAGGGCTCCCCCTCCGCATATGAGCATTTTTAGCCTTGTCAAAGGCGGGAAAGAACACGAAGTGTTCGAAATGCGAATGTGTGGAAGAGGGGGAACCTGAATAGTTACTATTTAATAACGAAAGGAGCATCTCTCCTGCGCTATCGGTAGGAAAGAGGCTCCTTTTTGAAAAGGGGGGAGGATAAGTATTTTAACTTTATCTTTGGTTATAGTAAGAGTATAACCGGAAGAAAAGAAATTATACAAAGTGGGAAAGGAAAATGGATATGAATATAAAAGTTCAGGAAACCGCAGACCGTTTATTGAATCGGATCGGCGTATCAACGTGCAGTTTTACGACAGTAAAAGCGGCAAAAAGAACATTGGAAGAAGAAGGCGCCTGCGTGCTTTCCATGCAGAAACCGCATTGGGATCTGGAGCCGGGCAAGACTTATCTTGTCACACAGTCGGATTCCAGTTTGTTTGCATTTTCTATCGGCAGCCAATTTTTGGCAGAAGAAGCGGCGGAGACAGACCAGATGCTTCGCCTGGCTGCGGCGCACACAGACCATCCCTGCCTTTATATCAAAAGTAATCCGGAAGTAGACACTAAAGGATATGGCAAGTTAAATGTCGAGGTGTACGGTGGTGCTATTTTAAATACATGGATGGACCGTGCCCTTTCCGTGGCAGGAAAAGTAGTTATCAAATCCGATAATGTATTTGAGCCGGAAGTGCGTATTGTGGATATGAAACGTCCGCTTTTTACGATTCCGAATCTTGCCATTCATCTGAACCGCGAAGTCAATAAAGGTGTGGAATTAAACCGTCAGAATGACCTTGAGCCGCTGGCTTTTGTCGATGGAACCGAAGTGGAAAAAGAGTTCTTTCTTTCCCTGCTTGCGAGAGAACTGAAAGTATCCGCAAGCGAGATATTGGATTATGAATTATATTTGTACAATTGTGATGCCGGAGATGTTTTGGGCATTCAGGAAGATATGATCTCTGCCCCGCGGCTGGACAACATTACTTCAGTCGAAGCCTGCCTGCAGGGGCTTTTAAATCAGAACCGGGAAAAGGGGATCAATGTCATCGCCTTGTTTGACAACGAAGAGATTGGAAGCCGCACAAAACAGGGGGCAGACAGTGAATTTTTGTACCGCTTGTTAAAGAAAATATACCGGTGTCTCGGAGTGGCCGAAGAAAAGGCTGAGACGGCGATTTTTGGAGGATTTGCATTGTCGCTAGATGTCGCACACGGGTTTCATCCGAATAAACCGGAAAAATCCGATCCGACCAATCCGAATCCGCTCGGAAAAGGTGTCGTGATCAAACGTTCCAGTGCACAGAATTATGTAACAGACAGTGAAGCGGTGGCGACCGCAATGATGATTTTTGAAAACGAAGGCATTCCGTATCAGAAATTTGCCAGCCGTTCGGACGTTTCCCAGGGAGGCACACTCGGATCGATCGCTTCCAAATATCTGCCGATGAAAATGGTAGACATGGGAGTGCCGATCCTTGCGATGCATTCTGCCCGCGAACTGATGGCGGCAGCAGACCAGTATTATCTGGAAGAATTTGTCACTGCGTTTTTTGAACAATAAATTTTGAAAGCAACTATTCGGGACACCCCATCCGCACATTCAGTCCTGAATTGTTGCGATAGGAGGAAAATATGTATTTATTAGGATCCCATGTGGGAATGAGTGGAAAAGATATGATGCTTGGTTCCGTGAAGACCGCCCTTTCTTATGGCGCAAATACCTTTATGCTGTACACCGGAGCCCCTCAAAATACAAGAAGAAAGAAAATCGAGGAATTAAATATTCCGGCAGCCAGAGAGCTGATGAAAGAAAACGGAATCGAGACATTTGTCGTACATGCACCTTATATTATCAATCTGGCAAATACCGTAAAACCGGAGACATTTCAGATCGCGACGGATTTTCTCGCGGTAGAATTAGAGAGAACCGAAGCGATGGGATCCGAGACGCTCGTTCTCCATCCGGGTTCCCATGTGGGCGCGGGCGAAGAAGCCGGTATCGCGCAGATCATCAAAGGACTGGATATGGTAATGAAACCGGATATGAAAGTGAAGATTGCCTTGGAGACAATGGCAGGAAAAGGAAGCGAGATCGGTCGTTCTTTCGAAGAACTTAAAGCAATTTATGACGGCGTGCGGTATCCGGAAAATCTCCGCGTGTGCTTTGATACCTGCCATGTAAATGATGCGGGATACGACATCGTCAACCATTACAAAGAGGTGCTGGAAGAATTTGACAGAGCTCTTGGGCTGGACCAGATTGCGGTATTTCATATTAATGACAGCAAAAATCCGCTCGGAGCGCACAAAGACCGCCATGAAAATGTGGGACTTGGCACGATCGGATTTGATACTCTGTACCGTTTTGTCTCGGACGAGAGATTTGCCAATGTGCCGAAAATACTGGAAACGCCATGGATCAAACCGGAAGATGATCCGAAAAATCCGATTCCGCCATACAAAGAAGAAATTGAGATGTTGCAGAGTGGAATGATGAAACCGTTGACAATTTCATGATTTCCCACTAAAATAGAAAGATAGGAAGTTAAAATTGAAGGAGGCTCTTACAAATGGCAAAGAAACCATATTATTTGACAACCGCCATTGCTTACACATCGGGAAAACCTCATATTGGAAATACGTATGAAGTTGTACTCGCCGATGCAATCGTGCGATATAAAAGAAATCAAGGTTATGATGTGCGGTTCCAGACCGGAACGGACGAACATGGCCAGAAAATAGAATTGAAGGCAGAAGAAGCAGGCATTACGCCAAAAGAATTTGTTGACAATGTTTCTTCTGAGATCAAACGTATCTGGGATCTGATGAACACCTCTTACGACCGCTTTATCCGCACGACGGATGAAGAACATGAAAAACAGGTTCAGAAGATCTTTAAGAAATTGTATGAGCAGGGAGATATTTACAAGGGACATTACGAAGGAATGTACTGTACTCCTTGTGAATCGTTCTTCACGCCGTCACAGCTTGTCGATGGCAAATGTCCGGACTGCGGACGCGAGTGCCAGCCGGCGAAAGAAGAAGCGTATTTCTTGAAATTAAGCAAATATCAGGACCGCCTGATCGAACATATTAACACACATCCGGAATTTATCCAGCCGGAGTCGCGTAAAAACGAAATGATGAACAATTTCCTTTTGCCGGGACTTCAGGATCTCTGTGTTTCCAGAACCAGTTTCAAATGGGGCATTCCGGTAGACTTTGATCCGGGCCACATCGTATATGTTTGGGTCGATGCGCTGAGCAACTACATTACCGGACTTGGTTATGATCAGGACGGAAACAGCGATGAAATGTTTGACAAATTCTGGCCGGCAGATCTTCATCTGATCGGAAAAGATATTTTGCGTTTCCATACGATTTATTGGCCGATCATGCTCATGGCACTCGGACTTCCATTGCCAAAACAGGTGTTTGGACATCCTTGGCTGCTTCAGGGCGACGGAAAAATGAGTAAGAGTAAGGGAAATGTACTGTATGCCGATGATCTCGTAGACGAGTTTGGTGTAGATGCCGTACGTTATTTCGTTCTTCATGAGATGCCATTCGAAAACGATGGTGTAGTAACTTGGGAATTAATGGTAGAACGCATGAATTCCGACCTTGCCAATACATTGGGAAATCTTGTAAATCGTACCATTTCCATGTCCAATAAGTATTTTGACGGAGTGGTTAAAGATGCCGGTGTTTCCGAGCCTGTCGATGATGAACTGAAAGCTGTTATCAATGCGGCACCGGGCAAAGTGACAGAAAAAATGGACAAACTTCGTGTGGCAGATGCCATTACGGAAATCTTTACCTTGTTTAAACGCTGTAATAAATATATCGACGAGACGATGCCTTGGGCACTTGCCAAAGAGGAAGAAAAGAAACCTCGTCTGGCTACCGTCTTGTACAATCTGATGGATGGTATCCGTGTCGGAGCGACTCTTTTGGATTCCTTTATGCCGGAAACCAGCGAGAAGATCCTTGCTCAGATCAATGCGACAAAGGGCGAACTTGAGACTTTGAAAGCAGGAGAATATCCAAACGATACCAAAGTAGTTGAAAAGCCGGAGATTCTGTTTGCGCGAATCGATGAAGAAGAATTTATGAAAAAAATTCATGAAAAAGAAGCGGCTCAGGCAGCAGAAGCAGAAAAAGCTGAGGCACCGGAGGATGTCATTGATATCGAAGCAAAACCGGAGATCACATTTGATGACTTTATGAAAATGCAGTTCCAGGTGGGCGAGATCATTGCCTGCGAGGAAGTGAAGAAATCGAGAAAACTTTTGTGCTCCCAGGTTCGTATCGGAAGCGAAGTAAAACAGATCGTATCCGGAATCAAAGCACACTACAGTGCAGAAGAGATGGTCGGTAAAAAAGTGATGGTTCTTGTAAACCTCAAACCGGCAAAACTGGCAGGTGTATTGTCAGAAGGAATGCTTCTCTGCGCAGAAGATGCTGACGGAAATCTGGCACTTATGACACCGGAAAAACCGATGCCGGCAGGAGCCGAGATCTGCTAATAGAATACAAAGAAAACGGAGATAAAAGGCAACAGAGGAATTCTCTTCTGTTGTCTTTTCTAAGAATAATATGATATTTGATACACATAGTCATTACGACGACAGAGCATTTGACGAAGACCGCGAAAGCCTTCTTGGATCATTGGAAGAAAATGGAATTGGCAATATTGTGTGCGTGGGCGCTGACATGAAAAGCAGCAAAGCGGCGATGGAACTGGCATACAGTTATGAGTTCGCTTATGCGGCGGTCGGGGTGCATCCTTCGGACACCGCGCCCCTCACAGAAGCTGATATGGAATGGCTGGAACAGGCTTCCCACGACGAAAAAGTTGTTGCCATCGGGGAAATCGGTCTTGATTATCACTGGAAAGAGCCGGAGCCGGAAATTCAGAAAAAATGGTTCCGCCGCCAGATTGAACTGGCAAAAAAAGTAAACTTACCGATTATATACCACAGCCGTGAAGCGGCGAAAGATACGATGGATATGATATTGGAAACCCATGCGGCAGACTGTGGCGGCGTGATTCATTGCTATTCGTATGCCAAAGAGATGGCAAAAGAATATGTCGATATGGGATTTTATATCGGAGTCGGCGGTGTGATTACATTTAAAAACGGACGGCGATTGAAAGAGACGGTAGAAGCCATCCCGCTTTCACGTATTGTGCTGGAGACGGACTGCCCCTACCTTTCGCCGGAACCAAACCGCGGCAAACGAAACGATTCCACAAACTTAATTTATGTGGCACGCGAAATTGCCGTGATCAAAGGAATTTCCGAGCAGAAAGTAATCGAAGAAACAGAAAAAAATGCCAGAAAGTTATACCGGCTGGATGAAAAAAACAGGAGGTGAATATGGAAAAATTAAGCAATCCCAAAGAGACCATACAAGTGCTTCAAAAGCATGAATTTCAATTTAAGAAAAAATTTGGACAAAACTTTTTGATCGATCCGCATGTACTTGATAAAATTGTCGACGCGGCACAGATTACAAAAGACGATTTTGTGCTGGAGATCGGACCGGGGATCGGCACATTGACGCAGTATCTCTGTGAAAATGCAAGACAGGTGCTTGCGGTGGAGATTGATGATAAATTGATCCCTATTCTCAAGGAAACATTGCAGCCTTACGACAATGTAGAAGTGCTGCATGGCGATATTTTAAAACAGGACATTCAGCAGATCGCAGACACTTACAATGACGGAAAGCCGATCAAAGTGGTGGCAAATCTGCCATATTACATTACCACGCCGATCATTATGGAATTATTTGAAAGCCATGTTCCTCTGGCAAATGTTACCGTCATGGTGCAGAAAGAAGTGGCAGACCGTATGAAAGCAGAACCGGGGACAAAAGATTACGGAGCGCTGTCTCTCGCGGTTCAATATTATGCCAAACCATACATCGCCGCCTTTGTGCCACCGAACTGTTTTATGCCGCGGCCCAATGTCGGCAGTGCGGTCATACGACTCGACTGTCTCGCAAGAGTGCCGGTCGAAGTGCACAATGAAAAACTGATGTTCCGTCTGATCCGCGCTTCTTTTAACCAGCGCCGGAAAACCCTGCAAAATGGAATTGCAAACAGCGCAGAACTGTCTTTTACGAAAGAACAGGCAGCGCGTGCGATTGAACAGGCGGGATTTGATGTAAGAATACGAGGCGAAAAATTAGGGCTGGAAGAATTTGCTAGATTAGCAGACGAATTGGAAAGGATGACAGAAAATGGATGAAGAAAAATTGACAATGGCAGATTTTGAAGATGAAATCAATGCCTCTTTTGTAAAATTCCGCCCGGGACAGGCGATAAAAGGAACCGTTGTGGCAATCGACGAAGACGAGATCGCGCTTGATCTGCAATCGTATTCCCGCGGAATCATTCCGAAAGAAGAATGGAGCAATGACCCGGATTTTCACGCAATGGATGAGATCAGGATCGGAGATACGCTGACTGTGATCGTTTTATATGAAGATGAATCCGGACAGACAATCACCTCCCTGCGTCAGGCAAAAGAAGTGGCAGCCTGGGAAACGTTACAGGATGCCCTTGCCAATCATACCATCTTCGAAGTGAAGATCAAAGAAGTAGTGCCTTCCGGTGTAATTACGTATCTCGAGGGAATCCGTGCGTTTATCCCGGCTTCCAAACTGGCGGCACAGTATGTCGAGGATCTGGAGTCTTACGTCGGTAAAAAGGTGCAGGTACAGGTAATTACGGCGGACGAAGACGAAAACCGCCTTGTGCTTTCGGCAAAAGAAGTGGCGAAAGAACGCCTTGCACAGGAAAATGCCGCGAAATTAAATGCTCTGCAGAAAGGGTTTATTACCGAGGGGACAATTACCCGTATCGAATCTTACGGATGCTTTGTTGAAATTGGAGACGGACTTACCGGACTGGTGCACATTTCACAGATCTGCAATAAGTTTTTGAAGTCGCCAAAAGAAGTGGTCAAACTTGGCATGAAAGTAAAAGTGAAAGTGTTGTCTGTCGAAGACGGAAAAATTCGCTTGAGCATGAAAGAAGCAGAGGACATCGCGCCGGAAGTGGAAGAAGCAGTCAATGACTCGGAGGAAACTTCAATGGAATACACCGATGAGGAAGCGACGACATCGCTGGCAGGTCTGCTGAAAGGAATTCAATTGGACGATTGACAGGCAGATAAAAGTACGTTATACTAATTCCTATACGAAAGGCAGGTGAATGATATGAAAAAGCTGAACAATAGCAGAAAATTACACAATGGAATCCGTTACATCTATCATTCACGTTATCATGCTTTATGCAGCCGGCATATGTAATATGAGGATAAATACAAGTGTTTCTGGTTTCAGGAACACTTTTTTTATGCGAAAGTTTTCTGAGCAAAGAAAAAAGTTTTGTACAATAATAAATCGGTTGCAGGAAAGCAGGTAAAGATGAAAGTTATTTCTATAAGAAAGAATCCGCAATGGGCGGAAACGGCAAAAGCGTATTGTGAGGAAAAATGGAGTGATGTATACGGCGCATTTGAGGATACATTGAATCAATGTCTGCAAAAAGAAAATGGACTGCCGGAAACATGGATTATGCTGGGAGGCATGCAGGAAGACGAGATAAAAGGATTCTATCAGTTGTGTGATGCGGAACCGATGGAAAATGAGACCAAGCGGAGCCCGTGGCTGACAACGCTGTTTGTAGAACCTGACCTCCGTGGATGGCACTATGGTGAACTGCTTATGAACCATGCCAGATATGAGGCAGGGAAACTCGGCTTTGATAAAATGTATCTTGCCACCGACCACATTGGCTTTTATGAAAAGTACGGATTTCAGGAGATTGGTCTGGAGCGGTTTGTGTGGGGACGCCCGACGAAAATATATGAGACAGATACCTTCGGGGAAGTTCAGCTGGCCGTTTATGACGAGAAAAACTTACCCGGCGATGAGACGTACTTGAAGGTTGCGGCATATAAAGGTGGATACATTTACGGTGAGAATGGAGCGATGGCACTGCACTTTGAAAAATACTTTGCGCCGCCGGACTCTTTTACGAAAAAGTGGTTTACGATTCTGGCATTTCGTGGCGATGAATTGATTGGCAGAGTGAACTTTATCCGAAGTTCCACTGATGTTCACCATTGGTATCTTGGCGATCTGAGTGTGAAATCCACAGAGCGAAGAAAAGGAATCGCCAGCCGCATGCTGCAAAGAGGAATCGACCGAATTCGACAAACTGGAAATGGTGACGAATACATTTGCGCGTATATTGAGGAAGATAATATGGCATCTATTTGCCTCCACACGAAATTCGGATTTGCAGATACAGGAAAATGTCAGCCTTTTGAGGATTTTGTGTTTGGAGAAAATGAAACGACATACCGAATGAATTTATAATAAAACCCAATGCAGAGAGGGGATATCTGGCTGGAAACCACCGGCTGGATATCCTTTTGCTATGGAAGGCAATCTGATAACGATGGGAGAATCCGTGAGAGCTGCAAGAAAATCACGAAAAATGTCGAATTTTCGTGGGTTAGAACAAATACTGAAAAAAACTCAAAAAAAATGAAAAAAAGTGTTGACAAAAGTGTCGCCGTCTGATAATATATATCTTGCTGACGCGGTAAAGACAGAACAGCAAAACAAAAAAAGTTTTAAAAAAGTCTTGACAAAGCAAAAGCGATTTGATATAATATTTATCGCTGACGCAAAGTGCGACAGCAAAGAACCTTGATAACTGAACAGTGAAACAACCCTGAAAATTCAAATATATATTGAGTTTTCAGAATCAAC
>PPYE01129871.1_pt1 | contig 110174 bp, 119 predicted proteins | sample 1559881 | NCBI WGS metagenome assembly PPYE01 (sample SAMN08240022, study PRJNA423297) | Human gut metagenome, whole genome shotgun sequencing project.
TTTTTTCTTGAAACTCGCACATCGGCTTTTTTCTCGCTGTACTGTTCAGTTTTCAAAGAACCATCGCTCTAAGCGACTTAAATAACATACCACACAAAAATGCTTCTGTCAACAATATTTTATTTATGTTCATTGCCTTCCATGCGAGGATTAGTTGTAAAATAAAATCGGACACATAAAAAGACAAGCAGGAAAACCTGTAGTAAGATGAATTTGACCAATATATCTACTGAAAGGGGTATCCTGCATGTCTCAACAGCATTCTAACACAAAGAAACGTTCTTTCCAACACTTGACGCCTTATCAGCGCGGACAAATCCAGGCTCTTATAGAACAAAGAATTCCCAAAGTCCATATTGCAAAGCAAGTTGGGATTGCTCGTTCTACCCTATACGAAGAGTTGAAACGCGGTACTGTAGACCAGATGCGCAGTGACCTGACGTACTACAAGAGATACTTTGCTGATACAGGACAACTCGTCTACATGAGACGTCGAGAGGCTTCCCGCAAACCTTTCAAATTATCGACAGCCGCACCTTTTCTCAAATATCTTGAAAAAGAAGTGTTGCAAAACAAATTTTCTCCTGACTCCATCTGTAGCAGGGCCAAACTTCAAAGCATGTTCCCGGTTATACTCTGCACAAAGACGATTTACAACTATATCGACCTTGGCCTTATTTCTATCAAAAATATCGATCTCCCTCTTCGTATAAGGCGGAGACCAAAGAAACACCATTGCCGTAAGAACCGGCGTATCCTGGGAGACAGTATTGAGCAACGCCCACAAGTCGTTAATGATCGGCAGGAGTTCGGCCATTGGGAAATCGATACCATTGTGGGAAAATGTAAAGCAGGGGAAGTCCTTCTTGCATTAGACGAACGGATGACACGCTGCCGCCATGTCATCAAAATATCGGGAAAGACAAAAGAAGGTGTTAGGAAAGGACTTGAAATATTGCGACACCAATACGGCAGCTTATTCCCCAAAGTATTCCGGAGTATTACCAGCGACAACGGAAGTGAGTTCAGTGGTTTAAGCAAATTATTTAAGGAAGGAAAAGTCTATTTTGCCCATCCATATTCTTCAGGGGAGCGTGGAACGAATGAGAAGCATAACTCCCTGGTACGCCGCTTCATCCCCAAAGGGAAGGATATAAGTGCTGTACCAGAATACGTGGTACAAAAAGTGCAAGATTGGATTAACAGACTTCCGCGGCGTCTACTTGGCTATCACACACCGGAAGAGCTTTTCAAGGAGCAGATTGCTCGACTTTCATCCGCTACATAATTTTTCTGTGTGACTGTCCGATTTGATATTGCAATTTAGTATCATGTCCGTACGGTACTGGATTGCAAACGCATTATTATCTATCTTGATCATCCCTTCGATATGCATATCATTACCAAGCATTTCCTCATTTTTTACTTTTCCAAGAAATGCACCGTCTGCCTTGTCAAAGACGTAAATAAATTATCAGACACTGCCACAATGAGATATTTTGGCAAGATATTTTGGCAAAGTCACAAGATGCGGTCATTGGAATCTATAATAAAATAAGATCTATCCCTATTTTTATCATACAGGAAAATAACCTGTAATAAGTTTACAGGCTTTCAATTTCGTAAATAACTATTTATATTACGAAATAAATTTTATTATTATCAAAATTATTATCTATTATCAAAAATAAGTATTCATTTTCTTAACCGATTTATTTCAATAGCTTTGTGGCAGGAAATACATGGGATCCACTGCTTCTCCATGAATACGGACCTCATAGTGGCAGTGAGGACCGGTACTGTTTCCCGTGCTCCCCATAAGGGCAATCATGCTGCCCTGGTCCACATGCTGTCCTTCATAAACCAGAACAGCGCAATTATGCCCATACCGCGTAACAATACCATCGGCATGTTTTACTTCCACAAGGTATCCGTAGCCGCCGACCCAGCCTGCCTGCGTGACAGTCCCCGCAGCAGTCGCGGAAATAGGTGTGCCATAATCGCCGGCAATATCTACTCCTTCATGGAAGGTAGATCCGATACCGCCAGGGCTGGTTCTGTATCCGTAGTAGCTGGAAATAGGACCCGTAACTGGCCATATGTTCGGCGTTTCCGCCGTGGGATTCAAAACAGAGCTGACAGTTCCATAGGCTTGGTTCATAAATTCAGAACGGAGCGCGACGACAAGACGTATCTGCTTATCTAGACGTTCATCAAGGCGGCGCATTTCTTTCAAAAGTTCCCCCGGCGTTTCCGAAACAGCAATTTTCTCATCATCTTTTTTCTTATTGCCCGTCGTTTTTGCTATGTCAGGAACAGTGGAAGCGCCGCCAATACCGCCAGTCCCTGTATTTTCAGGCACGGTTCCGCCATTCGTACGAACAAGCTCCTGCAGTTGTCCGCTGATTTTTTCTACGGTTTTGGCTTTATTTTCAAGGGCCTGCATTTTCTCATCCGCCATTTTAAGCTGGCTCCGGTAAAGCTCATTTTCCGCATGGAGAGCGGTCGTACTGTATGCAGCCCATCCCGCCAAGCCGGCAGAAAGAATGAGAAGTACCGCTGCCGCACCACCAAAAATTTTCAGTCTTTTAAATTCTTCAGATGAAAATATGACTTTCACTTCACCTGTTTCTTCGTTTTTTTCTTTAATCATCCACTCACCTGCCAATCTATTTCAAGAAAATATTCCTGTTGCTTTCCATTATTTCTTTTCTGTCCGGTCGATACGCCGGGCAGATGGATTTTCATCATTTTTCTCTTTGTCGGCACGGACTGCATCTTCTGCCTTTCTCGCCACATCAGGCATGAGCGTATTCAGCGCTATACCGATACTTTCCGCTTCTTCTGCGGAAAGCGCTTCCCTACATTCACCACCGGTCACAGCTTTCGCATAAATACGGGATGAGTCATGACCTGCCAAAGAAGAAAGGACGACGCCATTATTTTTGCCGTCCAGAAGGGTAAGAGAAAAGGAAAGTTTATCTCCTGTTTCATCAAAAGCATCATACCGCACCAAACCAATTTTCTGAAAAGATTTCAGCTGCATCGTAGCCAGAAGCTCCTGCTGATGAAGCATGCCCTGGGAAGATTCCACCATATCCCGAAGTTCCCGCACTTCTGTGGACAACTTCATTTCGATGGAACCGCCGTCTTCACCCATCATAAAATATTTATATTTCCTATACAGACGATTCACCTTAGCCCGGAGCCAAAAAAACTGGAGAATAAGAAATACCAGTAAAACCGCAAGAATCGTGCCGATTACGGAAAGTATGAGCTGATAATTGATATTGAATTCTAAGATATCCATGGATTCATTTATTCTCCCTGTTTGAGAAGTTTTGTAATACGTTCAAATTCTTTGTCACTTTTAAAAGAAATGGAAATGGTGCCTCTGTGACTGTTTTTCCCTTTTCCCACTTTAATTTTTACACGGGATCCTACGGCATTCACCAGATCTTCTTCCAGCGCACGGAGATACGCATCCGCTTTATCCGCAGGCTTCCGCTTTTGTCCGTCTTTTTCACGGCGGAGGATTTCCTCGATACGCCGTGCAGAAAGATCTTCTTCCACAATTCGGCGCGCAAGCGCGATCTGCTCGGCAGGTGTTTCCAATCCTAAAAGGGGACGCGCCTGTCCCGCCGTCAATTTCCGCTCCAAAAGAAGGCTTTTTACCTCTTCAGAAAGCTCCAGAAGCCGCATCATATTCGTCACATAGGAACGGCTCTTACCGATAAGGTTTGCCATCTTTTCCTGTGTAAAATGATATTCACTGATCATCCGCTGATAGGCAAGTCCTTCCTCAAGAGGATTCAGATCTTCACGCTGCAGATTTTCAATGAGGGCAATTTCCGCTGTTTCCTGATCGCTGTAATCGCGGACAAGAGCAGGTATTTCCACAAGCCCCGCCAGCTGGGCCGCTCTTAAACGACGCTCGCCGGCAATAAGTTCATATCCGCTGTCTTTTTTTCTTACAATAATCGGCTGGACGACGCCGTGTTCCTTGATGGATTCCGCCAGAGCATTTAAAGATTCCGGCTCAAATTCACGCCGCGGCTGCCATTCATTGGGAACAACAAGGGAAATGGAAATACTTTCGGTATTCCTTTCTTCCATCACTTCTTTCCCGAGCAGCTCTCCCAATCCTTTTCCCAATCTTTTGGTCTTAGACACGTTTAATCACCTCACGGCACAACTTTTTATATGCTTCCGCCCCCTTGGATTTCGGCGCGTATGTAAGTATAGGTTCGCCAAAACTCGGCGCTTCCGATAACTTCACTGATCGGGGAATTACTGTACGGAAAACTTTATTTCCAAAATATTTCTTCACTTCATCAGCTACCTGAAGGGATAAATTCGTCCTGCCGTCAAACATCGTCAGCAATATCCCCAGTATGGACAAACCCGGATTCAGCTTACGTGTCACGACCTGTACTGTCTTCACCAGCTGGGAAAGTCCTTCAAGCGCATAAAATTCTGCCTGAATGGGGATAAGTATTTCCTGTGATGCTACAAGAGCGTTCAGCGTCATAAGACCTAAAGAAGGAGGACAGTCAATCAAAATGAAATCATATTTATCGCATACCTGATCCAGTTTTCTTTTCATAAGAAATTCCCGTTTTTCCATGGAAACCATTTCAATTTCAGCCCCTGCCAAATCAATGGAAGCGGGGAGAATGAATAATTTCTTTATGTCTGTCTTGACGACGGCTTCTTCGATGGAGACATCATCTAAAAGCACATCATACAGCGTTTCCTCAAACTCCACATCTTTGCTGAGTCCGCTGGTGGCGTTTCCTTGGGAATCCGCGTCCACAAGCATCGTCTTATATCCTTTGTCCGCCAGGAACGCAGCCAGATTTACCGCTGTTGTGGTTTTTCCCACGCCGCCTTTCTGGTTAATGATACTGATGATCTTCCCCATAGCTTACATCCTTTCACAGATAGTCCATATTATTATACCATAAGGAGACGATTTATTTTATCCCCTTATGTTTCACGTGAAACATAAGGGGTTTCCCAATCTTCTTCCTTATTCTGCTATAATCTATTTATACTTTTGAAATAGGGTTACAAAAATACTTACGAAAGGGCCGATTCTTATGTCTCTGACCTTTTTACATATATTGATTATCTCCGCCACGGTCTTTGCCGTCATTGGAAGTGGATTTTATGTTTCCCGTTCCGTAAGATCCTCCGCAGGGTACAGCGTCGCGGGGCGAAGCGCGGGGGCCTCTCTTGTCGCAGGAAGCATCGCGGGAACGGTCGTCGGGGGAGGCGCTACGGTAGGTACGGCACAGCTGGCTTACTCTTTTGGCCTTTCCGCGTGGTGGTTTACCCTGGGAAGCGGCATCGCTTTTATCCTTATGTGTATTTTTTATGCCAAACGGCTTCGCAATACAGCACTGGAAACAATTCCTCAATATCTGGAACTTTATTACGGGAAGAAGGCCGAGGCTCTTTCTTCCATTATTTCTTCCATCGGTATTCTCCTGTCCGCTGTTGCCAGTTCACTGCCGGGCATAGAGATCATTTCCGCCCTTTTCGGGCTGACACCTTTTCTGTCCGCCCTTCTCCTCATGGCTCTCGTCATTGCCTATACTTTTTTCGGAGGCATGAAAAGCGCCGCCGTCAGCGGTATCCTGAAAATGGTGATTATCTGGATTTCTCTATTCATATCCGGTGTCATTGCTTTTCTGCTGTTACAGGAAAATAATACCCTCTCTTCGTTTCCCGCTTCTCATTTTGATCTGATGGGGCAGGGCACGGATTCCGCCATGGCTCATTTATTTTCCGTCATCATTGGCGTACTCTGCACACAGACTTATATCCAATGCATCTTCTCCGCAGGCACCCCTTTGAAAGCGGCTTCCGGCTGCTTCATCGCAGCACTTATCGTCATCCCCATCGGGCTGCCGTCAGTAGCTGTCGGCATGTACATGCACGCCGCAGAGCCCGGAACCTTACCGATCTTGGTCCTGCCCACTTTTCTGGTCAATCATGTGCCGGTCCTCATCGGCGGCCTTGCCATGAGCGGCATCATTCTTTCCCTACTGGGAAGTATCGGGGGACTGTCGCTGGGCATCGGTACTATGATTTCCCATGATATTCTTTCACCCCTGCTGAAAATTACTGATGACAGAAAGCTTCTCCGCCTGACAAAGCTGACTGTCCTTGCCGTCATGATTCTGGCATCCCTTATCGCCATCATGAACAGGGGGACGGAGATACTTTTCTGGAATTATCTTTCCATGGGACTCCGGGGAGGAGGCATCTTCCTGCCTTTCACGCTTGCTGTTTTCTGGCCGGGCCATCTCAATGCGGATTGGGCAGTGTTCTCTATGGCGGGAAGTACCATTGCCGCTATCACCGCCGCATTGGTAAAGCTTCCTTTTGATCCGCTCTTCATAGGACTTGCCGTAAGCTTCCTTTTCATCCTTCCCGGACTCCGTTTGAAAAAAACTTTCTAAACTCATATTTCACGTGAAACATTTATAAGGAGATAAAATGATCAAAGCTGCTGTTTTTGATATGGACGGTACCATTTTGAATACTATCGGCGACCTCACTGATTCTCTGAACTACGCACTTGTAGAAACAGGACATAAGGGGGGACACTCCGAGGAAACAGTGAAACTCTGCTTCGGCTGGGCCATGCGTCTCGACATGATCAAAGCCATCGCCATGGCAAAAGGATTTTCAGCAAAAGATCTGGAACTGGCGGGGAACACGATTCCGGTGGAAGACATTCCAACCACTGAAGAAGAAATAAATGAACTCATGCGCGTATTTACTTCTTACTATGGAAGCCATAACCAAATCAAAACGAAACCTTACAGCGGTATACCTGAAGTTATTCGCACCCTCCGGAAAAAGGGTATCCGCTGTGCCGTAGCGTCTAATAAAGACGATGACCACGTGCAGATCCTTTCAGAAAAACTTTTCCCCGGTCTTTTTGATATTTCCATCGGAAGAAACCCGGAAATGGCCATTAAGCCGGATCCGGAAATGATTTTGTCAATAGCCCGCCGTTTAGGAATAAAAGCAAAAGAAATCGTTTATATCGGTGATTCGGAAGTGGATATCATGACAGGAAAGAAGGGGGGATTCCCCAGCATTTCTGTTGCCTGGGGATTCCGCACCGGAGAATTTCTTAAAAACCACGGAGCGGAACGGATTGCTTTTTCACCTGATGAACTTATAGAAATGATTCTTTCTTTATAAGCCAAAAAGGGAGGTAATAATGACTATACAATATCTGAAACTGGAAATATTTATTCCCGCTACCCATTTCCGCATCCTACAAAAAGCACTCCAATCGGTGGATGCCGGGCATATAGGAAACTATGACAGCTGCCTTTCTTACAGTCCCGTCAAGGGAACATGGCGTCCTTTGGAAGGAACGACTCCTTACATCGGCAAAAAAAATGAAATCAGTGAAGAAGAAGAGTATAAAGTGGAAGTCACCATAAAAAAAGAAAATTTGGAAAAAACGATGACCGTCGTCAAAGAGATCCATCCTTATGAAGAACCGGTCATTAACGTCATTCCGCTCTATGCCGCCGGGATCTGATCAGAGTTCTTATAAATGATCCAGCACAGACAAAAACAGCCTTATCCTATAAAAGATAAAGCTGTCTTTTTTCGTGCCACAGGGAAAGGGGAGGGGATACTGCTGACAGTCCGTCATAGACACTCCGGGGCAAAAAGACTCCACCCGGAAAAAACAGCCTTGCCCAAAGAAGAGCAAAGCTGTCGGCTTATCCCTTATTTATGTTCAAATATATCCACGCGTCTGTTGTTCGCACGGCCGGCTTCCGTATCATTCGTATCTACCGGTGCTTCTTCCCCTTTGTACATACCCACCAGATGACTCAGATCTACGCCGTGAGCCACCGCATAGTCCGCCACCTTCTTTACACGGCGGATAGCAAGATCATCATTGTACTCTTTAGACCCGTTGGAATCTGTCCGTCCTACAAGCTTGAAAGTATGACCTGTTTCTTTTGCTGCCTTGACAAAAGCATCCAGATTCGCCGTCTGATCAGTGCGGGGGGTATCGGAATCATTTCCGAAATGAATACTATTGAAGTAATAATCATTTTCCGGTACCGCCGTCTCTTCTTCTGCCGGAGTGATGGTCACCGTGTCCGCCTCTTTTTTATTTCCTTTATTGTCCAATGCGGAATAATCGATATCATCTTCAGAATAGGCGGCTTTTCTATCGCTACCTCCGCCGAAGCGGTAGGAAACACCTGCCAGCCACCCCTGATAGGAAACATTTTTATCTCTGCTCCCTTCTGTATTCAGGTAACGGTATCCCGCATTAAGGTCGATGTTTTCATCAAGAGTGAAATTCACACCGGCTTCCCAGATGGATGTATTCTTTGAGCCGAGCGCGCCTTTTGCATATAAATCAAGAACTTCATTGATCGGCTGGCGGGCGATGATACCGATCTGGGCAATGTCATTTTCCCGTTTTTCCGCCCCGAAAACACCGGTAGGAAAATCGGACATAGTGATATGGTTATACCCGGTATATAAAGCCACCTGGGGATGAACACTGTAAAGCAGATTTAATTCATGGCTGCGGCCGTCCATATCATCGCTGTTAAGACCATAGTACTGGAACTGCGCCGCCGCCTTGTCATTCAGTCCGTATGTCACTCCGCCGTTGAAATTCCATGCGCCGTTATCTTTATATGTACGGGTCTTCGCTTTTGTATTCCACATCCCTGCATTAATTTCCCATTGCCCTTTTGCAAATTCTGTCTGAGGAGACGCATAGACACTTATAGTAAGCGCCATTGCGGCTGCCAGAACCGCCGCTGTCTTTTTCATATATTTTCCTCCTTTATACTAATCAACTTAATTTATTTCATTATAGCATAAACATTCTTTTCTTAATTAAAACGGAAATATCCTCTTTATTCATATCCAGAAGTACTATCCCATGAAAAAGGAGTATGTAAAGAAAGCCAAGACAATGATAAGGAAAAACCTTCCCGACTTGAATAATCATTAAACAGCTTTCTCCTCGCTTTTCTAAACCGTTACTTATTTCCTCCTTTCATTACATCCTGCATTTCCTCAATCATTCCTATATTCCCGCTTTCAATCAGCTTTTTAAATTCCTCCAGCTGTTCCTTAATTTCTTTTGACATTTCGGGGAACTTCGGCGCGATATCTTTCATTGCTTTCAAAACGATCTGAGACACCACATACCGGGTAAACCATTTATTATCTGCCGGTACGATGTACCACGGCGCTTTTTCTGTTGATGTTTCTTCAATCATTTCACTGTACAGATCCTGGTACCTGTCCCAGAAACGGCGCTCATTGATATCGGCAATAGAAAATTTCCAATTTTTCTTCTTGTTTAAAATACGTTCCGCCAGACGGTCACGCTGTTCATCTTTGGAAACATGAAGGAAAATCTTGATTATATGGAATCCGTTTTCCGCCAGGTACCTTTCCCAGTCACGGATCTGGCGATACCGGGTTTTCCAAATATTTTTATTTACCAGATCCTTGGGAATCTTATCATTTTCAATCAGATCATGGACACGGGTAACCACCACATCTTCATAATGGGAACGATTGAAAATACCGATATTTCCCCGGCGGGGCAGCGCCTTATTGATACGCCACATGTAATCGTGATCCTTTTCTTCTGTCGTCGGCTGCTTAAAAGAAACGACATGGACACCGTTCGGATCAAGATGAGAGAATACATGCTTAATCGTGCCGTCTTTCCCTGCCGCGTCCATCGCCTGCAGTACGATAATAAGCCCATATGTATTCTGGGCATACAGCTTCGCCTGGTACAGGGACAATTCTTCCAGCGCTGCTGTCATGGAAACTGTCTTCACATACTCCTTGTCCACATCCATATCACAGTTCGTAGAAAACTTTTTCAGACTGATTTTTTCTCCTTCTTTTGCGCAATACCGGTCGATATCAATTTTCACTTTCTTTTCTGTTTTTTCAACCTTCTCCGCAGTTATCCGTTCTTCTTCCATTTTTTCCCCCTTAAAAAATACGGTCTCTTCTTATTTTTCTTCTTTTTCCATTTCTTTTCTTATTTCTTCCAACGGCTTGTCTGTTTCCTTTTTTATCATATCCCTGAACCGTTCCAGCTGCTTCTGTTCCTCAGGAGATAATTTCGGAAACTTCGGATCTATCTTTTTCAGTACATCAAGAGTAATGAGCGCCACCACATAACGGGTGAACCATTTATTATCCGCCGGTACAATATACCAGGGAGATTTATCCTTGGACGTATTTTCCAAAAGTTCTTCATAAAGCTCCCGATATTCATCCCAATGTTCTCTTTCATGAATATCACCCATAGAAAATTTCCAATTCTTCTCCTGGTTAAAAATACGATCGATAAGCCTTTTCTGCTGTTCTTCCTTGGATACATGAAGGAAAATCTTGACCATGTAAAAACCGTTCTGGTGAAGATACTTTTCCCAGTTATTAATCTGCTCATACCGCTCCATCCAGATATTCCTGTCAATCAAATCTCTTGGAAGCTGGCCGGTGCTGATTAAATTATGAACACGCGTTACAATGACATCTTCATAATGGGAACGATTGAAAATACCGATATTTCCCCTCGGCGGAAGTGCTTTATTGATGCGCCACATATAATCGTGATCTTTTTCTTCCGTTGTCGGCTGCTTAAAAGATGCCACGGAAACGCCGCCGGGATCCAGATTCGCAAAAACATGATTGACCGTACCGTCTTTCCCTGCCGCGTCCATCGCCTGCAGTACGATAATAAGCCCGTATGTATTCTGGGCATACAGTTTTTCCTGATATACTTTCAATTGCTCAATCACTTCAGGAAAAAAAGTGCTCTTCACTTCTTCTTTATCAATATCCACATCCCGCTTCGTAGTGAACTTTTTCAAGTTCACTTTCTCATTTTCCTTTACACGATACCGGTCAATATCAATTTTTCCTTTTTTTATGTTTTCCATGGCGTCCTCCTTTACGAAAGATATCTACATCTCTATTATATTCCTTTTGAAGCGTTTATATGAAATAAAATTGAATTATCTAGTATAATAGAAAAAACAGAAAAGGAGGATTGGATTGATGGAAAGGAAGAATAATGAAAAAAGAACAGGCCGTCTGTCAAACCTGTCGGAAGTATTCCAACTTTCAAAAGAAGGAAAAACTCTCTTTTCCAATCCGTCATTTCGTTTCTGGCAGCTGCAAAACAAATGGAAACATATCGCCGGTTCCATGATCGCACGGGAATCTTACATTTCTTTTGAAAGGAAACAGACACTTTATATTACCGTCACCAATTCCGTCTGGATGAACCACCTCTATATGATGAAAGCGGATCTTCTCAAACGGATCAGAGAAGACGACTACGGAAAAAAGTACACAGATATACGCTTCGTTGCGGGCCAAGCTAAAATCGAACACCCCCCGGAATCCTCTCTTGCCCCTGTAAACGACCGGCGGGAAAAAGAAGAAAAGATATATTCCGTTCCCCTTTCGGACGAAGAACGGAATTCTATCGATAAATGGACCGGCGTTTACATCTCCGATAATAATACCCGCAGCCTTTTTACAAAAATGATGAAAGCCGCCGCGGCAAAAAGGAAAGGAGAAATCCGGGCCGGCTGGCATCCCTGTGCCGTCTGCGGTGACCTTATCCCTCCCGGCATAAATACCTGCACTGTCTGCGAAAATAAAAAAGAACAGTCCCAAATAGGAAAAATCATGCTTCTTTTAAAAGAAACCCCCCATCTTTCCTACAACGAAATTTACAAAAAGATTCCCTGTGAATATACCGCTTACGAAGAAGGCAGAGAAACACTCATACAGAGAATACGGGAAAATATTTACAGGAAAATTGACAGTTCTCTTAACAAACGGATCCTTCTTTCCATGATTCTTCACAAACCGTTGAAAGATATTTCCTTAAGAGAAGCGGAAACCGCCCTCCGTAATATGCCGGAAACCAAATTTGACGTTATCAATAAAAAATAATTACTTGAAACATTTTTCCTTTCATACCATTTTCATTCCATAATCCCTGTTTCAAATAAAACAAAACTGAGAAAAAAGATAAGCTCCCATAAAGGGCTTATCTTTTTTCTCAGTTTCACGTGAAACACATTATCCTTCTATTTTTATTTCTTTTCCATAAGCACCAAGAGATTCATCAGTCGTTGTGATGATAGTCTGAATTTCTTTCTTAGTAAGATAAGAGAAAAGAGTATTTCTTCGTTCTTTATCAAGTTCACTCCCTACATCATCCAATAAAAGAAGAGGATATTCGCCTGTTTCTTTCTTCACAAATTCCAGTTCCGCCAGCTTCATAGACAGGATAGCTGTCCGCTGCTGCCCTTGGGAGCCATAAGAAGAAATGTCATTTCCATTCATAAGAAAAATCAGATCATCCCGATGTGGACCGACGGAAGTATGACAGAAACGGCTGTCTTCTTCTCTGGCAAGAGCCAATTTTTCCAAGTACCATTCTTCATCAAACCGCTCTTCCTGATTTCCGCTTTTCCTGTACTTCATTAAAATACTTTCTTTCTTATCAGTCAAAAACGATTCCATAGAAGAAACAATTTCATTCATTTTTTCTATGGTTTCCATTCTTTTTTTTACGATATACGATGCTCTTTTGGCAATCTGCATATCCCATATATCCACATCCGCCATAAATCCATGAAAACGAGCTTCTTTAAATGCTGCATTCCGCTGCTGTACCGCCCTGCCATAACGGAGTATTTCTTCATAGTACCGCGGACTGACCTGGGAAATCTCCAAATCAATAAAGCGGCGGCGGTTTTGCGGCGCCCCCTTAATAAGCTGGAGCTCATCCGGCGTAAAAAGCACGGTACGAAACATGCCCATAAGATCTTTTTTTTTCGTAGCCGTCTCATTAATTAAAATCTTTTTTCCTTTATTCCGGGATAATTTGATTTTGATTTCATGCGTTACGCCGCGAACGTTAAAATCCAGAAGAATTGTTCCTTCTTCTTTATCGAGGCGAATTAATTCCTCATCATTGCTTGTACGGAAAGACTTTCCCACAGAGGCGAAATAAATCGCCTCAATGATATTCGTTTTTCCTGCACCGTTTTTTCCTGTAAGGAAAGTCATGTTTCCGGCAGGCTCAATAGAAAAATCTTCAAAATTCCGTATCTCAATGAGATGGGTTTTTCCGCATCTCATTTCTTCGCCCCGATTATCCTGTATACTTCTCCATCAAGAGATAATTCATCTCCGATACGGATTTTTTTTCTTTTTTCCTTAATAATAACTCCATTTACAAAAATTTCATGCTTTTCAATAAAATTTCCTGTCTCACCACCGGAAGAAATCATATTTTCTTTTTTTAAAAATTGATCCAGCTGAATATAATCTCCATATATTTCTATTTCTTTCATCAGCGGCCTCTCATGGGCGTTACAACATAGCGATACGCCTTATCTTCTTCCTGTTCTACCACCATAGGTCCGTTTTTCTTTACATGAAGAATGATCTTTTCCCCTTTCGAATGTCTCAGAATATCTTCCACATAAGTGCAGTTAAAAGTAATCTTCACATCAGCACCGTCCAACTCTGCCGGAATGGATGTTTCAGAACGGCCGATATCGGGATCTTCCTCAAAAGCTTCCAGCGTTCCGTTTTCAAATTTAAAATTAATTGTCTTATAACTCATATCCCTGGAAATCGGACTGACAAAACGGACAGCCTCTTCAAAATCCTTCAGATCCAAAGTCGCATTTAAATCGAAACTTGACGGGAATACTCTCTTATAATCGGGATAAACGCCATTAATAAGATTGGAAAGGAAATATGTCTCCCCGAAAGAAAAAGCAACATGCCGGCTCGCCCAGGATATTTCCATCATATCATCTTCCCCGACAGGAAGAAGACGGATCACATCCTGAAGTACAGAAGCGGAAACAATAAAATTCCCTTTTCCTGTCGGTATTTCTTCAAGAGATATCTCTCTTGCCGCCAAACGATGGGAATTCGTAGCGGCCATAGTAAATACGTTTTCATTAATATCACAGAGAATACCGGTAAAAATAGGATTTTTCGCGTCCGTAGAGGCAGCAAAGGAAACGAGATTCACCATTTCTGCAAAATCTTTGCATTTCATATTTACATGGAACGTATGATCAATTTCCGTAACCAGCGGAAATTCTGCCGTATCTCTTGTGGGAAAATGGGAATTATACTGGCCCGCCTTAAAGAAAACAGTACTTTCGCCTTTTTTCTGTTCCATAACAACCGGACCGGAAGGCATCATTTTTATGGTAGACAAAAGATGGGGTGCCGAAATAAGGACGGATCCCCGCTCTTCAACATCAGCTTCGCAAAAAGTACGGATGCCGATGGAATAATCATTAGCTTGAAATTCGACTTTTCCGTCTTCAGCGGAAATAAAGAAACCATTATTTGTGTTTGATGTGACTTTTGTCTGTGCTGCGCGTTGTACTCTTTCTAAAGCACGGCATAAGTCCTGTGTTTGGAATGTAACTTTCATGGTAGCTCCTTTACTAATATAAATTACAAAAAATAAAAGCAGTAGAAGTAGTTTGTGTGAATAAGTGAATAAGTCTGTGCAAAGGATATATTTTCTTTCTTTTTCGAAGGGAATAACTTTGTGAATAATGAAAATTTTTATTCACTGAATAAACAGTTTTTTATAAAAAATGATTTATTCACAAGTTATAAACAATTTATTTACCCAAAAAATTGTTTTTTAAACAAGTATTTTACCTTTTCCTTTTGAGGAGAGTTAATATATCTTTCAGTTCTTTTCTCGTCCTGTCATTATTTTTGAGTTCTTTTTGTACTCGTTCGTAAGCATGGACAATCGTACTGTGGTCTTTATTGAAATATTTTTCCAAAGAGGGAAAAGAATCATTCAGTTCTTCGCGGGCAATATACATTGCCATCTGCCTTGGAATGACCACATTTTTGGGACGGGATTTGCCTAAAACCTGTTCTTTCTTTACATTATAATACTTGCAGACAGTATCAATGATTGTTTCGGCAGATAAATGACTGTAAAGATCCACCTTGATGATATCAGCAAGGGCGTCTCGGGCGTTTTCCAAAGTAAGGGGAACATTCTTGATCTGGCAATAACCGACAACCTGTTTGAAAGCACCTTCCAGTTCGCGGACACTGGAATTGACATTTCCCGCAATAAAAGAAATTACTTCTTCAGGCATATCGATATGGGAGCGTTCCGCCTTCTTCTGCAGAATGATGGAACAAATTTCAAAATCAGGAGGAGAAATATGGGCAATCATACCGCTGGAGAATCGTGTTATTAAGCGTTCATGGAAATCTTTCAAATCACTCGGTGTACGGTCGCTTGTCGTAATGATGTAGTTATCATTGTCAGCAATCGCGTTAAAAGTGTTGAAAATTTCCATACGGGATGATTCTTTCGTACCGTTAAAAAATTGAATATCATCAATAAGCAAGTAATCCACAGTGCGGTATTTTTCACGAAATTCCTGCATCTTTCCGCTGCGAATTGATTCAATGAGTTCATTCGTAAAGTTCTCGCTCGTTATAAAGAGAACGGAAAGATCAGGACGGTGAGTTTTTACATAATTGGAAATAGCAAGAAGAAGATGGGTCTTGCCCAAACCTGAAGGGCCGTAAATGAACAGTGGATTATAATTACTGGCTTCCGGCTTTTTTTTAGAATAATTAGTATCGGGAGAATCCGTATATTCTTCACAGGAAAGAGCGATGGCATGGGCTGATTGGAAAGCAATTTCATTACAGTTGCCATGGACAAAATTATCGAAAGTATAATCGTCGAATTTATAAGGAAATTTCTTTTCCGGAGATTTGACCGGAAGAGGAACGGCAGAAGGCCTGATGGAAGATGGATTATCTAAAATACTGGGAAGTTTAACTTCTTCCGGATTTTGCGGTTTGATATTCATGAAATCAGGTATTACAGGTTCCTCATAGATTTCTGGGTTTTCTTCTGTCTTATAAGGAGAGAAAGATATATCGGGATTTTCCTTTTTCTCCTTATCGGGTAGAGAAGAAACAGGAGGAATTCCAAAATTTCCGGAAGTTTCAGAAACAGCAGATGTTTCCGGTACCGGATCAGCAGCGGGAACTTCGCTGTTTTCCTGAGATTGAAGAATCAGCTTTATAGGCATTCCGCTTTTTTCAGAAAGGATTTTTTCCAATTTTGTCTTGTAGACAGCGTTGATCCAGGGAATCATATAAGGGACGGTAGTCATGGCTGTGAAAATACCGTCGGAAAAAGAAATGGGAAAAACAAAACTATAAAAATTATTATAATATTCGGGATTTTTTATTTTTATTTCCTCTAAGACATGTGTCCAGAGTTCAAAAATTTCCATTTGTACATCCTTTCATACCCGGGCTGTTTAAAAAAGGAATAAATCTGTGAATAACTGTGAATAACTGTGCACAACTTTATAAATATGTACATACTCATCAGATTTTATCGGATAAAGTAAGAAAAGGAAAAAATTAATATTCCTGTGAATAATTTTATTGTATCATGTTGTCTTATCGCTGTCATTTACAAGATGTACCCTCCTCGGGATCACTTTATACTATTCAACGGGCACTTATCTATAAGGAAAAGAGCCTGTTGAAGAAAGGAAGAAGAGGGATCATTTTAGAAAATTGCTTGCTTTTTCCGAAGATATTTGTTATTATATTGCAGTCACATAGACAGTATCTATGTGAAAATACAGGGGCATAGCGCAATTGATAGAGCAACGGTCTCCAAAACCGTAGGTTGGGGGTTTGAGTCCCTCTGCCCCTGCCATATACGGCCCAATAGCTCAGCTGGATAGAGCACTTGACTACGAATCAAGGTGTCGGGAGTTCGAATCTCTCTTGGGTCACCAACAAAACCACTTTTATTTTGTCGGGATAAACGGTCACGTTTTTAACGGCAAGCTCAAACAGGGTCTTGATAAATTCAGGACTCTGTTTTTGTTTGAGTTGTTTTTGAAAAGTATCAATGATTTTATCAATATCAAAGGTTGTAGACTGTGCGATAGCCTGTCTGTCTTCGGCTTCTTTAATTCGTACCCGAAGTTTTAGAATCTCTTCTTTTAGCTGGGTCATTTTCTGCAAAGTAAATTCATCTTCATTGTCTGTCATGTACAGATCATATAATTTATCAAGTCGCTTAGACGCATCGCTTTCCTGTTTTTTCAGCCTCTTTATCTGTTCTGCATAATCAGGAACTTTTACAGTCATGTTATTTTTAGCGATAATTCTTTTTATCTGATTGTGCGCATCCGGAGCCGTAAATAATTTGCGGATTAGCTGGTATACTGTGTTTTCGATATCATCACGATTTATAAATTTCTGCGGGCATTTCTCGTCTCCGACAAGACGTCCTTTTGGACATCTGTAATAATAGTTCTTTATTCCACGACTATTTTTTGTGGAGTGCGCAACCATTGCAGATCCACACTGCCCACAATATATAAGACCTGATAAAGCATAGATAGCTTTTGCTTTTCCTGCTCCTGATCTCCGTTTATTCTGATCCAATTTAACCTGCACCTCCTCAAAAATTTCTCTTGAAACAATGGCTGGAATAACGTTTTCAAAATACTGTACATTAGCGCTTGTCTGGTGCGTATTTCTTTTCCCTTTTCGGAATAGCGTTTTACCGAGATAAAGATCGCCGACGTATTTTCGATTGCGCAAGATTTCATAAATAGAAGCAATGGTAAATTCTTTTCCTGCGCGGTTTCGGTAACCAGCATTAAAAAGCCGCTTGCGTATAACGCCGTAATGGACACCGGCGGAGTACCAGTCAAAAATCACACGAACGGCGGGTGCCTCGTTTTCGTTGATGATTAGCTTTTTATTAGCATCAACAGAAAAACCATACGGTGGACGACCACCTGTGCATTTACCTTGAATTGCGTTTTCGCGCAGGCCCTTTTTGATTTCATTTGAGAGGTTTCGTGAGTAATAAGCTGCCATGCCGACCAGCATGGATTCCATCATCTGCCCTTCTGGGGACGTGCTGTCGATATCCTGACGACTGTATGCGTATTTAACACCCGCTTCTTCTAATTTGTGCTTTGTTATGTAATAATCGAGTTCGTTTCGCGCGTTGCGGTCTATTTTATGAAATACTACGACATCAAATTTTCCTTTCTGCGCATCTTTTAGCATAAGTTTATACTGTTCACGGCCGATAGTCGTAGTGCCTGATTTTGCTTCATCGGCATACTTTGCAACAATAGCGTAATTGTGCTTTTTGCAGTATTCAGTACTGTCTCTGAATTGCGCAAGAATAGATTCTTCACGCTGGTTTTCGGAAGAAAAACGTGCGTATAAAGCGGCTCTAAGCATAAAAAAATCAGCTCCTTTTTTAGAAATGGGCTGATCGTGTTATAATATAATAGTAATCAGCCCGTGGGTGGGTTATTACATTCTCCCGTTATCGTATGGCAGTATGATAACGGGATTTTTATGTTGTATGGCTATTCATTATCTATAGAGGCGTTGAGTACATTATATGAAGATGCATCCACCTCAGCATACCATTTTGCGGGAACGGTGGCATTAAAACTGTTTTTTGCCCTGACAATCCCCGACATTTTAATAATTCCATTTTCTTTAAAAGCGCCAACGCTGTCGTCGTCAAATTTTGCGCTATCCGGGTCTTTTAAATTATTTTTTACCCATTTGCATGCCGATTTATAGGCTCTTTCAGCCTCCACCTTTGTTAATATTATATCTTTAAGTGTTGCCTCTACCCTGCCGTCTTTATATAGCGTGTGATTTTTAAAGATGACTTCGCTTATATTTTTTGATTCATCCGTATATACTGCCGCGATAGCTTGCCCTAATTCCGGAGCCGATAATTCATAGCCGCTTTTTGGATCTCCGAATACCTTTGTTATTGATGTAAATCCTAATTGGCGGAGTAGTAAAAGATTAGATTTCGCAGAGGCTTTGTCGATATCCAACCCAGACATCAACGCAGCTATACTTTCGGCATCTTTTTTGTCTTGCTCTGCCGCCTGCCTTTCCGTTTTTCGCTGTTCTAAATGTAGTTTATCCGCGTCAGTCATAAATGCCTGCCCTGCTGAGGAGAACGCGGCCACTACCGCAAACCAAATTAACGCAAGTTTCCAGCGCTTAATATTCGGATAGCGCCCAAAGCTACCCCACTTAGGTTTTATCAACCCAATAATCAACATAATAAACGCTGCACAGGATAAATAAGAGAAGATAGTAAACATTCCAAACTCCTTTTTAAATTCATTGAATTTCCGATTGCCTCAGCACAGCTAAACCTAAAATTTTAACATTCTGGCAGTTAAATCGATTGAGCTGTATCGGTGTGTATTTCGGATTTTCCGATACCAGCATTATGCCGTCTTCGGATTTATAAAATCTCTTTAAACAAACTTTTTCGTTATCTATTTCGACACAGGCAATCTTACCATTCGGGACTTCCGGCATAGATTTAATAAAAACAATATCACCGTCGTTTATTCCCGCGTTTATCATGCTATCGCCGCGAATCGTAATACAAAAATCCACATCGTATTTATTATCCACATCATAGTAGGGTGTGTCTTGGTTCAGATCTTCTAACGGCTGCCCGGCAGCAGCATACCCCAGCATAGGGACTTTTTTAAACTGCGGACGGTGGGTGCCGGCCGGGATAGCTGTTTCGCGCATAGCGTCTTCATCTCGCGCCTCTTTGAAACGTTCATACGTATTCACGTCGCCGTTGAAAATTTCGGGGATGTACTCATCGTACATCTCATTATCTGCATAAAATTCGTATAGAGTTTTATCGTATGCCTCACATATCTTTTTTAAAAGATATAAATTAATAGGCTCTATATCGTTTTCATAATCCTCCAAATCTTTTTGGGGGATTTTTGTTATACTGGCCAGTTCGCTTAAATCGAGCCCCTGCTGTAGCCGCTCACTTTTCAGTGCATCTCCAATTCGATCGTCGCATATCTGATCTGTGTCTAATAAGTAATCAATAGGAACCTTATATGTGTTCGCAATCGCTTTAATTAGATCAATATCAGGCTTACGTATTTCATTTTCGTACTGGCTAAGTGTGTTTTGAGCAAGATCGAATTGCCGGGCAAATTCTTTCTGACTCAAGCCGTGCATCAGTCTCAGTTGCTTAATTTTCACGATTACCACCCCCGGATCCTACACTTTATAGAATTATAATATCTCTATTTGCGATTATTGTCAAGAAAAATCTCAAACAACGCTTGACAGATATCTCAAAAAGGGATAAACTAAGGTTACAATAAATCTCATATTGAGATAGAAGGGAGGATTAAATTGCGAGAGTATTTGATTCAGGCGCGCGCAAAAGCCGGTTTAACTCAAACGCAAGCGGCAAAGAAACTACTAATTTCTCAAAACTACTTGTCTGATATCGAGACCGGGAAGAGACAAAAGGACCTAAAGCTCAACGTATTAAAAGGATGCGCGAAAATTTACGAAGTTCCGCTGGATACCCTGATTTTTGGCGAATCGGAGTACCAAAAAAGAGAAGAGGAGTAGCGTGTATAAAAAAATTCAATATCAAAAATCGGGTAAAGACTCTCTCAAATTTCGTATATGAACTATAGGGACTAATTCACATTAATTTCTTCTCTCCGTAGAGCCGCCCGCAAATAACAGGTTGTTATTGCTATATCCATTGTGAACTGTGTTATGCTCGACAACTAATAAGCCGGGCGGCTCAACGGAGAGAAGAACAGAAAAAAGCGAGGTGATTAAATTTGAGAGTTTCAGACGAGCTTCCATCGGTTATTGAAGTCAGCTATCAACCGCCAGGAGAAGAAGCAGATTTTCACGAATACAAGTTGGCGAAGTGGATTATGAGTTTATCGAAAGAACAGGAGGATTCAACATGATTGACAGATTAATAATCTATTTTTGGCTTTTCCTGTCCGTCGTACTGATTATCGCTGCAGCGGGGAAAATGTCATGTCTAAATTTCTAATCGGGTTCGTGGCGATTGTTCTCTTATCCGGATACTCGGTACAGCCACCGGAAAAGACGGTGCCATATAAAGTAACACTCCGGAATGGCGAAAGTGTCTGGGATGCCTGCGCGAAAGTCGCAAGCAGCAAAGACGACGTGCGGGAAGTAGTCTACAACACGTTGAAAGAAAACCACATAAAAAATCCCGGTGATGTTCAGCCGGGTACAGAGTTAGTTATTCGAGTAAAGGAGATGAAGTAATGGATGAGAAAACTATTTCGGTGGCACTTACCGAAGATGACTGGTATTTATTGCTTAGGACTTTAGCTGCTGTCAAAAAGTGCGCACCGATGTCTCTTGAAATTGCTCTTAACTGTATCAGCCACAGAATAAAAACCGGCTTGGAAGAAGAAAAGAATAAAATTTTCTAATGCTGAAAGGAGATAAAGATGGCTTGTAGGGGAGATGTCGATACTGAAGATTTAGAACGGATAGTCTCTATCGCGCGCAGCGGAGAAAATATACTCTGCGGATATTTTAAAGATTTTGATGGCTGCCTGTCTGTTGAACAGAAAGAAAAAGTGACAGCTGCTGTGGATTTCTTTGAAATGTTAGCGGATCACTTAGAAACACTAACGGCAGCTGTTGAGGCTATGAATTACAGAGAGGAGATGTGTGAATGCGGAGAAGACTATTAACTATTTTATTCACATTGTTAGCGCCCTTCGCGGCGCATGCGGAATGGCTCATCGCAGAGTGCAGCGCTTATACGCCTTACGATTGCGGGACTATTACCGCAACGGGCGAAACAGTCCACGTCGGCGGGGTCGCTTGTAACTTCCTGCCGTTCGGTACGGTAGTCGTTATTGACGGCGTGGAATACGTCGTAAATGACCGCTGCGGAATTGATGGCTGTATAGATATTTTCATGGAGAGCTACGAAGAAGCGATTCAATTCGGACGAAGATACAAGGAGGTTTATATCAAGAGATGAATTATAAAAAGATCTATTCACAAGCGATCAAAACACTCTTAAAAGGACAGCCGCTACCCATGCATATCGGCGAGGATGGCGGGAAAGACGGTTTGTTCATCAACAATTTTTGCTTATGTTTTCTGCCGAAGGACAAAAACATATTTGCTCTAAGAACATGGGCGCGCTTAGACGGTGTAGATTATCTGCTTCCAAAAAGCGAGCTCAGCACCGTGTTCCCTACCGATACGATCATAAACAAAAAGACTAAAGCCTGTCTGCTAAAAACGGCAAACGGAGAGGACTATGCACATTTTATCTGCGAAACATTTCTCGAGTATTTTGACAAGGATGCCGAAATTAAAGTAAATCCGAAGGCTGAGATATCCCCTTTTTACATCTACGAAAACGGAGAACTTGCCGGGATAATAGCACCGATACGGCAGAAAAAATGAAAGGTGGTGATGCAAATTGATTGTTGGCACATGTAAAAAACCGTCCAGCTGCTGGAACAGTCGAACGGCAAAAACAAAAATACTCTAAATTATTATAACACACGTAAAGGAGATAATAAAATGATCAGAATTGAAATCGACGTAACAGACGTAGCAGAACTGAAAGCACAGTTGAAAGGCCTCTTAAATGAGCCGGTTAAAAGCACAGTAACAGTTACACCGGAAAACGTTACGGTTGCAGCACCGCAGATTAAAGAGGTCAAAGTACCTAAGGCGAAGAAAGCAGAGCCTGTAAAAGAAGAACCGAAAACAGCTGTGGCGGCCGAACTGACGGAAGATCAGAAGACCGAACTGCGTACGCTTTGTGCAGAATATACACATAAAGTAGCTGACGGCAAAGAACGGATTAAGCAGTTCTTGAAAGATAAGGGACTTGCTAAAGTAACTGAGCTCAATCCGGCTGATTTACCTGAATTTAAAGCGATGGTGCAAATCTGATGGTGCATGCAGTTTTAAGCGCATCGGCCAGCTCCCGATGGTTGCACTGCACGCCGTCGGCGAGGCTGGAGCGGAAGTTTCCGGACACGTCGAGCTCCTACGCGGAAGAGGGCACACAGGCACACGCTTACGCCGAACGCTTTCTGAATCTGTTTCTGAAGACAGGCAAGACTACTGTTGCAATAAAAGACAACGCAGAAATGCAGGAGGCTGTACAATCTTACGTCAACATCTGCGTTGAAAAGATCAACGAAGCGAGAATTGCTTCTTCGGATGCGCAGATCAAAGTTGAACAGCGGCTGGACTTCTCCCGCTGGGTGCCGGAAGGTTTCGGCACCGGCGACATGGTAATGGTGTCGGACAAGTACTTTGAAATCGTCGATCTCAAGTACGGCAAAGGTGTCTCGGTCTCCGCTGTCAACAACAGCCAAATGCGGCTGTACGCACTCGGGATGTACGAAGCGTTCGGCTATCTGTACGGAGCCGATGAGGTCAGGATGACGATTGTGCAGCCACGGCTTGACAGCGTTTCGACTGAAACCATTTCTGTGAAAGACTTGCTTGTGTGGGGTGCGGAAGTCAAAAAGAAAGCAAAAATCGCGTTTAAAGGCGAAGGCGAGTTCTGCGCAGGCAGCCACTGTCGATTCTGTAAAGCAAGGAACACTTGCCGAACACATGCAGAATACGAACTGAAAAACGTTAAAGAAGATCTGCAGACGGCAGAGCTGGAAGACTTTGAAATTTCAGACATACTGCTGCGGGCAAAAAGTATCAAATCGTGGCTGGACGGTTTAGAAGCCTACGCGCTGGGAAAAGCGCTTGACGGCTACGACTGGCCCGGGATGAAACTTGTCGAGGGCCGCAGTAACCGAAAGATTACTGATGACGTTATCGCAGCAAACAATCTTATGAACGCGGGTTTCGGAGCTGACGAGATCTACAAGCCGCAGGCACTGCGGTCGATCACCGACTTGGAAAAACTCTGCGGAAAGAAAATGTTCGGCGAGCTGATGTCCGGAGTGATTGAAAAGCCGCCGGGCAAGCCGACGCTGGTCTCCGTAGATGACAAACGGCAGGCATTAGAAATAACAAATATCAAAAATGATTTTGACGAAAGTCTTTTATAAAGAATAGGAGAAAACACAATGAAAAGCATTAAATTTGTAACCGGTTTGGTTAGGTTATCATATGCGAACATCTGGGCGCCGAAAGAAGACCTTAGCGGACGTATGCGTTACTCGGCAAATCTGCTTATCAAGAAAAGCAACACAAAGACGATCTCTCGTCTGAAAGCGAAAATCAAAGAGCTTATTAACGACGAAGAAGCTAAGAAAATTCTCGGCACGCGCGGTAAAGATATTAACCTGCCTCTTCGTGACGGTGACACCGAACGCGAAGGCGACGCTAACTACGCAGGGCATTATTTTTTAAACGCGAAAGCGACAGAAGATTATCCGCCAAAAATTCTTGGCCCAGACGGTGAAGAAACCTTCGATAAATCGGAAGTCTACAGCGGCTGCTACTGTCAGGCTGTTCTGTACCTGTTTGTGTACAATCAGGGCGGCAACCGCGGCGTAGGAGTCCGCTTGAGCGGTCTGAAGAAGATCAAAGACGGCACGCCGCTGTCCGGCGGCAGTGTTTCCGCAGGGGACTTCGATGATGATCTCCTGGGCGCTGACGCCAAAGATGACGATAATGATGATATTTTTTAAGGAGTAAGTGCTATGACTACACTGGCAATTGACTTAGAGACGTACAGTGACAATGACATCAAGTGCGGAGTTTACAAGTACGTAGACTCGCCGAACTTTGAAATCTTGTTACTCGGATACAGTTTCGATGACGAGCCGGTGCAGGTAATGGATCTTACTAAAGAGGAGATGCCTGTGCGGATTGCGCAGGCTCTTTTCGATAGCAGCATCACAAAGACGGCGTTCAACGCGAACTTTGAAATTACCTGCTTTAAAAAGATATATCCGAAGCTGCCTGCCGAGCAGTGGGAGTGTACAAGTGTACTGGCGCTGTACAATTCACTGCCGACAAAACTTGCTGACGTAGCTGCCGTACTGCACCTCGGTGCAGATAAGCAAAAAGACACCCACGGCAAGGCGTTAATTAACTACTTTTCAAAGCCGTGCAAACCGACGAAAACGAACGGCGGCAGGACGCGCAACCTACCGGAACATAATCCGGAGGCGTGGGCGCAGTACATCGAGTATAACCGGCAGGACGTCGTTATCGAAAAGGCCATACGGCAGAAACTATTATCTCTGAAACCTCCGGAGCTGGAACACCGATATTGGCTTATGGATCAGGCTATTAACAGCCGCGGCGCAAGGATTAACGAAAAACTGGTTGAAAACGCTATCTGCATAAACAAAGAACACAAAGCAAAACTGCTGGCAAAAGCAAAGGAGCTTACCGGACTTGAAAATCCGAACAGCCCCCTGCAGCTTACAGCGTGGATAGAAGACCGGCTTGGTGAGACCGTCGAATCAATAGACAAAAAAGCGATTGAGGAACTCTTGAAAAGAGACATTCAGGATGATGTGCGTGTCATGCTCAAGCTGCGTCAGCTGCTCGGCAAAACGTCAATCAAGAAGTATGAAGCCATGCAAAAGGCGATGACGTCTGATGGCCGGGTACACGGTATGTTCCAGTTCTACGGCGCGATGCGCACCGGGCGTTGGGCAGGACGTATTGTACAGCTGCACAATCTGCCGCGGAACAGCATGAACGCAGAAGAGCTTAATACTGCCAGGGCTTTTGTCAAAAACGGCGATTTAGAAATGCTGGAACTCTGTTATGACAATGTACCGGATACTCTATCGCAGCTTGTCCGGACGGCAATCACCGCAAAGCCGGGCTGCCGATTCATCGTTGACGACTTCTCGGCCATCGAGGCACGTGTCATTGCGTGGCTTGCCGGGGAGAAATGGCGGCAGGACGTCTTCGCTAACGGCGGCGATATCTACTGCGCATCTGCTTCGGCAATGTTCGGCGTTCCCGTTGTTAAGCGTGGTGAGAACGGGCACCTGCGGCAAAAAGGCAAAATCGCCGAACTGGCGCTTGGTTACGGTGGCTCCGTCGGCGCGCTAAAACAGATGGGCGCCGATAAGATGGGGCTTTCCGATGACGAACTGCAGGACATCGTGACGAAATGGCGCGCTGCATCACCTGCGATTACTAAATTCTGGTGGGATGTAGACAGCGCTGCTAAAAAAGCAATCAAGACCGGCAGCACAGTCAAAATCAAGCAAGGACATCTTGCTTTCTGCCGAAAACAAGGCGCGCTGTTTATAAAACTTCCGTCCGGGCGGCATCTTGTGTATATCAAGCCGGAAATCGGAGAGAACCGCTTCGGCGGGGAATCCATTTTATACCGTGGCACCGAACAAGGCAGCCGGAAATGGGGCAAACTGGAAACATACGGCGGTAAGCTTGTAGAGAATATCGTGCAGGCTGTAGCCCGTGACTGCTTAGCAGCAGCTATGCTGCGGCTCACTGCAGCCGGGTACAAAATCATCATGCACATACACGACGAAGTCGTGATGGAAGTACCGGACGGCAAAGGCAGTCTGGCCGAAGTCACTGAAATTATGTCAAAGAATGAACCGTGGGAAGCCGGACTGTTCAAGACAGCAGACGGTTTCGAAGGTCAGTATTATATGAAAGATTAGGAGGTAATAGCTTGAAAACAATTAATATCCCCGTATGTAATATCTACGGAAAAGATCGAATGCGGATCATTAATCGTTATAAACAAGACAATGTGCCGAGTGAGTATGTGAGCGTTGTGAAGCTGTCGCACGACGAATGCTATGGGGCTTTGGCAAAATACATAACGCTGTATGCTAAGCATCACCCGGAGTTTCCGTGTATATGCCTCGATATCGCCGGATCTAAAAAGTACTACGTGCCTCGCGGTACAGCGTCTAAATTTTTAAATAAATTAAGGTTGAGCATCACCGCGTATGACGGTGACCGAGAAGTCCGTTTTATGTGCCGTACAAATCATCTCGGACCATTTTAAGAAAAAAGGAGACTAAAAAATGAACAAAATACAAATGGAACAGCAAATCAAAATCGCGAAAGAGGGAATTGAAGTACTTGATAAATGGACAGAAATGCTTGACGCCGAAGCACTGGAAGAAAAGCGTGAACAGATAGAAAAAGCAAAAGACTACTGCAAAGACTGCTTAGATGCTTCGCAAACCCTTATTGAAGCTATTGAAGCAACAGAACCGAAGAAAGAAGAAGTAAAGAAAGATGAACCGAAGAAAGAAGAAAAACCGAAGCGTAGACGAGCTCCGGCTAAGAAGAAAGAAGAACCTATTGTCGAACCTTGCCCGCCGGCTGCTGCGGCAGATGATTTAGATGACTTATTCTGAGGCGGATTATGAGAATTATCAGTCAATACCGGAATAATCGGTTATTCGAAGTCGTGCGCGCGTTTTACAACAACGGGGAGTTAATCCCAGGTGCGCAGTATTGTGATCAGGAATGCCTGCAGGTACACACTGCCTGTGGGCACGCCTTTCACTGCCGCTGGCGCTTTCAGTGTAGCATGCGCGGCCTCAGCGATGAGGGGTCCGCATATACTTGCCCAAAGTGCGGAAAACGTTTGTGGAAAGGCACATATGACACTCCGTGGCTCGACTTGTCCGAATCCGGGCGTAAACGTGTACTCGTACCGTACCGTATCGAGCTGGAAGCGAAAGAATACAAAAATTATCTGGACATCTGCGCGGAAACGTTGAATGTAGATATTGAGTCGCCGATTGACGTGTCCGTGCATACTGTCAAAAAACACACTCTGCGCTTTGATTTCAAAAGCCGGGAAGCGGTTTACATAGAACACGGCGCCCGCGGGCGCGCGGTACTTACGCGGACTTTATGGCCATTGAACAGGATAGCAAGCGATAAAACGAGGCTTTGCATGAAAGATACTGTTTTTCGCTACCTGAACGCGGAAAGTAATATTCATCACACAGAAAGAAACCTGATAAACAGCTTTTTCAAAGATGTTGTCAGATGTTTTAATCAAAAGCTGTCTGATGTTGCCGGATATACTGTTAAATCCGCGTATACGCCAACCAGCTTGCAGGACGGTCACAGCGTTTTTGACTACTGCTTTTCAAATCTCGCTTGGCGCCTGCACTATCCTGACGCAAGAAACCTGGCAACGGAAGAAATCAGGATGTGTCCATATGCAGATGACCCGGTAATGCGCTTGTTTGACGAACGAAAGCCATATCTGCAGACTGCGCGTGAAATTTACCGTTTCCCGGACATGCCTGGGCTGAATGCCAGACTGGTTAAATGCCCAATTAATTTTTTAAACGTGATCCGGACGGCGTGGCCGATTTTACACGAAACGGACAACAAATACAAGCTATTAGACGCGCTTCTGCAGAAACGATACGATATCGGCTTCTACCACAGCTTAGACAGCTATCTCCGCTCTTTACGGATAGTTAAGCATACGCGAGGTGAAGCGGCCGCGGTTAGGCTTATAGAGCGCGAGAATGATTACGGCGTACGAGACTGCGGACACATGTGGGATCTCTTGACTCCGCAGAACAAGCGGAAGTTTATCCGGGCGAAAATCCGCAGCCGGGATATTCACGACTACCTTACGCGCTTAGTAGGCAGGCAGCAGCACGCGAACGTTCGTATCAAATACAAGTCTCTGCGGGATTTCCCGCTGACCGGCAAAGTTGACGATTTAATCTTCAGCCTGCCGCCGGATACCGAACAGTTAGCAAATTTAGGACGCGCTATGCACAACTGCGTCGGCACCTACCGCGACCGTGTTTTATCTGACAAAGTACGCATTATTGCCGCTTTCAAAAGCCGGAAACCTGTTATCTGCATTGAGATTAGAGGCGCTAAAGTGGTACAGGCAAAACTGGTCAATAACCAGCCTGTCAGGGAGGACGCGGAACTCAACCGCGCCCTGATATCATGGGCGAAATCGAGGAAATTAATACTGGAAACAAATGACGTTCAGACAGAAAGAGAGGTGGCCGGCGTTGCAGCTGCAGTATGATATTGAGTTCACGATAGCGACAGCGCCGCAGCGCTTCGCTAAAAAGTGGAAACACACGAAAACGACATGGTCGCACCTGCTTGAAAGGCTGTCTAAACCGACTGTGACGGGCGAGACCGTCACAGAGTATAAAGCGATGAAGAAGTCCGACAGAGACAACCGAAAAGATATCGGAGGCTTTGTCTGCGGATATCTCAAGAACGGCCAGCGGCTCAAGCAAAATGTCGAGTACCGGCAGGTTGTTTGTCTGGACGCCGACAGTCCCGATGACGACTTCCTGACTGATCTGGATATTGGGATGGGCAACGTAGCATGGGGGCTGTACACAACACACAGCCACACCGCCGCCGCCCCGCGCTACCGCGTGCTTATCCCGTTTGACAGGCCCGTAACGGCAGATGAATACAAAGCTATTGCAAGGCTTTTAACAAAAGACATCAACATTGAAGCGATGGACTCTACGACATATGAGCCGGAACGGTTGATGTACTGGCCGAGTAAACCGCAGGACGGGGAGTTCATCTTCAGATACAATGACGCACCGATTCTTAGCGCGGATGACGTACTGAACAGGTACGAAGATTGGCACGATACATCGCTGTGGCCGACATCAAAAAAAGAAACAAGTATCACGGTATCAGCGGCGAAAAAGCAAGGAGACCCGCTGACTAAGCCGGGACTTATCGGCGCGTTCTGCCGGGCACATACGATCGAAGACGCTATAGAGACGTTCCTGTCCGATGAGTACGCCGCCTGTGCGGTGGAAGGGCGGTACACGTACACGAAAGGCAGCACAAGCGCGGGGCTTGTCTTGTACGATGACAAGTTCGCCTATTCGCATCACTCGACCGATCCGGCAGGCGGCAAGCTCTGCAATGCTTTTGATCTCGTCAGACTCCACAAATTCGGGGCACTTGACGCGGATGCCGTCGAAGGTACTCCTGTAGTTAAAATGCCGTCGTATACCGCAATGGTAAAACTGGCAGGGGAAGACGAAGCGACAAGACGCATAATAAGCGCCGAACAGGCTGAAGATATCAAGAAGAGTTTCAAAGATTCCGGGTTTAATGCTGCTGATGCCGATATGGACTGGATGGCGGAGCTGACAAGAGGCTCCGGGAAAAACTCGCCGATACTTCCGGTAGCGGGGAATTTCATCGCTATTCTCGAAAACGATCCGCAGCTTAAGGGCACTTTCGGACTCGACTTGTTCTCCCGGAGGCTTATTGTCAAAAAGGATCTGCCGTGGCGGAAAAAAGGTACCGACAATATCTGGCGGGATACTGATGACGCCGGTCTGCGTAACTATTTAGCAAAATACTACGATCTGGCCGCAAGGCAGGTCATCGATGACGCATTAGTAGAAGTCATGTACAAGCACAAAACGCACCCGGTGCGAAACTATCTGAAAAATCTAAAATGGGATGGAGTCAGACGCGCAGAAACGCTGTTTATTGACTTTTTAGGCGCCGATGACTCGCAGTACGTAAAAGATGTCACGCGGACGTGGCTCAAGGCCGCCGTAGCTCGTATAGAGCGCCCGGGGGTCAAATACGACTCATGCATAGTACTTAGTGGCCCGCAGGGCATAGGCAAAAGTACGATTTTAAGCAGACTGGGCGGAAAATGGTTTAATGACAGTATTGTCAGTTTTCAAGGTAAAGAAGCAATGGAACAACTGCAAGGCAGCTGGATTATTGAGCTGTCTGAAATGCAGGCATCTACAAAGGCGGATAACGATATGATCAAAGCTTTTCTATCCCGGCAGACGGATAAGTTCCGTGCACCTTACGGGCGGCGTACTGAAGAGTACCCGCGGCAGTGCGTTTTTGCCGCTACTACGAATGACAGCATCTTTCTTAAAGACCGTACCGGCGGACGCCGTTTTCTGCCCGTATTCTGCTTAGGCAATGGCAAACGTCCACTGTCTGATTTGACAGATGATTTCATTGGTCAGGTGTGGGCAGAGGTCAAACAGCTATACGAAACAGATCAAAAGCTGTACTTACCTGCGGACTCCGCGAAGACCGCAAGAGAGCTGCAGGAAGCGCATACAGAGGGCGGAGAGAAGCTCGGACTGGTCTTAGAGTATTTAGACACGAAGCTACCCGAAAACTGGGACGATATGGATTTATACGACCGGCGGGATTACCTCAAACACCACGGAGAAGATGGTTACCCGGAAGGAACGGTGGCAAGGAGCCGGGTGTGCGCACTGGAAATATGGTGTGAGGTTTTTGATGGGACGCGGCAAGGCTTTCGGAACGTTGACGCACGCGAAATGAATGGCATTTTACAACAATTGAAAGGGTGGGAACCCGAAGGAGTGAGGGCTACCGGAAAAATATACGGAAAACAGAGAAGCTTCAAAAACATCAAGCCGGTAAAAAGCGCGGCAACAAAGTAGGCAACAAAGTACAAAAACTGTTGCCGCTTTTCAAGGGCAACAAAGGCAACAAATTTTACAGATATTTCAAAAATTATAGAGTTTAAAGGATTTTGGCAACAAAAGCAACAAAAGGCAACAAACTTTGTTGCCGCGTTAAGGACAGATAGGGGGCTGAAAAAGAATGTATTGGCAACAAAGCAACAATTATTCTATAGAGGATTATTGAAATATAGAGTTATAGAAGAAAATAATAGACACGTGATCATTTATTTCTTCTATAACTCTATAATCCGTAGGGGTCTCCGCGCGTGCGCGCGTAGCGCGCGAAATAAAGATTTATATTCTTATTATATAGGCGGGAAAAGCCTTTGTATATTTATGAGGTGAAAATGAAAGAATATGCAGTAGAAAAACATCTGATATCCGTGACGCAGGCTTGCGGCGGCATGTGCATCAAGTTCACGAGTCCGGGAATGTCAGGAGTGCCGGACAGAATTGTCATTCTCCCCGGCGGGAAAATTGGATTTGCGGAGTTGAAAGCGCCGGGGAAGAAGCCGAGACGGCTGCAGAGAAATGTTCTTCGCAGGTTGTATCAGCTGGGCTGCAGAGTGTGCGTGATTGATGATCCTGAATCCGCAGAAAACTTTATCCGGAGGCTGGCACAATGAAGTATGTACCGCACAAGTATCAGGAAGCCGTAATTGAACACGTCTTGAAAAATCAAGGAACCGGGATATTTCTGGGCATGGGATTGGGCAAAACATCTACAACGCTATCGGCTATCTTTCAAGCAATGTTTGATGAATTATCTATTAACAAAGTATTGATTGTAGCGCCGAAGAAAGTAGCTGAAGCTACTTGGCAGGATGAGGCGTCAAAATGGGATTGTTTTAAGAGTCTTACGTTTTCTGCAATTCTGGGAACACGGGCGCAGAGGCTGCAGGCACTGGCAAGAAAAGCCGATATTTACATCATTAATCGCGAGAATGTCGTGTGGTTACTTGAGTACCTGCGGTATAAACCGGATTTCGATATGCTTGTTATCGACGAGAGTACGAGTTTCAAAGACGCAAGTACGAAACGATGGAAAGCGCTGCGAAAGGTCAGGACGTGCTTCAGAAAAATAGTTTTGCTGACAGGTACACCGAGGCCAAACGGACTAATGGATCTGTGGGCGCAATTGTACTTGCTTGACGGTGGTAAACGGCTGGGGCGGACACTGACAGAGTACCGGAATAATTATTTTGTACCGGATAAGCAGAACGGCCCGGTGGTTTACAGCTACCGGATACGGAGCCCGGACGCCGAAAAAGAAATCTACGATAAGATATCGGACATCTGTATCAGCTTAAAAGCCGAAGATTATCGTTTGATGCCGGATAAACTTCCGCCGGTTACGGTTCCCGTGGTACTTGATGAAAAATCACAGAAAGCATACCGGGAACTTGAGCGGGAATATGTTACCGAGCTGCAAGGTGAAGAGATAACAGCTTTATCGGCAGCAGCGGTCAGTAATAAGTTGCTGCAGCTGGCAAACGGAGCTGTGTACGACGGCGATAAAGCTGTTATACCGGTTCATGACGCGAAAATCACAGCGCTAAAAGAGATTGTAGAAGTAAATGACGGAAATCCGATTTTAGTCTTTTACAATTTCAAACATGACAAAGATCGGATTAAGAAAGCCTTTCCGGATGCGCAAGAATTGCAAAATTCGGCCGACATAAGGGTTTGGAACGAAGGAAAGGTAAAACTACTCATAGCACACCCGGCAAGTGCTGGATACGGACTTAATTTGCAAGCAGGCGGGCATATCATCGTGTGGTTTGGGCTGACGTGGAGCTTAGAACAGTATCAGCAGGCAAACGCAAGACTGGAAAGGCAAGGACAGAAAGAGCCGGTTATCATACATCATTTAGTCGCGAAAGGCACTGTAGATGAATTGGTTATGCAAGCTTTGAAACGAAAAGAAAACGGGCAGGAAGCCATGATGAACGCAGTTAAGTTGTTAGTTGAAAAGGAGATAGAAAATGAAATTAAAGAAGTTACTGAGATTCATTCCGGACGATAGCACAACACGAGTTATCAGAGAAAGCAGGGGGCTATACGGTCAAACGTACAAAGTGATGTTTGAAGGCCAATGCGAAAAAATACCGTACTGGCTTGTGGATTTTGAGGTTATGGCGGTGACAAGCGGGGATGGTAAATTGGTCATTGAGGTGTGCGATGAATAGTGCGGACACGGTGAACAGGCCGCCGCACTACAATAAAGGCCGCATAGAATGTATCGATGCGATTGAAACGGCAACAAGTGATTTGAGCGGTATCGAAGCGGTGTGTACGGCGAATGCGATTAAGTATCTGTGGCGATGGAAGCAGAAGAACGGAACAGAAGATTTGAAGAAAGCCAGATGGTATATTGAGCATCTATTAGAAAGGACTGACGAGAAATGACAGAGATTTTGATTTTCGTAATCGGCGCGTGGATCGGTGCTGCCGTCGGTGTCGTAACAGCAGCATTGTGCGTAGCAGCAAGCAGGAGGAGAAATGGCGGTTAAAGAGTTTTTGAGGTCGGTCAGAGAACAGGACAGATTACTGCGTGCATACGAGCAGGAATTAGAAGATTTAAGGCGCAGAGCATATAATATCTCAAGTCCGAAGCTTGGTGACAAGATACAGTCGAATCACTTAGCTACTCTTGACGAGATCGTCGACAAGTTGGATTCCCAGATCGAGAAGGTAAATGCCGCACGGGATGAGCTGATTGACAAGAGAGATAATGCTAAAGCACTGATTGACAAAGTAGAAGACAAGAGCGCCAGATGTGTATTGTATCGGTATTACATATTGATTCAGGCGTGGGAGCAGATAGCGGTAGAGATGAATTACACGATAAGGTGGGTCTATAAACTACACGGAAAGGCATTACAAGATTTAGAAAAAGAGTTCACTAAAATTCATTATAATTCACTATAAAACGTGTTATTATGATACTGTGAAAATATCGCGAGATACTTTCCTCCCCAATTTTAGAAAAGCACATGCCCTTCCCCGGTGTGTGCTTTTCGTTTGTCCAGGAGAAAGGAGGTGGTGGTGTGACACCAAGGCAAGAAAAATTCTGTGTTGAGTACCTGATTGATCTGAACGCAACACAGGCAGCTATACGAGCCGGGTATCGTGAGAAAACGGCATATTCGATGGGGCAGCGGTTGTTGAAGAATGTTGAAATAAAAAGTCGTATTAAGAAAATGCGTGATGAATACTACGATAAAACGATCATGTCGGCAAAAGAAGTCGAGTATCTGCTGTCTAAAGCAGGCAGGGGCGAACTTAAAGAAGAAGTAGTTGTGATTGAAGGTGTCGGTGACGGGTTCAGTGAATCAAAAATCATCAAAAAGCGATTATCTGCGAAAGATCGTATAAAAGCACTGGAACTCATGGGGAAACGCCACCACCTCTTTGAAGATCAAAATAGCAAGACCGGAGAGGAAGAGGTGCAGATTATCGATGATACAAATTAAACTTAGCGAAAAGATAGCGCCTTCGTTTTTCTCTGTTCATCAGGATGTTAAACGGCATGATCACACGCATTACGTGTTAGCCGGTGGCCGAGGCAGCACAAAATCTTCTTACGTATCACTTGAAATCCTGCTGCTTCTTATGCAAAATCCCGAATGCCACGCTGTCGTTTTGCGAAAAGTCGCAAATACGCTTAGAAATTCTGTCTATACACAGATGGAGTGGGCGTTAGATGCTTTACACATATCGGATAAATGGAAGATGACGATTAGTCCAATGGAGATGATAAGAAAAGCGACAGGACAGAAAATTCTGTTTTTTGGTGTCGATGATAAAGCAAAAATCAAGTCTATCAAGCTGCCGTTCGGTTATGTCGGTATCGTCTGGTATGAGGAGCTGGATCAGTTCGCCGGCATGGAAGAAATCCGCAATTTGAATCAGTCGCTTATGCGCGGCGGATCTAAATTCTGGTGCTTCTCATCGTACAATCCACCGAAATCGACGAATAATTGGGTCAATGAAGAAATGCTGCTTGATGAAAAAGATAGACTTGTACATCGTTCAGACTACTTAAGTGTCAATCCTGACTGGCTGGGACAGCAATTTATCTATGAAGCCGACAAGCTCAAAGCGAAGAATGAAACCGCATACAGGCATGAGTATCTTGGCGAAATCACAGGAACTGGCGGGGCGGTCTTTGAAAATGTCATAGAGAAGCGGATTACTGATGAAGAAATACAGCAGTTTGACCATAGGAAGTATGGTCTGGATTTCGGTTTCGCGGTAGACCCGTTGGCTTTTACAGCTATGCACTATGACTCGAAACGAGAGATTCTGTACATTTTCGATGAGATTTATCAGCCGAAGCTGACGAACAGGCAGGCGGCGGTAAAAATAAAAAAGAAAATTACAGAAACGGCATTAATTCGCGCGGATAGCGCGGAGCCAAAGTCAATTAAAGAGTTAAACGAATTGGGATTAAGAGTGATGGCAGCTAAAAAAGGCCCCGATAGTGTCGAGTTTGGGATTCGATGGCTGCAAGGGTTGTCAGCTATCGTGATTGATAAAAAGCGCTGCCCAAACACGTATAAAGAGTTCGTAACATACGAATACGAAACAACGCGCGATGGACAGTACATCAGCGCTTATCCGGATAAAAACAATCATGCAATAGACGCCGTCCGGTATGGCTGCGAAGATTTAATGCCTGCGCGGTTCAAGGTTAAAGCTGTGCGGAGTAATTTATATTGAGGTGACACATGGATAAATACAGTCTTTTGACAGACGCTTATTTTGGTACCGGGCTTTTTGAGAACGGGGCCGGACTGAGGCAGCATCCGCGAGAAGACCCAGCAAACTATAAAGATAGACAGGGGCTCGCTTACTATTTGAATTACACCGGGCCGATTGTTAATGCTGCAGTAGATCCGATATTTAAAAACGATATCAAGCGTGATTATAACGGTTCAACACTGTTTCAGGCATTTCTTGATGACTGCGACCGAACCGGCACAGACTATCAGGATTTCTGTAAATCGGCAGCTATGCAGGCAAAACTATACGGTGTTGTCTACATCGTTGTCGATAACAGCGATGAACTGGCGGAACGCAGAAGTGATGCTGTCGCAGGACGCAAGCTGCCGTTTCTAAAAATCGTCACGCCGTCGCAGATTAAAAACTGGGCAATTGACCGATACGGCCGCCTGACGATGTTTCAGTACACCGAGACATCACAAGTCGGAGCGAACGCGAAAAACACGGAGACGTATACTTGGGCACAAGACTCGTGGGCAATTGGAAATGGCGACGGCAAAACGACAGGTAATCACAATATAGGTTGTGTTCCGGTCGTGCAGTGGCTTGCAAGAAACACGGACAGGAAAATCATTAAACCGCCGTCGGAGTATTTATCGGTAGCACAGGCGAATTACTTCTTGTATCAACTCTGCAGCTGGCATACGCAGCTTCTACGTGATCAGGCTTTCGGCATTCTGACAATGCCGGACGACGGAACTGGAGAAGTAACGGTCGGTACGAATAACGCACTCATTTACCCGGCTGACGCGTCACATACTCCCGATTTCATAGCGCCGCCCGCGGCACCCGCAGAAATGTTGACGGAACAGATGGACAGGATCATAAAAGAAATGTTCCGCATGTCCGGTCTGGATTCGGTCATTGGTGTGCAAAGTGACAAAAGTAAATCGGGCGTAGCTAAGCAATGGGATTTTGAGAAAACCAATAAAAGACTGGCGGATTTTGCGGTACGCTGCGAGGACGCAGACGAAGCCATCGTTCGACTATTTGAGATGTGGTCGGGCGAAACTGTCGATTATAACTGCGAATACCCGCGCGATTTCAAAATTAACGATGTTGTGGATTCGTTGTCAAATGCGGCTGCAGCACTTGAGCTTGGATTTGATAGCCCGACATATAAACTGGAAGTTCTGAAAAAGGTACTGGAAGCGTACATGCCCAATCTTCCGCCGGAAACTTACGACAAAATGATTGATGAAGTCGCGGCCGCTATCGAAGAAAGCAAGCAGAACAGCGCATTTGAAGACGGTGATGTAGATGATCCTGACGGAAACGGACAAGACGATTAAAGCTTTTGAGGATGAAATAAAGCGGCTTCTAAAAGCAGGGAAAACGCCGAAAGAAGCTGTCAATGAAGCCTACAAGACGTATCCGGTCATGAAAATCATGCGAGGAGAGATAGAGCCGCAGCTAATCAGCGAAATGCGGAGAGGCGGGGCGGTGGGTATAGCAAGACCATTACTCAAAAAGGCTTCTACCGCCGTCTGGGCAAAAGACGGCTTGACATTATCGAAGCGAACTACACGCGGGGAGAAAGAAGTCACAAAACAAGCCGCAGTGATTATTTCAGAGGCAGTAAAGAAAGGGCAGTCAGTCGAGAAAGCGGCGCGGGCTCTTTTTGATGGGTATGGTTATGGGCATACATTACTGGAGCAGGATATTCCGGACTTTCTGAAACGACTGACGCAGATTGCGAAAGCAAAGGAATACGGCGGCGCGGAGTTTCATAAAACTTTGCGAGCGGCAGAGCGGAATTTGAAGAAACTGAATACACAGGGGCTGAAAGCAGCTTATGCGCAAGTGAGAAATGCAGTTGTAACAGGAAACGAAAAACGCATTGACAAAGCGGTCTATACAGCGACGCAGGAGCGCACGCGGTACTTTGCGCGACGTATCGCACGTACCGAGATGGCAAGAGCTTATAATGACGGTTTTATTGCAAAGTGGGCAAACGATGAGGACTGCATAGCGTTCAGATGGAAAATGTCTACTGCACATCCGTTTTGCGATATTTGCGACATGTATGCAGAGGCTGATTTATACGGTATGGGGCCCGGGATTTTTCCGAAAGATAAGGTACCGACTCTTCCTGTTCACCCGAACTGTATGTGCCACTTGCGGCCCGTGATGGTAGGATCTAAGCTGCTAAAAAGCGAAACGCCGCACGCAAGAATAGAAGAAGGCGGCAGAGAATGGCTGGATAAACAGACACTACCGAACCGTCAAAGAATACTCGGTGTATACGGCGAAAAAGATGTCAAAGCCGGGCGGAGCTGGACAGAAAGAGCACGCGGATATAGCGGCGAAAAGATGAAAAGCAGGATAAAAGATGGTACAATAAAAGAAAAAGACTTTGAAAAAGAACTGCAAGGCTTAGGTGTTAATGTCGATCTATCGGCTCTGAAAGAACCGATAAGAGAGGCTAATATGGCGGAAGTGCTTCAAGTTGTTAACGACAACCCGAAGTTGGCAAAGCATATAGAAAAGTATGGGCTTGATATAGAAACAAATCTAAGCGGAGTGGCGAATGGCGCTACGCAATTCAGCATGCTCCCGGGCAGTATAAAGGTGAGGCTGAGTTCAAAGCTGCTACACGATGTAACGGCCATTAAAGCAAGCGTTGCGGCGCAGGAAAAATCAGGATTTAAGATGCCCGCAACGGACAAAGAAGCCCTGCACTACACCGCAAGTCACGAGTTCGGGCATGTTCTTGAGGTAGTCGCTTTGTATGAGCGAACACAAGGTTTACCGACGTGGGCAGTTGGCGACGAGTTTAAACGGCAAGCAAAGCTTATTCGAAAAGAAATCATAGCATGCGCTAAGGAAATCGATAAAAAGGTGAATTTCAGAAATTACACAAAGTATTTATCTGAGTATGGTCGTAAAGATGAGTTTGAATTTTTCGCAGAATGTCATGCAAATATGAGATGCGGAAAAACTAATGTCTTGGGGCAGGCTTTGAAAAAATGGTTAGAGAGGTGGAATGAAGATGGATAAAATGTGTACGTTATCGGATTTGGCTGATAGACCTTATTTTCTTACGAATAAAAAATGGTACTATGAAGACAAAGAAGGAAATCTACAGCTTACACCCGAAGCGCCGCCCAGAGCGGTAAAAAGCTATGATGATTTTTTTAAAAAGCCAGAGTTCGACAAAAACGGTATCATGACACTACTGTAGTTACGCGTAAAAATATTTAATTTTTGTTGTTTAAAAAGCACTCATAACGAGTGCTTTTATATTGCCTTTTCGTGGGACAGGAGCCCATCCGCAGGCGTTAAAGAACGGTCTTTTTTAATGGGACAGGAGCCCTTTATTTCACAGTACACAGGAGGTACTTATTATGACATTGGCAGAATTGTATGAAGCGTTAGGCAAATTAGAGAACGGAGCAGAGATGATATCAGCCGTAAAAACGGAGATCTCACGACTGAACGGCGAATCCGCGAAGTTCCGCACATCTAAAAATGAAGCTGACGCGAAAATTACCGAGCTCACCGCGAAAGTGGAAGAACTCACGGCGAAAGGTACAGGAGACCAAACCGCCGCCGAGAAAATGCAGAAACAGTTGGACGAATTGAACAAGAAGTACGAAGCGGCTGAAAATGCCCGGAAAGAAGAACAGGCTAAGCGGGTGCAGGCCGATATCATGCAGCAGACCGTAGCGGCCCTCACAAAAGGCAATGCAGCTAACCCTTCCGAAATTGCAAAAATCTTGGTTGGTTCTATCAAAGCGGATGAAGACGGTACTTACAAATTCACAAATGCCAAGAATGAATCAGTCTCTATCGAAGACGGTGCCGCAGGCTGGCTGAAAGATAATGCGTGGGCGGTAAAAGACACGCAGAATCCCGGAAGCGGCGGAGGCAACGGCGGAAGCGGGAGACAATCACAGCCGCGGGGGCTGCAGGCGGCAGTTGCGGCTGCATTGAATAAGTAATTTTTTAAGAAAAGAGAGGTAAAAACACATGCCGGTAACATTAGCACAGGCTAAACTCAATGTACAGGATGATCTTCAGGCAGAAGTCATCGACGAATACGCAAAATCCAATTTTATCTGGGAACACATTATTTTTGACAACGTAGTATCTCCCGTCGGCGGCGGGGCTACTCTGACTTACTCTTATAACCGCGTGAAAACACAGCCTAAAGCCGATTTCCGTGCGGTCAACGAAGAGTACACCGCGCAGGAAGCCGAAAAAGAGCAGAAATCCGTCAATCTGGCGATTTTCGGCGGTTCTTTCAAAGTTGACCGCGTTATTGCGAAAATGGGCGGCATTGAAAATGAAGTCACGTTCCAGATGCAACAGAAAATCAAAGCGGCATCCGCGCTTTGGAATGATACCGTTATTAATGGCGACACGGGGACAAATAATAAAGCGTTTGACGGGCTCGAAAAAGCATTAACCGGGTCTTCTACGGAATACAAACCGGCAGCGCCAATCGACTTGTCTTCAGGCTCTGCTATTGACAGCAACTATAAAGCATTCCTTGACGCGCTTGATGAGTGCTTAGGACTGATGGATGGTGAGCCGTCCGCGCTTCTTATGAATGCCGCACTTTTCACAAAATTTAAGGCCGTTGTCCGCCGTGCGGTAGCCTACACTGAAACGAAAGATGACTTCGGGCGTCCTGTTCTCACGTATAACGGTATTCCGTTTGTTAATCTTGGTGCAAAATCCGGTTCGAATGATCCCGTTGTGCCGATTGATACCGCAAAAAGCACGACTTCTTTATACGCTGTGCGCTTCGGTATTGATGGTTTCCATGCTGTTTCGATGGCGGGTGTAGCACCGGTACAGTCTTGGTTGCCTGATTTCAAAACACCCGGGGCTGTAAAGTCGGGCGAAGTGGAAATGGTGGCCGCGGTCGCACTGAAAGCGACGAAAGCGGCTGCGGTTCTTAGAAATATCAAGGTTAAATAAGGGAGGTATAAGATGGCACAGATTATAGCACCGAATAAAGATTATACCGGTGAAAGTGCTTCTGTGACATTCGTTAAAGGCGTCGGAGAAACTTCTGACGCCTATTTAATTGAATGGTTCAAAGAGCACGGGTATACCGTTATTGAAGATGAAGCTACAGAAGTACCGCCGGTAGTACCGCCGGTAGCTCCTGAAGAGGCTCCTGCAACCGACGTTGAAGCCGAGGAACAGTCCGAGGAAACACAAGAAACACAGGAGAAGCCGAAAAGGACACGTTCTTCAAGAGCAAAAGCTGCTGATGCAGAATGAGCACCGCGGATATCTTCAAGAAGCGGCTAAGGCAGGCGGTTAAAGAAAGCACTTTAACCGTGGCGGAGTACGCGCAGGATAATCACAGGTTTAAATCGAAGACTGGCGCATTAGAGCAGTCTGTAATGACTGATTATAGGACCGGTGGATTGACTGGTGTTATCACGCTGGATTTAAATCGTGCAAATTATGGGTATTTTGTACATCACGGATTCCCTGCGCATAATATTCGCCCTAAAAACAAAAAGGCTCTTCGGTGGCCATCGGGTGGTAGATTTGCTTTCGCTAAAAGCGTCCGTCACCCCGGATTTGCCGGGGATCCTTTTGTTTTTAACGCTTTAGATGCGTGCGATAGTGAGATTGACTCTATTTTTGACCGTTACGCGGAATTAGCCAAATCGGAGGTGGAAAATGCTCTTAACAGTCGATGATTTAATAACAAAAGACGAACTACTGGGGCCAGTTCTAACTGAAGAAACACTGGCTGACGCGCATGACTACTTATATTATTTGGCGTCGCAAGTAGGCGTTGAGAAGTCAAAAGTGCAGGCTACGGTGTTAGTTAAACGGTTTATTACTGCTTACGCTTTCCGAGCGACGGCGGTTAATAAATCGTTTGGCTTGCCGGGCAGTATGTATAGCGATGGCAAGGACATCGATGCTTACGCGAAAAAGGTGCAGATATATTCCGATGAAGTAAAAATGCTGGAGAACCGGCTGCAGACTGCGGAGGCTTTTACGGGTACTTCGCAGTCTTCCGGTTTCCGAGCGGTTAAAATCTTTCGGGGGTGAGCATGGCTTGGCTTGAAATCTTGAAATACCTGCAGGCTGAACTGAAAAAACAGAAAGCGGCGCAGGAAATAAAACTGGGTGCATACGACCCGCGAACGATTAAAAATACTGATGGAATTATCTTGCTTATGCGCGGAAATGAACAGCCAGATAATGATTCAGATATGGTCGATTATGAAACTGTGACGCTGTATCTTGAATGCTGGATTCGATATGACGGCACAGAACTATATGTCGGTTATGAAAAACTGGCCACGCTGGAAAGCAAAGTGGATGCCGTTCTGCAGAAAATCCGCGCCGTGTCGGGCAAAGTGACAAACAATATTCAGTTAATGGATATTCGGGTTAGCCGGAAGACGGGAGATCCGGGCGGTTTGCGGCCGCTGTACGGCGTGCAATATGAAATAACAGTTACTGTATATGAAAGCGAGGATTGAATATGGCAGTACAAGCGAGGGGCTATAAAGCCTCTACTACGATAGATTTTGAAAGCGCTTATAACAGGGCACCGGTAACGAAAAAAGGAATACTGCTGCCGATTAACAAAAACGAAATGGAGAAAAAGCAGACGCTTATTTCTTCGGATACGATTACCGGGAGCCGTAATAACACGATTTCCAGTTTGGGCCGCGTAAGCGTTGACGGCAACGTGACTATCCCGGCGGATTTCCGCGCTATTGGCTACTGGCTGAAAGCGTTACTTGGCGCGCCTACGAGTGTAAAGGGCACGGGCGTCAACACACACACGTATAAAGTGGGTGATACGCAGCCGTCTTTTATTCTTGAGAAAGCGTTTCCCGATTCGGGCAAGTACTTTCTGTACCGCGGCTGCAAAGTGAATACGCTGAAATGGGGCTTCGGTGAGGATAGTGAAATGACCGTTGAGCTGGCTATTATGGGCGCTCTGCGTGAAATTGCGTCCGCTACATATGACGCGTCGGCTACATCAGTAGCGAAGCTCCCCATTTCGCAGAATCACACTTATGTCAAGATTGGCGGAACAGAGAGCGAAATTGTTAAAACAGGCGATTTTACTCTGGATGCAGGGCTTGACGGTGACCAGTATGTTGTCGGCAAGGGCGGCATTCGCGGAGATATTCCGGAGGGATTGTTTAAAGCAAGCGGGAACATTGAAGCGCTGTTCATGGATACGTCTATGATGACACTTGCTGATACCGGCGCGAAAACGTCACTTGAAATCGGCTTTAAAATGTCGGAGAATTGCAGTTTGGCATTTACCTTCCCGGAGGTGCAGATTGAACCGCATGACGCGCCGATCGATGGCCCCGCGGGGGTTTCTGTGAAATTCGCGTGGAATGCATTTTATGAAAGCAATGCACAGAAAAGTACTGTGCAGGTTGTATTGAAGAATGATAAGGAGTCTTACTGATGGTCGAGATAAAGACAATGACGAGAAAGCAAGTCAAAGACCTGCGTAAAGCGGGTCTTGATTTAGTTTTGCTCGGTGAGGCAGATAAAACAAAGACGATCGAAGCTCTTGAATGGGTTTTTGATCATGTTTATCCGGAACTTGCAGATGATGAAGAACTCTCTTATCGCGAAATGATCCGGATTGCTACAAAAACTTTTGAAAAAACATACGGAACGGATGCGGAAGTAAAAAACTAACGGATGCCTACCTCTGGGAATGGTCACCACATCGGGAATACTGTGAAAACTGTCAAAAGCTGCACAGAAAACTGAATAAGAAGCCTCCTTGTGCCGACTGCGAGCATAGGAGGCCTTTTTTGTCAGAAGAAAACACTGAAACGTGGGAGCTGTGGAGCTACTGTGCGGGGCAAGTTCGTACCAGCGGATTAGGCGACATTATCGGAATTGATTATAACGCATTATTTCAGGTTGCAATTGTACTTGGGATTGAAGTAACTCCGGGGATTTTGAAAAAGATAAATGCGATGGAAATGATCATGCGGGAAGAGGTGAGAAAAATTGGCAAGCAGCACTAAAACGATTGAAGCGCGCATCGAAGCGAAAGACAATGCTTCGGGGGCTATCAGCAAAGTTAAAGCGGAGCTGAACAAGCTCCGGGATAAAAATATAAAAGTAAACGTGAACACATCGGGCGCGGAATCTAAGATTTCAGGTATAGCGCAGAAAATCAGCTCTGTAGGAAACGGAATGTCCGGGGGGCTTACCGGGATTCTATCAAAAGCGGGGCCCGCAGGATTGGCGATTGCGGGAGTAACTGCGGCAGTTGCGGGATTAGGTGCGGCACTCGGTGCTGCAGGTGATAAATTTATCAGCTATAACGCTAAAATGGAGCAGACCAGTATTGCGTTTACTTCTATGCTCGGTTCTGCACAGGACGCAAAAATTATGATGGATCAGCTGCGTAAATTTGCGGCCGATACGCCATTCGAATTTGAGGATATCGCTCCTGCGGCGCAGCAGTTAAAAGCGTTCGGGTTCGAGGCAAAGGATATCATTCCCGCTTTAACCGCAGTCGGAAATGCTGCAGCAGGTCTTGGCAGAGGCACCGAAGGTCTGAAGCAGATTGCCTTCGTAATGGGACAGATTAAAACAACCGGAAAACTGATGGGGCAGGATGTTATGCAATTGTCCCAGCTGGGGATTCCGGTCAAAGATATTTTAGCTAAAAACTTAGGACTTGCCGCAGATCAATTGTCCGACATCGGGAATCAAGGTATAAGCGCTGATGCGGCCATAAAAGCGCTCACGGAAGGCATGAATGAACGGTTCCCGAACATGATGGACAAGATGTCCAATTCTTTTTCTGGTATGTTGAGTACTATCAACGATAACGCCAGCCAGATACTCGGTAAAATCGGAGAGCCTCTTTTTAACAGCATGAAAGGCGCGATAAGCAAGGTTCGTGATGCCTTTGATACAGCGCTTAAAAATGTAAATACTAAAGGTCTGTCGCATATTTTTGATGACCTGGTTCCCAAAGGGCTTGCGAATCATATTAGCCACCTTTTCAATTCAATCGGACAGGAAATTTCTGCGATTATGCCGGTCATTGATAATCTGTCATCAGCTCTTGGCGATCTGTTCAAGCCCCTTTTAGAGGGCGACGGCAGCTTGTTTTTAGATATGCTGGATACCGTGGTAACGGTGACGGTTAATGTGTGGCGCGTGGTAAGCGGCGTTATCGCGGACATTGCGGCTGTTATTGGTTCGGCGGAATCTCATATCGTAAGCGTACTGAACGGTATAAGTGGCGCATTCGACACTTTGTATAACGGGCTGCTTAGCGGAATCGTGCAGATGGCCAACCAATTTTTGGCAACTGTGGGTGACTGGCTGTCACAGGCTTATAACGCTATTGTTGATTTTGTAAACGCCTGCCTTGACAAGCTCGGTGTCGTCGGTACGGCTATCAGAAAAATAGCAAGTATGGTCGGCGCCACAATCGATTCTGCAAAAGACGCTGTTACAAACTCTAAAACGTTTCAGGCGTTGACTAATCTTGTGACAATTGACGGCAATATTACTTCAAAAGTGGAGACTGGCCCTACTGATTTTGTTAATCAAGGTGGCGGCGCTGTTGGTGGTGGCGGAAGCGTCGGTGGTTCAGGAGGCGGTGGCGCTGGTGCTGTAGACAAAGCACAAAAGAAAATTGAAGAGCTGACAAAAAAGATCGCCGATGCCGTTTCGGATTTATCCGATAAAATCCTTGACGAAACAGGAACAGCCTATGAAAAAGGAATCGGCAAACTGAATAGTGAAATAGCCAAAGTAAAAAAAGAAATTGAAGAAGCCACGGCCGCAGGAGTTAATACGGACGCACTGCAGGCAAAACTTGAAGAATATGGCCGTGTTATAAAAGATAAACTTGTAAAAAAGTGGAAAGAAGCTAATACAGATCTTGTTAATGATACGAACCTTGCACTAGCTAAAATGACTAAAAGCATTTCGGCGCAGGCGGAAGCACAGTATCAAATTGATCTAGAAAAGCTAAAACGCGAAAAAGAGAACAAGCTAAAAGAAGTTGCACTGACTCAAGATAGTGTTGAAGCTAAACTTGCGGTAGAGCGCTGGTATAATGCGCAGCTTGCGCTTATCACAAAGCAGCGGGACGACGAACTGGCTAAAGAACCAAAAACTTGGAGTGAAGCTTGGAATACGGCGCTTCAGCAGATGGTCGAGAATTTCGGATCCAAAGGTAAACAGATGCAGGACGCTATGAACAGTGTCGCGTCATCAATGGCTGACGGTTTTACAGACATGTTTACTGATGTATTGACTCTCGATTTTAAAAATATTGGAAGCTCTTTTAGTAACATGCTGAAAAGTATGTTAAAAGCAATTGCAAGTTTTATGGCAAAACAGGTCGTGACGAGTTTTTTAAGCCGGTTTTTAGGTGGCGGCGGGGGAGGCCTCGGGACAGGGATTTCTCTCGGTGGCAGCTTTAGCCAGAGCTGGGGCGATCGGATGATTGCGTCCGTAGCGCCTAAACTTAGTTTTCGCGCTAACGGCGGCCCGGTATCTGCCGGGCAGGCATACATCGTCGGAGAGCGCAGACCGGAGCTGTTCGTCCCCCGCACATCCGGCACGATTATCCCGAGTGTCAATGTAGGTCGACAGGCGCCGGAAGTGCAGGTGGTTGTTCAGAATAATACTGGTACGCCAATGCAGGCTAAAACGCAAACAATGCAGCAATCGGATGGCCGGGTTCTGAAAACGATTATACTGCAGACCGTAGCAAATGCTGTTTACACAAATGAAGATCACATGCGAGATGTCATAGCAGGCGTTCGCGGAGGTTAATATGCTGAAATTCCCGAATATCAAAAATCCTATCTACCCGCTAAAGCATAAGCGGGTAGATCATACATACAAAATGGAGCAGGACAATGAAACTATCAACACGCGGCCGCGGTTTACGAAAAAACCGCTACATTTTACCCTGCAGTGGTCAGCTTTACCCGCGGCTGATTATTCATTGCTTGATACTTTTTTTAATGACCAGGCGTACGGCAACGCCCTAAAATTCCAATGGACGTATCCGCCGGAACCGGGGTGTAAATTTGCAGGGCAGACGTTTACCGTCCGATTTTCTGGGGATCTCGAATTTGACCTTGTTAATCCCGGATTATTTTCAGGGCAGGTAACGTTGGAGGAGGCATAAATGGAATTATCTACAGCCGCAATCATTGAAAAGAATAAAACAGCTTCTAACGGTGCTGATCTTCTCCTCTGCGATATTACATGTAGGGATGAAAGTCTGCACTTAGTAGCTAATAATGAAAATATTGTATTTCAAGGTGTCACTTATTACGCTTACGCATTCAGCGTCGATAAAATCAAAGTAAGTAGTACAGAGATGCCATCGGCAAGATTGAATATCAGCAACATCACCGGATCTATGCAGGCTTTGCTTGAAAAATATGATGGCGCGGACGGCGTTACCGTGTCTCTTAAAGCTATTAATACAAATGTCCCAGATGAGATTTTAGATGAAGAAGTATTCGACGTTATCGGCTCATCTGCAGATAAAAAGACAGCAACGCTGAATATTGGCACCAGTTTTTCGTTGCAGAAACGCTTCCCTGCAACTCGCGTATTGAAAGATTTTTGTCCTTTTAAATTCAAAGGTCTCCGCTGTGGATATAAGGGGGTCGTGACAACCTGCAATAAAACACTTTCAGACTGCCGCAAATGTGGAAACAATAAGCGTTTTGGCGGGTGCCCGACGGTACCGCAGGGAGGACTATATGTCAGAGATAACTGATTTAATCGGAAAACCGTTCTCAGAAATGAAATGCTGGGATTTAGTACAAGAGTATTACCGCCGAAACGGAAAGAGTTTACCGGATTACCGCAAGCTGCTCACTGCTGATGGAATTCCCGATGGACGAGACCAATACAAAGAACTCGAAGAGCCCGAAATCGGCTGTATCTGCATATATTCAATTAAGGGTCACGGCATTGACCATGCGGGAGTATATCTTGGTGACAATCAACTTCTGCACGCCACGGAAGGCGGTGTGTGCATTGAACGTTTTTCTAAATTTTTACCGCGGCTGAAAGGAATGTATAAATGATCCATGTAATTATCGTTAATAATCCGTTTGACAGGCGGCAAAGAAAAGATTATTACGAGTCGTGCAGCGGGAAAACGGTTAAAGAATATCATTCCGAAGAGGGAGAGAAAGTATACGCAATTAACGGTGTCCCCTGCTGTGCGGAGTATATTCCCGCGGACGGGGAAGAGCTCGTTGTCATGCCGAAAATCGAGGGTAAGGCTTTAGGATGGATTTTATCCATCGGAATTACTGTTCTATCAGCTGGAATCGGCGCAGGAATTATCGGTGGCATGACGAGTATGTGGGTGCGCATGGGCTTGTCTCTCGCAATCGGAATGGTCGGGAACGCACTGGTTAATAAGCTGACGCCGACACCGAAAGCAGACTTAAGTAACACTGAGCAGTCAAATACTTACGGATGGGGCGCTCCGACGACGTTAACAGGGCAGGGATATCCCCTGCCTGTCGTTTACGGTACTGTTAAGACTTCGGGGATTATGCTTGCTCGACACGTGGTATCTGAAGGTGAGAAGCAATATCTGAATATACTCTATTGTGTAGCCGAGGGGCCGATTGATGAAATATCTAACATCGAACTCAATGGAAATCCGATAAGCAACTATGCCGATGTGCAGGTAGATATCCGTTTGGGCACGAATACACAAAAAATTATTCCGAATTTTAATGACTCTTATGCTGACACGGGGCTTGCTTATGAGCTCAACGATGATAGCCGTTGGCACACGCATAAATTAGACGGAAATACAGCGCAGGGGCTTGAATTAACATTTTCATTCCCCGCCGGTCTGTATTATTCGAATGATAGCGGCGGTACTTCCGAAACCTGGGTCGAATTGGAAGCGCAATACAGAAAAGTGGGTGATGCCGACTGGAAGAATATTGATGTAGGTCGGATTAAGAAAAACACCAATAAATCATTTTATCTTGTCTATGCTGTCCGAGATCTGGAACCTGCACGATACGAAGTGCGCGCAAGGTGTACGAAAAAAGCGGGCACATCTATCCGGTACGCGAATAAAGTGCAGTGGCAAGGCGTTACCCAAGTTATTTATGACGACTTCGAATACCCGGGCAAAGCACTTATCGGAATTAAAGCGCTGGCCACAGACCAGCTGTCCGGGAACGATCCGTCTATGACGTGCCTCGTTACGCGTAAAAACGTCAACGTCTGGAATCCGGCAACAAAGCATTATGAAGAACGGCCGGCAGACAATCCGGCATGGGCTACTTATGATATCCTGCACCACTGCTTGAAGATTGATACTGCAGAAGGCGGCTTTGAGTATGAAGCCGACGGCGTCCGAAAAGAAAACATAGACTATTATGCTTTCAAAGCGTGGGCGGCAGCATGCGCTAACGCCGGGATGGCGTTTAATTATTTATATGACAGCGCTATGTCCGTGTGGGACGCAAAAGACTACCCGTGCCGCGTTGGCCGCGGAGCTATTCTGTTGATGGGCACTAAGTTCTCCTGCGTCTATGACTACGCAGGAACACCTGTACAGCTGTTTACTGTCGCCAACATGAAAAAGGACTCTTTTAAAGAAGAATTTCAGGCTCGGGATCAGCGGGCAAACGCAGTTGAAATATCTTTTCTGAATAAAGATAAGAACTACGAACGCGACGTGTTGACGGTCTACGGCGATGATTACGATACTGCAGAAAGAAATATACAGCCCGTGCAGATTGAACTGATGGGGTGTACCTCATTGAAACAAGCCTATGCGTTCGGACGGTATAAACTTCGGTCGAATAAGTATGAAATTCGTACAGTTTCGTTTGATGCATTTGTTGATGCTATCGCCTGTACAATTGGTGATGTCATTCTTGTGCAAACGGATAATACGACATGGGGGGCTGGTGGTAGGATTCTAAGCGTTAACGGAAAAGAATTAACACTGGATCAACCTATCGACGTTGATTACAGTTCGATTTTCGTTCGTGATCAGGATACCGATAAAATCTATGAAACTGCAATCACGTCTATTGACGGAAGCAAAGTAACAGTTTCAGACGCTACTGGTTTTTCTGCAGATGCGGTTTATGCTGCAGGTAAAACTGGGAAAATAGCTAAGATGTTTAAAGTTTTAGCTATTGAAAAGGGTATGGACGACGCTACCCGAACTATTACCGGAATTGAATATTATCCGGAATTGTACAGTCCTGACACAAGTAAAGTGCCGGAAATAACAGCCTACGATAATATCGTTAACGGCCCGACAGATCTTACCGTTACCTGTACAGTAAAAACTGGTTACGGAGCTGGCACAGACTGCTCTGTGCATTGCACGTGGATTAATCCCAAAACAGCTAACACGGTATATCTTGAGACAAAAGAAGATGGGGCCGACGTATGGGTACACCGCGGAAGGTTTGAAAACAGCGAAAATTCTTATACTTTTGAAGCAGATGGAACAAAGAAATACACTGTTCGCGTATATGCCGAAAACGAACTCGGAAAACGATCTGACTACTCTACGGCCAGAGTTGATTTATCCGCATGGCTGCATCCTGCGGAGACACCGAAAAACATCAAAGCATACACGCGATATCGTACACTACCAAATGGGTCGCATAGATACGATATTCTCGTATCGTGGGAATCCAAAGATTTAATCGGACGTGTCTGGTATAAAACGAACCACGTACAGGGCGAAGCCATTGTCATAGAAGATGGACTAAGCGCCGACGAACTTGGATTTGCCGGGGCGTGGGTATATGCAGGGCAAGGAAAAGGGCAGCTAATTATTCCTCAGGCTTTACCCGGCGACACTTACAGAATAGCTGTCACGACTGCTGACGGACGAGGTGTGTTTAATCTACCCGATAACGCACCGAAAATCGACAAATTGGTTGCACTGAAATCCACAATTCCGAACACTCCAGATAACTTCAAAATGGTTATTGGAAGCGTAGCACATTTATCGTGGAATCCCGTAACAAATGCCGACGTACAGTTCTATGAACTTAGGACAAACAGCAACGCAGGCGGCGATTCCGACGCTTTACTGGCAAGGACCGACGGTTTATCTTTTGATGTTACGCTGACAAAACGCAAAGGAACATTATACCTGTTCGCTTGCAACACCGAGGGAAAATATTCAGCACCGGCAACAATATCGTATAACAAGCCCGCGCCTTTAGCTCCACCTAAGCCGGATTTAATATCATCAATTGGCGGTTTTTCGGTAGTGGCCAATCCGATACCTGCCGATTGCGCGGGAATGGCGGTATACATAGACCCCGCTGGTGCAAGTATTACAAGAGTTACAACGCAGAACAGCGTCTACTCTTACTCTTGTCCTGAAAACGTCTATGAAGTATCTGTCGCTTACTATGACATGTTTGGTGAAGGCGCACGGTCGCCGTCGAACATGGTCACAGTGAAACTTGTTATTGATGAATCAATGCTGAAAGACGGGGCAATTAGCCTTAAAAAAGTTGACGAATCAATCAAAAAAGCGCTGGAAGCAGGGAAAGTCAGTCGGGAATCCGTTAATCAGATAGTGTCCAATTTGAACAAAAAAGACGGCTATAAGACGTACAGCGCCTTAACACAGCTGAACAACGCTATCGAACTTCGGGTAAAAGATAATGAGATCATTAATCGCATTAACTTAACACCGAAAGGAACCACGATTGACGGCGGTTATCTGCACATCACAGGCAAGACAACTATTGATAATAATGTCATAGTAAACGGTATGCTCGCCGCTAATGCCGTAACATCAGACAAGATAGCAGCAGGCGCGGTAACGGCGAATAAGATTAGTGTTAATAGTCTTGAGGCGGTATCGGCTAACGTTGGTAATCTTACCGGCGGAACTATATCAGGGACAACATTAATCGGTTCAACAATACGAAATGCGTCGAATACTTTTTCTGTTGATCCAGATGGGAACATAGTCGGGGCAACGCTTAAAGCGGGTACCATAGATGGTAATTCTGTAAGAATTAACGGCTACAACGTTAGAGCAGTTTCGATTCTAAAAGGTACCGGGAGAGGGGATTTTACAATTCCTCTCCCGGAAGGATATGAAGAAAAGGACTGCGTGTGGACGGCATTTCTGATGAGCAATGCGAGGAGTACCTATTCTTTTTCAATGAATGGAAGAAGAGTGCATTCCTGCGAAATATCGGGGGATTATCCCGACCCGCTGTGCGGTTACATGGTTATAGGTATTAAATAAAGGAGGCATAAATTGTGGTACGGATTTGATAGCGGAGGCGTTTGTCGGTTCTCTTCTGACGGCGCGATACAAAGAGAGCCGGATATAACAGTTTTAAAATCCGATATAGTATATCCGGATATTTCACGGCTTGTACTTATTGATGGAAAAATTGTAGAAATGGAGGAAACGGCGAATGAAGCTAACGATATTCCAACACGGTGAAATCAGGGATGAGAACGATAAAATCATTCAAGAAGGGACTTACGGCAAGCATACCGTATTTACTTCTTCTGACAATCGGGGAATTTTAGACTACATCATTAATAATTTTGAAGTTCTTTTTCAGGCAGTACAAGGTAATTTATCTGGCATTGTCGATGTAAATGCCATTCTTGATACTGTCAAGGAGTATATCAATAAGCAGAAATACGTACAGTCTGTAGACGGAAAGGGATTATCTACAAATGACTACACAACTGATGAGAAAGACAAGTTGGCGGGGCTTGAGAATTACTCTCTGACGACGGACAAAATAAAAACAGCTTTAGGGTATATGCCGGTGAACGAAACTGCACTAAATGATAAAGTGTCTACTGACGTATTGACGAACGCGATAACATCGGTGGCGAATAACTTTAATCAGACACTTGCAGGATACGCACAAGAATCAGAACTAAACGACAAGCAAGATAAATTAGTTTTTGACAGCGCACCAACGGAGAACAGCAAGAAAATGCTGACGTCCGGTGCTATATATGCGGCGATACAAAAAGCCGTGCAATCTATTTCCGATGTGGATAACACATCATTTTAAAAAGGAGCAGAGGTATGACAATCACAAGGCAAGAAATCATTGATGCACTCATCAACGGGAGCGCCGAAATCGGGAAAGAAGAGTATGTAGATTTAGACGAAAGGAGTTTTTAATCATGACAAAAGGGAGAATATCTGTCGAAAGTGTAGCCGCTATTGCGAATGCAATTAGAGAAAAATTAGGTACAACCGCAACATATAAACCTGCTGAAATGGCACCTGCCATTCTGTCTATTCCGACAGGTGGAACAGGGGAAGAAATCCCGAAAATCTATGTAGCGAAAAAGCTTGAACATCAGAGTATTGTTATTACGCCGAGTGCTTTAACAACACCGGCGGAAATCGGTGATAAAAAGGTATATTCAGCTTCCGTATCTTCAATCGATATTAAAGTGGTACCCGCAGTAGGCTATGAAGCCGGGAACATCGTCGTCAACGGAAATGTTATGAGTAAAGAGGTTAATAATTACGTAATCGCTGGGGGAGAACAGATTACCGCAACAGCAGCTACAAAAATAGGGGATTCACCAACGCTTGATATCCACGGCACGCTGATATTTACTGAAAATGGCGAAGATACATTGATCGCAACAAGCGATAAAATCAATACTACAAGTGCCGGATATCGTGTTAATAATGTTTACGCACAGCGTATTGAGGATTACTTGATAGTCGAAATCAATATACCGGGAATCGAAGAATTTTATCGTAAGCTGGGAATATACACAACTTCTATCATTAATGTAAAAATCGGCGATGTATTATTCGATATGACACGCGAAGGTCCGAATAGTCTTTCAGGCGGAAGTGCGAAGGTGGATTTTGTGAAGTTAAAAGAGAACATCGGGAAACCGCTTAATTTCTCAATTAAATACGAATAATATTTACGTTACCGTGGGAGCCGTTCAGGCTCCTGCGGTATTAATTTTATTAAGAGGTATATAAATAATGAGTATGGGGGATATGAGCCCGGAAGCGCTGGAACGAATCGTCAGAATTGAGACAAAGCTGGATATGCTTGTGGAAATGATTCCGAAAATGCAGGAGCTGCAATTGGCGCACGAAAGAGCAGCACAGAGCGCTAAATCCGCGCATCATCGAATAGACAATATTTACAAGGTGGCGGGGCTTATATCTACCATCGTATCTGTTGTCATTGCATTAATCGGAAAGGTGCTGTGATATGTTAAAAAAAATATGGAACACAGCTATACAGTACTTGCCGAGGATAAAAGGTCGAGTACGGACATCGATGCAGATCGTCTACGTATACGGTGCCGGGCTTATCATTTTATTTTTAATGGTGATCGCGGCGTGGATACATGATTTTTATCGAACTGGAGTAGCAAATACAACGCTGCTTATCAATTTTTTCAAAGAGTTTACGGCACCGGCGGTGGTCGGTGCTTTTACTTTTGTGAGTGTATTCTGTGTAGACAAAAACCACGACGGACGGCCGGACGCCGCAGAAAAAGAAATAAAAAAAGAAACAAGAAAGGAAGTGCGTAGAGATGACGATAGAGGAATTTCGGCAGGAACTCAAAAATAAACGGGATTATTTTTATCAATTCCCGTGGACAGCAACAACTTACGGACACTGGACGGCAGGGAGACATTTTACAACGTTTAACGACTATCATTTTAACGTTGACGGAGATGGAGAAATCATCTACACAAGACCGTTAGACGAGGTACCACAGGCAACATATCACAGGAACACAGGAAGCATTGCAATTGCTCTGTGCTGCTGCTATAACGCCCGTCCAGATGACTTGGGAGAATACCCGCCGACCGCGGCACAAATTGAAACGCTGGCGAAGATGTTTGCGGTCATTGCCGAGGTTTTTGACAATCCAATTGATAGAGAGCATTTTATGACGCATGGTGAAGCCGCTAATGACGACGGCTATGGATTGTACAGCGGAGAGCCCGACTGCCGCTGGGATTTAGAGCAGCTGTGCGATAAGGACGAGATAGGGACCGGCGGAGATATTCTCCGTGGAAAAGCGCAGCGGTATTTAGAGAACGGGGTGTAAAATGTATGAGAAGAAAAAGATTATCGCTATTGCTTGCGTTGTCATTGCTGTCTGCGCCGTGCTTGTCTATCTCATATTCAGCGGCACCACAGGCGACGGAAACGGTGGTGATGCAAAGGACACAGTACGAGAAGCTCAAGAGTACAGCAAGCAATCAGCAGATGCGGTTAGATCAGCTCGAGATGAAATTAAATCTGCTGGAGAGCAACTCGACAGAAGCATCTCAAGAGTTGACCGAGCTACAGAATCAGCTGACAGAGTGCAGAAAAGAATTGATGAGAACGCAAGAACAATTGCAGAGTGCAGAAATATCATTAAAGACAGCAGAAGAGAGCTTGATGAAGCTGCAGATATCTTTAGACGAGTTGACGAAGAAAATCGATGACCTGACGCATGACGTGAAGCTTGCGAAACGGCAAAGAAACCTCTGGTCATACATCGCAGGAGCAGTGGCAACAGGCTGGCTGGTAGACAGATTAGGTAATTAACGGGGCGGGAAACCGCCCTCTTTTTTTATTGCGTGAATTAATTTATAGTGGTATTATATAGACGTCAGAGGGAAACCTCTGTGGGTTTAAATAATCTGAAAAAGGAAAAAGAGCAGGGAGAAATCCTTGCTCTTTTTCTGTTGCATGATATAAAAAATAATTATAACAAAACATCTTGAAAATGTATTGACTAATCAAACATGATATTATAATATATAATCAAGAAAGGGGAACACCCCCACAGATTATTTAAAACCACTAAGGAGGAAAACAAAATGATTAGAAACATCGGAATCGAAGAAGGCGGAAGAATTTTAACGGACGGAAGCCGGACAATAAAATTTGAAAGAGTAGACCAAGGATATGAGATGTACGAGTTAAGCGGGAACAGATACACCCGCTGCGGCATAGTAAATGCCGACGAAGAAACCACAGATACGGATTTGTGGAACATGACAACAGACGATTTGTACTAAAAAAAGGAGACATAAAAAATGAAAATTGCAATTACGGACAGAAATAACGAAATTAAGGATATCAATTACCGAAAAAACGGACTTGACATCACAGAAGACTTGGTAGGATTCGGCCCGATGCCGGCGTACAATGATGAGGTTGACGCTTATGAAATGAGGGAAGATGAATATAACTGGTGGAAAAACCTCATTGCTATGCAAGAACGCTGCGATGAAATGGAAGAAGAAATTGATGATCAAGACGCCATTGAAGATATGAAAGAACAGTGCGGAAATACCGACCTCGAAGACAGCATAAGACAGTATAAATATCTGCTTGAGGAATATACTGAAAACAAAAAAGGAGAATGAGGATGAAAGAAAATAAAACAGGCTGGGGCGGGCGTCGTAAGGGGTCCGGCGCTAAAAGAACACTGCCGCCTGGTGCCCGAAGCCGATCTATTAATATGACCGATGAGGAATTAGTAAAAGTCAAAAAAGTTTTAAATGAGTCAAGGAGGAATAAAATGTTTAAATTGTATGGAATGCAAGACGTTAAAAAAGGTATTTTGTTCAATATTGAGGGGAGCCCGAACGGAGTGATCGCCGTCGCTACCGCATTGAAACCCGGATTGAATGAAAGGGTGGAACTTGTCGATGAGAGATTCAGGACAAGATTCAATGTTTATGTAAGCACCGAACCGCCCGCCAATTCTCGGGTAAAAAAATCAATGATCGGTGAAACTGTTCTTATCGGCAGCGGCAACGATCTAAACGATTTGAAAGAAATAGAAACCTACGAATTGGTCAGAATCAACATATATAAAACTTCCGACAGGATTTATGTCCATGTAGAAGAGTTGGACACGGGGGCGATTACAGTAAACGGAGAAGGTACAGACTGGGACATCGAAGAAAACAACGGACGTTTCAAGAATATCAATGACTATATCGATTGCTTTGTTCAGAATAAAGAAAATGTAAAATCTGTAAAAAGGATCTCTAACGATACGATAGAGATCGTGTGGTACGACGAGGAGTTTAAAGGCTGCATGGTATCAAAGCATAAGTTTTGCGTGACGAAAGATCTAATCGGAACAGTCACGCTCGATATGGACGTCGTGAGAAAAAATGACGTAGATAAAGAGTAACATGCAAAAAAGAGCGGTAATGATATCGCTCTTTTTAATTTTGTGACTCATATTGCTTTTTTGATAAGCGGGATTTTAAATTGTAAGATAAGTGGCAATCTACATGATTTCTCTTGGGTCACCAGAATATGTTTATCCGAACTCCCCATTTTACAGAATTTTGTAAGATGGGGAGTTCGGTTTTATAATTGTACGGTGATGCTTTAAAAAGTTTTCCTATATGAAGTCCGGTCTTCAATAGATTTTTATGCTGCTGATCGGATGAATGCCGGGTATGGATAATGGCTTTTACTGTATTAAAAAACAGCCTCCTTCAAAAAGTAGGTCGGCTGTGTGCTATTCCCATAAACGTAATAAGCCCCGGTTGGAGTATTACATTCCCGCTGTCGTATTAACGGTACGATAGCGGGATTTTTTTATATTGCAATTATAATTTCTCTATTAACTTTTCTCGTTTTCCCGCGTACTCCTCTTCAGTTAGAACCCCTGCATCGTAAAGCTGTTTTAGCTTCAGCAGAGTCTCTGCCGCAGTGGCCGCATTCGCTATGGCTTCTTTTTCTGCAGCTTCTTCGGCTTCTGTCATCTCTGCAAGTTTTGCTGCCTCGGCCCGGATACTTTCGACATCCGACCCGGCAGGGGCAGCAAACTGGAAGGTGGTAAATTCTTCCGGAGACATTTCAATAGCGCATCGGCGGCTTTCCGTAAATACGCAAGCCACTGTACACTGTTTTGCTCGGCCTTTGAGAAGAATACCGGCAATAGCTCCGATAGGGCCGAGGATAACAGCACCTAAGAACCCCCACCCCATCGATGGGCCAAATTTAAATTTATTTTCTTCAGTGATTCGTTCCCAGACTTCCAGATCCTTGTCGACACGGATAACGCGGAACTTCCCGCTTTTATCTGTATAACCTAAAACTATATTTTTACCGGTATTATTAATTTCAACTTTTTTAGCGAAATTGGCACCTATTACTTTCATACTTGTTTCTCCTCAATAAAAGTTATTGAATATCAGATTGCATAGAACGGCTAATCCTAAAATTCTAATACTTTGGCAGTTAAACCGATTGAGTTGTATCGGTATGCATCTTGGATTTTCCGATACAAGCATTATACCGCCTGCCGATTATAAAATCGTTTCAAACAGACTTTTTTATTATTAATTTCCACGCAGACGATTTTGCCGTTTGGAGCGTATAGTGCTATAAATTGATTTCTCCTTTATAAAATTAATGACTTTTGAAAGGATATATTATGCGGTAGCCAGTCCTAAGATTTTTACACTCTTCAGTTTAAGCCGGGGAAGGACAGGCGATTCAAAGGGGCGTACTTCGGGAATTTTTTTGATTGAAAGAAAGTTCTTCAGAAAAATTCATCATTATCTCCGCAAATAAGGAAACTTATTTTAACGGCTGCTATTTAAATTATAATACAGGAAAAAGCAAAAGAATATTTTCTCGTGATTTCGTGGCCGGAAGTAAGAAATATTTCAAATATATCTGCCGGTAAAAAACCGCCATCCGATGGACAGCGGGCATATTTACGCCAGTTTTTCAATCATTTTATTCCATCCGGCTTTTTGGAGGCGGTGAAGCAGGACAGTCGCGCAGGAGGCGCGGATGCATTGGTCAAGTAAAAGGGCGCACCATGCGCCGACAAGGCCCCAGCCCATGACAAAAAGGAAGAATGCTGTCATGATAGGACGGAGAATCGTGATGCTTACGAAAGCATACGCCGCAACAGAAGCGGTCTTGCCGCTGCCGCGCAGGATACCTGCACAGACGAGGGCATGTCCTGCCGGAAAATTCACGACAGCGCAGATAAGCATAGCGATGCCGCTCATAGCAAGCGCTTCGGGATCGGAAGAATAGAAGGAAAAGATTTCTTCTCTGAAAACGGCAGTGAGGGTGAACGCGGCGGTGGAACAGATCAGAGTCCATTTAATGCCTGCCCGTTTAAACGCGTGCCATTCGGTTTCCGATTTTTTGCCGATAGACTGCCCTGCGGTGACCATGCTCGCTTTGCCGAATCCTACGATGTAGTCCCAGTAAATATCGGCAATATTCATACAGATACTGTGGACGGCAAAGGGAATCGTGCCAAGGCTCGCAGCCATGCGGGTGAAAAGAACCATGCCTATACGCTCAAAACCCTGTTCACTGAAAACAGAAAGGAAAATAGGTGTGACTTTTTTGAAATACGCTTGGTCGGGAATGAAAGAACCTCCTTCAAGAAGGTGGTCTTTTTTCATAAGATAAATCGTCCAGCACAGACTGAAAATGGTGCTTATGACCGTGCCGATTGCCGCGCCGGCGACACCCATGGCAGGAATCGGCCCCATGCCGAAGATCAGGATGAAATTCATGATGACATTCACTATATTTCCCAGAATATTTGTCTTCATGATGATTGCCGTCTGGCCGAAGCCAAGCTGGACTGCCTGGAAAAAGAGGGTGAATGAAGAAATAAAAACGGAAAGCAGCGCAATATTTCCGTAAGCGAGAGCTTCTGCCATATATTCTGTCTTTGCGCCCATAAGGTAGAAAATATCTTCGAGGAACAGATAAAAGATAATGTGGATGAACAGAAGGACGATGGCTCCGATGAAAATAGATTTCTTCAGGATATCGGAGGCCTTTGTCCTGTCATTCCGCCCGGCGTCCCGGGAAACAAGAAGAGTCACGGAGGAAGCAAGAGAGCGGGTAAAGCAGAGAATGACGAGCCGCGGCTGGAGGAAAATACTGACCGCCGCAATGGAAACAGCCCCCAAGGTGCCGACCATGATTAAATCCGCGGAAGCGAGGAGAATCATGAAGAGACCTTCCAGCGCCGCAGGCAATGCGATCTTTAAATATTTTTTATCGTAACTCCGGATCATATATGCCTCATGATTAAATATTTTTAAAATTGTCGATTTAATATATGTACATTTTACTCCTTTTGTTCAGTATTTGCAATTGATAGAATACTTTTCTCCAGAAAAACTAAAGAAGCGGTAAAAAAATATATCCTTATACTTATGGGATGCTAACCGGGATGGGTATGAAAAAAGAGAAGAAATAAAATCTATATTGACAAAATTCGAAAAAGAAGATAGTCTTATGGCACAAACAGTATTATAACAGTTATGAAGGAGTACCTTATGAATCATGGAGAATCAACCGTTATTGAAACGGTCAATGCGGCAAAACCGAATTTTAAGAAAGAAGAACTGCTGAACGCTATGAAGTACCGCTATGCGACAAAAAGATTCAGCGAAAAAACTATTCCGCCGGAAGACTTTGAAGTGCTTTTGGAAACGGCCCGTCTGGCTCCGACTTCTTTCGGACTGGAAACGTGGAAAATACTTGTCATTCAGGACAAAACGCTTCGTGAAGAAATGAAGGAATTCGGATGGGGCATTAAGGACAAACTGGATGCCAGCCATTTCGTGGTATTCCTGGCACGGAAAAAAGCAGATATCACTTTCGGCTCAGATTACATCAGGCATATGCTGAAAGACGTCCACCAGGTACCTGATGAAGTCTATGAATTTTACAGAAACGCTTACGGTAATTTCTCAGAAAATGATTTCAAAACGCTGGAAAGCGAACGGAGCGCTTTTGACTGGGCGGGGAAACAGGCGTACATCGTCATGGCACATATGATGGCCGTGGCAGCGCTCATGGGAATTGATTCGTGCCCCCTGGAAGGATTTATACCCAAGGAGATGGATAGGCTTTTGGGAGAAGAGCACGGCCTTTTTGATACGGAACATTTCGGGATCGCCGTGATGGCGGCTTTCGGCTACCGCGGAGAAGATGTTCATCGGAATAAGACCCGCCGTCCGCTCAGCGAATCAGTTCTTTGGAAGTAATATCAGTATGCTTTAGATCACTGTGGATTCATAGAGTCCGGCGGTCTTTCTACCGGAATGAAAGAAATATAGCAGTGCCCTTGTCTTTTAAATTTTGTCAGGACTCATATTCGTGCATCAAAAAAGAGCAGATTTTCAAAAGTCTGCTCCTTTTACGTGGGATCATTCCAGGAAAGGGACGACGGCGCTGCCGTGGGGGATGATATTGATGGTGTAGTCCGTCTTACCTTCTTTCTCTAATTGTTTCTTTGCCAGTTCCCAGGCTTCCTGTACGGTGGCGACGGGGATCTGCGGCGTTTTTTTCCGGATGATGTCGAAATTTTCCGGTTTTGTCACGAAGTAGATAGTATGGGTCGTGGCGGTAATGAGGTTTTCAAAAGCGACAAAGAAAGGAATGGTAAAGCATTCGCGGAGAGCTTTTTCCATGTCTTCCAGATTATCGTATTTGAAACTGTCCAGGTAGGCCGGCGGTTCCATGACATCGTCCGCTTCAATCATGGTGATGATGATGCCGCCTTTTTTTGTTGCCATATCGGATGACGTGTAACACTTCGTTCCCTGATAAAGATTGGTGTCTTTCGGGTATCCTCCCGCGCTGACGATGGTCACGTCGGCTTTTCGTTTCATGGGAACTTTCTGCATACGGTATGTTTCTTTCGCGCCTGCCGCCCATGCTTCATAAGGGTCTCCGCCGACCATGCCCGACACTTCGCCGTCAGCGTTGATAAGGGAGTGGACGAGGAAACAGGGGCGTAGCATATCGCAGCCTTCCTGCATATCTTCACTGACCGGATTTCCTTCCGTTTTAAGGACATGGGAATCGGGATTCAGTCCGGAGCCGACTTCGTCGCCCAGGGCGTGGCAGTGGTTCTGCTGGATGGTATCCCACCCTGCTATGCCGGGAAGGACAAGTTTGCGTCCGCCGCCGAAGCCCGCCATGTCATGGATGGAAAGAGCGTTCAGGAGAATGACTTTGTCCGCTTCCGCGACGCGTTTATTCAGCCATACTTCCGTACCGCGGGTGGTCACGCCCATACGGGTGAGCATGTTTTTATCCCGGCAGTCATGCTGGTACATGGTAATGCGTTGCGCCACTTCTTCTCCCACACATTCGATGTTTTCCGCTTCGCTGTGCGCCCTGTGGGTACCCTGGGCGAAAACGATGAAAATGTCTTCATCAGGAATTCCTGCGAGGTTCAGTTCATTGACCACATGGACGGTGAAATCGCGGGCATGGTTCCACGCGCGGGTGATGTCGGCGATGATAAGGCAGACCTTGTCGCCCTTTTGTACTTTTTCGGCAAGCGGCGCGGAGCCGATGGGGCGGCGCATACATTCGACAGTCGCTTCTTTAATATCGCAGGCAGCTGTCGGTATACCTTCCAATACATCGGATACATGCTCTTCAGGGAGCATGACCGTCTGGAACCCGCGGCCGAAAGGAAGTTTGTATTCTTTTAAAGCCATAATGAATCTCCTTTATTAAACCATATTTTTACAGCAATTTCACGACGGAATGATGAGCGCCATGAATTTCAGGTCGCCGTCTCCCGTATTTTCAAGTCCGTGGGAATGGCCATCGGCGCAGTATGTCGTGTCACCCGCATGGACTTCATAGGTTTTTCCGTCGTCGGTGTAAAGACCTGTTCCGGCAAGGATGTAGTAGGACTCTGCATTTCCCCTATGCTGGTGGATGCCAAGCGAAGCGCCTTCAGGAATGGTGACTTCCGCATACATTTGAATCTTTTCATTTTTCTGTTCATCGGTCAGAAGCGGCCGGAGAGTCACTTCGCCTTTTCCTCCGAAAGCGTTTTTGCGGATAATCGGTTCAAGCATGGCAGTTCTCCTTTCCAATGATAAGTTTCTTTTATTATATGACAGAACGCGATGTAAAAACATATAATAGTAAAAAGAAATCAAGGAGGATTGGAGTACCGCGGAGAATATGGCACTTATCACTGGGGAACCGGGAATCGGCAGCAAAACATGTTTCCTATAAACCGTCCGGGGGTCACTTGCAGTATAAATCACATTTGTTTATAATAAAACGCATATGTGAGAAGAATATGTAATAGGGAAAAGGAAGTTGGAAACGTGATACATGAAATAAAAGCGCGCCGCAGCACACGGCGTTTCATCAAAAAGAACATCCCAGAGGAAGATCTGCATGCTCTTTTGGAAGCAGCCTCCTGGGCGCCGTCGGAGCATAATGAGCAGCCCTGGCGCTTTGTGGTCGTCCGCGGAGACGCGCGGAAAGAAGTGGTCCGCGCTCTGAAGGAAGGCATCAAAAGGAACCGGAGCGATAAAGCGGCCATTTTCGGAAAAGGGTATGAAAAATATATCCCCGCCGCGATTTATACGGCCCGCGTGCTGGAACAGGCGCCGGTCATCGTCTTCTTTATCAACAGCAAGGGGAAAGACTACTACGGCGAATTTCCCATAGACGAGCATCTGATGGAAATGGCGGATATCCAGTCGGTGAGCGCGGCGATCCAGAATATGTGCCTGGAAGCGACGGCGAGGAATATCGGGACGCTGTGGACCTGCAATATTTTCTTCGCTTATGACGAACTGAAAAAATGGCTGAATGTGGAAGGGGAAATGGTGGCGGCCATCGCCCTGGGGTACACAGACAGAGAAATCCAACCGCTTCCGCGGAAACCGCTTTCCGAAACGGTGACCTACCGCGGTGAATATCCGAAGGAAGAATAAAACAGCGGCCATATGTCATGCCTGTGAAGCATCTCGAAAGGGGTGCTTTTTTTGTGCTACTTCATAAATCTTTCTGTTAAGCTGCCAAAGCTTGAATTTGCTCGGACTTTTTTAGACGGAATAAATACATACTTCCATTCTTTTCTTTTGTTTGCTTTTGCCCAGTTACTTGTAACTTCACAGAACTTTGCTTGAAGCCATTTTTTATATCTCCTTTAATTACTAAAATTTCAATAGTCCATTTTCATCAAACTGAAAATTTGAACCCCATGCAACTTCCCAATAATATCCATCTAAATCTGAAAAATAGGCATGATATCCACCCCAAAAGGTGTCTTGTGGTTCTTTTACAATTTTTCCACCGACATTTCGTACTAATTCTATTACACTATCAACATCTTCTTTGTGTTCAACATTGTAAGCTAATGTAATTCCGGAAAATCCATTTCCCTTTGGTGGATTATTTTCGTCAATATCTTTTGCTAATTGTTCCAAAGGAAATAGTTCAAATTTTGTTCCTGGAGTATCGAAAAAACATACCGGCGGATTATTTTCTTTGCAGTCAGTCTTATATCCTAAACCATCTCTGTAAAACTTTATTGACCTTTCCATATCTCTAACACCCAAACAAATACAAGTAATCTTATTCATTACTACCCCCTCCATAATTTTTAATTAACTTTAATCTAATAAACTGGGAATTAACGGTTACCAATAAAGCTATTCTATATACTCTTTCCAAGTTTTATCATATAATTGCTCGCAACATATTTCCCTCAGTAACAGCCTAAAAAATCTTAAAAAATTGATATTAATAAAACCATCATCTTTTTCGTATATATAACGCCAATACTCGAAAGCGTTAGAAATACTATCTAATAATTCATCAAACATACTTTTATTATCTGAATTAAATATTTCTTTCGTTTTCCCTCGACTAATAATGCAGTTCCATAATCTTTTTCCATCTGTCACGCCGTGGTCTTGCCAGGAGTCGTCAGTTCTTTTCTGACCTGGATCGCCTGCAGTCTTTGATTGATCCATTTTCTTGTGTACCCTTTTTTTAGGTAGGTTTCTAAAGCCCTGTCTATTGTAAGTTCGGGATCGATGGTTTCATCCACTCCCTCTTTTCCTACTTCCGCCAGCCACATTTTGAAGGGCTCCGCTTTAGGTGAGGGGATCGACTGGATGATACGGAATAGACCTTGCATATCAGCGACATCCGTTTTATACATTTTCCCGTCTTTGGGAGATTTTAATTTCAGTGCGTGACAAAATGTCACGACCTCGCTGCCGTCTTCTTTTAATCTTTGTTTCAGCTTTCTCCAGTATGCTCCGGCATCTCTGCTATCCGTCAAAACGTTCACTGCATCTATGATGCTGAAATACCACTCTTCTTTTTCAGTGTTCCAGATAGAACGGATCCGGTTTCCTTCAAATAACTTTACGTCATTACCCATGATTCATCATCCTCCGGTATGAATTCCAAAACATCATTAGGTGTACAGTCCAAAAGGATACAAGTACATTTCAGTTTATCCAAAGCAATATTATCCGTTTCGTAATTTGATAAAAATATTGGCAGAAATTTTTGTATCACGCATTGCATCCTGATTGGTCAAATATTTTTCTATCATCAAGTGTAAAAGTTTTTATAACTATTTGCCAGAGCATTCTTCCATCCATCGTTTTATATATTATGTCACGCTTATATGATTTTATCTATCATGTCCGGTGGTGCACTTATATAAAGCACGATGGATTTCATGATTTTTCGAGGGGCTTAGCAGAAAAATGCAAGGAGAAATTCTCTTTCTGCGGCGGCATGTCCGAGCGGGGATATGTGAAGCATCTCGAAAGGAGTGCTTTTTTTGTGTGCTGAAACAGGGAAATATTTTTTAGGACGGTATCGGAAAATGAATTTATGGAAATAGCGAAAGATAAAAAACTTGTAACAGAATAAAATAAAAAAAGAATGAATATTCCTTTTTGGGGATTTCCATTCTTTTTCATTGAAACGAGAATGCAACGGTGTTCTTTCTTTTGGAAATATGTGCAGGTCAATATTTCGTTTCTTCCCACTGGGGACCGTACTCATTGTCCGGGACAGATGGTTTTACTGTAAGGTAAAGGAAGAAAAGGTTGATGAGCGGTATATAAGCTAAAAGGGCATACCAGCCGGAGTAGCCTATATCGTGGAGGCGGCGGACGGAGAGCGCAAAGTTCATGTAGATCAGAGCCAAAGTTACGGGAGTTGTGATTAAGTTAGAGCGTATTCCCGGCAGTATGAAGAATAAGATAATAGAGGCGATGTTGAGCGCAAGGCCGACAAGGATGTAAATGCACAAACCGATGAGCCAATATTCCTTTCTTGTACTGCGTCCTTTGAGAGAGAGCCAGTGGGATCTTAATCGTTTTACTCCTGCACTGAAGGTGAGATGTTTTGGTGCCTGTTCTTTTTGCGCAAAGAGAGTGTTTTCATTTGAGTTCGTCATAATTTCTCCTTTTCATGGATTTTAAATTATTATGGATCGGATATTACTTATATAGAGGAAAGTCTTGTCATAGGATATTTTTATAATATCACTTTATTTTTTTGTTTCTTCCCACTGGGGGCCGTATTTATTGTCGCGGTCAGAAGCAATGGTAGTGATAAAGAGAAGAAAACAGCCGCATGCCAAAGAAAATACAAAGAGGGGGAAATAAGGAATCCAGGAAATGAGGTAAAAGGGAATTAGCCATTTTCCTGAACGGCCGATGTCGTGGAATCGTCTTGTATATGCGGCACAGAAAATATAGGAATTGACTATGGATGTAGCAACCAATACAATCAGGCCGTCATAAGGGATGGGATCGAAAAAGAAGAATAAAATAGAACTGAAGATTATATTGAAAAGAAAAAGTCCGAGAAAAATGATAGGAAAGGCGTACCAGAATTCTTTCCGTGTGGTTCGTCCGTGGAAAGAATACCAGTGGGAAAGAAATCGTTTGTTGGCGCCTATGAAGGTAAGCGTTTTCTTTTCTGTGGGGACAGCGTTTGCTGCTGTGGGAACTTGCGCTGTTTCTGGGGATGTATCTGATGCAGGTTCCGTCGGCAAGGCTGTTATGTCGATGTGTATTTCGTCATTGTAGGCTTTCCTTTTTTCCGCATCGGATAAAATGGCGTATGCTTTTTCCAACTCGGCTATATTCATTTTTGCCGCCATCTTCAAAAAATAATCTTCTTCTTCCGTTTTGTTCAGATCGGTTTTGTATTCTTCCAAAAGGCGGATATAAGAAGCGTGTATTTCCCGGCAGGAGGCATTCGGACGAACATTTAATAAGTCATAATAGTTTTTATTATCCATAATCATTCCTCAGTTATTAATAGTAATAGTATTTATTCTGATGAGAAAATTGAGGTATTTGCAGCGGCCGGTTTTAGATTGGATAGCAAAAAGAACAGAAAAGATCCGCCGGGAAACGGTTCTATTCTTTTCGTCAGGCAGATTTGTTGAAGCCTTTGCCGCGAAGTTTCTTTTCCCACCGGTCGAAGAGGAAGGTGAGGAGTATGGCCAGTCCCCAGTAGGCGATGGCGTCCGCGATGTACGGTTCCATGCGCCGATTGTAGAGGGCGGAGAAGATATCCGCTTTGGCGAACATGTCTACGACTTTGACTGTGAAGACAAGGGCGAGGAGTTTGATGGTTTTCAGGTAGTATGTGAAGAAGGCGGGAAGCGCCACGACGAACGCCTGGGGAAGGACGATTCTTGTGAAAGCGCGGAAAGAGGTCATGCCCATGGCGACGGCTGCTTCATACTGGCCGTGGTCTACGGAGCGGAGAGCGCCGCGGATATTTTCCGACTGGTAGGCGGTGTTATATAAAATGAAGCAGAGGTAGACGCTCCAGTAGGGGCTTACGTCAAAAGGCTTTACTTCCGTTCCCGAAAAAGCGTTGAATACGGGCGCAAGAAGGTAGGGGAGGGAGTAGTATACGATGAAGAGCTGGACGATGCCCGGCACGGCGCGGAAGAAGGAAACAAATACAGTAAAGAAAATGTTGATAAACATATTGTTTCCCAAACGGAGCACAGCGATAAAGGAGCCAAAGAGGATGCCGAAGAAAATGCTGATAAATGCCATGAAAAGGGTATTCGGTACGGCGCCTGCTATGAAGAGGAGCGCTTCGGGAAGGACTTTGAAATCGATCATACAGTCCTCCTTATTTCTTTATGACCCTGTTTCTGGAAAAGCCAGAATGCCGTTTCGATGGCAATGACGATGGCCCAGTAGATCAGGGCGACGGCGGTGTATGTTTCCAGACGGTGCTGGCCGAAGGCGGCGTTGATGATGAGGTTGGCACGGCCCATAAGGTCGATGACGCCGATGAAGAACATGATGGATGTGTCTTTCAGTATATTGACGGATTCGCTCACCAATCCGGGAATGGCGACAGGGAGCGCCTGGGGAGCGATGATGCTGAAAACGCGCCGAACCGGAGAAAGTCCGAAAATGATGGCTGCTTCATGCTGTCCCCGGTCGACAGAGAGGTAAGCAGGGCGGAGTATTTCTGAAATAACGGGGGCGTAGTGGAAAGTAAGGGAGACCAGCACATACACGGTGAGCGGCCAGCCGTCGGGATTAATGCCGAGTCCCCGTATAATGGCGGGAAGGCAGAAATAGACAAGGTAAAGGTCGAGGATAAAGGGCATGCTCCTGTTATAAGAGAGCCATATATCGCAGAAAGGCGCCAGCACGGGCACACGGGCGATCCTGATGACGGCGATGATCGTGCCGAAGAAGAGACAGAGCAGGATGGACGCGATGATGACTTCCACCGTGAAAGGAAGGGCGGAGATCAGCCGGGGAAATACGCCTATGAAAAAAGAGGGGTCAAAAGTAAGCATGGAATCATTCCTTTATAAAACAAACGGGACGGGGAGCGTTACGCCTCTTCCCTTTTCAGCATGCGCCGGAGAAAGGCGCGGGTCTGCTCTTCTTTCGGATGGGAGAAGAATTCTTTCGGATGTCCTTCTTCCACAATGAGGCCGTCCGACATGAATACGGCTTTTGTGGATATATCCTGAGCGAAATGCATTTCATGGGTGACGATGATCATGGTGATGCCGAGGGTCGCGACGGAGGCGATGGTATCCAGAACTTCCCCTACGAGTTCGGGATCAAGCGCCGAAGTGGGTTCGTCAAAGAGGATGACATCAGGTTTCGGCGCAAGAGCTCTGGCGATTCCCACGCGCTGCTGCATGCCGCCGGAAAGTTCCGACGGATACATGTGGGCGTAGTCTGTCATGCGGACGCGGGAGAGTTCTTCCATGGCGATTTCTTCCGCTTCTTTTTTTGTTTTGCCGTAACCGTAAATCAGCCCTTCCGTGATATTTTCAAGGACATTCTTGTTGCGGAACAGATTGAACTGCTGGAAGACCATGGTGGATTTCCGCCGGAGTTTTTGCACTTCCGCTTTGGAAATATGGGAAAAGTCCACAGACACGTCGTCAATGGAAAGACGGCCGGCTTCGGGTTTTTCCAGATAATTGAAGCACCGGAGAAGCGTTGTCTTTCCTGTGCCTGACGGGCCGAGAATGGAAATGACATCGCCTTTTTCTACGGTAAGATTGATATCTTTTAATATTGTGTTTTCGCCAAATGATTTTTTGATATGTTCTGCAGTGAGTATGCGGGACATGGCAGCCTTCTTTCCGTAAAACTGCGAAAATAAAAACCGCCCCTGTGCAAAGGGACGGTAAATTCCGTGTTCCACCCAATTTCGTTTCCACGTTGCCGGAGAAACCTTGGAAAGTCGTATGACTTAAGCGCTGTATCGGGCGCGCCCGGTTTTCTTACTCGGGAAATTTTCTTTTCGGAAAACCGCTCGGAGAGGCACTTCGGAAAAATCACCGTACCCGTTTCCATCATCAGGGCTTTCTGAAACGGTTCTGTTTCCCTACTTTCTCCCGTCATCGCGCAGTTAAGGAATATGAAACACTATAACACAAAATTTCGGCAGGCGCAAATATCAGAGGGAGCTGATATGTCTTCCTTTTTCGTTACAAACGGCAGTTGTCGATTTCATCTTTCAGGTATTCAAAAACTTTTTCCACAGGAGAATCGTTGGGAATGTTTTCCTTTGCACCCTCTGCGGCAGCATGGAGACGGATTTTTCCGGCAGCGTTGTACTCTGTTGCGGAAAGAGTCATTACCTTTTTGTAGGCCATATTTATTCTTACTCGATAAATGATTTGGGATAAATCCTTTTCCTGATCGGGAAGCGTCACGGCAAGCCAGAGGTCGGCATAGCCGTTTTTGTAACGGAGAGAGTTTGTATCAATGGAGAAAGCTGTGCCTCTGTTGTCTTTGTAAAGCTGTTTCCACTTCGCGTCAGACGGGGGCAGGGGCGTTTCCACATAATGCCTGTACAGATTCTTTCCATAGGTGCCGGGCATGAGCTTGTTCCAGCCGTCGTCAGGATTTTCTTTCTTTTCCGCGTGGAGGACTTTTCCGTCTTTGTCACGGGTGACAAGCGCGGCGGTGCGCCAAGTGTTTTTCGAGGTGTCGAACTCCATGGTGGATACGACGGTGAAATCGGAGGATTCCAAACGCATGTCAAAGGAGGAGATGGCCTGCTCCTGACGGATAGAGTCGGTGTCGATCCATGAGGGCGAGCCGTCGGCGTTTTTTATCCAGTTTTCTGCGGAAACCTGCATACCCGCAAGGGCAAGGCAGAGTATAAAAGCAAGAGGGGAAATTTTATTCATGGGACATCCTTTCCGTTAATCAGCATGCAGTTTTTTCAGAATCCGCAGGTCTTCTTTTGTGAGGAGGGGCGTGTAGGGCTTTCCTAGGTAGAGGGAGGCCGTCTGCACGAGGGTGCGGATGTAGGGGCAGGGAATATGCATCAGCTCCGCCAGATCAAGGACAGGGCCGAGGCCACAGGGCAGGTCTTCCGTGAAGTAGCGGTACTCCGTAGAGGACGGGCCTTTTACGGCGCGGTAGGAAGGATTTCCTTTCAAAGCCTCTTTCAGCGTATTTTTCTTTTCGGGCCAGAAAGAGTTAAGCACTTCCAGCAGGGGGGACAGGCGGATACCCAGTACTTTTCCCACGGCAAGGCGTTCTTCGTCGCAGTGTTCCATGAAGGAAATGACGCGGTCAGTCATGGGGTCACCGAAGAAATAGAAATCTTCTTTGTTCTCTACACGGGTCACGTTAAAGAGAGAGGCGGTGACATGGATGACAGGGTTTGTTGCCGAAAGGGAAGTGGACGCGAAAGAAGCGGTTTTCACTACCCGCGGCGCAAGGCGATGAAGGAAGGCGCTGACGGCTTTATCATCACCGGCAGCGGAGTAAGCGATTTCTTCTTTGATTCCTTTGATGAGGATTTCAGATCTGTCCTCTGAAAGGGAAGCGATAAAGGGCATATTGGCCGTTTCCCCGATGGTCAGAGGGGGTATATCCTGTCTTTTTGAAAGGGCGCGGTATGCTTTGAGGGCGCCCCAGCAGCCGTTGAAAAAAAGAATGGACTGGTGCGTCTGCAGGTAAGGCGCGATTTCAGAAATGACCGTTTCGTGATCTGCCGCCAGCGTGCAGACGAGAAGAATGTCGCCATAATGTACGGCAGTTTTCAGATCCGTCGTGCTTTCCAGTGAAAATGACCCGGTACAGGCGCCGCTTGCTTTTACGGGAAATTGATTCCACTGTTTTGCCCGTTCTTCACGGCGGGTATAGATGAGGCTCGAAAGACCGAGCGTTTTGAGAAAGCAGGCGGCGGCGACGGCCGTATTGCCGGCTCCTATAATTGTTATTTTCATAAGAATCTCCTTTGTTTCTTATTTCATTATAAACGGGAGAAATATTTCTTCAAGCGGAGAATTGGTATAATAAGAAAATGGAGGCGTATCATGGCGGGAATTTTGACGGATATGGAAAGCGCGGAAACTTTTAAGGCCTATGAGAGCTATCTCCTGGGACAGCCGGCAAAGGCGGGAACCGTTTTGCGGCAGGGCGCTTTTCTCTATATATGGAAAGAAAAATTTGAGACAAACGGCACTGTTTTGCAAACTTCTTACGGAACGGTGGTGACCACGCTGGATTCAGAAAGCAAAACTCTTTTTGCATGCCGTGAGTTTTTGGGCGGCCGCCGTTTGCCTTCCGGTGTCTCCGCGGCGCTGTCGGAGAAAGGAATATACATTTTTCCGGATGAACTTTGGACGCCCCGGGAAGACTTTGCGGAATGGAAACGGGAAATCGATTTCACGATGTACGCGGTGACTGCTGAAGAAGCGGGAGCGCTTTACGGCATCAGCGGAAAGACGGTGGCGTCCGATTGTGAGAAGGGCGCCTTTAAGAAATCAGAAGCAAGAAGATCAGGAAAGAACTGGCTCATTACGAAACAGGCGGCCGCTCTTCGTTATGGCGGCAGTGAACCGGCTGCTCCCATGAATCCGCTTCTTCTCGTATTTACGACGTTGGAAGCGGCGGAGCTGTGGAACCGTGACAGCGGCGATGTGCGTTCGGCGGCATCGGGGGCGGGGCATCGGGCGGCAAGAATGGGGGACGGCGACCGAAGGAAATCGGGACGGACCTGGCTCGTTACAAGAAACGCCATGGAACGCCTTTACGGGCCCCCGGTATTTGAAAAAATGAGAAAAGTCATGAAAACATTCCTGTAAAAATATTTCATGGAGCAACAATCTGTTACAATAAAATAGGAGGTACTATGAGTACATACAACCATGACAACCACGACTGCAGGGAAAGGGTCATACTGGAAGAGTATGAAAAACTGTCGCCTGACTTGATTTTTGAAATTATCCGCCACGACGGTGAAGAAGAACTGGAACGAAAGACAAAACCTCTTATCCTGTCAGGATTGGCAGCCGGAATTATTATTTCCTTTTCATTCTACTTCAAAGCCATTCTTGCAATGTACGTGGGGCACACGTTCTGGGCGGAAGCCATCTCCGGCTTCGGTTACACCACGGGTTTCCTCATGGTTATCCTGGGACGGCTCCAGCTGTTTACGGAAAATACCATCACCACGGTGCTTCCTTTTATGAAACACCCGAATATGGAGAATTTGATGAAGCTGTTCCGCCTTTGGGCGATTGTCCTTTCGGCGAATTTTGTGGGCACCTTTATCGCCGCCCTCTTTCTCTGGTTGCCGGCTTTTGCCCAGCCTGGGATAACGGAAGCGCTCTCTGAACTGTCTGCCCACATTATGAGTGTCGGTGCCATCGACAATATTTACCGCGGTATACCGGCAGGCATCCTCATCGCCGCCATTGTGTGGATGATTCCCATGTCGCGGGGGTTCAGTTTTTTCACCGTCCTCACTTTTACCTATTTCATCTCTATCGGTGGGTTTTCCCATGTTGTTGTCGGTTCCTGTGAAGCGGCGTATGATGTGCTTGTGGGAAACTCGTCAGTTGCGGATTATTTCTTTAAATTCCTCATTCCTACAGGCTTAGGAAATATTTTAGGCGGCACCGGTGTTTTCACACTTCTTGTGTCGGCGCAGGTAAAAGCAGAAAAGAATTCATAAAGGAGCAATTATGAAAACAGAAGACATTTTGAGTCATGTGGATCATACGCTGCTGAAAGCCGCGGCAAGCTGGGAAGAAATACGGAAATTATGCGATGAGGCAATGGAGTACCGTACCGCGTCCGTCTGTGTGCCGTCGTGCTATGTGAAAAAAATCCGTGAAAATTATCCCCGCCTTACCATCTGTACGGTGGTCGGGTTTCCTTTGGGCAATGGGAACAGCGAATCAAAAGCGGAAGAAACGATTCATGCCCTTGATGACGGCGCCGATGAAATTGATATGGTCATCAACATAGGGGCAGTAAAAAATAAAAATTATGATTTGGTCACGGAAGAAATCGCCGTCCTGAAAGAAATAGCGGGCGACAAAATTCTGAAAGTGATTGTGGAAACCTGTTATCTGACAGAGGAAGAAAAAATCCGTCTTTGCGAATGTGTCACGAAAGGCGGGGCGGACTATATCAAGACATCCACAGGGTTCGGTACGGCAGGCGCTTCTTTGGCGGATATCGCACTTTTCAGAAAACACATCGGGAAAAATGTAAAAATCAAAGCGGCGGGAGGTATCCGTACAAGGGAAGATATGGAAGCTTTCCTCACGGCAGGTGCGGACCGCATAGGCGCCAGCGGAGCGGTCAGGGCGCTTTACGGAGAATAGCGGCCCTGTTTCCGGATAAAAAAAGACAGCAAGCCTTACCATGGGACTGCTGTCTTTTTTGCGTTTTACGCCCGCACATTTTCTCTGTAAAAAAGGTTATGGGCCTTTCCTTGTTCCGTGGGGAGAAGGAGGCCGTTTCTTTCTGTGATGTACCCGTCTTTTAAGAGGGAACGGCAGACTTGCCGAGTGAAGTTTTCCGGCCATTTCATGTGGACGGAGAGGGTGGAAAGAGCGTTTTCCCGTGATTCCTCTTTCGTTCCCGCATGGAAAAGAAGATGCTGGAGAAGCGTTTCCCGTCCGAACGTAAACCGCTGTTTTTTCCGCTGGCGGAAAGCCGCCAGGATACCTGTGGCGGGAGCGAAAATCAGGGAAATGATGAAAAATACGCCGAGAACGGCGGCCATCATGCCCGCAAGGGAGGAGTCTGAAGCAATCGCGCCGATGATGCCGAGTACCGCGCCGGCCGTACCGAGAAGACAGCTGAGCACGAGGCGTCCTGAAAGCGTCCTTGTCCACAGAGCGGCAGTCATGGCGGGAATGATCATAAATGCGATGACGAGAATCGAGCCGATGGACTGGAAGGAAGTGACCGCCACGAGGGAGACGAGGCTCATCAGTCCGTAGTGGATGACGGCGGGAGAAAATCCCAGTACACCTGCCAGGACGGGATCAAACGTAGCCAGTTTTATTTCCTTATAAAAAAGGGAAATGACGGCGGCGGAAAGAATAAGAACTGCACCACCCGTATACAGGCCTTTCGCGCCGAAGTCCGTGCCGTTTATGATCAGGCGGTCGAAGGGGGCGAAGGCAAGTTCTCCTAAAAGGATGCAGTCCGTGTCCAGATGGACATTGCCTGCGTACCGTGTCACGAGGATGACGGCGACACTGAAGAGCAGGGGAAATATGAGGCCGATAGCGGAATCGGAGGCGACGAGCCGGCTCTGGTAGAGGAGTTCGATAAGCCACACTGTAAGGACACCCATGAGGGACGCGCCGATAATGAGGAAGGGCGAGTCCAGGCTGCCGACGGCAAGGAAAGCGAGAACGATGCCGAGGAGGACGGTATGGCTGATGGCATCAGTCAGCATGGACATGCGCCGGAGGACGAGGAAGTTCCCCGGCAGGGCGCAGGCGGCTGACATGAAGATGGCGATAAGAAGTATTTCGGCAAAAGAATTCATAAGCGGTCTCCTTCCATGAGGGCGGTCATTTTCTTTTTATGGAAAAGCCGGGAAAGGATACCCCGTTTCGGCGCCAGTAAAAGGCCGGGAATAACGAAAAAGGACAATGCCACGACGATGGCGGGGCCTGTGGGCGTTTTGGGGATGAGAGAGCTTGCCGTCGTACCGATGGCGGAGGACAGCGCGCCGATGACGGCAGACAGAAGGATCATCGGTTCCAGACGCCGCGTCCACTGCCTTGCGGCAACGGCAGGCGCGATGAGCATGGCGCTCATGAGGATAATACCTACGGCCTGGATGGAAAGAAGGACGGTGATCGTGGCAAGGAAGGAGAGGAATACATTCAGCTTGCCCCGCGGAAATCCGAGAACTGCGGCATAGTCCGGATCAAAAGCCATAAGTTTCAGTTCTTTTCTGAAAAGGAAAATCAGGAAAAGGGTAAAAATAGAAATAGATCCTGTGAGAAGGACGTCGCGGTAAAGAATAGTGGATGCCTGTCCGAAAATAAATTGATTTAATCCGGACTGGTTGGCATTTCCTGTATGCTGGATGATGGAAGACAGAACGAGACCCGCGCCGAAAAAAGAGGAAAGAATGGAGGCAAGGACGCCGTCAAAAGGAAGTTTCGTATAGTGGCGGGCGAGAAGGATAAGGGACAGTGCGGCAAGGGCGGACAGAAAAGCGCCTAATAAAAGCCCCTCCAGTGTTTTCACGCCGAGAAATAGAAAAGCCAGCATGATTCCCGGATAGGACGAATGGGAAATACCGTCCCCCAGAAGCGCTTCCCTGCGGAGGACGATAAAAGATCCCACCACGCCGCAGAGCACGCCTAAGATAGTCGTTCCTGCCAGGACGATTTGAAATGTATAGTCCCGCCATAAAGGTAAAGAAAAGAAAGCGGCCGGTTCCATGGTCAGACTCCTTTCGACGGAGAAAAAGTTTTTTCGATATTTTCTTCCGTAAAAACATCCTGTACGGATCCTGCTGCTATAAGGCGGCGGTTGATCATGGCGACATGGTCGAAATAAAGAGGGACGGTGCGGAGCGCGTGATGGACGACAAGGATCGTTTTTCCGCGGCTCTCCATTTCTTTTAAAATGCGGACGATGATTTTTTCCGTCTGCATATCCACGCCTTTAAAGGGTTCGTCTAAAAGGTAGACAGACGCTTCCTGCGCAAGGGCCCGGGCCAGGAAAACGCGCTGCTGCTGACCCCCGGAAAGCTCATTGATCTGTCTGTCTTCGTAACCGTCCATGCCGACGCGGGCAATCATTTCCTCCGCGATCAGACGGTCGCCCTGTGAGGGAGGGTGGCACCAGCCGATGTGGCCGTACCGTCCCATGAGGACGATATCTTTTACTGTGGCGGGAAAATCCCAGTTGACTGAACCATTCTGCGGGACATACGCGATTTTCCGCCGTGCTTTTTTCGCATCGGTTTCGCCGTCTATGGAAAAACGGATCCGCCCTGAAACGGGGGCAAGCAGGTTCAGTATAATTTTTAAAAGGGTAGACTTGCCCGCGCCGTTCGGTCCGACGATTCCCATAAGTGAGCCTTTCGGGATATTCAGATCCAAATCCCATAAGACGGGCTGGCGGTCATAGGCAGCGGTGATGTCTTCCAGTTCGATAACGTGTTCCACGATGACACCTCCAAAAGATATTTCATGAAATGAAAGCGCACGGAACGAGGGGATCCCCGATCCATGCGCCGGAAATTCAAAATGTTCAGCGGAGCGCTTCCGTGATTGTCTTTATATTGTGCTCGTACATGCCGATATAAGAGCCCTCTTTCGTGGACTCGCCGCCAAGAGAGTCGGAGTACAGTTCGCCGCCGATGGAAACATCGAAGCCCCGTGCTTTGACAGCAGCCTGGAGAGACTCGATGGTTTTATGGGGGACGGAAGATTCCACGAAGACCGCTTTGATTTTATGATCCGCGATGAAAGCGGCCAGCGTGCTGATGTCGGAAGTGCCTGCTTCGCTGGCAGTGCTGATTCCCTGGATGCCTTTGACCTCAAATCCGTAATCTCTGGCAAAATAAGCAAAAGCGTCATGGGCGGTGACAAGGATACGGGAATCTTTAGGGACGGATTCTACTTCTTTTCTAATGTACTTGTCCAGGTTGTCCAGTTCGGCAAGGTAAGCGTTCAGATGATCTTCATAGTATGATTTGTTCTTCGGATCTTTTTCCGAAAATCCTTTTGCTACTTCTTTCGCGGCGGCTTTCCAGTTCTTTACGGAAAACCAGATATGGGGATCTTTCGTTTTTTCACCGTCCTCTTCAAAGTCGAGGAGCGTTTCGGAAGGAATGCCGTCGCTTACCCGGATCGTGGGTTTCTTCTGCGCGTGGAGATTATCGAAAATCGCGCCCATTTTCCCTTCCAGATGGACACCGTTGTACACGACGATATCCGCTTTGTTCATGGCGTCCACATCGCCGGCACCGGCCTGATAAAGATGAGGATCCACACCGGCTTTCATGAGGCCGGATACTTCCACTTTATCCCCGCCGATCTGCCGGGCGAGGTCGGTGAGCATCGTCGTGGTGGCGACGACTTTCATTTTGCCGGCAGAATCGGAAGCGGGTGCAGATTTTCCACAGCCTGAAAAAGACAGGGCCGCCGCGCCGAGGATGGCAAGAGGAAGGCAGATGCCGAAAACTATTTTCTTTAACATGAGAAATTCTCCTTTGTATTTATTTAATAATGACCCGCAAATTATTTGAGAGTAATTATCATATAAGGTATAGTAGCATATAAGTCGGCATATGTAAATATTTAAAATTGGTATATCTAATATTTAAATAAAGTATATCATATAAAATAAATAATATATTCCGAATAAAAGGAACAAAAAGAGTCTTGAAATAATGGCACACGGAAAGAAAGCATATGGGGAGGACTCATTTCAAAAGACAGGAGTCAGGGGATTCTGCAAACCTTTGCGCATTTTCCGCATAAAAAAAAGACGGCAGGGTCCGAAAAGCGGAATTGCCATCTTTTTTATGTTTGTACATGTATTTTATATCTCAGCTGTCACGGAGGGCGCGTTTCAAAATTTTGCCGGTCGCATTTTTCGGAAGAGCGTCAAGGGGGATAAAACGTCTCGGTATTTTGTAAGATGCGATGTTTTTTACCATGTGCTTGCGGATCTTGTCTTCGTCAAAGGCAAAGCCTTCCTTCATGACCACATATGCCCATACCGACTGTCCGCGGAGCGGATCGGGATGTCCTACGACAGCGCATTCGCCGACGCCTTCCACTTCATAGATGCAGTCTTCCACTTCGCCGGGATAAATATTTTCACCGTTCATGATGATCAGGTCTTTGATGCGGTCTACAATGTAAATGTATCCGTCAGCGTCCATGTATACCAAGTCGCCGGTACGGAGCCAGCCGTCTTCATCGAGTACTTTCCTTGTTTCTTCCGGTTTTTTCCAGTAACCTTTCATCACATTGTCCCCGCGGACGACGAGTTCGCCGACCGTGCCCGGAACGTAAGGACCTTCCTTATCAGTGATGACTTTTACCTCTACACCGGGGAGCGCGGGGCCGGAAGTGAGGTACTTCGGCTTAGCCGTGGGGAGGATGGAAACGACGGGAGACGCTTCTGTCAGGCCGTAACCTTCCTGCACGGGGTGGCCGAACCGTTCATAGAAAGATTGTGCCACAGGCTGGGGAAGGGATGCACCGCCGGAAACAAAGGTGTGCACCGTTTTCATGCTGCTCGGTTCGCCGCGGCGGGCAAGCAGGTTGTAAAGCGGCGGCACCATAATCGCGATGGTGACGGAGTATTTCATGATCGTATTGATGATTTCCGTTGGGCTTTTGGAGCGGAGGATGACGATGGTGGAATGGTGGTACAAACTTCCCAGCACCACGGTGGTCAGACCGTAGCAGTGGAACATGGGGAGCACGCAGAGCACTTTGTCCTCCGGTTTGAAACGGACTACGGCAGTGTACTGCTCCACATTGCGCACCTGGTTCTTGTGGGTGATCATGGCGCCTTTTGGGCTTCCTGTCGTGCCTGATGTATAAATTAGGGCGCATACGTCATCTTCTGTCAGATCTGCCGGGAAGGCAGGAGCCTTCGGCGCGTTTTCCGTGGATGCGCGGTAATCCAGATCATGGATGTCGATGAACGGCATGGAAACGGTAAGGGGCATATCGGAAATCAGGAGCTTCGACTCCGCGTCGCGGAGAATGAAATCCACCTCGCGGCTGACGAGGGAATTATTTACCGGCACGATGATCGCGCCGAGGCTGACGACTGCCATGTATACATACACGAACTCTGCGCGGTTCGCTGTGTACAGGCCTACCGTATCGCCGCGGCGGATGCCCATGGCATACAGCGTGTTCCTGTAATTTTTCACTGCTTTTTCAAGCTGGCCGTAAGTGACATTGGATTCGCCTGTCATTGCAAGACTTTTCGGGTCTGCATTTTTAAATATTTCATGAATAAACATAGATCCACCTCTTTGGTAAGAATGCGTACTTATTGTAGCAAAAATCGACCGTCCGTTCAAATAGGACAGAGGATATCGAAATTGTGCTATACTGTTGTAAAAGAAATCATGATCAGGGAGGCTCTATGAAAGCAGCGCAGATGACAAGAGAAGACGAAATCCGTTCCATCAGCCAAAAGTATGAAATGGATAAAGAGAAAGTGCGGGACATACTCGAAAGAGGTGTCCGCTATGCAGATGCGGACAAAGCGGCGCTTTTTGCCTGCATGACGGGAAAGGATATTGAGGAAGTACTGGCGCTCCGCAGGGAAGAGCCCTGGGGCCGTGTGCAGGTCAGGCTGGGCATCACGGGAGACAGGTATGATGAAAAATATTTCCGCCACCGTGCCCGCCGGCTGCATCGTTTCTATGGCGTGGAAGAAACCCGCGCGTTTAACGCTTTGAAGGAAGGATACCCGAACCATTGGATCCGCCTTGCTTACCTTCTCGAAGTGAAGACGGGAAAGAAAATGGAAGAAATTCTGACGGTAAAAAAGAAAACACCGAAGTGGAAAGAATGGGCGGAAATTAATCTGGGGGTAAAGCCTGAAGATTTTTCGCAGTGGATCATGGAGACGAGGAACCCCGCTTTGAAACCGAAGTAAGCAGGAAATCAAAGTCGGGCAAGATAAAGAAGGGAATATAAAAAATAATGAGCAGGGAAAATGAATAAAGACAAATGAGGACCATCGCTGATGCATGAATTTGTCAGTTAAAAGTAAACAAGTAAAAAAGTAAAACATAAAAAAACTGTAAAACGGGTGATTTATCGCAGGATACGCTCCTGAGTTTCCAAAAGTTGTGAAGCCATCCATACTGATGTAAGATCATTACACCGTATGGAGGGTTCTATAACAAAGAAAACGAAAGGCTGTAAAAGTAGTACTGCACAAGGTGATTAAAGGGTACCTTGTCGAGAATGATATTTTATTAGGAACGGTAATGAGGTTCATTTGACAGAATGCATCCGTTAAAAAACAAAGGGAGTCGAACTGCTGACAATAATTCGACTCCCTTTGTTTTTAACGGATTTTATTTTGTTTCTGATATTTACACAAAACAAGGAAAAATCTCTAAAAAAATTCGTGTTTTAGCCATCTACTTCCTGAATGCCGGGATACATTCCTCTTGCAAGCCATTTTATTCCATCTTGAGTTCTACAAAGGGTGCTGTATGTAAACGTAAGAGGGATTCCGTAAATTCTATGGTTTTTTACACACTTTAAACTATTGAATGCAGGGTCATTATAAATCCGGTTATAACAATTGTCAGAGACAGGATGGCTGCAAACAACAAACAGTACATCCGGATCTGTTTTCAGCAATTCCTCGCTTGTAATAACAGGCGGCGTTTCTTCTACATGTCCACCTAATTGTTCGACCATATTACCAATCAGCTTGGTATTGTCATAAGAAACAAGATATCTCATAAATTCAATAATCATGACTTTAGGTTTTGGATAATTGCCGGCATTTTTCTTTAGTTTCTTAATAGTATCTGTAATTTGCCGGTTGATTTCTGATGCCCTTTGTTCTTTACCAAATATTTTTCCGTAATCACTAATACATTTCATCTCATTTTCTATTGTTTCCGGATGAATATGAAGATTAGGCGCATTTGCATTAAGCGTAACAATTGTATTTACACCACGGTCATTCCAATATTTTGTGCTGCCTAAATACTCCTTGGAAAAAATCATTTGTTGGCCGATAATTAAGTCCGGGTTTAATGATACAACTATTTCTTTATTAAGATTCTTATAGCTGCTTTTAGGTACCGATTCGAATTTTCTCTTATTTTCGTTTCTGAATTCATGATTCCATTTATTGCTTGCAACTGCCATTATGACATCATTCTGGACACCAAGTTCCATAAGTGTTTCCACCACGTTATTTCCAATCGCTATAACGCGTTTCGGAGGTTTTATGAATTTCTGTTGATTTTTTCCCTTGACATAATAATTTTCTATATCAATGTTATCTATGACAGCATAAGGTTTTGTTGGTATTTCTGGTATCACCCACTTTGTCTTTATACAATCTGTTATCCGGATCAGCGCAAACAACACCAATAAAACTACTATTATTTTTACCTTCATTATTTTTACTCATTTCAAAACTTAGAATTAAATGATAGTTTAAAAATCTTGTCGTTCTTATCAGCGGTGCGAATCTAATTGTTTACGAATGGTTAAAATTGATAGTTAGCAGACAATACAAAAGTTCGTGGAGAACTTAAATCCAAAATATTGCTCCCTGCTGCAGGAATCCAATATTTCTTGTTTGTTAAGTTGTAGCACATCGCGGTAATCGTAACGGTTTCATTTTTCATTTTTAATTTATAAGAAGCTCCCAAGTCATACCGCAAAAAACCTGGAACTCTTAACTTTTCATTGTTTATGGTAGAGGAACCCAGATAAGTGATTCTTCCAATGAAAGAAAGGTTTTCATTAGAATGGTAAACAGCACCTAAGTTTGCGGACAGTTTGGGAACCCCATTAACATTACGTCCATCATTCACGCTGTTGGAGGTATTTTTTTGTTTTGCTTTTAACCACATTACCCCTCCGATAATATCCCATTTGTTTTTTATATTTCCCGTAAACTGCCATTCGGCGCCTTTATAACTTTGATGTCCTTCCAATTTCATATATTTAAAAGTATCTGCTCCCTGAGTCACAAAGACATCAATCGTATTGGCTTTCTTAATATCAAATAAAGCTATTGTATTTAATGAATTTCCAGTTTTAATTTTTATTCCTACTTCATTTTGCTTTGTTTTAGATGGATCAAGCATTTCCCTTTCGTTTGCATACCCCTGCCCGGCAGGAACCATTGTTCCTCTCAAAAAGTTCTCTGCATGATTTCCATATATTGTAACAGAAGGAGATAATTTATATGTAATACCATAAATAGGACTACTGCTCTTTGATTTCTCCAAAATCCCTTTTTTGGTATAGTCAACAGAATGCCCATGAATTCCTAATGTTAACAGGAGTTTATCATCAAGTAATTTGATCGTATCAATGATATTCCATCCGGTGACTTTTTCACTATAATCTGATTTAAGTGATGGCTTAATATAATTGGGGAGAGGGTTCCAGACATTGTTGCCATATATGTTTCCCTGTCCTTGCCAAACGCCGTTAATGTTCCCCGCATCTCTATGATATTTATTCCAATCATAGCTTATAAGATATTCATTGTTTACTTTATTAATATTAAACTCACCTTTAATGCCTATGGCAAAATATTTGGAGTTGAACTTCATCGGAAAATCACTGGCTTTTAAATTGAAATCACCATTTATATTTGTGATTCTAGGTGCTCCGTCCAGATAACCCGGCCAATCTTCATAATGATATCCCAAATTAGTAAATGCTGTCACATGATTATTGATTTTTTGCTCATGATTAAAACCAACAATAAAATCTGAATATTCATTATAAAACCATGCAGGTCTGTACATTTGAATATGATCAGGTGTTTTTGGCAGTGCAGACAACGAATTATCAAAACTCATAAAACGCCGGCCGCCCATAATTTTTGTTCTTGCATATCCCAATAACAAATTAGATTTAGAATTGATGGTATTCTGATCTACATTTACAAAAATTGTTTTTTGTCCTAACTTCTCATTATTAATGGTTGTTTCCCCATTAATATAATTTGAATTGACTCTAACTCCATAGCGGTTGTTATTTCCATAACGGCGCCCAAAATCAATAGCACCTTCCATAGAGTGTCCGCCACGATAACTGAGACTCACAGATCTGTTTCCTTCGGGCTGTGCACGCTTAGACTGGAAATTTACGACGCCGCCTGCAGCTTCTTCTAACGTTGAGCCGTTTGTTCCCATACCTGGCCCGGAAGTTACACTAACGCTTTCGACAAAATTATATGGCATATGGCCTTGGATTGCGATATTCGGAATCCCATTAACATACATAGATCTTCCTGTTTGCGAAATACCACGTATCGAAACATTATTATTTGTTCCGCCTGCACTTGTTCTTACAGAGGGGTTAAATGCTAATGTATCTGTCACACCGCTTGCCGGAGACGCATAAGTTGCCATAGCATTTGCGTTGATATTAGAAACAGAAAAAGGGACTCTCATAATGTCTGCGTTTCCTAACAACCCGACCGTTGCTTTCTCATTAATAAAGCCTCCTGGCAATGTAGCTTCTTCATATACGAAAGAATCTCCCTGAACTACAACGCCCGGAAGTGAATAAACCGTACTTGCTTCTACGGTCACTCCCCATGTTGTCAATGCCATTGCTGCTGCCATTACATAGATTTTTTTCTTCATAGCGGTTTCCTCTGTTTAACAAATTTTTGATGCTGGAACGGAATGTTTCCTTTTTTTCTTGTGATGATACACTCTGTAAAAATAAACTAATTCATCTTTTCACCTGTCTTGCCCCGTTCAGGGCAGAGAGTGGAAACTATAGTGTTAGAATCCCGGGTGTGTCTCTCTTATAATTTTGATCCCTCTTTTCTATGCATTTTCTGACACATGGGAAAAGCATATACTTTTTATATTTATTAAATACATTTTTTTTAGTATAGCATTTTCTTATTGTTTTCAACAGTTATTTTCATTTTGTTTTATGCGTATTTTAATTGGCGTAAATTGGAAAAATATTTTCAAGAGGAATAAAGGATGGATATGCCGTTTTACTTATACATAAATATTCCAATACGGGGATAGGGGAATGAAATGAAAAAATACCGCAGTGCGTACAGGCCCATTTCTTTTTGAAAAAAACAAAGAAATTCGATATAATAAATCAGTTATATCCGGAAAAATTCTCCGGCAGATAAAGAAAGAAGGATAAAATGTATCTCATTGATACTTATGATGTGATTGTCGTCGGCGCGGGACATGCGGGGTGTGAAGCAGCCCTGGCCGCTGCCCGTATGGGATGCCGTACGCTTCTTACGACGATTTCACTGGACAATGTGGCTATGATGCCATGTAATCCCGCTATCGGCGGGCCGGGCAAGAGCCATCTCGTAAAGGAAATAGATGCTCTCGGAGGGGAAATGGGTATCGCCGCTGATGCGACCGCTGTCCAGATGCGCATGCTGAACCGCGGGAAGGGACCAGCGGTATATGCCCTCCGCGCCCAGTCAGATAAAGGCGCCTATCACCGGTACATGAAAAATGTGGTGGAAAATACGGACAACCTGGATCTGAAACAGGTGCAGGTCATGGACATCATTGTAGAAGACGGAAAGTGTGTGGGCATTACCACCGAACTGGATGAAGAATACCGGGCAAAAGCTGTCATCTTATGTACGGGTACATATCTGGAAAGCATGATCATCACCGGCGATACCATGTATTCCGGCGGTCCAAACGGTATGCGCCCTTCTGTGGGGCTTTCCGCCAATCTGAAAAAGCACGGACTGGAAATCCTTCGTTTCAAGACGGGGACGCCCTCCCGTGTGGACAGACGGAGCCTTCATCTGGAGGGGATGGAACTGGAAGAGGGTGACCCGGAGAATCATGCCTTTTCCTTTATGAGTGAACGGAAAGACAGAAATAAGCGGAACTGCTGGCTTACTTATACCAATGAAAAGACCCATGACATCATCAGGGAAAATATTATGCGCGCCCCCAAGTATGCAGGAAAAATTCATGGCATCGGAGCCCGTTACTGCCCTTCCATTGAAGACAAGGTCGTCCGTTTTGCGGATAAAGACCGCCACCAGCTCTTCGTTGAGCCTGAAGGGCTGGACACCACGGAAATGTATGTGCAGGGTATGTCCACCTCCATGCCGATCGATGTGCAGTATGCCTTCCTCCGTACCATTCCCGGGTTTGAAGATGTGAAAATGATGCGGCCTGCTTATGCCATCGAATATGATCTGCTCGATCCTCTCCAACTCTATCCCACGCTGGAGGTAATCAAACTTCCCGGCCTTTATTCCGCGGGGCAGTCAAATGGTACGAGCGGTTACGAAGAGGCCGCTGCCCAAGGCCTTGTGGCGGGGATCAATGCCGCTCTCAAAATACAGGGGAAAGATCCGTTTATCCTTGCCCGCCATGAAGCATATATCGGATCTCTCGTAGACGATCTCGTCACCAAGGGCGCTGACGAACCCTACCGCATGATGACAAGCCGCAGCGAATACCGCCTCATTCTGAGGCAGGACAATGCCGATCTCCGTCTCACCGAAAAAGGACATAGTATCGGTCTGGTGGGAGAAGAACGGTATGCCCGTTTCCTGGAGCGGAAAAAGAAATATGAAGAAGCTATGGACTATATCCGTACACAGCGTTTTACCCCGAAAGAAGAGATCAATCGGGCTCTGGAGAGCATGGGAACCGCACCCCTGACGACAGGTACCGGGGCCGATCAGATTCTGAAACGGCCTGAAATGACCTATCGGAAAATGATGGAAATACTCGGCTGTCCCTCTTTTGATGAGGAAGCTGTGGAAGAGATGGAAATTACCGTGAAGTATGAAGGCTACATCGCAAGGCAGGAAGCAGCCGTGCGGAAAGCTGCCCGCATGGAAAATGAAAAACTTCCCCTTGATATGGATTACCTGTCCCTTGACGGTATTTCCACAGAAGCGAGACAGAAAATGGATAAAATCCGCCCCCTCTCTCTGGGGCAGGCGGCGAGAATCCCCGGTGTTTCCCCAGCGGATATATCGGTGCTGATGGTGTATGTGAAGCAGCGCAAAGGAAAGAAAGGCGCGGAATAAAGAAGGTTAAAAATAAAAACGGCAGGCCCTGTTTTGGAAATGAGGAATATGATTTTCCGGGCGGATACTATTTCTGTTTAAACCGTTTTTTTCAAAGGATGGGAACTATGTTATACTTGAAACTGGAAACGGTATCCGCCTGCCGGCGGAAGTTTTTGCATCATTGCTTGAAATATATGAATTGAAGAAAGGAATGTGTGCTAATGGATTCTATTTTTATCGTTGTGGCTTTTTTTATCGCTGTTTCACTTTTGAGTATCCCTTGTATGATGTATTATAAGAAAAAAGAGAAGAAGGAACATCAGCTTATCAGTGAAAACAGAGATCAAGCCGTGCTGCAGATCTATGGGGATCCCATCCGGATTGACGGGAAAGTTTTTTCCGAATATGAACACATGGGAAGTAAGCTTTCTTACTATACCGTAGTGCTTCCGGAAGGCCGCCATACGCTGGAGGCGAAGTTCCAGACAACATCCGCCGGTGTTTCGGGCAATCAGAATTATAAGACGCCGGAACCGATTCCCTGTGATTTGTTTTTAGAAAAAGGTTTTGTTTATACGGCGGGTATTTATTTCTATTCGCCCAAGAGCCGGTATGAGTATTACAAAGGGGAAGTAGGGGAAGCCGTTTTTTCAAAAGAATTGTCTGTAACAGGATCGACTTCTTATGGAACAGCGTATGTCATCGTATATAAGGATAAGGATGCGGACGGCAACTTGATCAAGGCGCCTGCCTGTCCTGAAGAATAAACAGGGCGCGGATCGGGTAAGCCTTTGCTGTAAACGGCAGTTCTTTTCGGTCCGCTGCTGAAACGGAGTAGAGTAATCTATTCCGTTTTTTATTACAGGAATATGATGGTGAGAATATCGTGGAAACAGAAATGATTGCAGTGCTTGTGCTGCTGGCGGCCATGGGATGCCTGGCACTGAGTATATATAAAGTAAAAGAATGGTACCGGAAGAATACCTGGACCGCAGATCCGGATGCCTGCGAACAGGAAAAAGTGAATTTGAAAATGATGGAACAGGCGAGACGGCGGGAGCAAGTTCTCAAGCCTGAACCGCCGCCGGACGGATATGCGGAAATCGCGGCTCCTTTTGGAGGACAGGGGTTGTTGGATTTGAAAAATATGCTTCTGGCTGTTCTGCTGTTTGTCTTTTACGGGCTGGCAGTGGAATATACAGGTACGCATCCGTTTTTAAACGGCGGAGAGAAGCTTTTTATAGTATTCCTTCTTACGGTTCTTACGTGCTGCGCGGTCATTCGGATATATCGCAGGGTGTATTTCGGGTATCGTATATACCTGCCGGAAGATTCGACGGGCATGGTGGTGTACAATTGGTACTGGGGGCGGCGTTTTTTTTCTCTGTACCGGATCCCGCCTTATAGAGGCTGCGTATCCGTGTGTTCCGTAGATCGGTATGAGGTGCGGGATGATGAAATCCGTATCTACGGAAAGTTTGTTCATACCGGAACCGATGTCACCATACAGGGCTTTAATGATAAAGGGCTGCCCGTCGGGCGCTTCTTTGGCGAAGAGGAGGAAAAACAAATTTTAAATAGGCTGGAAGCGATACGGAAAACAGGTACGGGAAGCGAGATATGAGATAACAAAAAGCTGTCAGAAGGCGAAAGTCGGATTTCTGACAGCTTTTTCATTTGCTGATGAAAACGGCGCTCATGGCAAGGCGTCATCCGAAGCGAATGTGAAGGATTTGCTGTTGTGATGAAGAAAGCGGTAAGAAGATAAAAGCTATCAGCTGTGAGCTGTGAGCTGTCAGCTATAAGGTGTTAGCTGTGAGTTAAAAGCCGAAGCATATGATTTCCGTTAGGTGTCATACGAAACAACAGCAAAGGATCTGCTGTTATAATGAGGGTGTTAATCGTCATCCTGAACGGATGTGAAGGATCTATACCCGTGGAGAGAGAAGCGGTAAGGTGTCATCAGTGTAATAGATTCTTCACTCCGTGCCATGTTTCCGTTTCCCGTCTTTCCCGAACAGCATTCTTGCCCCCGTTCAGAATGACGATTGGAAGAAAGGGCGTCATAATGAGGGGAACGTTAATCGTCATCCTGAACGAACGTGAAGGATCTGCTGCCGTGGTGAGGAAGACGGTAAGAAGATAAAAGCTATAAGCTGTGAGCTGTCAGCTGTCAGCTGCAAGCTAACTATTCTTTTACGGTTTAAGTCACTACGGCATGCGAGTATCCTCCATTATTGGTGCGGGCAGCTGATTCACAATTGTCGGTTTTCAGGAGCCGGCAGCTTACGTCCGATCATATTTTATCGGCGGCTGTCAGGTTCCGTTTTCTTTTTCCTGCTTTTTCAAGAAGTTCATGAAGGGTATTTTTATCTGCCCTGTCCAGTGCTGTTTTTATTGCAGAAAGGCTTTCTGTAAAACGGTCGATTTCAAGAAGCAGGTTTTCACGGTTGGCAAGGAATAAATCTGTCCAAAGGGGGCTGTTGATATCCGCTACTCTTGTTTCATCACGGAATGATCCGCCTGTAAAGTACTTTGTGTCTTCTTTCAGGGAAGTGCTGTTTATCAGCGCCGCCGCAAGGACGTGGGTCAGGTCGCTGGTGTAGGCGATGTGGCGGTCGTGTTCTTCCGGTGTGATTGACGGTACATGGCGGCAGCCGAAAGCCAGCGCCATGTTTCGGAGCAGTTCCACACTCTCCGGGCGGTTCGTTTTATCGGGAAGAAGGATATAATTTGCTTCGCGGAAAATGTCCGGATCCGCCCGGGAAAGTCCTTCACCTTCATGTCCGCACATAGGGTGGGATGAAATGAAATCTATGCCCGGCGGAAGTATTTGCCGGATATCATTGGCAAGGTTTCCTTTTACGCCGGCGATATCGGTCATGATCGCGTCGGAGCGGAAGTCCGGCAGGTGATCTTTCACAAAGGCGAGTGTCGCTTTGGCAGGTGTGCAGAATATAACAATGTCCGCGTGTTTCAGGTCACTGATATCGATGGAATCCACTATGCCCTGCCGAAGGGCGGCCTCTGCCGTCGATAATGTCCGATTGATGCCGATTACTGCCGCTCCGAGTTCCTTCAGTCTCATGGCAAAGGAACCGCCCATTAGACCCAGGCCGATAACGGCCGCTGTTATTTTGCTGAAATCCATTTTTATACTCCTGTTTCCGGTTTAAAATAGTATACCTTTCAGGCAGATTGTTTTATTGTCTGCATTATAGCATAGCACCCCATGGAGAACAGGTTTTACAGGTTATGAGAAACAGGGCGAAAAAAATACCGGAAGTTTATTTTTACTCCCGGTATTTCTTTCGAAGGTTTGCAATTATTCCATTTGTATATATTTTTTTAAGGTTTCAATTTCTCCCGTATAAATATATCCTTTTCCAATTTCCAGAACGAGGGGTGTTTCTATTTTTTCATCTTTTACATTTTTTCCATGTTCCAGAAGGGAGACAAGAATATCACGGGGGACGTCAAGATTGGTGGGAAGGCCGATAGACTGGAGGACGTACTTGATCCGTTCCGCTGTACCCCGCTTGGTGAGTCCCAGAATTTCAGAAGCGCTCGTGATCATGTACATGCCGGCCGCCGTCGCTTCACCGTGGGTCAGGCGGAGATCATTGAAACGGTAGTATCTCTCTGCCGCGCCGCCCAGTGTGTGGCCGAAATCAAGGATACGGCGCTCGCCTTTGTCTTCGGGATCGATTTCCACATAGTGTGCCTTGATGGTAATGCAGCGGCGGATGATTTCCGGAAGAACACGAAGGATATCCTGGTCAGAGGCGGCTTTTTCAAATATTTCAAAGAGGTCCTTGTCTGCCACGCAGCCGATCTTAATCGCTTCGCCGAGGCCGTTATGGAAGAAACGGGCAGGCAGCGTGCGGACCATGGCAGGATCTACATACACGGCTTTGGGCTGGTAGAATGTACCGATGAGATTTTTTCTTCCATTGATATCGATGGAGATTTTCCCTCCGATGGCGCTGCCGATCTGTGCCAGGAGAGAAGTGGGCACCTGCACGTAGGGAGTCCCTCTCCGGTAAGTTGCTGCAACAAAGCCTGTCACATCGCCGACGACACGTCCGCCAAGGCCGATAAGCAGATCTCCTGCACAGAACCCGAAGTCTGCCAGCGCCTCGCATACACGGCTCACGACAGAAAGGCTTCGGCTCTTTTCGCTTGAAGAAAGAACGATCTGCTGTACGTTCAGGTTCTCTTTTTCCAGCTGGCGTTTCAAATCCTGGCCATACAGTTCGTCAATTCCTTCTTCCGTGATAATGACTGCGCGCCCGTGACCCGACAGGGGGGCGGTTTCTTTTCCCAGGCGGCCGATGATGCCTGAGTCGATTATCACATCATAAGAATCATTCCCTAAATTGATATGTACCGTATCCATGATTTGTCTCCCTGTAAAAAAGTATTTATAAAGTATTTACCATATATATTATATCATTTTTTCTCTGAAAGACTCCACCGGCGGCGACATGGGGCGGAAAAGAGGATTTTACCCCGATAGGAAATACATTTTGAAGGCAAATAAAAAAAGCCGCCTTTTGGCAGCTGTGCATTTCTGGTGCGCCCAAAGGGATTTGAACCCCCGACACACGGTTTAGGAAACCGCTGCTCTATCCAGCTGAGCTATGGACGCGTGTACATGTCATATTTTAGCACAAAAAAGGCAGAAATGGGAGTTTGCAAATAAAATGGAATGAAAGAGACAAAACGGGAAAATGATTTTCATTTCTGCCGATGTCGGAACGGAAGGAAATCATTTTTTCCTTTAGAAAGTTTTTATTTTTTATGTACACAGCAGGCGGACAAATAAAGGGGTGATTGGGAATGAATTCTTTTATTCGCTTTTTTTCTTTCTATTTTGCACGTATTCGTTGTCAAGAGGGGAAGAAAAATGGATGATTGGAAGAAAGGGGGACAGATGGAGAGAAAGTTATTCACATGCATATCGGGGGTATCCTGTGAGAGTAAAAGTGAGAAAGATATACGATAAATACGGAATATTTTCCATTCTCATTTACAGAATGGCAAAACGGTTATGCACAGTTATGCACAGTTCGTGTGTCTGTCTGGGATGGACAGGCGGAAAAAAGCTTTGATTTATCGCGAAAAGAGAAAAAACAGATTGTTTTTATCCACATGATGTGAATAGTTGTGAATAAGTTTGTGAATAATGTGAATAAGTGTAATTTTTATCGAAAGAAAAACGCAGCGAATGAAGTTTCGGGGAAATCATGTTCGCCGCGGTGAAACTTGATTTTATGGGAAATCGGAAAAAGCCAGATCTGCTGTTTCTGATAATATCGGTTTTCTCATTATCAAGAAAGAGGCTTAAATGAGAGGAGGAAAGAATTTCTTTATTTTTGTAAAAAATTTTGTTTACTGCTTTTGCGGCAGATTTATTTTCCTGCACCGGAAAATTGACGGAGCCGGTGTTTATCTGTCTTCTGATTTCACCAGCAGGCCATGTTGTGGCTTAGAAGGTCCGTTCCGGCTTTTGCCAAAAGGCATAAAAAAGGATAGAATATTTACAATATAGCTGTTATTTTTTAAGGAGATGTTCATCATAGACTTCAAACCGTTTACAATTGAAAAAAGAGAGTATATCGACAGCTTTTTTCATGTCCATCATTATGAGGGGATCGACTGTTCATTCAATACACTTTTTTTATGGCAGGAAGCGTACCATACGCAGTGGGCGGTAGAGGAGAATATCTTATTCGTCCGTGCGGGGGAAGGGGAGAATACGTTTTTTATGCCCCCTTTTGCCGGTGAAGGGGCGTCTTTCGGCCGCGGCATGGAGATTATCCATGAATGCCTGGAGCGCGAGGGAAAACCGTTTATCATTAAGGCTGCTTCACCCTGGGTGCTGGAACAGATCAAAGCCCATTGCCCGAACCGGTATGAATTCACTGCGGATCGGGATAATTGGGAGTATGTGTACCGTACGGCAGACATGATTAATTTGTCGGGGAAGAAACTCCGCATGAAGAAGAATCATCTGAACGGTTTTCTCCGCCAGTACGGTGATTATACATATGAGTCCATCACGTCGGAAAACAGGGAAGATGCATGGCAGGGGATCGAAGACTGGTTTGAACGGCATGGAGACATTGCAGAAGAAAAAGAAGCGCTGCAGCGGTGTTTTGCCAATTGGGACGCTTTGAAATTAAAAGGCGCTATTATTCGCATTTATGGAAAGGTAGAGGCCTTTACGAACGGAGATTTGGTCAATCCCCGGGTGGCGCATATTTTCTTTGAAAAGGCAAATCCGAATATCCGCGGGCTGTATCAGGCGATCAACCGCGATTTCCTGATGCATGAATTTGCGGAAACAGAATTTGTAAACCGTGAAGAAGACATGGGGCTGCCTGGCCTGCGTCAGGCAAAAATGGAATACAATCCTGATCATTTCGCGGAAAAGTATGATGTCGTCGTAAAAGACGGCAGTTGTTTCTGAGGCGGTTATGAAAATACGTAAATGCAGTCGGACGGATGAAAAGGATATACGCGCGCTTTGGTCGTACTGTTTTGAAAGAGAGGACGACCCGTGGTTCCGCTGGTATTTCAGGGAGCTCTACCGCCCGGAAGATGTACTGGCGGGAGAAGAAGCAGAGAAAATAGCGTGCAGTCTTCACCGCCGCCCTTATGAAATATGTGTCCGCGGCGCAAAGATGCCGGTGGATTACCTTGTCGGGGTAGCCACCCATCCTGCTGCAAGAGGGAAGGGGCTTGCGACTGAACTGATCCGCGGCGCGTTCCATATGGCGCGGATGGAAAATAAGGGCGCTGTCATTCTTATGCCCTCGGCGGCATCGTATTACTATCCTATGGGATTTTCATTTTATGCGCACCAGTGGAAACGAAGCGCCGCACCTGAGCATTTAAGTTTCTTAAGTAAGCGGGCGCAGTCCGCAGGGAGCATCACTTCGATAGAGGAATGGAAAACTCTTGCCTCTGTTTATGACAGGTATGTGAAAGGGCGGAATGGCTGGGCTTTTCGTGATGAGGCGTCATGGAAGAAGCACATCGGCGCCCAGTTCTGTGACGGCGGTTACATCGCTGTCGTCAATGACCTGGACGGTGCGGCCGGATATATTTTCTACCATCTGGACGGAAGGAAACTCATCGTGTCGGAAATGGCGTACGCCTCCGATGCGGGACGGAAAGGGCTCTATGCTTACATGGCTGGACACCGCGGTTCCGTGGATGAATGCGTGTGGTATGAACCTTTTGATGACAGGGCATTTTTCTACTGGCAGAACGGCGCGGAGCATACCTATATACATAATGCCTCTTTCCCAACCATGATGGGACGCGTCACAGATCCGGTCATGGCATTTGACGGACTTCCCTGCAGAGAGATGAAAGGATTCCTGTCTTTCCAGCTGGCGGACGAGTTCCTTCCCGAAAACAGCGGCATCTACGTCCTTTCCGCCAAGGAAGGAAAAATTTACGCTGTGAAATATGATGTATTTTACACACTGAAGCTTCATATCGAAGATATTTCCGGCGTGAAATTGGGAAATAAAATTCCCGAACCGGATTTTACCATGACCGCAGGTGCCCTTGCCCAGCTTTTTTTCGGGGCCCTGTCTTTGAGAGAGTTGTCGGATCTGGGGCGCATCGAATGGCTGGAAGGTGCGGAGCGTGAAAAAGTTCTTGAAACGGCGGAAAACATGCTTCCCTCTGAAAAAAACTGGATCAATGAATGGTACTGAGCCTCCGGCCAGCAGTTGCCAGCTTGTCTCTGTTCTAAATGCCGGTTCATTTCATTAGTACCATATAAGTGCAGCAAAGAGAAATGCAACATTTCCCCTGCTGCACTTTTTATTAAAGGGAAGCAGCAATAGGACACAAAGTGAAGAATCTATGATTCTTATGACATCTTACCGCATTCCTCACCACAGTAACAGATTCTTCGCTGGCGCTCAGAATGACGTTTAATGTTCTCTGTCATTATGATGCTTAACGTCCCTCCGTCATTATGATGCCTTACCGTATCCCGTCATTCAGAACGGGATAAGGATGCCTCGTGAGAAAGATGGGAAACAGAACAGTGACACAAAGTGAAGAATCTATTACTCTGGTGACAGCTTATCGTTTCCCTCACCACGGTAACAGATTCTTCGCTGGCGCTCAGAATGAAGTTTAATGTTCTCTGTCATTATGATGCTTAGCGTCCCTCCGTCATTATGATGCCTTACCGTATCCCGTCATTCAGAACGGGGGTAAAGATGCTTTGTGAGAAAGACGGAAAACGGAACAGTGACACGGAGTGAAGAATCTATTACGCTGGTGAGAGTCTACCAATTTCCTCACCACGGCAGTGAAGAATCTGTTATCCGAATGACATGAAAAAATGTGGAAATAAAAAAGAAATGCTTTCTGAGCTGCTGTCAATGCAGCTGGCATTTCTTTTATTGTTTGTATACAATAGAGGGGTAATAAAACAGCAGTCTGGAAACGGGGACGGCGGCATGCGTGACCATGCGGAGACCATACACCTAAATGTAAACAGTTCGGTGCCCTTTTGCCGCCTGCGGCTAAGAGAAAGAGATGGAAAAGAAATATTTTACTTACATGGTGCGCTGCCAAGACGGCACACTCTATACGGGATTTACCGTGGATGATCCGGAAAAACGGGTGGCTGTCCATAACGCGGGGAAGGGCGCGAAGTATACGAAAGGCCGGCTGCCTGTCCGTCTTGTGTGGTACAGGGAATGGAACAACGGTCATGATGCCCGATCCTGTGAATTCTATTTGAAACGAAAAACAAAACAGGAGAAAGAAGCATTGGCGGCTTCTTTTGGAAAGGATACAGATTGAACGAATCAGTGAGAAAAACAAAATATCTGACAGAAGCGGCGGCAGCGGCGGCCATTGCGTCACTCCTGGTGCTGCTGAAACTTTTAGCGCCGTTTCTCGTGTTCGTCACTATGACCGCGTCCCCCATTCCGATTGCTGTCATTTGCGATTTCCACGGGATGAAGTGGGGATTCGGCACATCGGCGGGGGTGGTTATTCTCGTTACCATGATCGGAGGGCCTGAAATTGGACTGACGACAGCCTTTTATGCGGGTGCTCTCGGCATGGCCATGGGCTATGGATTTCTTCATAAAATGTCCTACGGGAAAACGCTTTGCCTTACGATTCTTGCATATATACTTGAAATGTCTTATAAAATCATATTTTCCATTTATGTTCTCGGCATTGCCGATGCCCTTACCGGAGCGATTGACCGCTTCACCACATTCCTTCGCTGGATATGGACACCCTTGTCATCGGTCTTCGGGTTTGATCCGGATCCGGGTAAAGCGATGCTTACCACATCAGGCATGGTGATGCTTGGAATTGTCTTCATTTTAAATGCATACTGCTATGCGTACCTGAATATGGAAATCGGCGGCAATGTGCTGAAACGCTTAAAAGGCGGAATAAGGGGATAAAACCTATGGGATATGCTCCGTTGGTGTCGGTCATCGTGCCGGTATATAAAACTGAAAAATTTATACATAGATGTATTGACAGCGTGCTGAACCAGACATATTCCAACTGGGAAATGATCCTGGTTGATGACGGCTCGCCTGATGCATGCGGGCAGATATGTGACTCCTATGCGGAAAAAGATGGCAGGATTCATGTCATCCATCAGGAAAATCAGGGACTTAGCGCTGCCCGAAATGCAGGTATAAAAATCTGTAAAGGTGAGTGGATATATTTTCTTGATTCTGATGATTTTATCGTGGAAGATGCTTTAGAGAAAATGATATTTTTTTCAAAATCAGGGACTTATGATATCATCATGGCGGGTTTCAGTATTATCTATGCTGATGGAAGCGAGGATTGCAGGTCTTCCGGATGGAAAGAGACGGATAATTTATCGAAAATCCGGAGAGGGATCCTTCTTGATGAATTGCCGAATTTTGCCCATGGGAAATTATATAAGCGTTATCTATGGAATGATCTGATATTTCCGGCAGGGCGGCTGGTGGAAGATATGTATGTGAGTGCTACCGTTTTTTTTAAGGCGGGAAGTGCTTATCTGACTCCGGTATCTTTATATCGTTACAGTTATGAAAATGAAAACAGTCTTATGAGGGGGAAAAATATAAAGGATTTTATACAATTGAAATATGGAAGGTTTCTGGCGTGGCGTGAACATGAACGGATTGCGGATTTACATGCATTGTCGGAGAAGAAGATTTGCTGCATTCAGGCACTGAAGTGCGCTGTAAAGACTTTTGTGGCGGATTTCAATACGCGGGAATTGCCGGATTTGGATTACAGGGAGTTGGAATCATATATCTTTATGCATAGAGATGTATCGTTGCCGTTTCTTTTTTCTTTTCAGCGGTATCTGATTGTAAGTGAATGTACGATTTTGTTGCAGCTTTGCGGATATGTCCGTAAAATGGCAGTTTCATTACAATATAAAATGCGGCAGTGGAAATTTATGGCTGCCCGATAAAAACTATTAGGAGCGGGATTCATGAAATTTTTAAATATAAATTGGGGCAGTCGGTTGGCAGCGGCTGTTGTCGTATGGGGGGCTACGGCTTACCATTATATTAATACGGGAATGTCTATCAGTATGATCGCATTTACTCTGTTTGTAATTGCTTATGCACTGAAAAATCATGCGATTCCCAAGGTTACACTTCATAAAAATATTCTATGGGCGTTCGCTGTATTTTATGCCTGCCTGTTTATTTCCACGCTGTTTCATTTGGACAATACTGGAAATATGTATGGCGGATCATATAGTTTTCTGTCTTATGTTATGATTCCGCTGCCTTTATTTATGATTTTATACATCGGCTGGGAGCATGATATCAGAAAAACTGTATGCTATACATTTGTTACGATTGGGTATGCAATATGCGGATATGGGATATATGAGTATGCTGCCAAACACATGGAGCGCCTGGACAGCTTTTATACATCACCGCCCCACGTGGGTATTATGATGGATGTCTTTATTCCACTCACTATTGCTTTTATCTGCTATTATCGTGATAATATTTTTCATCTGGCTGTAATGTCGGTACTTTTAGTGCTGGAGGCAGTTACATTGGTCCTGACGCAAACAAGAGGTGCCATGGGAGCTTTATCCATAGCGATTTTTATTACTGTGCTGATTTTCCTGTTTAGAAATCAAATTGCAATGGGGAAAACCAGGCGGCGGCTCTTAGGGATGGGGGCAGGTCTGCTGGTCGTACTTGCTTTGCTGTGTTCCCTCCGGTTTGGGATACATGATCCATATCGGATGCAAGGGGCAGACCGACCGTTTATATGGAAGAGCAGTTACCATATGTGGGAGGACCATAAATTGGCCGGAGTGGGACTGAATGGATGGAAGAATGCTTATGACCATAAATATCAACTGGAGGGAAGCAGGGAGTTTAAAAAAAATGTGCATGCCCATAATACGTGGCTGATTTTTTTATCAACCGGAGGGATTCTTGCTTTTCTGGGTTATAATGCATATCTGATTCTTATGGGGATGTATTTCTGGAAAAGGATACGTATATATGCTTTGAATCCATTCAGCTGGTGCATGCTGGCAGTTTTTCTTGCTTTTGTTCTTAACGGGCTTTTGGATGAAACATTTTCTTCCACATCGTTTGGCAGATTATATTATCTTGCATTTGGCATTACACTGCTTTTTGAAAGATGGGATACGCTGCACTCGGAGGAGAAAAGAGTGTGAATTTGTTGTAAAAAACCGTTACAGCTCCTTTTGGAGAAACTGTAACGGTTTTTGTCATGCCTGAATTACTTACTTGTAATCCGGATCATCAAGGATGGTCCATTCTCCATACTTCGTTCTTGCGTCTGCCGGTTTCAGATCATATGCATTGCTGCTTAAATCAAATTTCGGTTCATAGTCTGTGTTTGGCAGGTGCAGGACTCCGCTAATGGTGTCATACATCAGGTCATTGGTGAATACTTTGTGTTCATTTTGACGCAAGGCTTGTGCCGTATCCGGGTAGAGCTGTGTGTAAGCGGGAGAAAGATAAATGAAGAAGGGAATCCGAACCATATCATAAGTCATATTTTTGCTGGCGACATGGCTTCGTTCCATGTTTTCCCCGTGGTCGGAGCAGTACATCATGACCTGCAGATTCAAATGATCTTTGGCATACGTATAGATATCACGGAGGAGATGATCCGTATAGAGCAGCGTGGTGTCATACTGGTTGGTCCGCTTATCGTGCTGCGGGTTGTCGATTCCTTTAAAATCCGGTGGGGTGCGGTCGCTGTACCTGATATGGCTGCCCATAAGATGGATAATGACAAAGTTATTTTCGTTTTTGGGAAGCTGCTTTACAAAATCGAGCAGCTGATAATCGTCGCCCAGCGGAAACGGCGTCCGTTGTTCCGTATCGCAGTTTTGCGCGACGAAATCGATGGGACTGTCTTCACCGCTCATTTTGCCCTGGTTGCTCATCCACCATGTTTTATAGCCGGAAAGGTGTGCCACATCTATGATATTGGCTACGTCATCTATATTCCGGTGGTCATATTGGTTTCGCCCGTAAAGGAACATGGAAAGCGCGGGAACAGTGACGGGAAAGCAGGAATATGTTTTATCCATAAGGTAAAAATAAGGTGTTTCTTTCATTTCTGAGAGCCATGGGGTTGTTTCAGACGGATAAGACGGGGTAAAGGCTTTCATCCGGTCACGGGTGGCGCTTTCTCCGATGATGACAATGACGGTACCCGGTAATTTTTGCGGCATGGCTTCGCTGACGGGGGTATATATACGGAACCGGCTTATATTTTGTTCATGCTTTTGGCTGATCCGCCGCATTTCATGTATATAGTGGAAAGCGCCATAAGTTTGTGAAATAGGAAAAAGAGACGGGATATATTTATGGATGCTGATGATGGACAGAATGCAAATCATGCCTATCCATAGGATACGTATTTTACTATAACGATCCCGGCCGACGGAAATGGCTTTATGGCAGCAGAAGAAAGAGGCCGGTAAGAGCAGCACAAAAAAGATAAGGGAAGAAAACAGGACGGGCAGTCCGATGCGGTCTGAAATAAATTCAAACGCTTCTTTTTTGTTGGTCTGCAGGATGGGCAGCATATTTTCCGCGCGTATCGTGTCATTGTATAGGAGGTAGTATCCCAGGTATACAGCAGCAAACAGAAGGCTTGCCGCGACGATAATTCCATAAAGGACAGAAATGGAAAAGCGCCATTTCCTTGGACGGTTTTGTGAGAAGGCAAAGAAGCATGCCGTGAGGGCTGATTCGTAAACGAAAAGCAGGAAATATGGGTGGATCAAGTCGTAATCAATCGTCCAGGACATATTGGCATGAATGAGTACATAGGCGTAAATTACAAGCTGCGTTAGATAAGGAAACAGGGATAAGCACCACAAGGGGGAATACAGTTTTTCTCTCAGTGTATATGTAATAAGGCTGAAGACGGCAAAACCTGTGGCCGCATCACGCAGACTCTTATTCCATTCGAAAACACGTTCAAATCCGGAAATATGGAAAAGTAAAAAGATGACGCTTATGAAAATAAAAGAAGACAAAAGATAAGACGGGAGCGTTTTTATAGAATGGCTATCCGTGAAATACCGTGAGAACATATCAATATCCTTTCCTGATACGAACCGGAAATATACAAGGTTACAGGGAAGAGTTTTCCTCCATCAAATCCTGCGCATTTTTCCAAATGTTTTCAGCGCTGAAATCTCCGCCGCGGGCAATCAGGCGGTGGCGGTAGAATGTCTTCGGTCCCCAGGCGGCGAGATTGGATTCATCATTCAGGTAAAAAACATCTACCACGGGAACGTCTAAGGCGAGAGCAAAGTGGGCAGTACCGGTGTCGGCGCTGATGAGGACGGCACAGCTTTTCAGCAGGGCGCCCAGTTGGGGAATGGTGGTTTTGTTTACCAGATTCAGCAGCACCTGTCTGTCAGCAGGCGGAAGATTTTCATAATATGATTCACAATCTTTTCCTGCACCGATCATGGCGGGAATCATCCCTGCGTCTTTTATTTTTTTTGCCAGTGTAAGGAGTGTGTCCGGTTTCAAATCTTTTTCTTTTCGCTTGGTGACCGGATTCAATGCAATGATCGGTTTGCTGATTCCTTTTAAAAGCTGTTCATTGATATATGCAAAAGCTTCATCAGGGACATGGTACCTGATTTTCATGCTTTCCATGGGCTTTCCCGCATACAGTTCCGCCAGATAGGCATGCCGGTCCTGCACATGGATCCATTTTCCGTAATTAATTTTTCCATTGGAGAGGAGCAGGCGGACGATCGCATGCCGATTGTCTGCGTATATTTTTTTTGCGCCTAAAAATTTGGATAATAAAATGCCCCGCTCATTGCCGTAAATGACAAAAGCGGCATCAAAAACATATTGATTTTTATGCTCTTTATAAAATCTGTACCATCCGGCAAGACCCTTATGAACGCTCCATTTGTCATAAGGCCAGACTTCATCGACACCGTCCATGTATCGGGAGATATCGGCGAAGGGTTTGTTGGATATGAAAACCAGACGGCTTTCCGGATACAGCCGTTTCAGATTCCTGCACAGCGCATCTGTCAGGATAGTGTCTCCGAAATAAGAGGTATTATAAACTAAAAATGTTTTCATGAAATCCTCTGATCAGGAAAAAATATATGTGATACAATGGTTAAAATAAATTAAGGAGTTTATTTATGCTGTACGTTTCTATTATAATCTTTTCCGCTTTATTGTACACATATTACCATTTCCGTGATCGGGTACCTATTTTAATGTACCACCGCATTGCTTCTGTCCCGGGGGATCGGAATGCGCTGCCGGGGGAGAAGTTTGAAGAACAGATGAGATACTTGGAAGAAAACGGATTTCACAGCATCACGGTGGAGGAGCTGCAGGCGCATTTTCTCCACGGAAAGCGGCTGCCGAAGAAACCGGTCGTTCTTACTTTTGATGACGGTTATGAAGATAATTTTTCCGCGGCCTTACCGATTTTGAAAAAATACCGCCATGTGGGAAATATATTTCCCATTGCCAATTGGATCGGCAGAGAGAACAAATGGGAAAATTTCGGAAAAGCGCCGACGCGGACAATGGATGAACGTGAATTGATCCTGTGGCAGAATGAGGGGCATTATGTCGGTTCCCATACCATGGATCACCCGTTTCTGAGCCGCTGCGATACGGATCGTCTTCATGATGAGCTGTCAGAGAGCAAATGCTTTTTTGAAAAACTTAATAGGAAGCCGGTGGAATGTCTTTGCTATCCTTACGGAGATTTTGACAGAAAGGTCATGCAGGAGGCGGAGAAGTGCGGGTATAAACTGGGGCTGGCGATTTTCTATGATGTCCCTTTGTGGACACAGGATCTGCTTGCTCTGCCCCGTATTCCGATTCCTGCCAGGCAGCCGATGTGGGAATTTAAATTAAAGGTGAGCCGTATCCATCTGATTTTTATCTGGCTCCGCCAGTTGGAACGGCGTTTTAAAAAGACCTTCAGGAAATAATTAAGGAGACAACTTGTGATAGATGACTTCCAAATCATCGACCATCCGGCGGTTGGTGAAACGGGAGCGTACCCATCGGATACCGTTTTCTGAAAATTGTTTAAGAAGAGATCGGTCGCTGTCGAGCTGTTTGATACATTCATACAGCTCTTTTTCATTGTCTTTTTCCACGAGAAATCCCGTTTCCCCGTCTTTCACGATTTCCGGCGTGCCGCCTACGGAAAAAGCGATGGCCGGTTTTCCCATAGCCATGCCCTCCGCCAGGACAAGACCGAACGTTTCAAAGCGGGAAGGAAGGACAGTCAGGTCTGCGGCGTTCAGCAGGTGTTCCACATCGGTCCGGTGTCCGAGGCAGAGAACTTTATCGGATAAGTGCATGGCGCGTATTTTCGTTTTCAGCAGGGGGAGCCCGTTCCCTTTTCCGATGACAAGGAGCTTCCAGTTTTCTTTACGGCCATACTTGTCCAGTAAGGAGAGAAGATGTCCGTGGCCTTTATGTTCCAAATTTTTTATGCGGGATACGATGGCAAGAACGAGGGTATCCTCATCGAAACCGAACTCTTTTCGCAGCCGGATGCGCTCTTCTTCATTTGCGGTGAAACGTTCCGTGTCGATGCCGCTGTAACGGACAAGGAGATGATTTTCATGGAGTCCGCGTGCTATGGAGTCCTGCCTGACGTATTCACTGACGCAGATGATTTGGTCCAATTGGTCAATGACATATTCTTTTTCCATATTTCCCAGAATGCCGTGTGCCGTGTATACCACGGGGACAGACGTATTTCTTTTTACTCTTGCCGCGATGATGCCCGCGGCTCCTGAGTTGGCATGAATGACGTCTATATGGTATTTCTTCACGATGGATGAAACGCGCCAGGCGGATAAGAACCCGCTCTGCCGGACCGGAACGAAAAATGTCCTGACGCCTGCCGCTTTCAGTTTATCTGCCAGACGTCCGCCGCCGGAAGCGAGAAAAACTTCGTAGCCCCGGGTACGGAGTTCTTTTGCCGCGGTATATACATAGGTTTCCGCACCGCCGATGTTCATGCGGGGAACCAGAAATAAAATCCTTTTCACAAGTCCGTCCTTTCTTAGCGTTATGATTCTATATTTTATCTTTATATAAGGAAATATGCAAAATATAAGGAAATATGCAAAGAGGAGACGATGAAGTGTGCCGATGAAGTTTCCTTGGGAAATCATTTTTGGGAAGGAAAATATGTGCAACGTACTTGTAGCCTGATTGGCGCTTGGATATAATGATTTTGAAGAGTAAGCATATAAAAAGAATTGTCATGGCGAAAGGAAATATGACACTGCGAATTGAACCTGAGCTTAAAGTACAGGTAACAGTTTATAGAGGAGGCAATTATGATTTTTGAGGAAAGTTATACGTTGCATAATGGCGTAGTTATTCCGAAACTGGCGCTGGGCACATGGTTTATTGATGACGACAAGGCGGCGGAGGCTGTGCAGGCGGCGGTGAATATCGGATACCGCCATATCGATACGGCACAGGCGTACGGCAATGAACGTGGCGTCGGAGAGGGAATCCGCACCTGCGGCATTGACAGGAAGGATATCTTTGTCACATCCAAAGTAGCGGCTGAAAATAAAAGCTATGCGTCCGCCATGGAATCCATCGAAAAGACACTGGAAACGATGGGACTTGCTTATCTGGATATGATGATTATTCATTCGCCCCAGCCCTGGGTGGAGGTAAACCAGTCGGAGGACCGCTACTATGAAGAAAACAGGAAAGTGTGGCGTGCTCTTGAAGATGCTTTGGAAGCCGGGAAACTGCGGGCAATCGGTGTTTCCAATTTCCTTGAGGGAGATCTTGAAAACATCTTTGCCGCTTGCCGTGTGAAACCCATGGTGAACCAGATTCTTTGCCATGTGGGAAACAGTCCGCTGGATTTGATTGATTACTGCCGGAAGAGGGATATCGTAGTGGAAGCCTACTCTCCCGTGGCGCACGGCGAAGCGCTGAAAGATGGATGCCTTGCGGAAATGGCGGAGAAATACGGGGTCACGATTCCTCAGCTCTGCATCCGTTATGACTGGCAGCTGGGGACGGTGGTACTGCCGAAAACGGCGGATCCGGAGCATATGAAAGCAAATGGGGATATTGATTTTGTGATTTCCGATGCCGATATGGAACTGCTGAAGAATGCGGAGCCGGTAAAGGATTACGGCGAATTCAGTTTCTTTCCGGTCTATGGAGGCAAGCTGAAAAAGTATCGTGTGGAAATTAAGAGGTAAACGCAGAAAAAATCTGCCGCAGGTAAAGAGCGGCAGATTTTTTCTGTCAAGTTCTCCATGGTAGAGTAATGAAGGCTGATTCATTTCCAAAGGTCATTAGCTGTTAGCTGTCAGCTGTTGGCTGTTGGCTAATAGCTATAAGCTAATAGTTCTTTTACGATTTAAATCATTACGACAAGCGAGTATCCTCAATCGCACTGCGTGCGCCACAGCTCCTTCTGACGACCGACTCCATGATCCTTGTATAAGACGTTAAGGCGTCATCCTGAGCGGTAGCGAAGGATCTGCTGCCGTGGTGAGGGAATCGGTAAGGCGTCACTCAAAGCGCCAACAAAGGATTTGCTACAGTGTTAAGGAAAGGGATTCTAACGGGAAGAATAGGGATTGGGTAAGCCTCCTTGTTTATAAGGAGGTGGCCGGCGAAGCCGGACAGAGGATACTGGCTTGGGAAAATGACGCAAAAGAATAGAATGAAGATTCTTTTTCTGCCCCCGTTCTGAGTGATGACGGACGGTAAAGCGTCATCTTGAACGAACGTGAAGAATCTGCTGCCGTGATGAGGAAGTGATGTGAAAGGTTAGAATGAAAGTCCCTTCTCTGCCGGTATTTTGCCGGCTTCTGAAAAACGAGAGTCGATTTTCATTTTTTACTTCGTTGTTTGTAATAAACGTGCTATAATAAAACGATAGCTTAAGATGACCTAAGTGTCGTCTGTTTTTGGTTAGCTGCAACAAGGGAGAGTGTAGCATGAATAAAATTTACAAGATTGTATGGAGTAAGGCAAAACATGCCTATGTAGTCACTTCTGAAGTGGCAAGGAGCCACACGAAAAGCGCTTCGGGAAAAGCGGTGAAAGCCGCTCTGGCGGCAGCTGTGGGGATGGGAGTCCTCATGGGCGGTTATGCGGCTGATGCGGCGGATACGGCGACAGGTTCTGGGAACGGGGTGGCATATGGTACAGGCAGCAGTGCGCCGGAAGCAGAAAATGTAGCTGTTGGCAAAGATGCTCATATTGACTACTCCAACGGTACGGTACGTCCTTCACGCGGTGATATTGCTGTAGGCAATAATGCTCATATCAATAATTATGTCAATCAGGGCGGCGGTATTGCCATTGGACAGAATGCATTTTCAGAAAACATGGCCGGTGTACAAGAAAAAAATTTCAACTTCGGACAAACTACATTTACGGGATCTGGATTTCTTGGGTTGCAGTCACCATTTATTCCTGCTAATCCTGATAAAGTAGTTACCGGTGTAGCTATCGGGCAAAATGCTTATGCGCGTTCCGGCAGTGTTATGGTTGGTACTCATAATTTTAAAGGTAAACTTTATGATACCACTGTTGATACTAGTGATATAGCTAATATGCGTAGTAATAATGTAGTTGTTAATGCGACAACAGTTGGAACTAACAGCTGGAATAACGCCGCCTTTGGTGTTGTTAATGGCGCTTATTCCGCTATTACCGGCGCTTATGATGGCGGTGGGTTCCGTCCTAATTCAGCTCAAAATTTTGGTGCTACGATCACCGGTTCCTTGAACTCCATCGAATCTAAAACAGCATCTAGTAATTATTCTGGTATCGCTAATAGTATCGTTGGTGTTGCTAACCGTACATTTAATTCCAATGGTTCTTTAATTTATGGTGCCGGTAATGAAATTACAAACTCTGTAGAAGATATTTACTCTGCTCCGACTAGTGGCGGTAATTCTCCTGAAGCATTGGCTCAAAATTTACGCCGTGTTATTAAAAAGTCCAACGGAGGTGGCTCTACTATGGCTTTTGGTGGTGGCAACAGAGCGGACTATACATTACGCACGGCTATGATTGGCGTTAACAACACCGTGACCGGTACCAGCCGTAGGCCAAGTACCTATAACTCTATTACTGGTTTCAAGAATGCCGCTACTAATGTCAATCACGTATCTGTCATTGGTTCTGAAAATGAAATAGAGAATACGGATGACGCCCTCGTGCTGGGCAATAAGCGCAAGCTTGCCGGGGCAAACGGCAGTGTTATCCTCGGTTCCGGGAACAGTGTAATTACGACAAGTGTAGAGAATGCCGTGTCCATCGGACATAACGCAAACGTGCAGAAAGCGGGCGGCGTAGCCCTCGGCAGCGGTTCCGTGGCATCCGTGGATAAGGGAGTTGCGGGTTATGATCCGTCCACCAAGGCGACATCCACAGATACGTCTTCCACATGGAAGGCCACAGAAGCGGCTGTTTCTGTAGGCGATGCGTCCAAAGGTATCACCCGCCAGATCACCGGTGTAGCGGCCGGTGCGGCAGATACCGATGCCGTCAATGTGGCACAGCTGAAGAAAGTGGAAGCCAAGGCAGAAGCGGCGGAAAAGAAACATACCACCGTGAAAGCGGGAGATTACGCAACCGTAACGGAAGGCACCAATGCCGACGGCGGGAAAGAATACACTGTCAGCGGACCCAAGATGGAATCTACGGACGGGACAGTAAAGATTACGGATAAAGTGGAAAACGGCAAGAAGGTCGGATATAACCTGTCCGTCGATACAAGCAGTCTGGGAATTGAAAAGACAAAGGTAGAAGCGGGAGACAATGTAACCGTAACATCCAAGAAAACCGGGAATACGACGACATATACCGTTAATGCCAAAGACACAGTAGTAACCGGCGGCACGGCTACCTATGCTGCGAATGGTACAGGCAGTGCTACCTTGATAAATAATGACGGAACGACAGCGACCATCACCGGCCTGAAGGATCGTTATACATCATCCGCAGCACTTGACGGGAATACCTTGAACTTCACTCGTAATGACGGTAGCACTTATTCCGTTTCCGGCATCGCTTCCACGCAGGATATCAAAAATGTAACCAATAAAGTAGGCGAATTGGGAACCCGTGTGAATCGTGCAGGAGCGGGAGCGGCAGCATTGGCAGCCCTCCACCCGCTGGACTTCGACCCGGATGACAAGTGGGATGTGGCAGCCGGCTACGGCAACTACAAAGACGCCCATGCAGTATCGGTAGGCGCATTCTACCGCCCCAATGAAGATACCATGTTCAGCGTGGGAGGCTCTTTCGGCGGAGGAGAAAACATGGTGAATGCCGGAGTCAGCGTAAAGCTGGGACAGGGCAACCATGTGTCTACATCCAAAGTAGCTATGGCAAAAGAAATCGTCGACCTGAAAGATGCGGTTACCCGTCTGGAAGCACAAAATGAACAGTTCCGGCAGATCATCGGACAGATGGCGGGACAGCCTGTAAGGAATGTAGAGTTCCCCGATGTGCCGAAAGACCATTGGGCATATTCTTATGTAAAATCATTGGCAGACAGAGGTCTTTTGGAAGGCTATCCGGATGGAGAGTTCAAAGGGGATCGTTCTATGACCCGCTATGAATTTGCGGCCATTATTTACCGCGCACTGCAGAATGGGGCGCCTGTTGATGGAAATATGGGTAAAGCTATGGAAGAATTTGGTCCTGAGATGGAAAAGGTAAGAGAAGCTTATCGTTTCCGGGTAGACCGCATTTCCGGCGAAGATAATGACAGGAATAAAGTAGAACGCGTCCGTGTCAACAATGAAGGCAATAAAGAAAAGGGTGATTACCGCGACATATACGGTTCGCATATCGCAGCCGGTAAATAATTCATTGCAGATAAAATAGAAGCCGGTTGTTTTGATAAAAGTGATTATTCTTTGATTTATTAATAATTTTAAAGACAAAGTATAAGGGGGGGAAAATTATGAATCAGATTTACAAAGTCATTTGGAGCCGGGTGAAACACTGCTATGTGGTGGTTTCGGAAGTTGCCGGCCGCTGCGGGAAAAATGGAGGAGCAGCTTCTGAAAAGGAGAGCCTGCCCATCCGCGTGTTTCTGTGCGCCCTTGCTCTTACAGGATGCCTGATGCCGGGGGTGGCGGAAGCGAATACACAGTATGGTCCGGGTGCTTCCGCTACCGGCGGTGACAGCGTGGCGGTAGGTGACAGTGCTAAGGCGACGGCAGGCCATGCTACCGCTATCGGAACCTTGACAGAGGCTGATGGAACGAATTCTTTTGTGGCAGGGTTGCAGGCAAAGTCAGGAGCGACTGCTGAAAACAGTGTTGCCATAGGACGGGGAGCCCAGGCTTTAGGTCAGAAGCGGGTCAGTGAGCAGTTTACTGCGAGCACCATCGCCATCGGGAATAATGCAACAGCGACGGAAAACGGGGATATCGTCATTGGCCGCCAGGCGAAGAGCACGGTTTCCCAGTATCATAATCATCCCCAAGGCGGTAATGGCGCGGTTGTCATGGGAGCGGAGGCCGCTTCCTACGGCTCCCGGGGCGATGTGGTTCTCGGCGCCGGAGCGGAAGCCTGCCTGCTCAGAAAAGATGTAACTAATCCGGCGGATAAGTCGGAGTATTCACAGGGCGTAGCCATCGGCAGCCGGGCTAAAGTTTATGGTACCCAATCCACATCCATAGGCGCTGACTCAAGATCTATCGGGCATTCTTCCATTGCCATCGGCGGGGATGATATTGATAAGGCAAAACCTGTTCTAACGGCTGCCATTCCGGACATGGCGACCACCGGTGTGCAGAAAAACTTTAACCGGGAACTGGCTGTATTATATCCCGGGACGACATTGGGAAGTGCAGCTATCAATGACAGTAAGAATTATGTGAATACTGCTTCTATAGGGAATGCCAGTATGGCCATCGGTATGATGACTCAGTCTTATGGTACAGGTTCGACGGCGATTGGCGTCAATACACTGACGAAGGGGATTGCCAGCACCGGTATCGGCGTCATGGCGCGGAGCTGGGGCGATAAGTCTCTGGCACTCGGCAGTCGGGCGGAGACTTACGGAAATAAATCTACAGCTGTCGGCGATGCGAATACGGTGGGCTTTGACATGACGGACGGCACCACGTCTGGTGCAGCTTCTTCGGCTGTCGGTACGGATAACAAAGTCTATGGGAATAATTCCTATGCGATCGGTGGCGGCAATACGATTGGTTCCGCCACCATTACGGAAACGACAGAAGCCAATGGCGATAAAATTAAGAAGGTTACTGCCGGTACGGTCAAAGGAAGTACGGCAGGTGCTTTCGGTTATAAGAATACCGTCACAACGGATAATGCCTATGTGGTAGGGAATAATTCCACAGCTTCTGCTGATGGGGCTATGGTTCTGGGGAGCAGTGCATCCGTGACAGGGAAGAATGGCGTTGCTCTTGGCAATAATACAAAAGTGGCCAATGAAAATGCCGTGGCTATCGGCAATGGTTCAGAAACAGCAGCTGCTGTAGCGACACCCTCCGCAACAATCAATGGCGTAGCACATAATTTCGCAGGAGTAAATCCGGCTTCCACAGTAAGTGTAGGCAAGGCAGGCGCAGAACGGACAATTACCAATGTGGCGGCCGGCCGTATTTCCGCGACTTCTACCGATGCCATCAATGGCAGCCAGCTCTATGCGGTGACCTCGGAAATAGATAAAGGCGTGGCCTATGCGGGCGATGTGAAAGCTGCGGCAGCCGCGGCCAATAAGTTTACCCGAAAATTAGGCGAACAGACGAATATCATCGGCGGTGTGACAGATACATCTAAGCTGACGGATGGAAATATCGGCGTGGTATCCAATGGGACAGATACGCTGAATATCAAACTGGCCAAAGACGTGAAAGTGGACAGCGTCACAACGGGCAATACGGTGATCAATAATAACGGTCTGATCGTAGGCGGAAAGACCTATGTGACGAATAATGGCCTCAATGCGAATGACCAAAAGGTAACCAATGTGGCTGACGGTCAGGTGGCAGCCGGATCCAAAGACGCGGTGAACGGCGGACAATTGCATGA
>PPYE01046182.1_pt1 | contig 110094 bp, 102 predicted proteins | sample 1559881 | NCBI WGS metagenome assembly PPYE01 (sample SAMN08240022, study PRJNA423297) | Human gut metagenome, whole genome shotgun sequencing project.
AATGCCGGAAACAAAAGAAGCGGAAATCAATCTGCTGAAGCAGGAAATGCGACTGGTGCCTGCGGCAGAAGCAGACCGGGAAAAATTGCTGGAAAAAGTAACGGAAACGGTACACAAGTACGAAAAAGATGTGGAAGTGTCTTTGGCAGAACAGGGACAGAGCTGCGGGATTTCTCATGGACATTGTGATGGGGATTGCTGCGGGCATACACATGCACAGGAAGAAGCCACAGGGAAAAAGCTGATTATCCGTTTTGGTGTGGGGCTGGCGTTCTTTGTGGCGGCTTGTCTTTGGCAGAAACAGGGGCAGACAGCACTGTTTTTGATTTCTTACGCAATCTTTGGTTATGATGTCATTTTGCAGGCATTGAAGAATATTTTCAAAGGGCAGGTTTTTGATGAAAACTTCTTGATGTCCCTTTCTACGGTAGGCGCCATGGTCATTGGTGAAATGAGCGAAGCCGTTTTCGTTATGCTCTTTTATCAGGTGGGGGAAGCCTTCCAGGACTACGCTGTCCGTCGTTCCCGCCGCTCCATTACGGCACTCATGGACATCCGACCGGATTTTGCTCATGTGCTGACAGCTGACGGCAGCCTGCGGAAGGTTTCACCGGAGCAGGTGGCAATCGGTGATGTGATTGTGGTAAAAGCCGGGGAGAAAATCCCCCTGGATGGTACAGTGGTAGAAGGCAGTGCCCTGCTGGATACGGCAGCCCTCACCGGGGAATCTCTGCCCAGAGAAGTGGAAGCAGGCAGCACCGTTCTCAGCGGATGTATCAACCGAGATGGCTTGCTTCATGTGGAAGTGACAAAACCCTTCGGAGAATCCACGGTCATGAAGATTCTGGAACTGGTGGAAAACGCCGCTGGACGGAAATCCAAGACAGAAAAATTCATCACACGTTTTGCAAGGGTATACACACCTGCGGTGGTTGGTTTGGCAGTGCTTTTGGCAGTGGTGCCGCCTATTCTGGGACAGGGCGCTTTTTCTCAATGGATTGGGCGTGCGCTGATCTTCCTAGTTGTATCCTGTCCTTGTGCGTTGGTATTGTCTGTGCCTTTGAGCTATTTCGCGGGCATTGGTGCCGCATCTAAAAATGGCATCCTCATCAAAGGCGGCAATGTGCTGGATACCCTGTGCCATACAAAACGTATTGTATTTGACAAAACAGGTACCCTCACAAAAGGTCAGTTTACCGTAACAAAAATCGAAGGCGAAAACCCGGCAGCATTGCTGGAAATGGCGGCGGCAGGGGAAAGCCTTTCCAATCATCCCGTTGCCCGTGCCATTGCGAAACACTTTGAAACGGAAACAGGCAGACAGCCCGAAGGGGTAACAGATTACGCGGAACAGGGCGGTATGGGCATCACTTGTCAGTGGAAAGGCACCCGTCTGGCTTTGGGGAACCGCCGTTTGATGGAAAAAGAAGGCGTTGCCTGTCCAGAAGCAGCAGGAAGCGGTTCTGTGGTCTATGTGGCAAAAGATGGCATTTATCAAGGTTATCTGGTGGTGGATGATACCATCAAGGATGGTGCGGCAGATGCATTGGCGGCGCTGACACCTTATGGCGTTACAGAAACAGTCATGCTCACTGGTGACGGCAAAGCAGCGGCGGAAAAGGTGGGCAAGACCCTTGGTATCCATCGCATCTATGCGGAACTGCTGCCGGCAGATAAGCTGCATATTCTGGAAAACATGCCTGAAATGGAGGCGGACGCCAAAACGGCTTTCGTAGGGGACGGCATCAACGATGCACCTGTACTGGCAGGGGCAGATGTGGGCATTGCCATGGGTGCTATGGGCTCCGATGCTGCCATGGAAGCGGCGGATGTGGTGCTTATGGACGATGATCTGCGGAAAATCTCTGTGGGTCTGCGCATTGCTAAGAACACACGAAAAATTGTTATGCAGAATATCGTTTTTGCGTTGGGTATCAAAATTCTGGTGCTTCTCCTCAGCGCATTGGGTATGGCTACCATGTGGATGGCAGTCTTTGCTGACGTAGGGGTTGCAGTGCTGGCGATCCTCAATGCTATGCGGAAGAAATAAAACAAAAGCGGGAATCTTTCATAAAAAGATTCCCGCTTTTTTCATCATCAGAGGGCAATATCTTTCGGTTTTGTATCAGCGTAATAAATGTCTTTTTCGTCCAACCCGCTGATTTCACAGCTTACATTGCAGGAACATCCGTCACCGGTGATGTAGAATACATTCATGCCTTTTTGAAGGGAAATGGTCATTTCGTTGTTGACTTCTTCCGTTACGGAGGAGGAATCCAAAGGAACGGACATTTTTTCTTTGCTGCCATCCGCATAACAGCCGATCTGAGCGTCGCCTGCTTCTTTGGTGAAGTTATAGTACAAAGTCACTTCCGTATCCCTTGCGGCTTCTATGTAGAAAAAGGGTGTTTCTGTTTCTGTGGGAGTGGCTTCCAGACTGACGGCAAGGGCGTTTCCATTTGCCATGCGCAGAGATTGAAAAACGGATGCCTGGGCTTCAACAGCGGCTTCTCCCGTGGGAAGAGGGGTGACGGGTTCTTTTTGTGCCTGACAGGCGGCAAGCCCCAGAACCAGTACACCACAGAGCATATATAATTTCATATTTTTCATATTATGTCACCTCAAAAATCTGTTTTGTGTAAACAGTATATGCTCCAATTTTTACATTACCCGAAAAGAATCCTTACATTTTTATTAAATAAAAATACAGTTTTTTGGAAGAAAAAGAACAGTCTGTGACAGAATGTAACGGTTTCATTTCCAGGTGTCGGAATATGGCGGAAAACAAGGGTTTTCCGCAAAAAAAGACAGCCTTCTGTGCAAACAGAAAGCTGTCTTTTTTATTCCTCTGGCTTTGCGGGGGTGATGACCTTTTTCACATTTTTTTCAAACTTCACACGGGGAAGCATGACCATATGTCCGCATCCGCAGCATTTGATGCGGAAATCAATGCCCGTCCGCAGGATTTCCCACTGGTTGGAGCCACAGGGATGGTCTTTTTTCATTTGTACGATATCGCCAACAGAAAACTGCATGGTTTATCCCTCCTTTTGCTGTACGATATGCAGGGTGCGCTGAGGGAAGGGGATTTCGATGCCTTCTTTGTCCAGCCGGTTTTTGATGCGGCGGCGCAGCTCTGCTTCTACGGAAATGTTTGTTTTCACATGGCATTTTGCCACGATTTTTACGGTAACGGCGGAATCATCCAGCCCGGTCACACCTACAATGACGGGTGTTTCCAGAATATCCGGGATGTCTTTTGTCTGTTCCATTTCGTCCCGCAGGACATCCAGCACATGGTCGATGCTGGCGTCATAAGAAACGCCTACGGTGACAACGGCGTTGATGAAATCCCGGCACATATTGGTAACGGTGCCCACGGAGCCATTGGGGATGATATGGACACTGCCCTGAGGGTCACGGATTTTGGTGGAGCGCAGAGTAACGCTTTCCACGGTACCAGTGATGTTCTGGATGGTGACAACGTCCCCCACAGCGTAATGGTCTTCAAAGAGGATGAAGAACCCTTCCAGCATATCCGTTACCACACTTTGGGCGCCCAGACCAATGGCAACAGAGCCGGCACTGGCAACTACCAGCATGGATTTGGGGTCTACGCCAATGAATGTAAGGGCGGTGAAAATACCGATGAAGTAAATCACATATTTTACTACACTGGATGTGATGGAGTTCAGTGTTTTTGCTTTCCGCTGGGTCATGGCAAGACGCTGTTTTTTGGTCTGTGCCGCGAAGAATTTCCGCATGAGATGGTTAATAAAGCGGATGAGGAACCAGCAGATCACAAATGTAGCGACAACTTTTAAGAGAACGAAGCCAATCTCCGTGGCTACTTCCAGTAATTTTTCTGTGGCTGTCAGAGTTTTTTCCACCTGTTCTTCCAGATCAACGGTATCTGTCACTGTGGCTGTCTGGAGCAGGATGGAAGGAAGATGTGAAATCATGGTGCAGTCCTCCTTTCATGGTAACGGGAAGCCGCCTGGACAAAGTGGCTGAAAAGGGCTTCCTGCTCTTTTGTATGCATAGATTCCGGATGCCACTGGACACTCAGCACAAAATCTTTTTCCGGCATTTCCATGGCTTCGGTCAAGCCGTCGGCGCTGCGGGCACAGGGGTGGAAACCCTTTCCCAGAAAAGATACCGCCTGATGGTGCAGGGAATTGACGGCGATTTTCGAGGTTCGCCAGAGTTTTTCCAGCTGACTGCCGGGAAGTACGGCAATGCTGTGGGTGGCGTAGGGACGGGGTGCCTGCTGGCTGTGCTTGAGGGTAGTGCCCGTCTGTACCTCAATATCCTGATAAATACCGCCGCCTGCGGCGATGTTCATGATCTGCATGCCCCGGCAAACGCCGAAAAGAGGCAGATCCCGCTTCATGGCTTCTTTGCAGAGGGAAAGTTCATATTCGTCCCGCAGGGGCGAAATCTGTCCATTCTGCCGGATGGGTTCTTCTCCAAAACGCAGAGGGTCAATATCTCCGCCGCCGGTAAAGAGGATGCCGTCCACAAAGTCGGGAAAATCTTCCCCGGGGAACAGCAGTACAGGAGTGCCCCCAGCTTTCAGCAGGGCATTGGTATAGTCTTCACTGATTTTGAATCTTGTTTTTTCGTAGGAATAGTCCGGCGTAATGCCGATAATGGGTTTTTTCATCATGTCACACCCTTTCTCTGTTCTTTTACAGTATACAAAAGGCGGGCGTGTTTTGCAACCGACAGAAGTATTAGAAAAACTTGTCAGAAAAAAGCAAAAAAAAGTCAAAAGGATGAAAGGGGAGTTCTTGAATTATGTCGGAAATATATGGTATGATGAAAAAATGTCTATGATTTGGTAAGAAAATCAGAATAGGAGTGAATATATATGAGAACAATCGGCATCATTGGTGCTATGGAAGAAGAAATTTCTTTCCTGCGGGAAAAAATGGATATCGTCACCACCAAAAGCGTGGTTGGTTTGACTTATTATGTGGGACGTTACGAAGGGAATAACGTGGTACTGGTGAAAAGCGGCATCGGCAAAGTCAACGCCGCAGTCTGCACACAGGCAATGATCGACCATTTCGGCGTGGACTATATCATCAATACCGGCGTTGCAGGCGGTCTTTCTCCCGAACTGCATGTGGGGGACATCCTCATTTCCGTAGACGCGGTACAGCATGATATGGATACATCTGCTTTCGGTGATCCCATCGGCGTCATCCCCCGTATGGCGGAAAGCTATTTCAAAGCCGATGAAGCCCTTGTGGAACTGGCACAGGAAGCGGCAAAAACATGCGGTCTGGACTGCCGTATCATCACTGGACGTGTGGCAAGCGGCGACCAGTTCATCGCGACCCAGGAAGCCAGAGATAAAATCCGCAAAACCGTCAAAGGGGACTGTGCGGAAATGGAAGGGGCTGCCATTGCCCATGCCTGCTGGCTGAACCGCATTCCTTTCCTCATCATCCGCGCCATTTCTGACAGTGCCAATGAGGATGCTGGTATGTCCTTCGATGAATTCTGCGTTATGGCGGCACAGCGCAGCAGTCTGCTGACAGAAACCATGATCGCAGCCATGAAAAACTGAATCTATATGAAGAAATTGGGAGAGGTCTTTCTTTTGGAGCTCTCCTTTTTGTTTTTCTGTCCGTACAATGGGACAAACCCTTCAAAATTGAACAAAAAACAGGGAAGAATTTCTATGTTATTTCTGGATGTATACCTATTGTCAGGGGGCTGGGAGTTATGTATAATGCAAGGGAAAGGAAATATTTTGTATACAAACAAATTTTAGATAAACAGCGAAAAGAAAGGGTGGCATTTCCATGACAGCAAAGACACATGGTTACATCACAAAAGAAATCGAACTGGAACAGATTTACCGTTTTATCCTGAAATATTTCGATCCCGAAGCAAAGGTAAACCGTTATGAAAACCGTTTCGGTGAAAGCAACGAAATGGCTGTTTACTTCACTTATAAGGGCGAGGAAAGACGTCTGTTCTCCATGATCTACAAGAGCCGTAAATTCTCCAAGACAGGCGAAAAGAAACGTCTGATCTTCCTGGATCTGGATTACTGGGGTCACAGCGTAGAAATTATGCGCTCCATTATCTCCTTCTTCAGCGGTTGGATGGATGAAAACGACTGCGATAAAGAAGGTCCTTACTACATCGACGAACAGCCAGACGGTGTTGTACCCAACATCATCAAGATCACAAGAAAAGAACTGAACAAACGTATGGGCGGCATGGTTGTTATCATCGACGATGACGACGAAGACGAAGAATAAGTCTGAAAAGCAAAACCGGAATTTCCCTGTTACAAAGGGAGGTTTCCGGTTTTTTTCTTTTGCTGGTGGATTTTTTAAGGGCAATTTGCGAGAAAAAATAGGAAAACCGTAGGATTTTTTGGCAGAGCCCTTGCTTGCAAAGGCTTTCGCCATTTGTTATACTGAATACTGGAAGCATATTGTTTTTTGTAAGAAGGGCGGTGGCAGTATGAACGAGGAGAAAGATATGCGCATGCTGATCGAAGAAGATCTGCGGCATAGTCAGGAAATTTGGGAATCCTATTCTCATGACAAGGAAAAACTGGGAGAATTGTTTCAACTGCTGCTGCAACACTATGACGGGGAAATAGACGGTTTTGACGAAGATCTATGGGTCATTCAGGATCGGGAAGACTGTGCTGATATGGCGGAAGTCTACCGGAAGAATATCCGGCATCTTATGGAGCGGCTGGAGGCCTTTCGGGATAACGGCTATTCCAACGAAGGACTCATGGAATACTATATCCGTAAGGAGCAGAAAGACATCGATTACAGCGCGGACTTTACCTCTGTCCGCATCTCTCTTGGCATGGCGAACCTGCCTGCAAGGGAAAAAGAAGAAATCATGATGAAGCTGGACGAAATGGAAGAAATTTGTGCCCAGGTGGTTCCCAGAAGCAAAAAGTGGGAATCCCTCAGGGAATACCTCATCTGGGTTTCCGGCAAAGAAGCCGATGTAGCCATGGAGATTCTGCCCCTGTTTTTCCGCATTAACGATATTATCACAAAGAGGCAGGAAGTATGATCAAACTCATTGTGTCCGATATGGACGGTACGTTATTGAACGACGAGAAACAGATAGATAAACGCATTTATGACCTTTTGCCCAAAATGCGGGAGGAAGGCATCCGCTTTGTGGTGGCAAGCGGCAGACAGTACCCCTCATTGGCAAGGGATTTTCAAGAGCATTTGCCGGAAATCACCGTCATTGCGGAAAACGGCGCCTTTGTGGTGCAGGATGGAAAAGAACTGTATTTCAAAGGCATGAACGAGAAACAAATTGCCCATAGTCTGGATATTATAGAAACATTACCGGAAACAGAAGGGCTTGTCTGTGCGAAATACTGCTGTTATACCACAAGTCAGGAGGTATATGGCCTCCTTGCCAGCCCCAAATTCCATTATGACTGTGAATTGGTGGACGACCTGTACAAAATGACTGATGGCGTCACAAAGGTTTCCCTGATGGTTTACGGAAACAGCACCACACAGTCCTGTTATGACGCTATGCATCCCCAGATGCCGGAGGAAATGACGTTGGTTATTTCCGGTGACGCTTGTCTGGATACGGGTATCAAAGGGGTCACAAAAGGCAGCGCATTGGCAGCCTTACAGGAAATGTGGGGCATTTCGCCGGAAGAAACATTGGTGTTCGGTGACCAGTTCAATGACGTGGAAATGTTCGATCAGGCTTATTACAGCTATGCCATGGAAAACGCTACGGACGGCGTGAAAGAAAGAGCACGTTTTGTGGCAGGAAATAATAACAACGGCGCCGTTGTCGACACCATTTGCCGACTGACGGGTCTGACCATAGAAGGAGAACTATGAAGAAGATAGCAAGCTACGCCTTAGGGTGTAAAGTCAATCAGTATGAAAGCGAAGCCATCGCCGAACTGTTTGCGGAAAAGGGCTATGAAGTGGTTTCCGTAGACGATGAGGCGGATGTGTATATCATCAACACCTGTACGGTGACAAATTTCGGGGATAAGAAATCCCGTCAGCTCATCCGTAAGGTGAAACGCCAGAATGAAAACGCCATTGTTGCTGTTGTGGGCTGTTATGCCCAGACTGCGCCGGAGGAACTGGCGGCAGTACATGGTGTGAATCTTGTCATTGGCACCAAGGACAAGAGTAAAATCGTGGAATTGGTGGAAGACTATCAGGCAGAACAGGGCGTGCAGAATTATGTAACAGACATTATGCACGAACGTGTTTTTGAACCTCTGGAAATCAAGAAACTGGCAAACCGCACCAGAGCCTATCTGAAGATTCAGGACGGTTGCAGCCAGTTCTGTTCCTACTGTATCATTCCTTATGCCCGCGGGCCCATCCGCAGCCGTCAGCCTGAGGACGTTATCGCAGAAGTAAAACGTCTGGCGGAAAACGGCTTCAAAGAAGTGGTGCTCACCGGCATCCATGTGGCAAGTTACGGCAAGGATTTGAAAACCATCACCCTGACAGACATCATCCGTCAGGTACATGAAGTGGAAGGCATTGAACGCATCCGTTTCAGTTCCATTGAGCCCAACGTGGTGACAGAGGAATTTGCGGCGGCTATGGCGGAATTGCCTAAGGTTTGTGACCATTTCCATTTGTCCCTCCAGAGCGGCTGTGACAAGACTTTGAAGGAAATGAACCGCAAATACGATACAGAAAAATATCGTCAGGCAGCGGCCCTCCTTCGAAAATATCTGCCGGATGTGGCAATCACCACAGACATCATCGTGGGCTTCCCCGGGGAAACAGAAGAAGATTATCAGGCAAGCCGTGCTTTTGCGGAAGAAATCGGTTTTTCCAAAATCCATGTATTCCCTTATTCCCCTAAAAAAGGCACTCCCGCGGCGGCAAGAAAAGATCAGCTGCAAAACGCTGTGAAACAGGAACGAAGCCACGACCTGATTACCGTCAGCGACCGTATGACAGACGCCTTTTTGCAGAAGCATGTGGGCAAGGTAATGCCTGTTCTCTTTGAACGGTGCATCGGGGACGATGTCTATGAAGGACATACCACAAACTATATGAAAGTCCACGCAAGAAGTACAAAAGACCTGTCTAACGTCATTGCGGATACAAAAATCCTCTCTGTGGCGGAAGAAATGGCTTTTGGCGAAGTGGAGGCATAAATCCCATTTTTTGTAATATTTATGTAAGGAAAGAACGGTTGCAATCCGTTCTGGTTTATATTATCATGGAAGAATAGAATTTGTTTGTAGGCAGCAAGCATGTGCTGTGGAACGGAGCGTGATACACATGAGCAATAACATCAATGAAACACAATATTTCGGCAGAACGGGCAAGGAACCCGAAAATGAAGCAAAAAGAATCCTGATTTCCGTCAGCACGGCACTGCGGGAGAAGGGCTACAACCCTGTCAACCAGATTGTGGGCTATATCCTTTCCGGTGACCCCACTTATATCACCAGCTATCTCAACGCCAGAGCCATGATTCGTAAACTGGAACGTGATGAACTGCTGGAAGAATTGGTAAAAGATTATCTGGACAGAAACGAGTAAGAAAGAGGCATCGATTTGCGTATATTAGGTTTGGACTTCGGTGATAAGACCATCGGCGTGGCAGTAAGCGATCCCCTTGGCTGGACAGCACAGGGCGTGGAAATCATCAAGCGGGATAACCCCCAGGAATTCAAAAAATGCATGCGCCGTCTGGCAGAAATCATCGAACAGTATCAGGTGGATACCATCGTTTTGGGCTATCCCAAAAATCTGGATAACTCCGAAGGGGAACGGTGCGAGAAAACAAAGGTCTTTGAGGCGAAAATCAAAGGCAGATACCCCAAAATCCCTGTGGTGCTCTGGGACGAGCGTTTCAGCACCATTGCGGCGGAGCGTGCCCTGCGCATGGCAGACCTGAGCCACGATAAAAGAAAGAGCGTCATTGACAAAATGGCGGCAGTACACATTTTGCAGGGGTATCTGGACAGCAAGCAGTAAGCCCCCAGAAAGAAACGGAGAAGAACATGAGCGATATTTTTGAAGAAGCAGAAGAACTGGAATTTGAAATCGTGACCATGACCGACGAGGATGGCACAGATGTGGAATTTTCCATTATTGATAATGTAGCCAGCGGCACAGACCGTTACCTGCTGGTGGTAGAAACAGAAAAAATGGACGAGGATGAAACACAGGCTTTGATCCTCAAAGAAGTGGCAATCGACGCCAACGACATCACATACGAAATGGTGGAAGACGACGCGGAATTTGACCGTGTGGCAGAACTCTTTGCTCAGAAAGGTGAAGATTACGAAGTTTCCATCGACGACTGATTTAGAATGGACAGGGTGAAAGGCTCTCTGGCACCCTTTTCAATATATGTGCGGATAAAAAAGCGAACAGAAACGAAAAAGCAGAAAACTGACTTTGGAGAAAAATGGGACGTGAATTGTTTTTCGGGGAAGGACAGGATTGCCTGCTCTTTTTGTGCTTGTCTGAAAAAGGAAAACTGGACAGGTTTTGTTTTTGTGTTTAAAGCAGACTTTTTTACGCCATACTAGCTTTTAGAAATGGATTACATAAAACGATAAAAAGGAGGTGTGTTTTTTGGCAAACAGAAGATCGAAGCCCAAAACAAGGCTGAAAGTTATCGCTTTGGGCGGTCTGGAAGAGATCGGGAAGAATATGACCGTACTGGAATACGGCAACGATATCATCATCATCGACTGTGGCCTGGCGTTCCCCGAGGACGATATGCTGGGCATTGACCTGGTTATTCCGGATATTACCTATTTGGCAAAGAACGTAGAAAAAATCAGAGGCATCGTGCTGACTCACGGTCACGAAGACCACATCGGCGCACTGCCTTATGTACTGAAACAATTGAAAGTGCCTGTATTCGGCACACTGCTGACACTGGGTCTGTTGGAAAATAAGCTCAGAGAGCATAAAATGCTGGATAAAACCACACTGCATACTGTTGTGCCCGGCGAAAAAGTAAAACTGGGGGAAATGGTGGTGGAATTCATCCATACAAACCATTCCATCGCTGACTCTGTGGCACTGGCAATCCAGACCCCTGTGGGTATGGTGATCCATACCGGGGACTTTAAGGTGGACTATACACCCATCGACGGGGATATCATCGACTTGCAGCGTTTTGCGGAACTGGGCAGTCAGGGCGTACTGCTCCTCATGAGCGACAGTACCAACGCGGAACGCAAAGGCTTTACCATGTCGGAAAAGAATGTAGGCAAGGTATTTGAACGGATTTTCGAGGAAACCCCCAGAAACCGTATCATGGTTGCTACATTCTCCTCTAATATCCACCGTATCCAGCAGATCATCAATGCAGCGTATATGTACGGCAGAAAAGTTGCCATCATCGGCAGAAGTATGGTAAACGCCGTAAAAACAGCATCTGAACTGGATTATCTGTGGGTTCCGCCCCGTACCCTCATTGACATCAACGAAATCAAGAACTATCGGGATGAACAGCTGGTTATCATCACCACAGGCAGCCAGGGCGAAACCATGTCTGCTCTGTCCCGTATTGCCAACAGTGAGCATAAACAGGTCAGCGTCAAGCCCGATGATAAAATCATTATCAGCGCATCTGCTATTCCCGGCAACGAAAAGAACGTGATCCGCGTGGTAAATGAACTGCTGAAAAAAGGTGCAGATGTGGTATACGGCGGCATCGAAGACATTCACGTTTCCGGTCACGCCCGTCAGGAAGAGCTGAAGCTCATGCTTGCCCTGACAAAACCCAAATTCTTCATGCCTGTTCACGGGGAATATATGCACCTGTCCAGCCATAGAGATCTTGCCATCAGCATGGGCATGGATAAGAAAAACATCTTCGTCAATAAACTGGGGGATGTGCTGGAATTGTCCAAAAACGAAGCCAAAGTCACAGGCACCGTACCTACCGGTCAGGTTATGGTAGACGGTCTGGGCGTTGGTGACGTTGGGAACATCGTACTTCGCGACAGAAAGCACCTGTCTGAAGACGGCCTCATGGTTGTGGTGGTTTCCATGGAAGAAGAAACCGGTCAGATTGTGGCAGGCCCCGATATCATTTCCCGTGGTTTTGTTTATGTTCGTGAATCCGAAGGCCTCATGGACGGCGCAAGAGAAGTTGTCGTGAAAGCCCTGCAGGAATGCGAAGAAAAGAACATCACCAGCTGGAACTATATCAAAAACCTCATCAAAGATACTTTGAAAAACTATATTTGGCAGAAAACAAAAAGAAGTCCCATGATTCTGCCCATTATCATGGAAGTTTAAAGAAATAAAAAAGTCGGAAATTCTGAAAAGCAGATTTCCCTTAAGAAAACATCGTTTTTTCTGAATTCTTAAGAGAAACTGCGACGGCAGTCTTCAGAAGAAAATACGTCGACAAGATCATAAAAATAAGAAAGCTGAAATCCTTGTTATGAAAAAGGATTTCAGCTTTCTTTGTTTTCTTATGAAAATGTCCCAAAGAATTTCCGACTTTTGTGATTATTCAAATACACAGTCTTTGATGAGCACATTGCCAAATTTGCCGTCACAGACACCAACCAATGTGATGGCATCCCCTTCCTGCAATTCCATGACTTTTTCAATTTGAGCTTCATCAGAGAAATAACACTGTACAGAGGTGATGGCAAATTCTTCTCCGGCAAAGGTGATGTAAACTTCTTCCATAACATCTTTGCCGATGGAACCGACGGTGCCGCTGAGCCGCATGGTTTTTCCTTCATAAAGGGCATCCCCTTTGACTTCGTTTGCTTCATAGGAGGAAAGTAGATCCGCAGGAGAAACTTCCATGATTTCCACAGGTGCGGTTTCTTCTGTTTTGCCAGTATCTGATGGTGTGCTGTTTTCCGCAACAGGGGGATTTTCTCCAGAAGATGTCGGTTTTTCCTCGCCGCCTACAAGGGCGGAAAAAATCAGAAGGACAACAATGACCGCAATGATCCATTTTGCCTTGCCGCCTTGTTTTTTGCCGCACTGTGGGCATACAGACGCCTTTTGGGGAATTTCACTCTGACAGAATTTACATTTCTTTGCTTTTGGTGTTTCCATAGATTTCCTCTCCTTTTTGATATGAAATACATAATGTTGCATCTTTAGCAACATCATAAGACAAAACACATGGTAATGTCAAGAAAAAATGAGGGGGACTGTGCGCCATGAAAATATACGAATATGACGGGAAGAAAAATATCTGTGGGGAACAAATCCGAAAAATTCGTATGGAAAAGAAGGTATCACAGGCAGCATTGTCCCGGGCTTTGCAGTTGGAAGGCATCACCATTGACCGCTATTCCATTTGCCGCATGGAAAAAGGCGAGCGTTTTATTGCGGATTATGAATTAATCAAAATCGCCGGGATATTGGGGGTACCGGTTGCTTTCTTTTTTCCCGATGAGGAGGACAAATAGGTTTTATTTAGAATAGCACAGGAATATTTTGGAATTTCCCCTAAAATAGGGGAGAATTGTGGTATTTTTAAGATATCATAAAAATAAAAACCATCAAAAGGGGGCTTTTGACATGAAATTCCAAAGAATCAAAGATGTATGTTTAGGGGCAACGGTGGCTGCTCTTGTTATGGGTGCAGCGCCTGCCGCTTACGCTAAGGTGGCAAACATGGACATTCCTGTTATGTTTAACAACATTAAAATCGTTGTAGACGGGAAAGAACTGAAAACAGACAAAGAACCTTTTATCTATGAAGGGACTACATATCTGCCTGTCCGTGCCGTTGGGGAAGCCGTAGGGAAAAACGTTACATGGGATGCTGCTTCCAAAACCGTTATTTTAGGGGAAACAGAACAAAAAGAAACAGAGCAAACAGAAACAGAACAAAAAGAACCGGAACAGCCGGAAGAAACCGCTTCTGACGATGACAGCAGACTGGGGGAACTTGCCAGCAAACCCAGCACCAATGTCAATAATATGAAAATCCAGTGTACCGGTGTTAGAGAATCCGCCGGATATATCGACGGCATCGAAGTAGACTTCAAATTTACCAATAACAGTGACTTTGAACAGAGTGTTGTGCTGCAAAGTTTAGAGGTTAATAACAAAGAAGTGGGAGGTTATCTCCATACAATTATTTTGGGTGACAGAGCAGAAACAGACCGCCTGACCATTAAGGACAGCGATTTGAAACGTGCTGGTATTGACAAGATCTATAATATTAGTGTAGTATTCCGTGTATATAACCATGACGATTGGGATGACGTAACTACAAACGAAATGATCATGAATTTTAATTAAACACAAGACCCCCGATTGGTTTCCAGTCGGGGGCTTTTTTTCAAAAGGAGAGAAGAACCATGCAGTCCGTTGGGGAAATCAAAGAAATACTGAACAGCTGTCCCGTGGAAAAACTGCCGGAAGTTTTGCCGGAATTTGCCGCCGACAGCCGCAAAGGGGTACAGAGCCTTGTGACCCGTTTTCAGAAAAAATACGACGCTTATCTGGCAGAGCTGGAACGACTGGAAACATTGCTGACTTACGAACGGGAGTGCTACGAAAAGGGTTTTGAACTGGTGGCAGGCATTGACGAAGTGGGCAGAGGCCCCCTTGCCGGCCCTGTGGTAGCGGCGGCGGTGATTCTGCCCAAAAACTGCAAGATTGCTGGTGTCAATGACTCCAAAAAACTCTCTGCCCAGAAACGGGAGGAGCTTTGCGAAATCATCAGAGAACAGGCAGTGGCTTGGGCTGTGGGTGTGGTTTCCAACGAACGTATTGACGAAATCAATATTTTGCAGGCAACTTATGAAGCCATGCGGGAAGCCCTTTCCAAATTGGAAGTACAGCCGGACTTTATCCTTGCGGACGCAGTAACCATTCCCAAGGTATCCACACCTCAGAAAGGCATCATCAAAGGGGACGCTAAGAGTATTTCCATCGGTGCCGCCAGCATTGTGGCAAAGGTCACCAGAGATGCCATGATGGAAGCCATGGCGGAAATCTATCCCCATTACGATTTTGCTTCCAATAAAGGTTACGGCTCCCAGAAACATCTGGCAGGCATTGCCCAGTATGGCATCTGCCCCATCCATCGCCGGACATTCGTGAAGAATTTTCTCAAAGAAGATGCCGCACCTAAGGCAACAGGCAACAGGGGCGAACTCCTTGCCGCAAGGGAAATGAAGAAAATGGGCTATGAAATTCTTGCTCAGAATTACCGCAAACCCAGCGGAGAAATTGACATCATTGCCCAGAAAGATGGTATACTGGTATTTACAGAGGTAAAAACAAGAACCAGTACCGCTTACGGCACTCCTGCGGAAGCCGTAGACCGGCGGAAACAGGCGCACATCATCGAAACAGCTCTGGCGTATCTGGTGGAAACCGGGGACGCAGACAGGGACTGCCGTTTTGATGTGGCAGAAATTTTGGAAGAAGATGGAATGAAATATTTCCGATATATCGAAAACGCCTTTGAGGCATAAAGGAGGAAGAAACTTGCAGATTGTAAAAAAAGGTGATGTGGAACTGATCACATTCGATAATCTGACCCAGACAGGCATGGTGAAACATGGCTTCACCACCCGTCACGGCGGCGTCAGCACAGGCTATTACGGCACCATGAACATGGGATTTTCCAGAGGGGAAGACAGAGCCCCTGTGGCTGAAAATTACCGCATTTTGGCAAGGGCGCTGGAGCTGGACGAAAACGCCTTTGTGGCAACCCAGCAGACCCATACCACAAACGTACTGAAAGTGACAGCCAAAGACAAAGGATGCGGCGTCACAAAGGACAGAACCTATCACGACATCGACGGTTTGATGACAAATGAAACAGGCATCAATCTGGTGATTTTCGGGGCAGACTGCGTGCCCGTATTCCTGCTGGATACCAAAAACAAAGCCATTGGTCTGGCACACTGCGGCTGGAAAGGCACTGCCGACCGTATGGCAGAAAAATTTGTACAGGAAATGATGGCGGCTTATGGCACAAACCCCAAGGATATTGTGGCAGCCATTGGCCCTTCTATTGGGAAATGCTGTTTCCAGGTGGATGACCCTGTGGTAAATCTGTTCCGGAAACAGATTGCCTTTGCAGAGGACATCATTTTTGATGACCCCACAGAAGAAGGCAAATACAAAATCGACCTGTGGGAAACCAACCGCAGACTGCTGGCGGAAATGGGCGTGGAAAACATTGAGATTTCCGGTCTTTGCACCATGTGTGACACAGAACGGTTCTACTCCCATCGGAAAATGCGGGAAAATCGCGGCGTTATGGCTGGGGTTATGACACTGCTGTAAAAAGACAGATGGGCGTGAAATCTTTGGATTTTGCGATTCAGGGTGTCGAAGGTTGACACCCTGTCGTCAAAGGCTCATTTCATTCAAGCCTTTGACGAGTAGACAGAAGTCAAAAGCCGAAGTTCCATCAGCTTAACAGCTTTGAAACTGCGGTTTTTTCCTCACCGGAAATAAATCCCTTCCGCGGTCTCAAAGCACTGAAAAAATCATTCGGTGCGGGGCGTGAAATCTTTGGATTTTGCGCCTTTTTCTTTTTTATAAGGGTATTTGAGGTGGTTTTTGTTGTTCCGGCGTGGACAAGGGAGCTTTTTTGCGTAAAAATTTTGTGAAAAAGCCCGGAAATGTGGGAAAGTATTGTATGTACCGCCTTTTTTATGCTATAATATATAGAATGTGAAAGTGGGGGCGTATGCCCCCTTCTGTATGAAAATGAAAAACAATGAAGATAGAGTTGGAGGAAAACAAATGAGCAAACCCATCGTAGCAGTGGTGGGACGTCCCAACGTGGGCAAGTCCACCCTTTTCAACAGGCTGGCGGGCGAACGCATTTCCATCGTACAGGATACCCCCGGCGTAACCCGTGACAGAATCTATGCAGACGTAGAATGGCTGAATCACAAATTTACACTCATCGACACCGGCGGTATGGAAATCGGTTCTGAAGAAATCATTCAGAAACAGATTTTGCAGCAGGCGGAAATCGCCATTGAAACTGCTGACGTGATTCTGTTTGTGACAGACGTAAAAGCAGGCGTTACCGACGACGACCGTCAGGTAGCAAACAAACTGCGCCGCACCAAAAAACCCGTTGTGCTGGCTGTCAACAAAGTGGACAGCGTAAAGCGCGACACCATGGATATTTATGAATTTTATGAACTTGCCATCGGCGATCCCATGCCCATTTCCGCAGGTCAGGCACTGGGTCTGGGGGATATGCTGGATCAGGTAGTGGCACATTTCCCTGAGGACAGCGACAATCAGGAAGAAGACGACGCCATCAAAGTTGCCATTATCGGTAAACCCAACGTAGGTAAATCCTCCCTCATCAACAAGATTCTGGGAGAAGACAGACTCATCGTCAGCAACATTCCCGGCACCACCCGTGATGCCATCGACTCTCCCATTGAAGTGGATGGTCAGAAATATGTGTTTATCGACACAGCAGGTATGCGCCGGAAAAGCAAGATCAAAGAAGAAATCGAACGTTTCAGCATCATCCGTGCCGTTGCTGCCGTAGAACGCTGTGACGTTGCCATTCTGGTTATTGACGCCAACGAAGGCATCACCGATCAGGATACAAAGATTGCCGGTATTGCCCACGAAAGAGGGAAAGCGGCTATTGTTGCTGTAAACAAATGGGATTCCATTGAAAAAGATGATAAGACCATGAATAAATATCTGAAGGACATCGGCAATGAACTGGCGTACATGCCTTATGCACCCAGAGTGTTCATTTCCGCTCATACAGGCCAGCGTGTAAATCGTCTGCTGGAACTGATTAGGACCGTAAACGAAAACCACGCCCTGCGTATCAGCACCGGTGTTCTGAACGAAGTTCTGATTGAAGCAACAGCTATGCAACAGCCCCCTGCGGACAAAGGCCGTCAGCTGCGTCTGTACTACATGACACAGGTATCCGTAAAACCCCCTACCTTTGTCATTTTCGTCAACGAACGGGAACTGTTCCACTTCTCTTACCGCAGATATATCGAAAACCAGCTGCGGGAAGCCTTCGGTTTTGTGGGCACACCCATTCATTTTATCGTAAGAGAAAAAGGGGATAAGGATTGATATGTTTCGACTGATTTGTATTGCCATCGGGTACTGCATCGGCTGTATCCAGACGGCGTTCATCATGGGCAAGCTCTGCAAAACAGACCTGAGCAAGAAAGGCAGCGGCAATCTGGGTACCACCAATGCCCTGCGTGTGCTGGGGTTCAAAGCAGGAGCGGTTACATTCATCGGGGATATTTTAAAAGGGGTCGTTAGTTTCATCATTGCCAGATGGCTGTTCCCAGATATGGGAATTCTGGCAGGGATTTATGCCTGCGCCGGTACCATCTTAGGACATGATTTTCCTTTTTACCTGCATTTCAAAGGCGGGAAAGGCATTGCTGCCACCATCGGCTTGGTGCTGTGCATCGGTTTTACAGAATCCATGCCGCTGATGCTCATTTCCTTTATCATCGGTATTGTGGCAGTGGCATTGTCCGGTTATATTTCTCTGGGCTCCATGCTCTTTTCCATTGCCATTCCCGTCTGTGCCTTTTTCTTCCAGCTTCCACTGGAAGGGGCGCTGGTGCTGACAGCGCTGACCATTTTGGCGCTGTGGAAACATCGGGCAAATATCGGAAGACTGCGTGCAGGCAATGAAAACAAGTTTACTTTGACAAAGAAAGTCTGAGGAAGGGGAGTTTGTTATGAAAAATGTAGCGGTAATCGGTTCCGGCAGCTGGGGCACAGCCCTCGCCATCATTCTGACTAAGTATGACCATCAGGTGAAGATTTGGGCAAGAAGTCAGGCAGCTGTGGACGAAATCAATAGCAAACACACCAACGAAAAATATCTTCCCGGCGTTACATTGCCGGAAACACTGACAGCCACCACAGACCGTACAGCGGCTCTGGAGGGTGCGGAAATCGTCATTTCCGCTGTGCCTTCCCGTGCGGTGCGCCAGGCCATGACAGATTTTGCGCCCTATTTCAAACCAGGCACTGTTATCGTCAATGTGGCAAAAGGTCTGGAGGACGGCAGTCTGCTGCGTCTTTCTCAGGTCATCCAGGAATGTGTGCCCCAGTGCGAAGTATGCGTGCTGTCCGGCCCCAGCCATGCGGAAGAGGTGGCAAGAGAAATCCCCACCACATGCCTCATTGCTTCTGAAAACGAAGAAGTGGCAAAAATGGTGCAGAAAGAATTCATGAATCCCAAATTCCGCATTTACACCAGTACAGATGTCATTGGCGTGGAAATGGGCGCGGCTCTGAAAAACGTTATGGCACTGGCGGCAGGTATGAATGACGGTCTGGGCTTTGGGGACAACAGCAAAGCGGCTCTCATGACAAGAGGCATTGCGGAAATGAAGCGCCTGGGCATTGCCATGGGCGGCAAAGCGGAAACATTCGCTGGTCTTTCCGGCATCGGTGACCTGATTGTTACTTGTACCAGTATGCACTCCCGTAACCGCCGGGCAGGCATTCTGCTGGGACAGGGCAAGAGTCTGGAAGAAACACTGGCAGAAGTCAAAATGGTTGTAGAAGGTGTCAACACCGTACAGGCGGCTTGTCATCTGGCAGAAAAATACCATGTTGACCTGCCCATTACACAGGCCATCAATGACGTGCTGTTTAACGGGAAAGATACCCAGACAGCCGTACTGGAATTGATGACAAGAGAAGGCAAGTCCGAATAAATTACATACAAAAATGTCCTTTTTCGGGCATCTTCATAAGAAAAAAGAAAGCCAGAATCCATAGTAAGGGTTCTGGCTTTTTTGATGTAGATTTTTTGCCTTATTCCCCAGTGCAATGTCTGCCTTTTTCCGTCAGGATCGTCATGGAAAGGGCAAAGACCAACAGCAGTACAGGATACAGCCCCATGGAGATTTTTTCCGACAGAAAGCCGGATACAGGAGGCATGGTGGTGCTGCCCAGATAAGAAATTGCCATTTGGGTGCCCATGAGGGATTGGGATAGGGATTTTCCAAACCGTTGGGGTGTGGCGTGGAGCAGGCTGGGATAAATGGGGGCGCAGCCCAGCCCTGTGAGAATCAATCCCACACAAAGGAACAGATTATGCAGAGGCAGGAGCAGCAGGATAATGCCCACAATGGCAGTACCTTCCCCCAGACGCACCATGGTGTCATCGGAAAACCGCAGGGTGAGAATACCGCTGAAGAACCGTCCGGCAGTGATGCCCAGATAAAACAGGGAAATCCATTTTGCGGCAGTTTCAGGGGAAATGCCCCGGACAGCCACCATATAACTGCTGCCCCAAAGACCTGTGGTCAGTTCTAGTGCGGAATAGAAGAAAAATGCCGTCAGAGCCGCTTTGACGCCGGGACGTTTCAGCAGTTTTCTCCACTGGGGCGTCTGTGGACGGACAGTTTCGCCGCCGGAAAGGGGCAGTTCCTGTTTTTTCCACAAAGGCAGGGACAAAAGCAGGATGAGGGTCAATGCCATTTGCAGGAAGGAAATGGTGCGGTAGCCTGCCTGCCAGCCCATGCCGCGGCTCAGACATAAACCCATGATGTAAGGTCCGCCTGTGGCACCAATGCCCCAAAAGCAGTGGAGCCAGCTCATATGCTTTGCTTTGCAGTGGAGGGCAACGAAGTTGTTCAGAGCAGCGTCTACGGAGCCAGCCCCCAGACCGTAGGGAATTGCCCAAAGACAAAGGACAAGGAAACTATCGGAAAGGGAGAAGCCCAGAAGGGCAAGGGCGGTCATGGCAACACTGCACATGGTGACGCCGCCTGTACCGAACCGCTGGATGACCCGATGGCTCATAAGGCTGGATAGGATGGTACTGGCGGTAATGAGAAAGGAAATGACACCGCCCAGAGAGAGGGAAACCCCTAGACTTTCCTGCATTTGGGGCCATGCGGAACCCAGCAGGGAATCCGGCAGCCCCAGTGAAATAAACGATACATAAATTAGTGCCAGAAGCAATGAAAACATAAAATACCTCCAAAAAGTAAGCAGTCTGTCTTTTTTCGCAAAAACAGTCTGCAAAAATACGTACTCTATTAAAATACCGCCGGAAAAGGCTTGATGCAATCAATATATAGACGTATACTATAAAAAAACGGACAGGAGTGGTAGTATGTCATTGGATGCCTGTGATGTAAACGTCAATCCCAGACAAATGGAACTGCGTCCCCATGGCACGGCGGATTTTCCCTGCGGCGGCTATGATACCCAAATTCGCAGCGGTGAAAAAGGCGGCGTTGCCTGGCATTGGCACGAAGAAACGGAAATACTATATGTAACGGAAGGTAGTGTGGAAGTATTCCTACCTGACATGCGCTGGACTCTTTCCAAAGGCGAAGGGGCTTTTATCCATGCCAATGTGCTTCATAGCATACTGGCGGCAGGCGAGGGCGGCAAAATCCGCTCTGCTGTATTCCATACCCGGCTCATCAGCGGCGGACAGGATACGGTTTTTCAGAAAAAATATATTGCTCCTCTGCTGGCTTATGGCGGCATCAAAGGGCTGCCTTTGACAGGAGCGGAAGAATGGCAGAAAGAAATGCTGGCGGAAATCAAGGAAATCGTCCGCTTTCTGGAGAAAAAAGAAGAAGGCTATGAATGGGATGTGCGGGATACGCTGGGACGCTTGTGGCGGAATCTCTATGCCCATACAAAGCCTGTGGAAGGCGGAAACAGCCGGAAAACCATGGATGCCCAGCGGCTGAAGAGCATGCTGGAACTGATTCAGAAAGAATATAACGAACCTTTGGATTTGGCAAGAATTGCCAGAGCGGCAAACATCGGGGAGCGGGAATGTCTGCGGTGCTTCCATCGCACCATCGGCATTTCTCCCTTGCAGTATCTTTTGCGGTATCGTATTTCTCAGGCGGCTCTTTTGCTGCGGGAAACCAATCTGCCGGTGGCGGAAGTGGGCATGCGCTGCGGTTTTGACAGCCCCAGCCATTTTGCCCAGACCTTCCGCAAATATTTTTCCATTACACCAAGCGCTTATCGGAAAGGGAAAATTTAAGGGGGAAGGAAAATGCTTTTGGTGATGAAGATTGTATACGTCGTTTTTGCGGCAGTCATGGTCTTTTTCCCAAAAAAGATTTGGGATATATTTTACGGTAATTTCAGCGAAAATGCAGAGCCAAAGTATGCCATGCTCATGGCATATCGTGCGGCTGGTATTATAGCCCTTGTGGTATTTATCATAAAAGGTATTTGGGGAAGTTAAGGGGGGAGAAACCTTTGGAAATCAATAAAGTGATGCATGCGGCGCTGAAAGCGCTGTCTTATCCGGACTTGGATGTGAAAAAAACATATAAGATCAAACGGCGGCTGGAGGGGATTCGTTCCGCCCAGCTTTCACCGGAGAAAAATCTTTTTCAAGACTGGCGGGTGCCTTTTGGCAAGACCAGTGTGCCTGTGCGGCTGTTTTTTCCCAATGACAAAGAAGTGCTGGAGCCCCCTGTGATTCTCTTTTTCCACGGCGGCGGCTGGGTCGTTGGGGACATCAACAGCTATACGAAGGTATGCGCTTCCATGGCGCAGATATTGGAATCGGTGGTCATTTCTGTGGATTATCGTCTGGCGCCGGAGCATAAATTCCCGGCAGCGCCGGAGGATTGCTATCATGTGGCAAAAACATTGTTCTGTGATGGTTTTCCTTTTCCGGCGAAACCGGAGGAAATCACCCTTATGGGGGATTCTGCCGGCGGCAATCTGGCGGCAGTGGTATCTCAAATGGCAAGAGATCGGGGAGAATTTGAGGTAAAACAGCAGATTTTGCTGTATCCTGCCACATTCAATGACCATACGCCTGCATCGCCTTTCCCTTCTGTGGTGGAAAACGGTACAGATTATCTTTTGACCTCTAAACGGGTCTGCGACTATATGGAATTGTATGAGTCCTCTCCGGCAGATCGGCAAAATCCTTATTTTGCGCCCCTTTTGGCGGAGGACTTTACCAATCAGCCCCGTACCCTTATTCTGACGGCGGAATTTGACCCCCTCAGGGATGAAGGGGAAGCCTATGGTGCGGAATTGCAGCGGGCGGGAAACGACGTGACAGTGGTACGTATTGCCGATGGGCTCCATGGATATTTTTCACTGCCGCCGCGGTTTGAAGCGGTGCAGGAAAGCTATCGCTGGATACAGCAATTCCTGAAAGGAGGAGAGCCTTTGTGAGTGATGCAAAGTGGAGCAGGCTGGAAAACGCTGCAAAGATATTTCCGTCCACCACAAGCAGAGAAGATACAAAGGTTTTCCGTTTCACCTGTGAACTGACGGAAATGGTGCAGGAAGCACCCTTGCAGGCAGCATTGGAAGAAACACTGGAATTTTTCCCTTTTTACCGCTATTCCCTGCGACGGGGACTGTTCTGGTATTTTTATGAAGAAAGTCGGGAAAAGCCAGTGGTGCGGCAGGAACATCTGCCCCCATGCAGTAAGCTGTACCATCCTGACCGCCATGGACTGCTCTTTTCCGTGACCTATTATCGGTGCCGCATCAATCTGGAGGTATACCATTCCCTGACAGATGGGACGGGAGCATTGGCGTTTCTGCGGATGTTGACCATCCACTACATCAAGCAGGTATATGGGGAAGGCGTTCTTTCCCATGAGGCACTTCGTAACGCGGTGCCTGTGCCGGAGCGCATGAGCGACAGTTTCGCCCGGTATTACACAGGGAAGAAAAAATATGAGAAACAGAAAGTCAAACGGGCTTATCGGATTTCCGGCATTCGTCTGCCGGATCATCAGATTCGTGTCATTGAAGGGACAGCGTCAGCATCCCAGATATTACAAAAATCCCACGAATACGGCACCACAGCCAGCATATTTCTTTGCAGTGTGCTGCTCAGGGCTATCCATGCCCAGATGCCAAAACGGGCGGAGAAATATCCCGTAAATCTGTCGGTGCCGGTAAACCTTCGGAATTATTTCCCGTCGGAATCCGCCAGAAACTTTTTCTCTGTCATTACGGTGGGCTATGATTTCGGGAAGAATCCAGATGATTTCGCTTCTGTTATTGCCGCCGTCAAAGAAGGTTTTGCCAAAGAACTGACGGAGGAAAAAGTCAAGGGCAGGCTCAATGACCTCTGTGCTTTGGAGCATAACCTGTTGACTCGTATGGTGCCCTTGTTTTTGAAGGACATTAGTCTGAATATTGCCCATCGGGTAGCCGCAAGGGAAATCACCATGGCTTTTTCCAATATTGGCCGTGTGGATATGCCGGAAGAAATGGCGCCTTATCTGCGGCAGTTCGGCGTATTTGTCAGCACCAAGCGGATGCAGGTATGCCTCTGCTCCTATGGAGATCGGCTTACCATGGGATTTTCCGCGCCTTTTGTGGATACCTCCGTACAGCGTCATTTTTTCAGACAGCTGACGGAAATGGGCATTGATGTGGAACTGACGGCAAATGTGCAGGAAGGAGGGAAAGTCCATGCGGATCTGTGACGCCTGTCATGTGCATGTGCGGGGAAGTATAGATCGCTGTCCACTCTGCGGCGCAAAACTGCGGGGAGAGAAAGAAGAAAATGTATTTCCCAGATTGCAGATGTATGACCATATGTATCGGAAGATCATGCGTATTTTCCTGTTTTTGTCCGTCATTGCCGTGATGGTTTGTCTGGCGGCAAATCGGGTCTTTGTACCGGATTTGTTCTGGTCTATGTTCGTGCTGGCTGGGGTGGTTTCCTTCTGGATCAGCCTGTATGCGGCGTGGAAAAAGAAACGGAATATCCCCAAAGGAATTTTATGGGAAATGACGGTTATTTCCATTCTTGCGGCGGCATGGGATATGGGAACGGGCTGGCATGGCTGGTCGGTAGACTTTATCCTGCCCATACTTTGTACGGTGTCCATCGGTATGATGGTGGTCATGGCAAGGTTTTTGCATTTGCAGCTGCGGGAATATGTCATTTATATGCTCATGGAGATTGTATACGGCCTTGTGGTATGGATTTTACTGCTGACCCATGTGATTCAGTTCATTCTGCCGGCACTGGTCTGCGTGGTTTGCTGCGGTGCTGCATTGGCGGCACTGGTGATTTTCCGGTGGGAATTGTTCCATGAGGAGATGCAGAAACGACTGCATTTTTGATATACAGGGGATTTTGTCATGCCGAAAGGCAGGGCGACCAAAAAGAATAATAGATAATCAAGCGGAGTTTGCGCGATGTAAAAGGGTGGCGTCAAACTCCGTTTTTTCATTTTACGGGAAAAATCGTAAAATTTTTCTGTGAAAAAAAGAGAAATGATTTTTTGATAGAATAGCAGAGTATTTTTTCGGGAAGATTCCCAAATAGAAATAGAACAGAAAGGGAGGTCTGCACATGAAAGAACTCGTTGTAACAAAAGCAGCTGTCACAACCTATTTGCAGTTTTTGAAAATACAGGAAAAAAGCAAAGGAACACTGGAAAAATATCAAAGAGAATTGCTGGATCTGGCAAAGTATCTGGCAGGGAAAAAAGTCACCAGAGAAGATTTGGTGGTGTGGAAAGAGGAACTGGAGAAAAGATATAGCCCCGCAGGCGTCAATGGCAGATTGGTAGCCGCCAATGGATTTTTTTCCTTTTTTGGCAGGTATGATCTGCGGCTGAAATTATTGAAGATTCAAAAAGAGATCTTCATGAGAGAAGAAAAAGAATTGACTAGGGCGGAATACGGCAGGCTGGTGCGCACGGCGGAAAGAAAGGGAAAAGAACGGCTTTCCTTGTTGATACAGACCATCTGCGCCACAGGCATTCGTGTTTCTGAACTGGAATTTATCACCGTTGAGGCTGTCAAACGTGGCAGAGCAGAGGTCAATTGTAAAGGAAAGCGACGAGTGATCTTTTTGCCTGCGCGTTTGCAGAAAAAGCTCAAAGCTTATGCAGCCAAGAAGGGCATTTCAGAAGGGGTTATATTTGCGGCAAAAAGCGGACGCCCCTTGCACCGTGGGAATATTTGGGCAGAAATGAAAAAACTCTGCAAAGATGCAGAGGTCAGTCCTGAGAAAGTGTTCCCTCACAATCTGCGGCATTTGTTTGCTCGGATTTTTTACAGCTTGGATAAAGACATCGCAAAACTGGCAGATATGCTGGGACACAGCAATATTGAAACCACAAGGATCTATATTATGGAAAGCGGACGAATCCATCGACAGAAACTGGAACGAATGCGACTTGTGTTGTAACGGAATTCCCCTTCTGTCATAAAAATTAGATTATATCACGTGTAAAATCGAAAGTAATACATTTCCAATATAACACTTTTTACATATGATAGCAAGTCATGACATCAAAATAAAACCGAATCTGACGTTTTTATAAAAAAAGCGTATTTTCGGTTTTGTTTTGATGTTTTTTTCATTTTTGGCAAAAAAAGAAAGGAGGGGGTGGCCGCTTTGTCTGACAATTTCCGTTTTTCGGCCAAAAAAATATGACAGAAGGGGAATTTCGTTATAACGAGTGAGAAAAATGGAAGAAATCAAGTTTACGAAGGAAACAATCGAAGCATTTTTGCAGGAAAAAATGAAGTCCGGCAATAAACCGGAAACCATTGCGGAATATCGCCGGATTTTGAAGAAGTTTCAAAAAGAACTTTTGCCGGAGGAAGTGCTGCGGGAAAACACCTTGCAGCAATGGAAAAACACCATGCAGCAGGAAGGAAAACTGGCGGTGCGCACCATCAACCGCAGACTGGCGGTGGTGAACCAGTATCTGCATTTCATGGGAGAAAGAAACTGGCAGGTATCCTGTATGCCGTTGAGCGATACGGCACAGACGGTTTTGCAGCGGGGAGAATATATCCGGCTGCTGCAAGCGGCAAAACAACAGAAAAAAGAGCAGCTTTATTTCATCATCAAATCTATCTGCACTTTGGGGCTGCATATTTGGGAATTGCCCCAAATGACAGTGGATTTTGTAAAGGCAGGCAGCGGCGTTTTCTGCGGCAATGAACAGGAAAGAAAGGTTGTCATACCGCGGTCGTTCCAGCGGGAATTGGTGGACTACTGCAAGCGCAACAATATGGAAAGCGGTGCTATTTTCCGTTCCCAAAGAGGTACGAATATCCATCGCATTACCATCAACGCAGCCATGAAGCAGCTGTGCCAGATGGCAGATGTGGCGCCGGAAAAGGTGAATCCCAGATGTCTTTTGCGGCTCTATGAACAGACGCAGAACCAGTTGCAGGACAACGTGTCCATGCTGCTGATGCAGTACTATGACAAGCTTTTGGAGGCAGAGGAAATGATGACAGGCTGGGAAACAAATGAAGATCCCATATCTGCGGAGGAAAAGTCTGCCGCTGGTCAGTGAGGTAAGATCAGGAACTGCTGATAAGTTTTGTTGGACAGTGTTGTCGGCGGCTCCTATCTGATAAAAGGTTTCCTTTAGAAAAGGAAAGCCAGTACCAATGACAACAAATATGCAAGGAAACCATGAAGCGACTCTGAAACAATCGGCAATACGAAAAAAATTGTGGGGAAGGGGCGCTTGTTTTCATGGAGAGAGGAGGAGAGAAACGAGAAGAAAGATATTTGGCAGACGATCTGCCAAGATGGAGCAGAGTTTGCAGAATCCTGTGCATAGACGCAGGGCGTAGGTGCAGAATCAATGCTGCACCATAAATGAAGGAGGAGTGAGAGAATGAGAAACAAAGTGAAGCGGACGCTGAGCTTCTTGTTGACATTCGTCATGCTGTGCAGCTTGCTGCCTGCCATGGCATTGGCAAAGGAGCCATCGGAGCGCTACGAAAAATTGCCGGATCTTGGTTTTGATACCTTGATTGATGATGCGACACTAGAAGTATTTACTACAAAAGACGCTGGTACAATTGAATTGACAGATACCAATCTCATTGAAAATACTTTCCCGCAAGGGAGCGGTTTCAGACAGTATAAAGCGACTGCAAAAGAAGGATGGGTATTTGATACATGGGCGTACGAACAGTGGTACGAAGGTAAAGATTTAGGAAATCGTTATGATTACGGATTGGGAAAGAGATATTCTTTTACCAATTCAGGTGATAATTGGCATGATTCTTATACAGAAGAGAATGCAACCATTTCTGTCAATCGGTTGTTAACAGCAGGGGAAACAAAATGGAAGCCACTTTCTTATAAAGTCTATGCGGATTTCAACCCCACCATCACAGCAACTGCAGGTGCCAACGGCACTATTTCTGATGCTGGAAACCAGGTGGAAGTAACTTATGGTGACGATCAGGCATTTACAATCACAGCAAATGACGGATATGTTATTGAAACCATTACAGTAGATGGTCAAGAAGTTGCGGAAGGCAAAAACGAAGAATCTTATACATATACCTTTGAAAATGTCATTGAGCCTCACACCATTGATGTAACATTCAAAGTGAAACCCGAACCCGGTAAATTCACTGTTACTTATGAGGTATTCGGTGAATTCCCTGCGGGTTATGAGATTCCTGATGCGGTAACAGTAAACGAAGGCGATATTCATACAGTGGCTGATGTGCCTCAAAATGTAACAACTGATGAAGGAACCTATACATTTGATGGCTGGTACAATGGCAAAGATAAAGTTGGCGCAACCATTGCTGTTACAAGCGATGTTACTCTGACTGGTGTTTGGACATTCGAAGGCAAAGATGATGTATGGAATACCGTATATGGTACGATCCGTGTGTACATGGATGAAGAAATAAAAGCGGATTTCGATGCATTAGAAGGAAATCTTGCCAAACAGGTTCGTCTTTACAGCGAGAAATATCTTACAGATGGATATCGTTTGTGTGGATATGAACCCATTAATGATTTCTGGTACACCACCAATAGTAGAGGTGTAACTGCAAATGACATTTCCAAAATCGTATTGGCAAAAGATAAAGCTTTTGAACCCAGCAGTAAAATTGAAATTCCCATCAAAGAAAGCGGTGACTACACTGTAACAGTTACCGAAGGCACAGATAAGATTGGCTGGATTTCTTATTCTTATCTGAGAATTGACATTACAAAAAATGAACCTGTGGAAGAAACCGTTCAATTGACATATGACATGAATGGCGGCACAGGCGAAAATGTTACTGTAAAAGTGCCTAAGGGTACAGTTGCTTTGGATGATGTTCAAAATCCTACCCATGATCCAGTAGGCGACAGAGCAGTTGTATTCAAAGGTTGGAGCACAACACAAACTGAAACCATTTATGAACCAGATGCAGTACCGACAGATCTCATCAAAACAACATTGGAAAATGTAACAGAACCTGTAACTGTCTATGCGGTATGGGCTTACGAAACTGCGCAAGTACCTGAAACATATCCCGTGCAGGTTGTTGTTTACCAGAATGGCAACACAGAAACACCTGTTGTAACAAAAACCATTGGTTCTTATGAAAAAGGCGCTCCATTTAATGTTGATTCCCTGAATATCAATGATTACTACAACAGCGACTATGGTTTTGAAACAACTGGCTGGTTCAACGACGGCAAATGGAATGAATATAAAAACGGCCAGAATCCAGCACCTTTGCAGGGTGAAATCACCATCAATGGCTGGACAAATGTGATCTGCATGGTAACCGATTGGGAACCTGTACATGTTTTTGCCGTAACCGATGGTGACAAAGATAATGCGGAAGAAATTTATAGCGGCAAAGCATTGAAAGGTACAGATTTGATTGCCTTTTTGGATCAGAACGTACCAGTTTCTGAAAAAGAAGGATATACCGTTGACAAATGGTACAATTGGGACTGGTATGGCAACAAATATGCGGAAGATACAAAAGTCAATGGCTGGACAAATGCATATGTTACATACACATCCAATGATACAGACAGAACTGTGGAAGTAACATTCACAGTAAATTCTGAGTATGGCTCTTTCACAGACTACGGCAAAGGCCCTGTTACATTCAAAGGTCTTCCGGAAAATTCTACTGAACAGTATTCTGTACCCAAAGTAACAGCAAATGCTGGCTACAAATTTGTAGGCTGGAAAGGTCAGGGTGCGGACGTCATCGAATGGGGAGCAAACGCAAGCACATTCGGTGTACCCGGCCTGTGCTACTTTGCAGAAGGTTCTAATGTAGGCTATGCGTCTATCGAAGCAGTGTTCGAAGAAGTACCCGTAAGCGGAAAAACAGTAGAAGTAACATTTACAGTAAATCCCGAATATGGCTCTTTCACAGAATATGGTGAAGGCCCTGTAACATTCAAAAACATTGACGCGGAATCTACCCAGCAGTTCGAAGTACCCAAAGTAACAGCAAACGCTGGTTACAAATTCGTAGGTTGGAAAGGTCAGGGTGCAGATGTCATCGAATGGGATGCAAACGCAAGCACATTCGGTGTACCCGGCCTGTGCTACTTTGCAGAAGGTTCTAATGTAGGCTATGCATCTATTGAAGCAGTATTTGAAGAAGTACCTGTAAGCGGAAAAACAGTAGAAGTAACATTTACGGTAAATCCTGATTACGGTACATTCACAGAATATGGCGAAGGCCCTGTAACATTCAAAAACATTGACGCGGAATCTACCCAGCAGTTTGAAGTACCCAAAGTAACAGCAAAAGCAGGTTACAAATTTGTAGGCTGGAAAGGTCAGGGTGCAGATGTGATCGAATGGGATGCAAACGCAAGCACATTTGGTGTGCCCGGCCTGTGCTACTTTGCAGAAGGTTCTAATGTAGGCTATGCGTCTATCGCAGCTGTTTTCGAAAAAGAAGGCGGCGGTCATACAAATGATTACTATGTAACTGTTATCGTAGACGGCAAAGGGAAAGTCAAAGCGGAAAATTACGGCACTGTTGGTTCCAATGAAACAGAAGTTATCATCATTCCCGATGTTGAAAACAGTGTGAAATTCACAATGGAACCTGCGGACGGCTGGAAAGTTGATGATGTTTTGGTAGACGGCAAGAGTGTCGGCGATGTGGATTCTTACGTTTTGAAAGACGATGTAATGCAGGAAGGCCCTGTTTTGAAAGTCATCTTTGAGAAAAAGAGCAGCGGCGGCGGTGGTGGCGGCAGCCATGACAAAGACGACGACAAAGACAAAACACCCGCAAAAACACCAGATGCTTTGAACGGTGAAGATCATTTCGATTACATCGTTGGTGACGCGGACGGCAGAGTTCATCCCGAACGCAACATCACTCGTGCGGAAGTGGCTTCCATCTTCTTCCGTTTGCTCAAAGACGATGTGAGAAGTGAAAATCTGACAGATCAGAATACATTTACAGATGTATCCGCAGACGCTTGGTACAATGTGGCTGTATCCACCATGTCCGATATGGATATTGTATTCGGCAGAACAGATTATCAGTTCGATCCCGACGCATATATCACCCGTGCGGAATTCGCAGCCATTGCGGCACGTTTTGACAGCGGCAGTTACAGCGGCGACGACCTGTTTACAGACATCGAAGGCCGCTGGGCAGCAGACCAGATCAATCGTGCGGCAGAAAAAGGCTGGATCACAGGCTATCCTGACGGTACATTCGGCCCCAATCGTTACATCACCCGCGCAGAAGCGGTGACTATGATTAACCGTGTACTGAATCGTATGCCCAAAGATAAAGACGCGCTGCACGAAGATATGAAAGTATTTGTGGACAACGCGGACACCAATGCATGGTACTATCTGGCAATCCAGGAAGCAACCAACAGCCATGAATACAAAAAGGACAAAGACGGCGTTTATGAAACATGGACAGACGTTTTGCCTGCTCGTGACTGGGCGCAGTATCTGAAACTGAACTAAATAGAAGGAAAAAAAGCGGTACCGCATGAGAAGCCGCTGTATAAGAAATGAAAGATGGCTGGAATCCTTACAACACAAAGGGTTCCAGCCATCGTATTTTTATCAGGATTTTATCAAAAAGCCCATGGAAACATGGGCTTTTTTTTATGAAAATGAAAAGAAGGGATGTTTTATAAAAATTTCACGGAAAAATCACAGAAGAAAGATAGTCAAAAATAAGATTGGCGTCACAGAAAAAGGTCTTTTTGATATTTCATGAAGATTTCACATAAAAATTACAAAAGCAAGATAGTTGAAAATTCTTCTGTATGTCTTAATGTTGAACAATGAGATATGACAGAAGGAGAGATAAAAGAATGTTAGAACTGAAAAACATCAAAAAATCTTATGACGGCGTAACAGTATTGAAAAATATTGATTTGACCATTTCCGATGGTGAGATCGTTTCCATTTTAGGCCCTTCCGGCTGTGGCAAGACCACATTGCTGAACCTGATTCTGGGTCTGACAGACGCGGACAGCGGCAAGATCATTTTTGACGGACAGGACATCACAAACGTGCCCATGGAAAAACGCGGCTTCAACATCGTATTTCAGGATTATGCCCTGTTTCCCAATCTCAATGTCATGCAGAACATTACTTACGGCTTGAAAAATACACCCAACATTTCCACACAGGAAGAAGTAAACGAACTGATCGAACTGCTGGGTCTGAAACCTCATCTGAACAAAAAAATCGACCAGCTTTCCGGCGGTCAGAAACAGAGAGTGGCTCTGGCAAGAACCATGGTGATGAAACCGAAGATCCTGCTGCTGGACGAACCCCTCAGCGCTTTGGACGGTGTCATCAAAGAATCCATCAAAGAAAAAATCAAACAGATCGCCAGAGATTACCATCTGACAACCATTATCGTTACCCACGATCCAGAAGAAGCGCTGACACTGTCCGATAAAGTGCTCATCGTTAACGATGGTTCCATCTCTCAGTATGGCGCACCCGAAGAAATCATTACAACACCTCAGAACGCATTTATTAAAGAATTCATCCTGAATCAGCTGGAAATCAAACGCAATAACATTTTTGCATTGTTCCATCAGGAAATCATGGCACAGGCGGTATAAATCATGGTAGTACGGAAAGAAAAAGAAATCAAAGTCATTTATGCCGTGACCATCTTACTGTTTGCGGCGTTTTTAGCGGTTCCCATCATCCGCCTGTTGGGAGAATCCTTTGTGCTGGATACAGGATGGGGCATGGAAAATTATACCGCTGTGCTGACAGGAAAAGGATTTGCAGAAGCATTCGGCAACAGCATCATCATTTCCCTGACCAGTGCGGTCATTTCCACAGTACTAGCGTTTTTCCTGGCGTACAGCATCCAATATACGAACTTAGGTGCGAAATATAAAAAGCTCATCCGCCTGCTGGCAGTGCTGCCCATGCTGCTGCCTACCATTACATACGGCTTTGCCATCATTTACTCCTTCGGGAAACAAGGGCTTTTGACAAAGCTCATCGGCACACAGCTGTTTGATATTTACGGTTTCGGCAGTCTGATTTTTGGCTATGTGATTTACACACTGCCCATTTCCTTCCTGCTGATCCTCAACACCATGGGGTATATCGACAAGAAATTCATGGTGGTTTCCAGGGTCATGGGGGACAACAGCATCACCACCTTTTTCCAGACAGTGTTCCGTCCGCTGCTGGGTACACTGGCGGCATCCATTGTACAGTGTTTCTTCCTCTGCTTTACGGATTACGGTATTCCCGCTCCCGTAGGGGGTAAATATGAAGTGGTGGCAACGGTGCTTTACAACGAAATGCTGGGCAGTATCCCGGATTTCCAGCAGGGGGCTGTGGTAGCCATGCTGATGCTGGTGCCTTCCATCATCAGTATCGTTCTTCTGCGGTATCTGGAACGGTATAACATCCGCTACAACAAGATCTCTGCCATTGAACTGCAGAAAAATCCCCTGAGGGATTGGTTCTGCGGCATCGTCTCCGGCATCATCCTGCTGATACTGGTATCCATCTTCCTGGTGATCTTCGTGGTGCCTTTTGTGGAAGAATGGCCCTACCAGATATCTTTTACACTGGAACATTTGCAGGCAGTCCTCAATGACAACAGCCTGACTATGGTATACAGAAACTCCATTTTCGTGGCGGTGCTGACAGCAGTGCTGGGATTGCTCATCACTTATGGTGCGGCGCTGGTAACGGCACGAAGCAACATGAAACACCGCTGGAAAGGCATCATCAACAGCATTGCCCTCATCACTAACACCATTCCCGGTATGGTCATTGGTATTGCTTATATGCTGATTTTTTCCGGCACACCTTTACAGAACACATTCTGGCTGATGATTCTCTGCAACGTGGTACACTTCTTCTCCACACCTTATCTGATGATGAAAAACTCCCTGGAAAAACTGAACAGCTCTTGGGAAACCACTGCATCTCTTATGGGTGACACCTGGATGAAGACCATTGTGCGAATCGTAACGCCCAATATGAAATCCACCATTCTGGAAGTATTCAGTTACTACTTTGTAAACGCTATGGTAACTGTCAGCGCGGTCATCTTTATCGCCGGCGCAAGAACCATGGTGCTGACTACAAAAATCAAGGAATTGCAGTACTACAGAAAATTCAACGAAGTCTTTGTATTATCACTGTTTATCCTGGGAACCAACCTGATTGTGAAGGGTATTCTGGGTTATGCAATAAAAAGAGAAAACAAGAAAAAGGAGAAAGAACAATGAAACAGAAAAGAACTTTGGCATTACTGTTGACAGGGGTTATGACCCTTTCCGCACTGGCAATGACTGGCTGCGGCGGCACAGAAGAAACCGCGGAAGGCGGCGCAGCTTCCGGCGAACAGGTTATCATTTATTCCAACGCGGATGACGAGGCTGTGGAAGCCATGAAAGCAACACTGGACGCAAATGGTTATGCCAATCAGTATATGTTCCAGACATTCGGTACATCCGAACTGGGCGGCAAGGTGCTGGCAGAAGGCACCAACATCGAAGCAGACCTGATCACACTGAGCACATTTTATGTAGACAGTGCACAGGAACAGCAGAACATGTTCCAGGATCTGAACTTCACTTACAAACTGCTGGACGGCAGTGAAAAAACATACTGCGCACCTATTACATCTCAGGAAGGCGCTATCATCGTCAACACAGAAATGCTGGCAGAAAATAACCTGCCCATGCCTACTTGCCTGAAAGACCTGACAAATCCCGTTTACAAAGATATGATCTCTGTGACAGACATCAAGAGCTCTTCCACAGCATGGCTGCTGATTCAGGCACTGGTAAGCGAATATGGTGAAGAAGGCGCAAAAGAAGTGCTGACAGGCATCTATGAAAACGCTGGCCCTCATATCGAAAGCTCCGGTTCTGCACCACTGAAAAAAGTACGTGCCGGTGAAGTTGCCATCGGTTTCGGTCTGCGTCAGCAGGCAGTTGCAGATAAAGCAGAAGGTCTGCCCATCGATTATGTTGACCCTACGGAAGGCAACTTCTCTCTGACAGAATCTGTTGCAGTGGTAGATAAAGGCGATGCAACAAACCCTCTGGCACAGGAAATGGCACAGTGCATCATTGAAAAAGGCAGAAGCGAACTGCAGAAATATTACCCCAACGCACTGTATGAAGGTGAAACAACATCTTCCGAAAACGCATCCGCATATCCTAAGACATTTGCGGAACCTCTGACCGTAGAACTGTTGGAAAGCCATCAGGCACTGTCTGAAAGCTGCAAATAAGTAGCTAGAAAGTTGATAAAAGAAAGAATTTTGAAGGAGTATAGACATGTTACATTATAAATTACTGACACCCGGCCCTTTGACCACAACCGCAACCGTAAAACAGCAGATGATGGACGACCACTGCACATGGGATGAAGACTATAAGAAAATCACCCGTGCCATCCGTGAAAAACTGCTGGAACTGGCACATGTTTCCGAACCGGAATACACCACTGTTCTTATGCAGGGCAGCGGCACATTCGGTGTGGAATCCGTACTGACCAGCGTCATCGGCAAAGACGATGTACTGCTGATCTGTGCTAACGGTGCATACGGCAAACGTATGGGCGATATTGCAAAACACGCAGGCATTTCCTACATCATCTACGATGAACCTTATGACCAGATGCCTTCTGCGGAAAAAGTGGCAAAACTGCTGGAAGAAAACCCTCAGGTGACACACGTTTCCATGGTACACAGCGAAACCACTTCCGGTATCCTCAATGACATCGCTTCTGTGGCAAAAGTTGTGAAAGCAGCAGGCAAGACCATGATCGTAGACGCCATGAGCAGCTTTGGCGGCGTAGACATCCCCGTAGGGGAATGGGGCATTGACTTCATCATCAGCAGCGCCAATAAATGCATTCAGGGTGTACCCGGTTTCTCCTTCATCATCTGCCGCACAGACAAACTCATGGAAAGCAAAGGCAAAGCAAGAAGCCTTTCTCTGGATCTGTATGACCAGTGGGAAATCATGCACAAAGACGGCAAATGGCGTTTCACTTCTCCCACTCATGTGGTGCTGGCATTCTGGCAGGCACTGAAAGAACTGGATGCGGAAGGCGGCATTCCCGCAAGACACGCACGCTATAAAAACAACAAGGATTATCTGGTAAAACACATGGGAGAAATGGGCTTCAAACCTTTCATCGAAGGGGAAGCGCGGGGCCCCATCATCACCACATTCTATTATCCTGAAAATACCCATTACGATTTCGGGGAAATGTATCAGTACATCAAAGACCGCGGCTATGCCATCTATCCCGGCAAGCTCACAGATGCGGAAACATTCCGTATCGGTCATATCGGTGAAATCTATGAGGAAGACATGGAAAAACTGTGTGAAATTTTCAGAAGTTATGTGGAGGAGAAAAAGGCATGAAATTCGACGGAATTATTTTTGACTGGGCTGGAACAACCGTAGACTATGGCAGCTTTGCACCTGTGCAGGCATTTGTGGAAGCATTTGAAGCATTTGGCATCACACCCACACTGGAAGAAGTACGCAAACCTATGGGTATGCTGAAAATTGACCATATCCGCACCATGCTTTCCATGGACAGAATCCATGATTTGTGGAAAGAAAAACAGGGCAGAGATTGGACAGAGGAAGATGTGCAGCATGTTTATGAAATCTTCGAAAAGAAGATCATGGAAATCCTTAGCCGTTTTGCGGAACCCAAGCCCTATGTGGTAGAAACCATCCAGAAACTGCGTGAAATGGGTCTGAAAATTGGCTCCACCACAGGCTATACCGATGAAATGATGGCAGTGGTGGTTCCCGGTGCGAAAGCAAAAGGTTATGAACCTGATTGCTGGTTCAGCCCTGACACGGTAGGCAAATGCGGCAGACCTTACCCTTACATGATCTTCAAAAACATGGAAGCCCTGAAATTGCAGGATGTTTCCAGAGTCATGAAGGTAGGCGATACCGTATCTGACATCAAAGAAGGCAAAAACGCTGGCATGGTGTCCGTAGGCATCATCGAAGGCAGCTCCGTGCTGGGCCTGACACAGGCTGAATACGAAGGGTTGTCCAAAGAAGAAAAAGAAGCAGCAAACAAAAAAGCAGCAGAAACTTATTTCGCGGCTGGTGCTGATTACGTAGTACAGGACATCAGAGGCGTTCTGGAACTGGTTTCCTGCTGATAAATCATTAAAACCCCCCTTTTCCACTTTTTGATAATCAGAAAGATATGCGCAGTAAAAGCGGTTATTCAGAAAATCTTTTCTCGTTTTCTGAATGAACCCGCGGCGCATATCTTTTTTTGTTGTCTGATAAGGATATTGACAGGAAAATGGGAAAATGATATGATGTCTTACAAGATTAGTGGTTGCTAACAAAACGGAGGTGGAAAGAAATTATGAAAAAAATGGTGTTGGCAGTCTGCTGCTGTGCCGCATTGCTGGGGGGCTGCGGTGACAGATATGAAGCCAAATCGGGATTGACGCCCTACAAAGAGGAGTTATTTGCCATGGATACCTACATGAATCTCTGCGCCTATGGAGAGCAGTCCCAAAAGGCTGTGGAGGCAGCAAGCGCGGAAATCCAGCGGCTGGATGAACTGCTGTCTGTTACCGGTGAAAGCGGCGATGTGTACCAGCTGAACCAGTTGGGGCAAAGACAGGTGGAGGCGGATACCCTTGCCGTTATTTCCAGAGCGGTGGATGTATCCAAGGAAACAGATGGACTTTTTGACTGTACCATTACGCCGGTCATGAAGTTATGGGGGTTCCGTGATGGTAATTTCCGTGTGCCGTCACCGGAGGAATTGGCGGAACAGCTGGCAAAAGTAGATGGGTCTAAGGTGCGTATCGAAGGCAATACGGTAACACTGCTGGATGGCGTGACTGTGGATCTGGGAGCAATCGCCAAGGGCTATACCTCTCAGCGGATTATGGAAGTTTATCGGGAAAATGATGTTACTTCCGGCATTGTTTCTCTGGGCGGAAATGTGCAGACCTTAGGAAGAAAGCCAGATGGCAGCCTTTGGCGGGTAGCTTTGGAAGACCCTAGAAATTCCGAGGATTATTTCGGTATTTTGGATGTGGAAAACAAAGCGGTCATCACTTCCGGCGGATATCAGCGGAATTTTACGGAAAACGGTAAACTGTATCATCATATCATCGACCCAAGAACCGGTTATCCGGCGAAAAACGGCTTTATTTCTGTAACCATTGTCAGTGAGGATGGCACGCTGGCAGATGCTCTTTATACGGCGCTTTTTATTATGGGGCCGGAAAAAGCGGAAGCATTCTGGAAGGAACATAAAGACTTGTTTGACGCGGTTATGATGACAGACGACGGAAAAATATTGATGACAAAAGGTTTGCGGGATATGTATACACCCAAAACAGCAGACCCCATGGTCTTATGGACATAAGAATTTGAAAAGAATCCCCGAACAATGCAGATAAAAAGAAGATAGTCGGCATCCTTTTATGCGAAGGTGCCGGCTATTTTTGTTTTCATATGAAGCGGTTTCCAACGCCGTTTTTTGGCTGTGGGGAAATCTGTTGTTGACAAGAAATGTCTGACATGGCATATTGAATTCACTGGTTAGCTTATGCTAACAAGAGGGCGAAAATCGTTTTCCCAAACGAGGATGAATGGGGAAAACAGCATAGTTTATGTATAAGAGGAGAAGAGGAGTGATACAAACATGGGAAAAGAACACCAGAAAAGAGTCCTTGCGGCACTGATGGCGGCATCCATTGCTATACCGACACCGGTGCTGGCGGCTTCGCCTGCGGACTTTTCGGATTTCCCAAACAACTGGGCAACCAATGCTTTGTCCTATACGGTTAGCAATGGCTTGCTGAGCGGGGACAGCGGAAAGATTCGTGCCAATGACACATTGAAACGGGCAGAAATGGCAGCGATTCTCAATCGTCTTGCCGGTGCAGTGAAAGGGGCTTCACTTACCGGCTATACAGACGTGCCCGCCACAGCTTGGTACTATGACGATATGGCAAAGGCGGTGCAGATGGGCACATTTGCGGGGGATGGCGGCATGCTGCGGCCGGAAGCGCCCATCACCAGACAGGAAGTTTTTGCGGTGCTGGCGAGATTTTATTGTCTGAATCAGTCCAATACCGATGTTTTGCAGCAGTATGCAGACAACAGCCAGATTGCGCCTTGGGCCAAAGGTGCTGTGGCAGCCATGGTTCAGGCTGGATATATCCATGGCAATGAAGGGAAGCTCAGCCCCCTTGCGCCTATTACCAGAGCGGAATTTTCGCAGGTGCTTTACTAATTGGCAGGAAACATCGCTGAAGACGGAAAAACGGCAGATGCCAATATGGAAGGCAATCTCATTGTGCGTAAAAGCGACGCCTCTTTGAGCAATGTGACCGTTAAAGGGGATTTGGTCATTGCCGACGGCGCACAGCGTGTGAAACTGGATAATGTGAAAGTGGAAGGCAGAATTCTCGTCCGCGGCGGTGCCGATGGCGTGGAATTTTCCAAAACCACCGCCGGAAAAGGGGTTCTGGCAGTGAATCCCAATCAGGCTAATTTCACCGCAGCAAACAGTTCTTTGGGAGATGTGACGCTTTCCAGCGACACCAAGTTATCCGGTAATTTTGATAAGGTACGGATTTCAAAACCTTTGTCCCTGACAGTGGAAAAGGGGAAAATCGGCGCTGTACAGGTGCAGGCTGGTGCGGAAAACGCCAAAATTCAAGTGGAAAAAGACGGAACCGTATCCAAGGTGGAAGCCAAGGCCAAAGGAACCCAAATCAGCGGCGCAGGCAGTGTAGGCGAAGTCTATGCGGGCGAAGATGGCGTACAGGTTTCTACGGAAAATACAAAAGTCACCACTGGGGACAATGTTTCCGGCGTGCAGGCTGGCGGAAAAGAAGTTCAGCCCAAAACCACTGTGACCACAGACCAGAAAAGCGCGGAAGAAGAACTTCCCGTGAGAAAGAAGAAACATTCCTCCGGCAGTTCCAGTGGTTCTTCCGAGAAAAAGCAGAGCGGTGTTCTGGCGGATGGCGTATGGTATGGCACTGGTACAGACAGCTTGTATTACCAGGCGAAAGGGCCAGACATTGTCCGCGTTGTTGTGAAAGATGGACAGGTTTCTGCGGCATACAGCGAAAAGCACATTGAGGACGAAAGCTTCGAAAGAGGACAGAATATGCTGAACCATGTAAAGGGCATTCGAACCGCAGAAGATGTGGACAAGCTGGAAGCACAGCTCCGCCAGAAAACAGGGGCGGCTTACGACGCGGTATCCGGTGCTACGGAAACAGCCAAAGGCCACTTGAGCGCACTGCGAAACGCTGTCCTCCGTGCGGAAAAATACAGTTCCGATCAGGTGAAACAGAATGTTCAGTGGTTCGATTTTGAGAAAAAGCCCAAGGCTAACATGAACTTTGGTGAAAAGCTGGATCTGACCGGTACTGTGCTGAAAGTGCATCTGCGGATGGACAGACAAAATCCGTACCCTTTGACAAGATTTCCGAATATGGCATTACCACCAATATTGAAAATGGTACGGTCATTACGAAAGATACACCGGGTGTCAACCAGTATGGCGCCTTGCAGGTACAGTTCCGCCAGAATGATGGCTTGATTGTGATGCCTGCCAAAGTGGTGGCCTCCAAAAAGACCACGAGAAAATTGCCTACCCATCTGCTGATTACATTTGCCGACGGCAAAACACAGAAGATGGAGCTGGATGAAAACGAATTCAATTACAGCATCAAAGCCGAAGGCAAGATCAAGGATATCAAGGTTTATGACAATGACCGCCTGCTGACAGAGGCTGTTTATCATGAGGAATATAACGACTGGGAAGCGTTCCTTGGGGAAGTTTCTCCCGGTGAAGGCTTTACAGGATGGAAATACAATACCTACTATATTTCCATCGACAACCAGACAGACGATTCTGCCGTGGCATCCTTTACGCTGGATACAGAACTGCTCCAGACCGTATATGGCGTGGGATACAAGCTGGATCTGAGTCTGCTGAATATCAATCTGGTAACGGAAAAAGGCAGCAAACAGCGAAAAGAAGGCTGGGATGCCTGCAAAGCAAAAGGCTTTACAGCAGAACCCGATCAGGATTATATCTTCACCAAAGAAGATGCCCAGAAGGGAACAAAGACCATCCAGATTAAGAATAATGGTGTGACACAGTCCTTCGATGTGCAGGTCATTGATTACGAAAAACAGATTCCTGCAAAAATCGAGTTGTCCTCTAAAACAGGAGAACCCATCCAGACTATCACCATTCCCGGTGAAAAATGGAAAAATGCCCAGGGTATGTATTCCCTCTACAATGTGAAAATGCCGGAAACATATCAGAAATGGGAAAAAGACACCTTCACCATTAAGGTATCTAATGCCGCAGGGAAAGCACTTTCTGACTATACGGTGAAAAAAGCCATTGACGGCAAAGCGCTGGAACTGACATTCCCCCACTACACAGAATACGATTCCTATGGCGGTTATGTACGTCTGCTCTTTGATTTTTCCGGTAAGACAGAGCCGGCACAGCCAGAAGGGGAAATCGCTGACGGTGAATGGTACGGTACAGCCACATGGGGACGCTATTACCCTGACAGAGGCCCCAACGTGGTGAAAGTGACAGTAAAAGACGGCGTAATCACCGGTGCGGAATCCATCAAGTATACAGACGATACCAATAACCTTTACGCAGGCGGGAAAAATATCCTGAAAAAAGCCGTAGGTCTGTCTGATTTGTCCAGTCTTTCCAAAGCGCTGACAGAGAAAAAAGGCGATGCTTTTGACGCGGTCAGCGGTGCCATAGAAACGGCAAAAGGCCATCTCAGCGCCATGGAAAACGCTTTGGCAAAGGCAAAACAGTATAGTCTGGATCAGAAAGACCAGCAGATCGCATGGATGGAATTTAAGGTAAAACCTGCTTTGACTGCGAAATTTAATATGCCTCTGGATCTGAGTCAGACAGAATTGACACTGCATATGACAGATGGCAAGGAGAAAACAGTACCTTTCAACCAGCTGCAGGAATACGATATCGTTACAAATTATCAAAACGGCGATACCATCACCAAGCAGACAGAAGGCATGAAAAATGGCAGATTGCTGGTGAAATTCACCCATGAACTTTCTCAAACCACCATCCCTGTAAGCATTGCTTTCTTTGATGAAGTGAAACAGAAATCTCCTACACATATTCTGGTGACCATGGAGGACGATAAAACCCAGAAGATTCAGCTGGAGGAAAATAAATTCCGTTATCGTCTGGAAACAGAAGGCTCTATCAAAGCCATGGCCATTTATGACAATGACAATAAACTGGCAGACGGCGTTTTTGAAGATGGCTATAATTCCTGGAAATTTGCATTGAAAGGCGTTGCTGTCGGAGATGACTATACAGGCTGGAAATTCGAAAATTATTTTGTAGACCTGGATACATCTGCTGATACATCCGCCGTGGCATCCTTTACACTGGATACCAGCCTGGTGCCGAAGCAGTATGCCGTTGGCGAAGCTTTACAGCTGGATAATCTGAATATTTCCCTAAAAACAGAAAAAGGCAGTTCCCAGCGTCTGAACGGATGGGCGGAATGCCGCAACAGAGGTTTTGCCGCATCTGTGGAAAATGGTCACCGCTTTACAGCGAAAGAAGCGGGCAAACAGACAATCACCATTTCTGTGGGAGATCACCAGCAGACATTCCAGGTGGAAGTGAAAGATTACGCTTCCCAGATTCCTGCGAAAGTGGAACTTTATGACAGCGCCAAGGACACATTGCTCAAGACCATCACCGTAGAAGATCGGGAATGGAAAAAAGACAAAGGCTGTGTCACAAAGACAGGCATTGAACTGCCGGATACATACAAAACTTGGAATGTGGCTACATTCAAAGTCAAAGTATATAACAGAGAAAATGAGATTATCAAAGACGAAGTCTACAAAGTAGGACAGGATTATTATAAAGAAGCTTTGGAAATTGACTTCCCTCACTATCAGGAATATTACGGAGAAGGCGGTTATCTGAAGATGTATTTCTCCTTCCAGAAAACAACGGAAGGCCCCACAGAAGACCCCAATGCCACTGGGGAAGGCAGTGCGAAAGTAGGCAGCTTTGGATACGATGCCAAAGTGACTGTGACTTATAACAAAAAGACAAAAGAAATCGTATCTGTCACAGATAACGGAACAGAAGCAGGCGGCAACGATTCTTTCTGGCAGAAAGCGGCGGCGATGTTTGAGAAATTCAAAGGCAAAACAGCAAAAGATATTGATAGCATTGATGCCATTGCAAGTGCTACCGTTTCCAGTGACGCCATCAAAGGTGCTGTGAAAGAAGCGCTTTCTTCCAAGTCCGGCGAAGTCAGCGAACCAAAAGTAACAGCGGCAGATTTGCGTACCAATTTATTGTTTGCGGCAACAGAAAACGCCCTGCTGAATATTTCCGCACCGGAAGGCGCAGATGTTTTCTATACCACAGACGGCAGTGACCCAAAAGGGGAAAATGAATTAAAAAAAACTGAGTCAGCCGACCCTGTCCTTGAAGGGGAATGGGACTGATGCCGACGAAACCATTTCTTTGAAGCTGGCAGCCCAGAAAGACGGGAAGTGGTCAAAGGTGGCGGAAATCCCTCTGACTTTTGTGAAAATCCCGCCTTTGGGGGCAGGTACAAAGGTATATGAAGGACAGGCGGAATGCAAGGGCAATGAAGGCAAGCCTTATACGGTAAAGGTACGAGTGACTACGGTAAATGGCAGGATCGCCCTGCTGGAAGATAACGGCACGGAGATTCCTGGTTATATTGACGAATCTTTCTGGCTGGGCGGTGATGTCATGGGTGCAGAGGGCATGCCGAAAAAACTGAAGGGAAAGACCTGGGAGGAAGTGCTGAAAGCACGCACCACGCCTTCAGATAAGGAGGAAGAAAAGGTGGATGCCATCAGCGGTGCGACCCTGTCCAGCGATGCAGTAAAATATGCAGTCATTGACGCCCTGCGCAGCGAGCCTTTGCAAAAAGGCACGGGAGAAATTGCGCCGCCTACTTTCAAGAGCAGCAGACAGGTGGCACCCAATGGAAAGATCAATCACATTTTTGTCACCATGAAAGCGCCGGAAGGGACAGTCATCCACTATACCACAGACGGCAGTGAACCTACGGAGGATAGCCCTACACCATCCCAAGATCCCATTTTCCACGAGGATTTCGGCGCGGATTTGCGGGCCGGAAGTGAAACATATCCTGACGGCAGAGTGATTTTGCTCAAAGCAGCAGCTTTTCAGGATGGAAAACGCTCGGAAACAGTGACAGGCAGATATGTCTTTGCCAATCCAAATCCGAAACATTCCTATGAGCTTGGACAGTTCAGCGGAAAGGCAGAGGGCATTACGGCAAGAGTGGAGTTTGAAAGCCCGAATTTCGACCAGAAATATTATTTGACGAAGATCCGTCTGGACGATGTGAGCGAAAAGACATATGCAGCCTTTTTGCCGGAACTGTTTAGCCAGATTTATCTGAAACAGGGTGTGGAAGGTGTGACACCTATTTCCGGCCATGAGGAAGAAAGCCGAAAAGTCATTGCTGCCGTTCAGGCGGCATTGCATGAAGGCTTTGTGGCGGCGGAACCTGTCATTACCATAACCCCAAAACAGGGCAATTACAGCAATGATGACAAAGTGAATGTGGAAATCACATGTGCCACTGAAGAAGCGGAAATCTATTATGTGGTAGATAACAGCAATGACATCACTGGGGGCAGATTGTCGGACTTTGAAAAACATAAAGTTCTTTACGAAAAACCCCTGACACTGACCATAGAAAATCCCCAAGGCGGCACGCTGTATATCCGTGCAGCGGCAAAGACAGGACAAAAGAATTGCTCTCCTACGGCAAGAAAAGATCTGCCATTTGTGAAAGCAGTGGGAAAAGAAGCTTTTGAAGTAAATGGCAGCAAATACGGCACATGGAAAGAAGCCGTCAGTGCCCTTGAGAAAGCCGTCAGCGGTGAGATCATTCTGCGGGATGATGTGGAATTGCAGGAAAAAGACGAATTTCCTTCTGTTTCCTGCACCATCCGTTCCGGGGATGAGCGCAAGTGCAAAATCAAAGGCGGCGTGATGGAAGCAAAGGCTGATATTGCATTCGAAAACGTTGTGTACGATGTCAGACGCATTTACGGCAATGGATATTCCGTTACCATTGGCACAGATGTGGAAACTACTTTCAGTTTCATGAAACGTTCTATTTTTGCGGGGGTTGCTTATGATGCTGAAGAAAAAGAAATTACGGCGAATCCTGTGATTTCCGTAGAAAGCGGTAAATTTGTCCTTTATGGCAGCGGCAGCGGAGGCACAACCTTGAAAGGCAATGTGGAAATCAGAGTCAAAGGTACAGCAGAAGCGGAAGTTGCCGGCGCATATATGAACAGCACCGTGGATGGCAAAGTGACGGTTACTGTGGAAGATCAGGCATCTCTTTCTGAATTCCTTGGTGAACAGAACAAAGGCAGCGCAAAAGAATTGGAACTGATTCTGATGGGCAGCCCGAAACTGGATGGACGTACCTTCCGGGGCACTGTCAACGGCACACCCAAAGGCACATTGAATCTGCGGCAGGCATCCCTGTCACCAGAACAAGCAGAGAAATTTAAGGACTTTGCGGAAATTTTGAAGGCAGATAGTCCTGCGGCAGAAGAAAACCTTCTGACAAAACCGGCTGTGGAGGTGGAAACAGAAGCAATGGAGAAAGAAAAAGCAGCTGAAGAAGCAGTTGCCATTGAAAAAATGATTGCAGAATCTGTTTCTAACTTTTCCGATCCGGAGGAAAGTGATTTCCTGTAATCTACGAAGAGAAGAAACAATTTTTTGCGGCAACAGATACGAAAAGCGCTCAGGGAAGAAATTTCCTGGGCGTTTTTGTGGAAATTACGAAGAAAATGAAAAAACGGAAAAAATCTCCATCTGCGGAAAGAAATCTTATTTTTACATAAATGTGCGTCCTTTGGTTCATAATAACTCTGAACAACCGACCGACGGAGGTTGGACACAGAGGAGGACAAACAACATGAGAGCAACTGGCATTGTCAGAAGAATCGATGACTTGGGAAGAGTAGTCATTCCAAAGGAAATCCGCCGCACACTCAGAATTCGGGAAGGCGACCCTTTGGAAATTTTCACAGATAGAGAAGGCGAAATCATTTTGAAGAAATATTCTCCCATTGGGGAACTGGGGGCATTCGCTAAGGAATACGCCGAAAGCCTTGCCCAGACAGCGGGACATGTGACCTGTATCGTGGATAAAGACCGGATCATTGCCGTCTCCGGCGGGGCGAAAAAAGATTTTCTGGAAAAACGCATCAGCCCGGAAATGGAAGAATGCATCAACAAGCGCACACCTTTTGCGGCAGAAGCTGGGGACGGACAGTTTGTACCGGTGCTCCATGACGGTGACGGCAGCGAATACCCTTATCAGTTGATGGTGCCCATCATTGCCGAAGGTGATGCGCTGGGGGCAGTGCTGTTTCTTTCCAAAGAGCAGAAAATGGGTGAAGTGGAAGGGAAACTGGCACAGACTGCCGCAGGATTTTTGGGCAAACAGATGGAATCTTGAGAAAAAAATATTTTCTATTCCGCAAGAAAGCAAAGATAGCTGAAATCCTTGAAACCAAAAGGATTTCAGCTACTGTATTTTTATGGGGATTTTACAAGGTTTTTTGCGGAAAACAGCTTGGAAAGGGTTCTTTTTTATGCGTTGCCAGCCTTTTGGAAATGTGATACTCTGTAAGACAAGACAGGAGGTGCGCGATGCATCATTACTTTATCATCAATCCGGCAGCAGGTCAGGGGAAAGCGGCCAAGCTGGTGCCTGCCATCCGGGAATATATGGAAGGGGAAGGACTGCCTTTTACCATCTATCAGACAAAAGGCGTGGGAGATGCCATGGCTTATGTGCGGTATATGGCAAAGAAAGGGCCTGCCCGGTTTTATGCCTGCGGCGGGGATGGTACCCTTAATGAGGTAGTCAATGGGCTGAAAAAATTTCCGGAATGCGAAGTTGCGCTGATTCCTGCGGGAACAGGCAACGATTTTCTGCGGAATTTTACCAATATGGAAAACTTTCAGGATATTGCTGCACAGGTGTCAGGGAAAGCCGTTGCCATAGATGTATTGCAGGTAAACGGCAGACGTGTGGTAAACATGACAAATACGGGCTTTGACAGCGCTGTGGTGGCACAGGCGGCAAAGCTGAAGAAAATCCCTTTTGTTGCGGGGCCTTTGGCTTATGTGCTGGCGGTGGCGGTGCTGTTCTGCCGTCCCATGGGGAAAGACCTTTCTTTCCGTACGGATAATGGCAAGGAAGCCAAGGGAAAATTTTTGCTGACTGCCCTTGCCAACGGCAAGTTTTACGGCGGCGGATTTTGTCCTGCACCTATGGCGAAAATCAACGACGGCAAACTGGAGCTGGTAGCAGTGCGGAAAGTATCCAGATGGCGTTTCCTCCACTTGGTAGGAGCCTTCCGCAAGGGGACTTATTTGCAGGAACCTGCGGCGGAAAAACTGGTATTTCAGGACTGCTGCACACGGGTACATATTCACGCAAAAGAAACCCAGAAGCTGAGCATGGACGGGGAGATCGTGCCTTTTACCCATTTGGAAGTGACAGTGGAAAAAGGCGGACTTTCCTTTGTGTTGCCAAAGGGCAGTGAACTATTAGAAGAAAGGGACGTGATGGAATGATTCACCAAGGCGGATATTATCTCCATTATAAAAATAAACTGTATCGTGCAGTAGGTGTGGCGAAACATTCGGAAACACTGGAAGAAATGGTGGTTTATGAACCACAGTACGGAGAAGGCGGCTTATGGGTGCGCCCACTGGACATGTTTCTGGAAAATGTCACAGTGGAAGGAAAAGAAGTGCCCAGATTTCGTTATGTAGGCATGGAAAAGCCCGAAGGGTATTGAAAAAGAGGAAGATTTCTTTTTTGAAATCTTCCTCTTTTTTATCGTATCATTTTTCGTACTGCGCCATGAATTTTTGCAGGTTATTGTAGAACACATCTTCCATTTCTTTTTCCGTCAGTCCGCTGGTGAGGACTTTCTGCATTTCGATAGTGGGGTGATGGAAAGGGGCGTCAGTGCCGAAGAAAATCCGGTCATTGCCTACGGTTTTGTAGGCTTCTTTGATTTTGGAATTCATAGGCATGCCGGACATTTCCAGATAGAGGTTGGAATAGCGTCTTGCCATTTTCAAAGCGGCATCAATATAGACACCATGACCATGGCCCATGTGAATCATCACAATATTTACATCAGGGAACCGTTCCGCCAGCAGAGCAATGCTCCAAGGCAGGGCATAAGGTGCGTGACCGCTGTGAATGAAAACGGGGATATGCAGTTCTCTGGCGGCTTCCATGATGGGGTCAAGACATTCCGCGTCTGCCACATAAGCATGGCGAAGGGGATTCAGTTTGATGCCGGAAAAACCTTTGTTCTGCACCAGATCATAAATTTCATGAACAGACTTTTCTCCCTCCAAAGGATTGGCGTATACCAAAGCCCAAAAACGATTGGGATATGCTTCCATGGCTTCTCTTGTGCGGAAGTTGTCATCACTTCCCGTACTGCAAAGAACGGTTTTTTCGATTTCACAGTCGTCCATCTGTTGTACCAGTTCTTCTGCGGTGATGGCAACATTTGCCCAGCCGCCGAAGGTGCCCACATGGGCATGTGCGTCTAATTTTTTCATATCTCTACATCTCCTTTACTTTCTTTAAAATGCCTGTGGTGCCCAGAACACCCACGAATATGGAAGTTAATACAAGACCAAAAGCTGTCTGTACCAGAAGCCCTGGTGTCATAACCATGGCGGTGGCGAAGCCGTAATAGAAAATCTTCACGGCTGTGTAGCCGATGATCTGGAAAATGCCCCCCAGCATTGCCCCAGCCAGCCAATTCAAGGAATGATGCCATTTGTCAATGACATAGCCCATAATGAGTGCCATGACGGCTTTGATGAGGAAAGTGGGCAGTACCCACTGCATATATCCTCCCAACAGGTCAGCCAGTGCGGCGCCGATGCCCCCAGCCCATGCGCCTTTTTTACCTCCCAAAAGCAATACACTGATGAGAATCATACAGTCCCCCAGATGGCTGTAACCGTTTGGCCCCGGTATTTTCAGCACATAAATAGCCACAAATACCAATGCCGCCATGACGGCGGTTTTTGTTAGTTCTTTCGTTCGCAAAATATCCCGTCCCTTCTTGTATGTGTTTCTGTGCAAGAGGATACCAGAAACTGGAAGAAGAAACCATAGAATGGCGAGGCACAATGGAAAATGTATGGATACAATGTGATATAAATGTATGGGTACAATCAAAGACAACAAAAAAAGCCGAAAATCTTTTTCAGATTCTCGGCTTTGCATTTTCGGTTTAGGCTTCTTCTGTATCTTCTTCCACGGGGGCGGGGAAATTCTGTTCCTTGGCTTTGAAGCCGCCGCCTTCCGCTTCGGTGTTTTTCACCAGAGAAGTGAGGATGGTCCCATAAAGATGGCTCACGTTTTTCCGCCAGTTCCGGCAGATGGCCAGCGCCTGCTGTTTGGAAACAACGGAAACGCTAATTTCCATAAGGACGTTGCCGTCATCGTCGTTCAGTCCGCATTTTACCAGAAAATCATCGTTGATTTCCGGGAAATAATTGGCGGTAACGGCGTATTCTGCACGAATGCGCTTGCTGTTTTCCTGCACATAAGTATTGATTTCGTTTTTGGCGTGTTCGGAAATGTGGTTCAGAAAGTAATTGACGATTTCGTCGCCTTCGTCAGTGAGGGTATAGCGTGTGTTGTTCTGCTCCCATGATTTTTCCAGCCAGCCGGCGTCCACCAGTTCTGTCAGGTACTGCTGGATGGAAAAATAGTCCATATAATTTTTTTCCAGCAAAAACTGGCAAATTTCACTGTTTGACAAAGCAATGCCCATTTTCTGCAAAAGATGCAGAATAATCAGCTTATGCTCCGCTAACTGCCGAATGGATTCTTCGGACATGGAACCCCCTCCTTTCTGTATTGCTAACCCTAATCATAACATATTTTTGTGAAAAGAAAAACATAAAATACGAAAAAAATCGAAAAACAGCGGTTTTTGCTTATTTTTCTCCAAAGTCCATACCCTGACGGATGTTTCGCTGCCGTAGGGTCTTGTGGATGGTGTTGAGGACATGGCGCTTATTCAGGCTCCACAAAGGCGCCAGCAGGATGTTTTTATCTCCGTCGCCAGTAAGTCGATGCAGGACAATATCCGGGCGCAGACGGGCGATGCAGGCGCAGAGCAGGTCGATATACTCCTCCAGTGTCAAGGGTGTATACTGTCCGCTGCGATACAGTTGCGCTAAGTCCGTGTGTTCTAAAACATGAAGTAATTGCAGCTTCACCCCTTCAATGGGCAGGCTGTTGATGTAATCCATGGTTTTCAGCAAATCTTCTTCTGTTTCTCCCGGCAATCCCACAATGACATGAGCCACCACAGAAATATCATGGGCGGCAAGGCGTTTCACAGCGTCGGTGAAAACGGCGTTGTCATATCCCCGCCGGATGAAATGGGCGGATGTTTCTTTTGCCGTTTGCAGTCCTAATTCCACCCAAAGTTTTGTTTTGCCGTTCAGTTCCGCCAGCAGTTCCACCACATCTTCTCCCAGACAGTCCGGGCGTGTGGCAATGGAAAGCCCCACAATGTCCGGCTGGGACAGGGCTTCTTCGTATTTCTGCCGTAGGGTATTCACAGGGGCGTATGTATTAGTGAAGGCCTGAAAATAGGCGATGTACCGGGGATGCTCCCATTTGGCGGAAGTCTGGGATTTCCCCTTTGCGATTTGTTCCTTGATGGAAAGGGCGGCGCTTTCGGCAAAATCACCGGAGCCGCCTGCGGAACAGAACAGACAGCCGCCGGTGCCGATGGTGCCGTCACGGTTGGGGCAGGTGAAACCGCCGTCCAGTGAGATTTTGGCAGTTTTGCCGCCGAACAGGTTTCGGTAATAGGTATTTAGGTCACGATAAGGTTTTTCGTCCATAACAAAACCGCCTTTCTTTTGGTTTGTCAAATTGTTTCTGCCGCAGGTTTTCGCATACATCTAGGATATGCTGCCAAAGTACATCGTCTTTGCCTGCCGCCAGCAGCAGAAAGAGAAAATCCGTTTTGGTGCTTTCCAGAAAATCCTCCGCTTCTGCGGGACTTTTTGCCAGCAGGAATTTTTCCAGACTGTCTGTGGTCAGCGCCATGGGGATGCAGCTTTCCATTTGGGTCAGTATGCCGCCGATGGTATCCTTGCCGCAGGGCAGGGCGGAAATGTGCTGATACAGAGCATGGCTGTTGAGAAAATACAGATTGCCTGCCTGCCAGTTCGTCAGACTTTGCCGCAGCAGAGAGAAACAGCCGCAAAGAGTTTTGCGGCTTATGATTTCATGGGTTTCCATTGCCAATATCCTCCGAAAAAATTTTGTATTTCTTCCGTAGGATATGTGGTTTTGAAAGATTTATATTGTCAGTTTTTTACGCTTCTTCTACCAGTTTTTTCAATTCGGAAAGCAGCATGGCGTTGTCCTCGGGACGGAGGATGCAGAAACGCAGGAAGCTTTCATCCAGAAACGCGAAGCTGGAAGCGTCACGGATGAGCATTTTTTTCACGATCAGTTTTTCAAAAAGCTCAGCGGCAGTGATTTTGTCTGTCAGCAGCTTCAGCAGAATGAAGTTGGCAGAGGAAGGATATGCCTTGATGTTCTTCCATGTGGAAAGTTCCTCCAATGCTTTTTTCCGTTCGTCAGAAATGAGTTTCTTTGTGGTATCATGGAATTCTTTATCTGTGAAAAGGCGTTCGCCGGCAAAAGCAGCCAGAGAGTTCACGCTCCAAGGGTCTTGGTTGGTCTGGAGGCGGTTACGGAAAGCTTCGTTGGAAGATACGCCGTAGCCCAGACGGATACCGGGTGCCGCAAAGAATTTAGATGTACCACGAATAACAAACAGGTTGTCAAATTCCGCAGCCAGAGGAATGGCACAGATTTCATCCAGATTATCGGCAAATTCCAGATAAGTTTCGTCGATCATCACAGAAGCCCCTGTTTCTTTGCAGTGGGTCAGGATGGTGCGCAGCTGGGATACGGTCAAAGCGGAGCCTGTGGGGTTGTTGGGGTTGCAGGCAACGAACATGCCGATTTCCGGTGTCAATGCCGCCAGCAGGGCATCCAAATCAATGACAAAGTCCTCCTCTGCTTTCAGAGGGAAATAATCGAATGTACCGCCGGTGAGGGAAACTTCCCGTTCGTATTCGCTATAAGCAGGGCCCATGATAAGGCTTTTTTTCGCGTTGACAGTCTTGATGAATGTACCAATGAGTTCTGTGGAGCCGTTGCCCACCACAATATGCTTAGGATTTGCGCCGGTATATGCGCCGATGGCTTCCCGCAGAGCGGTGTAATGTTTGTCTGGATAAGTGGAAATGATGTCCAGATTCTTGGCAAGTGCTGTTTTCACAGATTCGGGAAAGCCCAGAGGGTTGATGTTGCCGCTGAAATCCAGAATTTCTGCTTTGGGGATGCCGTATTTTCTTTCGATGGCGTCCAAATCGCCGCCATGCTGATGCATCAGAGGTTTTGTTTCCATGATTTATCTAAAGTCCCTTCTTTATATGGTAATGCTTGTTTAATAAATTTCGTCGATCTGTTCCATTTCGGTGATCTTTTCGCTTTGTCTGCGGATGCGTGGATACATAAGGTAAGGATTGCTTGCCTTTTTCTCCAGCACTTCAATGGTCAGGGTGCCGGCTTTGCCGGAGGGCGGTGTCAATGTCCATACATCGCCGATATGTAAGGGCAGATCACCCAGTGTCAGACCGTCTGTTTTGTTGATGGCGCGCTTAGAAGCGGCTGGCGCGTATTCCATGGGGAAGCCGTTGTCATCGGGGATGGACAGAACGTATTCCCGTGTGTCCTCCATGGCAAAAGCGGCGAAGATGTCACAGCAGAAATCATGGAGCAGATTTTCTGTGGACAGTTCCGCTTCTTTCCAGAGTTTTTCGTCCTTCTGCAATGTGGCACGGAGAGAGACCACATCTGTCACCAGTTCAAAACGCAGCATTTCTTCATAATACCGCAGTTCCAGTTCTGGTGTGATGGCTTCCATGATGCGCTCAAAAGAAATATTTTTGGGCATTTTCTGCTTATTGACAGAAAGTTTTTCTTTTGCCGTCAGTTCCATGCCGATGGCTGTCAAACTGCAATAGGAAGGCGGTGTGAACAGTTCCGCACCGGGGTTATGGTGCATGAGGAACAGTGCCGCCAGATTATTGATGTTCTGATAAAAACGGAAAGGTGTGAAGGAAATGGGGCGCACCACATGGAAAAAGTGTCCAAAGGGTGTGAATACCCATTTGTCCATCATAATGCCCGCAAAGAGGAAGGAGGATACAATGGACTGTTCTTCTTCCGTCAGTTCATTGGGGGGCGTTTTCCAGATGCTTTCCAGATCAATGTCCACCCGTTTATAAAAGTCTACAAACACCTGATCAATGTCAATGTGGTTTTCCAGATATTGATAGAAAAAACTGCTGCTGACCATGCCCGGTTCTAAGTCCATGGTGTATTGGAGACGTTCCGCCGCCAGTGCGCAGCCTTCCCAAAGGAGGGTATCCAGCGCTTCTTTGGGTTCTTTTGCAAAGAAAGCGTCGGCTTTCTGGCTTTTGGTCACTTTATGGATATGGATGGCGGGAACTTTCTGGAAAAAGCCCATCTGCTGACACAGGCGTGTGAGATATTCCAGATAAAAGCCGTCAGGCAGTGTGATCTTTTTCAGCAGTTTCTCTCTGTCCTCCGGCAGGAAAAAGCCGTTTTCGTCAACGGTGCAGTCCGGCAGGCAGGCATTCAGTATGGTCTGCATATCCCGCAGTATGGGGTGGTTTTCCAATGTGTAGGAAACGGGATGGAAGCTGTATTTTTCCATGCCAGCGGCCTTTTTGTCCACATGAAGGACGTAAGCCTTTTCCACCTTTGGATCTTCCTCATCGCAGTGGATGATGTTGGCGGGGGTCAGTATGGTTTCTCCCGTCAGTGCTGTATAATACCATTTGGAAAAAACCATGGGCGCAATGTCCCAAAGACCGTCCATGGCTTCTGGGTCCATACGGCTGGCATACTTTTCGTATTCCGTTGTAAAAAGCTGAAGCAGATCTTCGTGCCGCAGCTGATCTGTATGATTATTCATGAAGAACTCCTTTTTTATCTGTTTCGGGTTTCTGTCCCTTGGGGCAGAAACAGCCACTTTCCATTTTAGCAGAAAAAGCGGGCATTGGGAAGGATGGTGTCGAAAAAACATGGGCAATTCTTCAAAAGGAATGGCAAAAGAGGCAAACGTTTTTGTGCAAAAGACAGAAAGTGGATTGTTTCAAAAAAAACCCTCCCATTTTATTGAAACTGTGGACAGAATGTGCTATATTCCTTGTAGTAGAAACAAATGTATGTATCAGAGATACAAAAAGGGGAGAACAAATATTGAAAGAAGATAAGAATTTTTTCATCGTGGACAAAAGCGTACTGCCTGAAATTTTTCTGAAGGTTATGGAAGTCAAAAACCTGCTGGAAAGCAAGAAGGAAAAAACAGTACAGGATGCGGTGAACCGTGTCGGCATCAGCCGCAGTGCTTTTTATAAGTACCGTGACGCTGTCCATCCGCTCTACGAAAACACAAGAGGAAAAACCGTCACCATCGCAGCCAATCTGGATGATACACCGGGGCTCCTTTCCGCAGTGCTCAACAGCATTGCCACAGAAGGCGCAAATATCCTGACCATCAACCAGACCATTCCCATCAATGGCATCGCAAACGTGACCATCACCATTGAAACGAATGAAATGCAGGGTGAATTCGGCAGACTCATGACCCAGCTGGAAAACTTGCAGGGCATGCAGTCCATCAAGATCATCGGCAGAGAATAAACATAAGAGAAAGCAAATAAAATGGCAAGGAAATCGACCCGCATCGTCTGCGGATGAGGCGGGTCTTGTTTTTGACCGCAAAAATCGGCGATTCAGGGGAAAAACGAAAAAAGGAGGCTTCTGTTATGATTCATATACGGGTACCTGCAACATCTGCCAATATGGGCCCTGGCTTTGACAGCATCGGTGTAGCGCTGCAGTTGTATAACCATTTGTGGGTAGAGGAAATCCCGGAAGGGGTGGAGATCGAGATCCGCAAAGAACAGCCCATTGTCATTCCCACAGACGAAAGCAACCTCATTTATCAGACCATGCGCAAGCTTTACGACGCAAAGGGTCTGAAAATGCCAGGTGTGCGTCTGATCCAGTCTGACGATATTCCTATGGTGCGTGGACTGGGCAGCAGCGCGGCTTGTATTGTTGGGGGGCTGATGGCGGCAAATGAGCTGGCAGGCAGACCTTGCACCAAGGAAGAACTGGCGGAAATGGCAGCTCAGATGGAAGGTCACCCGGATAATTCTAACCCTGCTTTTTTCGGCAGCATGGTGGTAGGGGCTCTGGGAGAAAAAAATATGAAACATGTACGTTTGGAGTTGCCCGACGACTTATTTTTTGCTATAATGGTGCCGGATTTTCCCGTTTCTACGGAGCGGTCAAGAAGCGTGCTGCCAACGGCTTATTCCCGGAGCGATGTTGTATTTAACGTGTCCCGGGCGGCATTATTGGTAGCGTCTTTGATGACAGGGAAATTCGAAAACCTGGAGATGGCCATGGAGGATAAAATCCACCAGCCGTACAGAAAAGAACTGATCCCTCACATGGAGGATATATTTGCAAAAGCCAAGGAAAGCGGTGCCACGGCATGCTATTTGAGCGGCGCAGGTTCTACCTTGATGGCGATGGTAACAAAAGACAAGGCTGAAACATTCAGGAATCAAATGTCCGCCTACTTTGCAGCACTGCCCAACAACTGGCAGCTGACGCTGCTGAAGCCGGATCTGGAAGGTGCTGTAGTAGTGACTGAATCACAGGAGGAAGTAGAATAATGTTAATTGTGCAGAAATACGGCGGCAGCTCCGTCGCCAATGCAGAAAGAGTGTTCAATGTTGCCAAGCGGATTCTGGCAACACAGAAAGAAGGCAATGACGTTGTAGTTGTTCTGTCCGCACAGGGCAAGACAACAGACGGACTGATTGCCAAAGCAAAAGAAATCAATCCCAAGGCAAGCCGCAGAGAAATGGATATGCTGCTTGTGACCGGGGAACAGCAGTCCGTAGCACTGATGGCAATGGCGATCAACGCTTTGGGCGGCAGAGCCGTTTCCCTCAATGCCGTACAGGTAGGGATTGAAACCACAAATACTTACAGCAATGCACGTATTCGTAAAATTCATTCCGAACGCATTGAAAACGAACTGGAACAGGGCAACATCGTACTGGTGACAGGCTTCCAGGGCGTAAATATGCTGGGGGATATGACCACACTGGGCCGCGGCGGTTCCGATACTTCCGCAGTGGCGCTGGCAGCAGCCCTCAACGCAGATCTTTGTGAAATCTACACAGACGTAGAAGGTGTTTACACAGCAGACCCCCGCGTGGTAAAAGATGCCAGAAAGCTGGATGAAATCAGCTATGATGAAATGCTGGAATTGGCGTCTTTGGGTGCGAAAGTGCTTCACTGCCGTTCTGTGGAAGTGGCGAAGAAGTACAATGTGAAACTGGTGGTGCGCTCCAGTATGTCTGACGCGCCCGGTACAGAAGTGAAGGAGGAATGCAAGATGGAAAGAATGCTGGTAAGCGGTGTAGCTGCGGATAAAAATGTATCCCGTATTTCAGTTTTAGGTGTAAAAGACGAGCCCGGTAAGGCTTTTGAAATATTCGATCTGATGGCAAGAGAAAAGGTAAGTGTAGATATTATTCTGCAGTCTAACGGACATGACGGCAGACAGGATATTTCCTTCACCATTGGTCAGGAAGATCTGGACATTGCCCTGAAGGCTCTGGAAGAAAACAAAGAAAGACTGACAGCACAGGAAATCGCTCACGACGAAAACGTTGCAAAACTGTCCATCGTTGGCGCAGGTATGGCAACAAACCCCGGTGTTGCAGCCATGTTCTTTGAAGCAATGTATGATGCAGGCGTAAACATCGAAATGATCTCTACATCCGAAATCAAGATCACACTGCTGATCCCCAGAAAGGATATTGACGAAGCGATGATCGCTGTACACGATAAATTCAAAATCGCATCTGTAAATATGAGAAAAGACTGATTTTTTATAAAACCAGAATAAAAAACGGAATGTTTCGATGAAGCATTCCTGATGAGATCAGCTGGAATCTGAGGATTCCAGCTGTTTTTTTGTGTCATGGTCTTGTCGTACATAACAGACGCCAAATGGCGGAAAGTGTTTTGCAAAGGAAGGGGCCGCATTTGCGTTTTTTGGTGGAAAAAGCAATGTTTTGGCGTTTTTTGGGTAGTATCTGCCAGAAGATTTTTTGGTTTTTTGTATAACATGCCGCTTGTTTCTTTGTCTAAGTTCATGTACAATAGGTACAAGACTTGTATACAGTATAGAAAAAACGAGGGAACGACGTGGAAGAAATCAGATTAAAAGCACGGGCAAAAATCAACTTAACACTGGATGTAACAGGCAAGCGGGACAACGGCTACCACGAGCTGCAGATGATCATGCAGACCGTAGGGCTCTATGACGAAATTGTTCTGCGGAAAATTCCGGAGAATGAAATCCGTCTGGAATCCAACGTGAGCTGGCTGCCTGCGGATAACCGCAATCTGGCTTGGCGTGCGGCAGAACTCATGCGCAGCACCTACGACATCAAGGAAGGCGTTTTGATTCAGATTGACAAACGGATTCCTGTGGCGGCAGGACTGGCTGGCGGCAGCGCAGACTGCGCGGCAGTGCTGGTGGGCATGAATAAGCTGTTTTCACTGAAATTGCCCGCAAAAAAGCTGGAAGAACTGGCTTTGACCATGGGAACGGATATCCCTTACTGTGTGCGCCGGGGAACGGTGCTGGCAGAAGGCGTGGGTGAAGTGCTGACCAATATCGAGCCACCCTGTCCATTCTGCTATGTGGTACTGGCAAAACTGCCTGTAAGCGTATCCACAGCGAAGGTCTACCAGAGCCTGAAATGGGATCAGGTAGAACACCACCCTGATACCAAAGGTATGTTGGCGGCTATGGCAAAAGGCGATGTGCCTGCCATGGGACGGCTTTTGGGAAATGTGCTGGAAACAGTCACCATTCCCATGTATCCGAAAATCGCTGATATCAAGGAAAGTATGTTGGAAAACGAAGCGGAAGGCGCCCTCATGAGCGGCAGCGGCCCCACCGTTTTCGGTTTGTTTACCAAACAGGAAAGGGCGAAGGAAGCGGCGAAGATCCTGCGGAAGCAGTTCGCCATGAGAGATGTATTTGTGACACAGATTTACCATGTGCCCCATGGCAAGAAGGAAAGGAGAACGACTGATGGCAGACACAAGATTTAATATCAATTCTAACGAATATCTTCCCCTGCGGGATGTTGTATTCAATACACTGAGAGACGCGATTTTGACAGGCAAACTGGTTCCCGGTGAAAGACTGATGGAAAACCAGCTGGCGGAAAAACTGGGCGTAAGCCGTACACCCGTCAGAGAAGCGCTGCGTATGCTGGAACTGGAAAACCTGGTAGAACTGGTGCCCAGAAAAGGCGCGCAGGTTCTGGATATGAGCGAAAAAGACATCATCAACATTCTGGAAGTCAGAGGTGTTCTGGAAGGTCTGGCAACTGGTCTGGCTTGTAAAAAAATGAGCGCAGAAGGCCTGGCAGAACTGAAAGGTCTGGAAGAACGCTTTGAAAAAGCCATTGCAGACAAAGCACTGGAAGAAATCGCCGAAATCGACGAACAGTTCCACAATGTGATCTTTGCTTCCACAGACAATGACAAACTGATTCAGATTTTCAATAACCTGCAGATTCAGCTGTACCGTTATCGTATGGCACACCTGAAACTGGATTCTTCTATCCCTGCTATCGTGGCACATCACAAAGGCATTATCCGTGCCATCGAAAACCACGATGTGGAAGAAGGTACAACTATGGCACAGGGCCATGTAAAATATCACACAGAATTCATTCTGCGTGCTGTTCGCAACAAAGAAACAAAGTAAGAAAATACAAAAGACCAGACAAAAGCAACTTCCCCTTAAGAAAACATTGATTTTTCTTTTCCTTGATTTCTTAAGGGGAATTGTGACGGCTGTCTTCATAAGAAAACATAACAAATACAATCTGAACAAAATCATAAAGCCAAAATCCTTTGTAATCATACGGATTTTGGCTTTATTTGTTTTCTTATGAAGATGCCCCTAATGTCTGGTCTTTTTTTTCTGCAAAAAAATCAGGTTTCTTCCGGCAAAGAGTAGGTTTTGTCCAAAAGAGGAAGAAACTTTTCGCGATTTTCCCAAAGATCGATTTCGGTATAAGATTTGAGAAGCAAGATACGGGAACCCTTTTGGATGACAAGATAGTTTTGAAAGTCTTTTGCTCGGTACTCCAGTTTGGTACCATCGGCGAGAGTTTGTGTTTCCGTTTTGTTCAGGTTGTTGCCGGCTTCTGTCATCAGATAAGTTTTGCCGATGCTTTCGGACAGAAATTCTGATTGACATTGGAAATACTGGGTATCCAAATAAAAATCGTCACTGATTTGAAAAATTTCATACTGTACAGGAGCCAGAAATGAGGTGTAGTAGGAAAAATAGTTGCTATCCGATAGATTTTTATGGCTTCCAAAAGCGGCAGGGGAGAGCGTAGGGAGCTCTGTGCTGTTCTGCGCAGACAAGGGAATGCGTTCGTTCCAGTTTTGTATCCAAAAAGGAGACAGAAGGAACAGAAAGAGGAAAACTTCTGCGGTGATGCGGCAACATGTCCGAAGGAGTAGTTTTCTTTTTGCTTTGTGGAAATCCTCTGTTTCGGTCACGTCTGTTTCCTCAAAGATCTGCTTTTTCAGTTTTTGCAGCTGTCGAATTTCCTTCGTTGTATCAAGAAAATAAAAAAACAGAAGCAGGACAAAAGCTGAGATCAAAGCGGAATGGTGCAGCCAGTAAAGCCAGTTGCCGGCGGAAATATGTAAAAGCAGCCATAGGGGGAAAAGGCAGAACACAAGGAGCGCCCTCCGCAGACATTTTTTCTGAAGCTTCCCAAGGGTCTCCAATTGCAGTTCCGCATCTGTGTGCAGTTCCGGCAGAGAAAAATCATCGGTGCCATAGACCACTAGATGTTCCGAACGGTTGTCGATGTATTTCCAGCCAAATTCTTCGTAAAGCTGTTGTCGTTCCCGACTGGGGTCCCAGCAGCGGTCTGGGTCTGCGTCTACTCGATAGCGCATGGGCTTTGGTGTGCCTTTCTCAAACTTGGCAAAGGCGCGGCGGCAGGAAACCAGAAATAGCCCTTCTTCTTGCGCCAGTTCTTCCAGCCAAGCTTCAAAAGTCTTGATTTCATAAGGGGCACAGGGAATCAAGCGACGAATATATGCCATGTTATGCCCTCCTTTCTTATAAAGGTGTGTATGATTGTGTAAAGAGTTTCGCAAAATCCTCCACATGGTCTTTTAGGGAAGCATCACCAGTGTAATGGACTATCAGCACCCGGTTGTCCTGCCGCAGAAGAAGAAGCGCATTGCCAAGGAGATCGCCATAATAGGCTTCCGAAAAACCAGACAGGGAAAGGGGTTCTTTTTCCATTTTATAGCCCGATATGCCGGGGGTATCTGCATAGAGATTTGCAAAATCCATGCCGACGATTTTTGCTAGAAAAGAATTTGCCATTTCCCCATAATAGGAAGTCATGGATGTGGCAACGGCTGGCATGTTGGGGTCTGAATGATAAGCCGTCTGACTGATTTGGAATGTGGCAGGTGCGAGAACGTTCGAGCGGCTGCGTACATAATTGGAATCGCTGTTCTTGCCACCAATGGTAATAGGGTCGTAAGGGGTCTGCACCCAGTCGGGAGAAATGCTCATTTCCGCCAAAGGTACATAGGGCAGGGGTTCTTCCACAGCCGTCAATGCTTGAGTGATTTGGTCGTTTTCATCCCATTCCACCAGTTTATCACTGAAAGGCAGCAGGAACAAAACCAACAACACAAGTATAATGGTCTGCAAAGAAAAGATGTGCAGGTATCCTTTGCGGTGACTGAGGGGTTTTCCCTGAGAAAGATTTCTGTAAATTTTCCAAAGCCGCAGCACAGACCAGAGAATCAAAACAGCAAAGGCCAACAGCGTCACCAGAGCAAAAGCAGAAAAACGTGGACACTCCAATAAAAACGCTGGATGATACAGGGGGATTCCCAGAAAGATTGCCAGCAAAGCAAGGGAAGCCAATCCAAATACGCTGAAATTTCGGCACATCCGTTTGTAGCCTTTTGCCTGTACCAGCGGGTCACAGTGGATTTCCGGTGTATCTGGATTTTCCGCAACGAATATGAAGAAGAAATGGGAAAACGTCGTGAGATATTTCCAGCCGAAATCTTCATAGAATTGCACCATTTCCGCAGAAGGTGTCCGTACAGTATCGGGAACGGGTTCCAGCCGATAGCGAACAGGGGCAGGGGTGCCTTTTTCAAACTGACAGAAAGACAGGAAATAGCAGGAACCAACCTTTTTTCGCCATGTCCTCCAGAAAGGTTTCCATGACATCAGGAAAGGAAACTGGCAGGAAAGTTGGTAAAAACAAATGATGTTTCATAGAAAGCTCCTCCTTTTGTTTACAACTCTGTGTGCGCCTCCTCCTCCGCATCCAGCAGACAGCGGCGGAGCCGTTCCACTTCCTCGGCGTAGATGCGCCGTCCCCGATGGGTGATACGGTAGGTACGTTTTCGTCCCTGGATTTCCGTTTCCTCCAAAAGACCTTCTGACTGGAATTTCGCCAGTATGGTGTACAGGGTGCCGGGGCCCATCTGGATACGGCCTTTTGTTTTCTGGTCGATGAAAGCGGCAACGTCAGTACCGCACATATCTGTTTTCAAAAATGCCATCAGGACATAAAACATGGTTTCTGTTAAGATTTCCAGTGATTTTTTTTGCCAAAGCCATCACTTCCTTTGTAAAGCATCTGTATATCGTGTGTCGATATCGTCTATCGATATTATAACATGACGGACATTTGAACGTCAATGAAGAACAGGGAGAAGAAATATTGATTTTGGGAAGTGATTTTCTGATTTTTTTCGTACTATAAGAGAAGGCAGTTTCAGAAAGGAGGGTGTGGATTGCAGGAGAAGAATATCATGGATGCCATCAAGTCTGGAGATGAACAGGAAATGCAGAAGATCATCTGCCGTTATAGTCGGCTGTTGTGGTCTATTGTGGGAGCGGTGCTCAGCCAGGTGGGGACTACTGAGGATATGGAGGAATGTGTGGCGGATGTATTCATTGATTTATGGGAACATCCCCAGGAATATGATGAAAGCCGGGGCAATCTGAAAGCATGGCTGTCTGTCATTGCCAGAAACAAAGCCATTGACCGCTATCGCCAAAAAACAAAGATACAGACCATTCCTTTGGAGGAAACGGTTTTGGCGCAAGAAATGGGTGTGGAGCCGGAAATGGAAAAAAGAGAGGGGCTTCGGGCAGCTTTGGAAGGGTTGACGGAAGAAGAGAGGGAAATCCTGCTGCGGCGGTATGTTTACCAGCAAAAGCCCAAGGAAATGGCGGTGGCATTGGCGTTGTCTGTCAAACAGATAGAAAATCGGCTTTACCGTATTAAGGCAAAAATGCGGAAGCGAATGGAACAGGAGGGATGAGGATGCAGAAATTCCAGCAGGAAAATCTGGAACATATTCAGGGGATATTTTCTCAAAAAACGGGGGTACATTTTCCAGAGCAGAAAAAGCGGCAGATGGGCTTGCGGAAAGCTGTGATCTTGGCAGCGGCGCTTCTCTGTTTTTTGATGGTGACAGGCTTTGCTGTGGCAAAATTTTCTTCTTTAAAGGGAGATGAAGTGCGGCTGCGAGGAACATATGAAGGGAAGGGCATTGTTTCTGTGTGGGTGGAAAATGAGTCGGATCGGAACATTTCTTTCCAGCCAGATCTGCGGCTCATGCGGTATAAAACGGGCATGGAAATTCCTCGAAAAGGCGACGGACAGGTTACATTTCAGTATACAGACATTGCCGCTTATTCCCAGGGTACCATGACCATAGATTTGTCAGATGCTTATGATCTGTCGCAGTTGGAGGAGCCGCTGGAAAATGACTGGTATGAATTGATATTGACCAATAACGGTTTTGTGTTCGGTCAGGATTGGAAATGCAGTATAGATTTTTCGGGTATGTCTGTTGCGGCAGAAGTCATGGAATATCCGAAACCGGAAGCAGATTTGCAAGGAGAAGAAGTAGAAGAAAGTCTGGCATTTTATTTCCAGAAGTCTGCCCAGGAAAAATACCAGCAGACGGCATTGGAGGAAGCCTACCAGCAAGCTTATGAAAATCTGCCGGAATTCCAAAAAGGACAAGTTGTATCATCAGTATCACCAGTGTTGCCAGGAAACCGTATTCAGACAGAAATATGTTTGACGGTGCAAGACCCGCCCAAAGGTGTGATATGGGATGAAACAATCCCTTCTGAAAAACAGTATGAACTGATGGGGCTGAATTGGAGCACTTATGATAGTTTTGGCAGACTTATTGGCGCGAAAGGAGAATATGCCATGGTGCTGTCTGTGCTGGTGCCCTTGAAGGACTATGTGGACGGTGCTAGGGAATTGCCGTTGTTTTATGTTATGGTTTACGACAGGGAAGAAACCCAAAAAGATGATGCCTGTGCCTTTATTCATGGTCAGACGGTGTTATTTGAGGATTTGGAAGAGAGAAAAGTATTCGAGGACGAAAAATATGTGGCTTATGATGTAAGCGGTTATGTCAATGGAGATTGGGAAGGTTATTTGCAGGCATATTTCCGGCAGAATCCCGATGTTATCCAAAATGAGCAGACACAGCGACGGATACAGAACTTCTATACATATTATGAAGAATACTTGTCAGAATCTGTGCTGTATTTACAGGACACGCAGAAAATGCGAAAATAAAAAAGCAGGAAGGTACAAAATTTTGCTTTGTACCTTCCTGTTATGTTTGGATGCTGTATGAAAAAGTTTATGCTTCTTCCTCTGCCTTTTTGCAGGCAGCGCATTTTCCGTAAAGAATCAACTGTTCACATATCACTTCAAAATCCAGTGGCTTGGAAAGCTTTTTGTGGAGGTCTGTCAATTCTTCGTTGTATAAGTCTGAAACGCAGCCGCAAACGGTGCAGACCGTATGGGGATGGCAGTGAACCTGCGCATCATAGCGGGCGCTTCCTTCCCCCACATTTAATTCCTGTACCAGTCTAAGGTGCTTGAAAAAGTCCAGAGTTTTATATACAGTAGCCAAGCTCATGGTAGGATTGGTGGCTTCCAATGTGCGGTAAATGGTTTCCGCATTGGGATGTTCTGTCGAATGCAGCAGCATATTATAGACAGCGATTCTCTGGGGTGTTACCTTGAGCCCTTTTTCTCGCAGCACTTGTGCTGTTTCTTTCATAGGCAACCCTCCTAACTAATAATTATTCTTATATAATAATAAAGGATAAAAAGGAATACGTCAAGTACCAGAAAGTGGAAATATTGAAAAAACTTCAATTTTATGCTAAAATGAGAGGCAAAATCGACAGAAAAGAGGGCAAAACGTGCATATTGTGTTATTAGAACCGGAAATTCCTCAGAACGCAGGCAACATCGCCAGAACATGTGCCGTGACCAATACGGTACTGCATCTGATTAAGCCTCTGGGATTTTCCGTAGAGGATAAATATTTGAAACGGGCTGGGCTGGATTACTGGAAGCTGTTGGACATTCGGTATTATGAGAATTTTCAAGACTTTCTGGATAAAAACCCTAATGCGAAAATCTGGATGGCAACCACAAAGGCGAAACATGTTTATACAGATGTGTCTTTTGGGGAAAATGACTATCTGATGTTTGGAAAGGAAAGTGCAGGCATCCCTGAGGAAATCCTGCTGCAATATCCGGATACCGCCATCCGTATTCCCATGCTGGAAGCGGCAAGAAGCCTGAATCTGTCCAATTCCGTAGCCATCATCATTTATGAGGCTCTGCGTCAGCAGGGATTTCCCGGCATGCTCCAGGAAGGGGAGCTGCACCGTCATACATGGGCAGAAGCCAAACCAAAAGAATAATTTTCAGAAGAAAAAAAGAGAACGAAATCTTAGGGGCATCTTCATAAGAAAACAAAGAAAGCTAAAATCCTTATCATAACAAAGGATTTTAGCTTTCTTATTTTTTATTAAGATTTTTGTTATGTTTTCTTATGAAGACAGCTGTCGCAATTCCCCTTAAGAAATCAAGGAAAAGAAAAAACAATGTTTGCTTAAGGGGAAGTTGCTTTGTGCATTTCGTTCTTTTTTTGCGGCGTTTCTGTAAAAGAAAAACAGAGAGAAACTTGCGTTTCTCTCTGTTTGTTTTTTGTGTAGGCAATGCCATAATCAAATGGCTGATTTTGCAGTTGAATTATTTGTTGCCAGCTGCTTTGTAAGCTTCGATACCTTTGCCCAGCAGTTCGATACCTCTAGCCATATCGTCTGCGTTCAGGATGTAAGCGATACGCAGTTCGTTTTTGCCCAGACCGGGTGTAGCGTAGAAGCCTTCAGCGGGAGCATACATAACTGTTTCGTTGTTTTCTCTGAATTCTTTCAGCAGGAACAGCAGCAGATCTTCTGTGTTTTCAACGGGCAGTTTGCATGTGATGTAGAAAGCACCGCCGGGTTTTTCGCAAACAACGCCGGGGATTTTCTTCAGAGCTTCAAATGTAACGTCTCTTCTGTGTTCATATTCAGCTCTTACGCTGTTGAAGAAGTCAGCAGGCAGTTTGTACATTGCAGTAGCGCCAACCATGTCCAGTGTAGGTACGCACAGACGACCCATAGCAATCTTGAATACCTGAGCCATGTATTCTTTGTTTTTACATACCATGCAACCGATACGAGCGCCGCAAGCGGAGAATCTCTTGGAAACGGAGTCAATGATGATAACTCTGTCTTCGATGTCAGGGATCTGACCGAAGGATGTCATTTCTCTGCCGTCATAAGCGAATTCTCTGTAAACTTCGTCAGCCAGGATCCACAGATCATGTTCTTTTGCGAAGTCAGCGATAACTCTCATGTCTTCTCTGGACAGGATGCAGCCTGTGGGGTTACCAGGGTTAACGATGGAGATCATTTTTGTTTTGTCTGTTACAACAGCTTCCAGTCTTTCTCTGATAGCATATTTGTAACCTTCTTCAGCGTATGTTGTAACGGGTTTTACAACACCGTCAGCAGCCTGAATGAATGTCAGGTAGTTTGTGTAGTAAGGTTCAGCAACGATAACTTCATCGCCGGGGTTGATGATGGACAGGAAAGCCAGTGTCAGTGCTTCGGAACCGCCGCTTGTGATCAGAACGTCGTTTCTTTCCAGATTCATATCGAATCTCTTGAAGTATTCAACGATAGCGTCCTGCAGTTCAGGCAGACCCCAGGAACCAGCGTAAGCCAGTACTTTCTGGTCAAAGCCTTTTACTGCTTCCCAGAATACGGAAGGTGTTTCGATATCGGGCTGACCGATGTTCAGGTGGTAAATTTTTACGCCTTCTGCTTTTGCAGCGTCAGCCAGAGGGTTGAATTTTCTAATAGGGGAGTTCTGCATTGCCTGCACTCTGTCGGAAATTCTCATGTCTTTCACTTCTCCTTTTTATTGATATTTTTTACAATAAATCATTTCTTTGCCTGTGAGAAAGCGAATTCCTTTCAGTGAATGAACAAAAGTTCATCATCTGTCCATTTTCACGATAGAAAGGACTTGGTTTCGCTTCTGCTTGCAATAATAGTATATCACTTTTGGCAGGAAAAGCAAGTAGCACTGTGAAAATTTCTACAAAGTGGGGTAAATTTGTGTATTATTTCGTATACTTTTGGCAAGAAAACGATATGGGAGACGGTTTTTATTAAGTTTACACCATAAGTAATGAAAAGGAGTTCATCAAATATGGAAATATTGTTGAGGAAAGAAAAGCTGTTTTACTGTTGATTTTTTCTGAATACGGCAACATGGCAGGAAGTACATTTTTGAATGCAAAACCATAAAAAGTGAGGGAAAAATTGGCAGGAACAGGAAGAAACAGGACTTTTCCCGCATTTTCTCCAAGTGGGGCGCCTTGGGAAAGCCAAAAAGATCGTATATTTTTTATCAAATAAAAAGTACGAAAAAACGAACGATCAATATTTTGTGTGCAAAAAAACGGGAAAACATCAAAGTTTAGAGGCAACTGTGAGGGAGTGTTCCAAAGAGATAAAAAAAGGGGAATTTCTGAAAAGAACGGGAAGGAAGGCAAAGAAAAACAGAACAGACGAAAGAATGGAAAGCATCTCTTGTCTGTTCTGTTGCCAGGGGATGAAATTGTTATCTTTTTTGCAATGTTAATTTTCTGCTGTTATTTCTTCGGGAGCGGGTTGGGGCTGCGCTTCCGGCAGTGACGCTCGTGCGAAACGCACCTGCGCCTTGAACAGATCGCCGTCGATGGAAAGGGAGAACTTCCCTTTCTGCAGATCCACCAGGGAACGGGCGATGTTCAGTCCCAGACCGCTGCCTTCTGTGGAACGGGAGCTGTCACCGCGGACAAAACGTTCCATCAGTTCGTCCGGGTCGATGTTCAGCTGATCCCGAGAGATGTTCTTAACGGTAACAAATACCTGATCCGCATTTTGTTTTACCTGTATATAAACGCGGGTATTGGGCTGGGAATATTTGCAGGCATTGCTCAGCAGATTGCTCATGACACGCCACATGAGATTGCCATCCACCAGACCATAAACGATTTCGTTTTCCGGTGCGCTGATGATGGCTTCCAGTTGGGATGCCGCCAGTTTTTCTTCGTATTCCCCCGCAGCCTGCTGTACCAGTTCCACAATGTCTGTGCAGGCCAGAGAACAGTGGATGTTGCCAGTGGATGCTTTGGAGGCTTCCACAAGGTCTTCCGTCAGTTTTTTCAGACGGCGGGACTGACGATCCAGCACTTCCACATAAGCGGAAGCCTGCCCGGTCAGTTCTTCTTTTTTCAGCAGATCCACATAGTTGATGATGGATGTCAGTGGTGTTTTGATGTCGTGGGATACGTTGGTAATGAGCTCTGTCCGCAGACGTTCACTTTTCATTTTCTGATTCAGGGCAATGGCAATGCCTTCGGAAATATTGTTCAGATCTTCTCCATGCTGGCGGAAGGAACGGAACATGCGGCGTGTATCTACTTTATATTCCAGATTGCCGGCGGAAAGCTGTTTGCTGGCTCGGCTCAGTTTCTGCCACTGCGCCGCAATGGAACAGAACACAATGAGCAGGACAAAATTCAGGATCATCACAACGCCTGCCGCATAGGTGCTGGTAAGATAGATGGAGGATACCACCAGCCAGCCTACTGCAACCTTCCATGTGCTGGGCAAAGCGTGAATGGCATCACCAATGGTGCTGAGAATGGCTTTGCACACCTGCCAGATGAATTTTACCACATAATAGGCCAGAGCGTTCCGCCACCAGCCGCCTTTTTTCAGACGGGTGGACATGGTCATAATCAATGCCAGCAACATGGCTTCCAGTATGAAAAATCCAAAAAAGACGGACATCATACGGGAAACATCCAGATTGCCGTAATAAGCGCCGCCGGAAAGGATGCCCATGGTCAAGGATGTGATGCCAAACCATAGCAGCAGGTAAATATCCAGCGGAATGCGATCCTGTACGTTTAAGATGATTTCTTCACTTTCGCCTCGATGACCTGCGGCACAAAGCAGGTAAATGAAGGATGCCGCCAGTATGAGCAGACTCACCAGGGCAATGAGGAACAGCCAGTAACCCAATGACATGGTTAGATTATAGAGCCGATAGGTGAGCCAGTAGTTATCCGGCGCGGAGAGCGGGTCTGCCACATAGCCAACCACTGTATAGGCAACGGGATTGTCAAAATAAGTATATTCGCCGTTGATATCTCGCGCGTCATTGTAATAGAAGGAATAAGATGTAGTCAGACCGATTTTTTCCGGCATTTCGCTGGTTATAATCAGATTGCCATTGTAGTCATATAGCTCAAAGGCAAAATTGGTTTTGCCGTTGGAAAAGATGCTGGCAATTTCTTCTGGTTCCGCGCCGTCTATATACCAGCGCACCACGTTATCGGAATAACTGTATGTGGTATTTTCGCACCAAGGCGTATCATAATAGGATTTTTTCTGATCGCTGAAAATGCCGCTTTCTCCGGCGAACAATATCCCGACAATGCTGAAAAAGGCGGTTATGCCTGTGATCATCACCAGAAAGATGCATGTCACTTTGATTCCCAGATTGTGGGTCACTTTTGTCATTCCTTCGCCTCCTTCTCCATTTTATAGCCTAAGCCCCAAACCACTTTCAAGTAACGGGGTTCAGAGGGGTTGATTTCGATTTTTTCACGAAGGTGACGGATATGAACGGCTACGACACTGCCGGAGCCGTAAGCGTCCTCGTTCCAGATTTGTTCATAAATCTGATTGGAGGAGAATACCCGTCCGGGGTTTTCCATGAGCAGTTTCAGGATGTTGTATTCACTGGGTGTCAGGGAAACAGGTTCTCCGTCCACGGTAACGGTCTTGGAATCATCGTCCAGATCAATGCCGCCGATGACCAGATGGGAAGCTTTTTTGGCCATACCGCCCAAAGAAGTGTAGCGGCGCAGATGGGATTTGACCCTTGCCAAAACCTCGATGGGATTGAAGGGCTTTGTGATGTAGTCGTCAGCGCCGATGTTCAGCCCAAGGATCTTGTCACTGTCCTCACTTTTCGCTGTCAGCAGAATGATGGGGATGTTGTACTGCTCCCGCAGTTTCGCTGTGGCGGAAATGCCGTCCATCTGGGGCATCATGACATCCATGAGTACCAGATGGATGTCGTTATGGGCAACAACGTCCAATGCTTCTTTTCCCGTAAAAGCCGTGAAGATTTTATAATTTTCCGTAGAAAGGTAAATGGATAAAGCGGACACGATGTCCTTTTCGTCGTCACAAATCAAGATATTATACATGGTTCATACACCTCCGAAGTTCTGCTTTTATTGTATCAATATTCCCTTTAAGAAAACAGGGAAAAAATCTTTAAGATTGCTTTAAGATGAAAGGAATACGCTCCTTTGTATGCTTATTCTACCACATAACAAAGTGAAAAGGTAGGATTTTGCGCAGGGATTTTTTACAAAAAATGGAACAATGCCAAAATAGCGTAAAATCCTGATCAAATAAAAAAGCTGGAATCCTTTGTGAAGGATTCCAGCGAGAGTTCCTTTTTATCAAGCCAGTGATTATTCGTAATCTTTCGGATTCTGGTAAATGCCGTTGAGCTGAATTTCATAGTGGCAGTGGATGCCGGTGGACATGCCGGTGGAACCAGTCATGGCAATGACATCGCCTTTTTTCACGGTGTCGCCAACTTCTACCAGATTTTCGGAGTTATGGGCATACAGTGTCGTGAAACCGTTGCCGTGGTCGATTTTCACATAATAACCATAGTCATTATGGAAGGCAGCTTCTACAACAGTACCTGCCGCCGTTGCACTGATGGGCAGGATCTGGCTTCTGGTGGAAAGATCAATGCCTTTATGGACACGGCCGTCACTGATGGAAGGATCGCCGTCAGGATTGAATTCTGTGGAAATCACATATTCTTCCAGTGGATAGCCCATGGGTACGTTGCTGTACTGCGCCAGTGTTTCTGTTACGTTTGTTGCCACATCTACAAAGGAAGCGCCTGTCAGATCCAGCATCACATTCATTTTATCCAGCTGGGCGGAAAGGGAAGTTGCTTTGTTGTAAGAAGTTGTGACAATGGTGGTGAATGTTTTTTCACCGGACTGAGATGTACTGCCGTTTTCCAGAATGGAAAGGCATGCGGTGGAAAGATCCGCTTCTGTGGAAGCAGTGTCATTGCTCTTTGCAGCGGCTTCTTCCGTACTTTCGGTAGTTGTGGTGGAAGTGGTGCTGCCGCTCATGTTGTTGATTTCTTCCGCAAGGCTCTGTTTTGTATTTTCCAGTTCAGTCATTTTGTTTTCCAGTTCTTCTGTTTTCATCTGGATTTCGTTGATGTGCTGGGTGTATTCTTCGTTTTCATTTTCCAGCATTTCGGTGCGCTGGGTCAGTTTGCGGTTTTCTTTTTCCATTTCTGCCAGCTGCTGCTGAGAGTTTGTCAGACGGTTCTGTGTCTGCAAATAGGAAACACCCGCATAAGCGCCGCCGCCCAGCACGATCAGAGCCGCTACGGATGCGGCAATGAGATGGCCTTTTTTCAGGTGCAGGGTTTTGGAGCCGTTTTTATGGGACAGATGCAGTGTCAGCAGATGCTTGTCCGCCTTTGCTTCTGTCTGTGTGTTTTCTGTATTTTCTGTCAGAATGTTTTCTGTATTGTTATCTTTGGAGAAGTTTTGATTTTCTTCCATGAGATCACCTTTCTGTCTTTTTTATCCTGAATTAGTATACTAAATAATCCAAAATTTGTAAACTAAAAGTTACGCATTTTTTACGATTGTTAATAATTTTTTAATAATTTACTGTTTTTTCCAAGGAAGATGAGAATTTCCTTGGAAAAAGTCCCTTTTCTTGTAAGGAAGAAACAACTGTGGTATAATAAAGTACCGGTTTCGGGAAGGGGAATCATGATGAATCTGAATTTCAAAATGATAGAAAAATATGGCAAAGACGGTCTTTTTGCATGGAAAATGCTGCACAGAGCTTTTTCCGTGGGCAAGAGACTGTTTTTTGGCAGAAAACGGAAACAGAAACGGCAGGGAAAACAACGGCAGAAAAAGCGGCTGGTTGTTGACGTGCCTGTTTTTTTGTGTCGGTCTGTCAATAGTCCGACAATGCGAAGAACGAAACGGCTGGGGCGGACAGTGTTGGCTGTCAAAAACAGATATTTTTAATTGAAGGAGGTTCCTGAAATATGGACGAAGAGAAGAAGGATCTTTCCCTGACGGAGGATCAGGCACAGCAGATGCCCGAGGAAACAAAGGCAGCGGAAGAAGTGCAGAGCGCAGAAGAAGCGGCAGCAGAAGTACAGCAGGAAGAAACAGCCGCTGAAGAAACAGTGGAAGCAGAAACAGTGACAGAAGAAGCGGAAACAGCAGAGGAACCCGCGGCAGAGCCTGCGAAAACAGCGCCTGTGCAGACAGCGGCTCCCACAAAATCCGGCAGCAATATCGTTGGCATCATTGTGGGTCTGCTGGTATTCATCGGTGTTTTGGCACTGTGCTGGAAAATGGTGGGCCCTGTGGGCGAAGTCCATGCAGACAAAGGCATTGCCTACGCAAAGGACAACAACCTGTATATTTACGATCTGGAAAACGACACTTATGTGGCAGCGGAAGGCATTTCCGCCGGCGGTCAGTACAACCAGTACTATTCCGCATGGGGTACCACATTCAATGAAGACGGCAGCGGTCTGTATTACAGCACCAATGTGCGGACAGACGGCACATTTGACCTGTATTACAAAGGTGTAAATGCCGACAGCGAAGGCGTTCTGGTGGGTGAAGCCGTAGCAGACTATATGCCTACAAAAGACGGTGCAGCTGCGATCTTTGTAAAAACAACCGCAGACGGCGCGGCTGATCTGTATCAGTTTGTAAATGGCACTTCCACATTAGTGGAATCCAATATCCTGCCTGAAAGCGGCTCTTATGCCATCAGCAATGACGGCAGCTTTGTTATGTACCGCAAGAGCGGTGACAACGGCACAGCTCTTTACGCAAAAGGCACAGCCGAAGGCGAAGAAGCTGTATGCATTCATGAAAACGCTGCAACAGCCATGATGACCAGCGATACAGACGAAATCTATTTTGCAGGGGCGGAAGGCGAAGGCTATGCGGCATTCGTTTATGCTTACGGTACAGAACCTGTGAAGATCATGGACGAAGTGACTTATCTGGAAGTGATGCCCAACGGCAAAGACGTACTGCTCATGGGCCCCACAGAAGGTCTGGTGACATATGACTCCATCATCGAAGACGATCTGGAAGAAAGCGACGCACTGCTGACAGAAGCAGACGGCGACGCTTACCAGGCAAAACTCCAGCGTGATGCCATCCGTACAGCCATGGAAGGCGGCGAAGGCTTTGAACCTGTACTCCAGAAAGTATATATGTACAGCAATGGCAAGCTGACAGAAGTGGCTGCGGGCACCATTTCTGCTGTTTCCGTGGAAAATGACAGACCTTATGCTGTATGCTACGCAGCTGGCGATATGGAAAAAATGCCTATTTCCCAGCTGGGAAGCCTGGAAGACGCAGAACAGGGCTACTATATGACATTGATGTATACAGAACCAAAGATTTTGGTGGTTAATGCTACCGGCGGCAGCTGGCAGCTGGAAGGCAAAAACATTTCTCCTGCCAATGTATTCCTCTCTGATGACGGTACCATGGTAGGTTATTACGAAACAGACACACTGACTGGCGCAACTATGCTGAATATTGCGAAATTGGGTGCGGAACCTTCCTTCACTATGGAAAATGTGGAAGCGGCGGACTTCCTGGGTACTACCCATGATGTAGCGTACTTCAAGGATTACGAAAACGGTCTGGGCACCATGGGTGTTTGGAACGGCGGTGACCCTGTGGAAGTGGAAAGCGTTGGCGGCGTACACTTTGCTGTTGACCAGAACGCTGTATACTATATCAACAATATCGACCAGCAGAATGGCAACGGCGATCTGCATGTGATGGCAAACGGCGAAGATACGCTCATCGACAGCGGCGTTTACAGTATGCAGTACAAATACAACGGTAAGCTGGCTTATCTGAAAAACTACGATTATACAGCCAATAGAGGCGATCTGTACTACTACGATGGCAAGGAGTCCAAGGAAATCGACACAGGTATCACAGCCATCTTCATGTACTAAAGAGAAACTGGGGGGCTATTATGGAAAAAATCTGGGAAACCCATAGTCCGGCGGAAACGGCGGCTCTGGGAGAAGAAATGGGCAAAAACGCCCAAAGGGGACAGATCTACTGCCTGACAGGGGATCTGGGCACCGGAAAAACGGTGTTTACCAAAGGTTTTGCGGCAGGGCTTGGGGTGACGGATCACGTCACCAGCCCTACCTTTACCATTGTCAATGAATACCATGACGGACGCCTGCCTTTTTATCATTTTGATGTGTACCGTCTTTCCTGTGAGGAAGAAATGGACGACATTGGCTACGAAGAATACTTTTTCGGCGACGGTGTCTGCCTGGTGGAATGGGCGGAACTGTTCCCCGACCTGATTCCAAAGGAAGCCATCTGGCTGACAGTGGAAAAGGATTTTGCAAAAGGCGAGGACTATCGCAGAATTACCCTGCGGCAGGAGGTGGAAGCATGAAAATACTGGCAATCGATACATCAGGACAGACTGCAAGCGCTGCCCTTATTGAAGATGAGAAACTCATTGGGGAATTTACCCAGAATGATAAACTGACACACAGCCAGACCATTCTGCCTATGGTGGTGGAAATCTGCGAAAAAACAAATACCGATCCCAAAGATGTGGATTATATTGCCTGCGCTGTTGGCCCCGGCTCTTTTACAGGGCTGCGCATCGGCGCCGCAACGGCAAAAGGTCTTTGTCTGGGACTGAACAAGCCCCTTCTTGCCGTTCCCACTTTGGATGCTCTGGCATATCATATGTTTATGACGGGTGCTATCGTCTGCCCCACTATGGACGCCAGACGGCAGCAGGTTTATGCTTGTTTCTATGAATGGCAGGGAGAAAAACTGGTGCCTCTGACAGAATATATGGCAGAAAGCATTGATGTCATCATCGACAAAGCCCTTTCTTTTCAGCGGGATGTGATTTTCCTGGGGGATGGCGTGCCGGTGCATAAAGAAAAACTGGCGAAAAATCCGAACTTCCACTTTGCCCCTGCTCACTGCGCTTTGCAGCGTGCGGCGGCAGTGGCGGCTTACGGCAAAGTCATGGCGGAAGAAGGCAAAGCCATTTCCGGCAACGAACTGGAACTGATCTATCTGCGGAAGTCCCAGGCAGAAAGGGAAAGAGAAGAACGTCTGGAGAAGGAGGCAGCGGAACATGTTTGAAATCATCCCCATGACAGTGGAGCATATTGACGGCGTGTTGGCTGTGGAAGAAGTGACTTTTTCTATTCCCTGGACACGGAAAGACTTTGAACGGGAAATGACAGAAAATAACCTTGCCATTTATTATGTGGCAGTGGCAGACGGGAAAATCGTTGGCTATGCAGGTATGTGGCATGTCATCACCGAAGGCCATATCACCAATGTGGCGGTGCTGGAAGATTACCGGAAACAGGGCATTGGTGACGCCCTTATGGCACAGCTGGAACAGGTTGCCATGGAAAAAGAAATGATTGGCATTACCCTGGAGGTGCGTATCAGCAACGCTCCCGCCCAGCATCTGTACCATAAACATGGTTACCGTGCCGAAGGTCTGCGGAAAAATTATTACCCCGATACCCACGAGGACGCAGTCATTATGTGGAAATATACGCCTTTTTATGAAGGGCAGGAAGATTGATTTTTGAGATGCCGAAGGACCCTTTTCTTCGGCATTTTTTGCAAGGAGGCGAAAGGATATGCAACGTGAACTTTCTTATACAGAGCTGAAAAACGGCTGCTCCGCTGATGATTTCTCTTTCCGCTCCACTGCGGAGCTGGAACCACTGGAAGGCATCATTGGTCAGGACAGAGCCGTCAAAGCCTTTGATTTTGGGCTTCATGTGAAGATCAAAGGCTATAACATCTATATGTCAGGGCCCTCCGGAACAGGGAAAACCACCTATGCCAAAGCCAGCACAGAGCGTTTGGCGGCAACAGAGGATGTGCCTCTGGATTGGTGCTATGTTTATAACTTCCAGAACCCCAGAAGCCCTCTGGCACTGTCTTTTCCCGCAGGAGAAGGCAGAAAGTTCCGGGATGATATGAATGAGCTGGTACAGCTTTTCCAGACGGAATTGCAGAAAGTATTCCGTACAGAGGACTATGAAAAGCAGAAAACAGAACTGCTCCGCGGTTTTGATGAAAAACGGGATGCTCTCATGGATCAGATGAGCAAAGAAGCGGTGGAAAATGATTTTCAGGTGAAAACCACCAATTCCGGCATTTACTTTATGCCTGTGGTGGATGGGAAACCTGTTGGCGAGGAAGAATATGACGACCTTGCGGAAGACGTGAAAGATGTCATTGAGAAAAATTCCCAGATCGTTCAGGAAAAAGCTTCTGCCATCATGCGGGACATCCGAGAACTGGATAAGGAATCCAAACGGTGCGTAGACCAGCTGGATTATAAGGTAGGTATGTTTGCTATCGGTCACCATGTGAGCGCTGTCCAGGAAAAATATGAACAGAACGAAAAAGCAGTGGCATATATCAACGCTGTGAAAGAAGATGTACTGGAAAACATCAGTCAATTTTTTGAGGATGAGGAAGATGGGGAAGAAGGTCTGGCATCTCTGCTGCCCATGCTTTCCAAAAAACAGCCGGAAGATGTGACACTGAAATATAAAGTAAACCTGATTGTGGATAACAGCGAAACCGAAGGCGCCCCTGTGGTGACTACATTCAATCCAACTTACTATAATCTGGTGGGGGAAGTGGAATACGACAGCGAATTTGGGAACCTGACCACAGACTTTATGAAAATCAAAAGCGGTCTGTTCCATAAGGCAAACGGCGGTTATCTTATCGTGCAGGCACAGGATATTTTGTCCGCTCCGCAGGCGTGGGAAGCTTTGCGCCGGGTCATCAAGACAAAAGAAATCAACATGGATGCCATTCGAGAGCAGTTGGGCACAGTGGTGGCACCTACTTTGAAACCGGAACCCATCCCTGCCAATATCAAGATCATCATGATCGGCAGCAGTTATTACTATGAACTGCTCAGCACTTATGATGAGGAGTTTGACAAGTTCTTTAAAATCAGAGCGGATTTCGACTACGAAATGCCTCGCTCTCAGGAAAATATGCTGAAGATTGCCCAGTTCATCAAGGGCTTTACCATGCGGGAAAAGACCATGGACTTTGATGTGAGTGCTGTCTGTGCTGTGGTGGAATATTCCTCTCGTGCAGCGGAACGGCAGAACAAGCTGTCCACCAGATTCAACCATCTGGCGGAAATTCTGGGGGAAGCGGCAGCATGGGCAAAACTGGATGGTGCGGAAATGGTAACGGCAAAACATGTGCAGAAAACCATTGTGGAAAAAGAAGACCGTCTGCGGCTGTACGAAGAAAAACTGGATGAAATGCTGGAAGAAAACGTCATTATGATTGACGTGGACGGCGCGGAAGTGGGACAGATCAACGGTCTGGCGGTGCTGGATATGGGCTCCTACGCCTTCGGCAATCCCAGCCGCATTACAGCCACCACTTATGTAGGGAAATCCGGTATCGTCAACATCGAAAAAGAAGCTCGTATGAGCGGTCAGACCCATGACAAAGGGGTGCAGATCATCACTGGTTATCTGGGACAGACCTATGCCCAGAAATTCCCCCTTTCTCTGTCCTGTCGTGTCTGCTTCGAGCAGAATTACAACGGCATTGACGGGGACAGCGCATCCAGTACAGAACTTTACTGCATCCTGTCCTCTCTGGCAGAACTGCCCATCCGTCAGGATTTGGCGGTGACAGGTTCTGTCAACCAGAAAGGGGAAATTCAGGCCATCGGCGGCGTCACATACAAAATCGAAGGGTTCTTTGACCTGTGTAAAAAACGTGGACTCACAGGCAAACAAGGCGTTATCATTCCTGTTTCCAATATCCGGGATCTGGTGCTGAAGGATGAAGTAGTGGAAGCTGTGAAAGAAGGGGTATTCCATATTTATCCCATCTCTACCATTGACGAAGGTATTGCTCTCCTCATGAGCACACCTGCCGGAGAAAAAGACGAAAATGGGGAATATCCTCCCGACAGTGTCCATGGAAAAGTTATGGCAAAACTGAAAGCCTTCTGGAAATACGCCGAAGGGGAATAAGAAATTTCAAAAGAAGCTGGAATTTGCGGGCAGCCGTATTTTCGGCTTCTTTTTTCATGGGCAAAAACGACAAAAAATCTGCTTTTCATGGCGGATTCATGGGAATTTATTAAAATTCCATTGCAAATGGAACTTTTTCCTTTTCATTCCGACAAAATTTGATATACTGTTTTGTGTGATAAAAAGAAGGAAGAACAAAGGAGCGGAAAATATGTGGTACAAAGGAAAACGTCTGCTGCTGACGACGCTGGCAGCAGGATTGTTATACACGACGACGGCATTTGCCGCCAATGTCCAGATGGACTTGTTTTATAATGGCGCACATCATGCCTATAACGCCAAAGAGATCGCCATCGTTATTGATGGAGAAAAATATACAGACCCCAATATGCCTGCGGTGAGCATTGACGGCAGAACCATGTTGCCTATGCGCGGTATCTGTGAGGAGCTTGGTTGTACCGTCACATGGAACGAAGCAGCAAAACAGGTCTATGCTGTCAGCGATACCCATACGGTAGTATTCCAGATCGACAGCAAAACAGGCTACAAAAATGGGGAAACTTTCACCATGGATGTGGCACCTATGATTGTCAATGACAGAACCATGCTGCCTGTTCGTGCACTGGCAACAGCGCTGGACATTGATGTCACATGGGATGACCCCAACAGAACCGTATATATCGGGGAAGCACCCAGCACAGGCGGAAGTACAGGCGGCAGCACTGGCTCCAATACAGGAACCAGTACCGGCGGAAATACGGGAACCAATACAGGCGGCAGCACAGGCAGCAACACTGGAACCAGCACCGCTACCACAGGGAAAGTGTCTAAAGTGACTGTACCTGCATCCAAAACAGCAGCGCAGAATTTTGTAATTACAACAACTGGCACATTCAACAGATGTGAAGAAGTCTATGTCAGCGACAATAAAGTGGTGCTGGATTTCTACGGCGCAACAAACGGATTGTCTACAAATATTTCTGCTACCAACAGTCCTTTTGTCACTGCTATCCGTACCGCTCAGCATACAGCGGACAATGGGGAAACATATACCCGTGTGGTATTTGACCTGACAGGCAAAATGGAATACAAAGTAACGCCAAACGCTGCCAAAAATCAGGTGACACTGGCATTTGAACAGGTAGAGATCAAGAGCATCACCAGCAGCCACAGCGGCAATACGGAAACCGTCACCATCAACGCCAGCGGCGCGACAGGGGCAACGGTGACCACCATGCAGGACCCTTACCGTACTGTCATTGATATGCCTGGTGTAAAGGCGGATGGTATTGATGAAATCATCAATACAGATGGTCTGGAATATGTCAGCGAAGTCAGAACTGGCTGGATGAACGGCACCACATTCCGCATGGTAGTGGAAGCAAGTGATCTGACACAGATGACATGGAAAGAAGAAAATGGAAAACTGACTGTCACTATCCAGAAATCTACATTGGAAAACCTTTCTTACAATGACAGTACCAATACACTGACATTGAAAAAAGTAAAGAACATCAACACTGGCAGCATCAAACATAAAGACGCTTATCTGGATGGCTATTACGAACTGACATTGCCTGGGGATTATTCAGACGTATATGGTTACGGCACTTTGAATGTGAATACCAGCCAGATTAAGTCCTTTACCATCTCCACCACCGGCGGTAATACGGTGATCCGCTTCAATCAGAACATCATCAGCGCCTATACCATCAAAGATACAGGCAGCGCTTATGAGATCACGGCAAAGAACCCTCAGCAGGTGTACGACAAAGTCCTTCTGCTGGATGCCGGTCACGGCGGCAATGACCCCGGTACTAGCGGCAATGGTCTTACAGAAAAGACCATGAACCTGACCATGGCACTGAAAGTAAAATCTTGTGTGGAAAACAATTCCAACATCAAGGTATATCTTACCAGAGATGATGACAGCAGACCTGCCAACGCGGATCGTGCGAAAACAGCCAACCAGATTGCGGACTTGATGGTTTCCATCCATATGAACGCAGGCGCGGCTTCTGCCAGCGGTACAGAAACACTGTACGCTGCCCACAGCAACGACGGCAACGGCACATTGACCAGTTTGCAGGCAGCACAGGCGGTACAGAGCAGGCTGCCCGGCGCATTGAGTACAACAAACCGTGGCGTGAAATCCCGTCCTGACCTGTTGATCCTCAATTCCACAACAGTACCTGCTATCCTCATTGAAACATGCTTCCTGTCTAATCCCGGTGACGCACTGAAGATTTCTCAGGCAACTTATCAGGATGCGGCAGCAAAAGCCATTGGCGATGGTATCATTTACGCCATGAACAATTACAAATTAAGATAAAATACGAAAACAGGAAGATGGGGCATCTTCCTGTTTTTTTCTGTGGGGCTGTTCAAAAGGGGAAAATCAGGCTATAATGAAAGCAAATTCCTCTTAAGAAAACCTTGATTTTCGCTTTCTTGATTTCTTAAGGGGGAATTGCCAGGGCTGTCTTTATAAGAAAACATATCAAATCCATTCTTCGTAAAAATAAGAAAGCTGAAATCCTCTATATGACAAGAATCTCAGCTTTCCTTGTTTTCTTATGAAGATGCCCCTAAATAGAGATTTTTTGGAAAATAAAGGAGGAAACAACGTGAGCAGATATGACGGCAGAGAAAACAACCAACTGCGCCCCATCCGTATCACAAAGAATTTTACAAAGTATGCGGAAGGCTCTGTTTTGATAGAATTTGGCGATACAAAAGTCATTTGTAACGCAACCGTAGAAGAAAATGTACCCCCTTTCCTGCGGGAAAGCGGCAGCGGCTGGGTAACAGCGGAATATGCTATGTTGCCTCGTGCAACAGCCAGCCGGAACAAACGTGACATCAACAAACTGAAACTGAATCCCCGTGCAACAGAAATCCAGCGACTCATTGGCCGTGCCCTTCGTGCGGCAGTGGATCTGGAAGCTTTGGGTGAAAGAAGCATCACTGTGGACTGTGATGTCATTCAGGCAGATGGCGGCACTCGTACCGCATCCATCACAGGCGGTTTTGTTGCCCTTGCTATGGCATGCCAGAGATTGGTGGAAGAAGGCGTTTTGGAAAAAACACCTCTGCGCCACTATATTTCCGCCATCAGCGTAGGTATCGTAGACGGTGAACCCATGCTGGATTTGTGCTATGTGGAAGACTCCGCCGCAGAAGTGGATATGAATATCGTTGTCAATGACGCAGGCGGTTTTGTGGAATTGCAGGGCACAGGCGAACACGGCACATTTTCTCAGGAACAGCTGCACCAGCTGCTGGCATTGGGTGAAAAAGGCAATCGTGAATTGCAGGCATTACAGAAAAAGGCGCTGGATGGTCTGGAACTGTAAATAAAGGAGGAAGCAAGAGATGGAAACCATTATTTTTGCAACAAAAAACAAAGGGAAAATTCGGGAGATCAACGAAATCCTTGCGGATATGAACGTAAATGTAGTGTCTATGGAAGAAGCAGGCATCACCATTGACGTGGTGGAAGACGGCAAAACTTTTGAAGAAAATTCCATGAAAAAAGCGGTACAGGTCATGGAAATCTCCGGTAAGATCACACTGGCAGACGATTCCGGTCTGGAAATCGACTATCTGGATAAAGCACCTGGCATTTATTCCGCACGTTTCCTGGGAGAAGACACCCCTTATCCCGAAAAATTCAAAGTCATTCTGGAAAAACTCAAAGATGTGGAAGAAAAAGACAGAACTGCACGTTTTGTCAGCTGCATCGTTGCGGCTTTCCCTGACGGCAGACGTCTAGTAAGTTTGGATACCGTAGAAGGCATCATTGGCTGGGAACCCACTGGCGAAAATGGTTTTGGCTATGACCCTATTTTTTATGTGCCTGAACTGAAAAAATACATGGCAGAACTTTCTTCCGAGGAAAAGAACGCCATCAGCCACAGAGGCAAAGCCCTGCGGAAGATGAAAGAACTGCTGAAAAAGGAACTGTAAACCATGAAGATACTGGTTTTCAGCGATACCCATAATTATCTGGACAATGCCAGAGAGGTGCTGCGGCGCATTGGCGGGCAGATGGATATGGTGCTGCATCTGGGCGACCATGATACAGACGCCATGGAACTGAAAAAGGAATTTCCATCTCTTCCGTTCCATTATGTGCTGGGCAACAACGATTACTCCTGGGATACACCTGATAAGAAGATGGTATTCGCAGGCGGAAAAAAATTGCTCCTTGTCCATGGGCATAAACAGCGGGTGTACTGGAATTATGACAGCATTTCCTACTGGGCAGAGGAACAGGGGGCGGATGCGGTGCTCTTTGGTCATACCCATCGTCCTGTTTACGATGATAGAGGACGGGTGATGCTGTTTAATCCCGGCAGCATTTCCATGCCACGAGGCGGTACCCCTCCCACATTTGGCATTCTTACCATTGAGGAAAATGGCAGAATTGAAGGCGCTATTATGGAATATCACAGAGATATGCCTTTTTGCAGACTGAAGGGGTAAGCGACGTTTTTTAAGATAAATCAGGAGGGGCTGTTATGAAAAGAAAAGGCGGCAAGCTGTTGGCAGTTATTCTGATGGCGGCAAGCGTTTTTTCCGCATGCGGCGCGGAAGAACAGGCGCAGAAAGAAGCGTCTGATATTTCCGTAGAGGAAACTGTGGATTCCGCGGAAACAGAAACGGCTGTTTTGATGGATGAGACATTGCGGTTTCAGGGGGAAGGTACAGCAGTTTTCAGCTATGAAAGGGGATTGCTTCAGTTTTCTATGGAAAATGACGGAAATACTCCTTTTGATTATGTGGTGAAATATCCCTGCGGATGTGAATGGATGAGCGGTACATTGCAGATGAAGGAAGCATTCGCACAGGAAGATTTAGACCCAACAAGTCATGAACACAGCCCGGAAGGAGATTTTACGCTGTATCTGAATACAGAAGATGGCTCAGAGGGCTCCTGCAAGGTACTGGTAAACGCTATGGATGCGTAAGCAGCAGATAAAATGATGGAAAAACGAAATACAGCCTTGAATGATTTTGAGGCTGTATTTCGGAAAGTACAGAAAAAAACAGTTTTTTTCCTGATTTTTCAGAAAAAAGCCTTGACGGCACCCGTTTTTTATGGCATAATATCCCTTGCCGAATTATGAATGAATCAGTAGCTCAGCTGGATAGAGCAACGGCCTTCTAAGCCGTGGGTCGGGGGTTCGAATCCCTCCTGGTTCAGTATGCGGGTGTAGTTCAATGGTAGAATGTCAGCCTTCCAAGCTGAACACGTGAGTTCGATTCTCATCACCCGCTTCGGTATGAATCAGTAGCTCAGCTGGATAGAGCAACGGCCTTCTAAGCCGTGGGTCGGGGGTTCGAATCCCTCCTGGTTCACTGAAAAGAGCAAAAGCTATGCTTTTGCTCTTTTTTGATTCTTGACAGACAGAAACAGAATCGGTACAATAATATCGTTATGCGGATATGGCGGAATTGGCAGACGCACTGGATTTAGGTTCCAGCGGGCAACCGTGCAGGTTCAAGTCCTGTTATCCGCAGAGAAAAAGGCGGCGTGAAATCATGCCGTCTTTTTAATTTTTTATTGACAAAATAGTAAGGTGCAGGTACAATCGTGTCATATGAGGGGTTTTTCCGCCACCGGGTGGAAAAACAAGAATACCCGTATCCATTCCGGTAGGTCGCAGCAGGAATGGGTAGGGGTATTTTTTACGTTTAGGAGGAAAATGACCATGTTAGGAAAACAATATCTGAAATATGTATCCAGCAATATACTGGGGATGATGGGGCTTTCTTTTTATATTCTGGCGGACACCTATTTTGTGGCGGCAAGGCTGGGGGCAGATGGTCTGGCGGCGCTGAATATTGCCATTCCGGGGTATTCTCTAGTCAATGCCACAGGGCTTATGGTGGCCATGGGCGGCGCTGTGCGGTATACCATTGCCCAGTCTCAGGGACAGAAAAAACAGGCACATGAGATATTCACAAAAACCATGCTCACAGGCTGGTTTTTCTCCGCTATTTATCTGCTCATGGGGATTTTTCTGGCAACACCCCTTGCAGCCCTTTTGGGAGCGGAAGGGCACATCCTGCCCATGACAGCGGATTACCTGCGGATGATGCTCCTTTTTGGGGTGTTCTTCATTTCCAATGATATGATGCTGGCCTTTGTGCGAAACGACGGCGCTCCAAGGCTTGCCATGATCGGTATGATCTGCGGCAGTCTCACCAATGTGGTGCTGGACTATGTGTTTATTTTCCCATTGGATATGGGGCTGTTTGGTGCGGCGCTGGCAACGGGCTTTTCTCCGGCGGTGAGCATGTGCGTTATGTCCCTCCATGTGTGGCGGAAGAAAAACGGCTTTGCCTTCTGCCGGGTGAAAGAAGTGGCAAAAAGCGGCCTGCTGTTCTGCAAATTGGGGATTTCCGCTTTTGTCAATGAATTTGCCACAGGCGTGGTGCTGACAGTGTTCAATCTGCTGATTTTGTCCATCAGCGGCAACACAGGCGTAGCGGCTTACGGCGTTATTGCCAATATCGCTTTGGTGGGAACGGCGGTGTATACAGGGCTTTCCCAGGGCACACAGCCTTTGGTAAGTCAGTATTACGGCAAACGGGATCATCACAGCACAAGAAAACTCTATGGCTTTGCCATATCCACAGCCCTTCTTCTGGGGGCGGTGATGATTGGCATTGCATGGGGATTTACGGAGCCTTTGGTCAGTGTGTTCAATGGTGAAGGCAACGAGGCGTTGCAGACTATGGCGGAAGAGGGCCTGCGGCTGTATTTCATTGGATTCCTGTTTGCGGGCATCAACATCGTTTCAGCGGTGTATCTGGGGGCTGTGGAACAGGCTATGCCATCCTTTTTTATTGCCATGTCCAGAGGCGTGGCGGCAATTCTGTTTTTTGCCTTCCTCCTTTCCGCTCTGTTTGGCATGCTGGGCATCTGGCTGGCATTTCCGGCGGCAGAAGGGGCTACTTGCCTTTTGACAGCGGTTTTCATGTGGCGGAGCCGAAAGGTAAAAACAAAAGAAGCGGTATAATCATCAAGTGTCATCTCAAAAAAGCAACTTCCCCTTAAGAAAACATTGATTTTCGCTTTCTTGATTTCTTAAGGGGAATTGCGACGGCTGTCTTCGGAAGAAAACATATAAATAAAATCTCAATATATTAAAAAAGCTGGAATCCTTATGATGACAAAGGATTCCGGCTTTCTTTGTTTTCTTATGAAGATGCCCCTAAAAGGGATGGCACTTTTTTTATGCCCAAAAACAGGCATAGGGCAGGCTGCTTTTTCCATATACTGAAAAGCAGAATGTTTTGGGGAGGCGGCTTCCATGAAAGCAGTCATACTGGCAGGGGGCTTTGGCACGCGGATTGCGGAGGAATCCCATCTGCGCCCCAAGCCCATGATCGAAATCGGCGGAAAGCCTATTTTGTGGCATATTATGAAGATTTTCAGCGCTTACGGCGTGACGGATTTTGTCATTTGCTGTGGGTATAAGGGTTATTATATCAAAGAATATTTTTCACATTATGCCCTCCATCACAGCGATGTAACATTCGATTTTCGCAAGGGGACGGAAATGATCATCCATCACCGTCAGACGGAACCATGGCAGGTGACTTTGGTGGATACGGGCCTCCATACCATGACGGGAGGGCGTGTGAAACGAGCAGCCCCTTACTTGGGGGAGGAACGGTTTTTTGTTACCTATGGTGATGGCGTGGCAGATGTGGACATTACCAAATTGTTGGCATTCCATGAAAAAATGGGGAAGAAAGCCACTATGACCGTGGTACAGCCAGCAGGGCGGTTTGGTACGGCGGAAATTGAAGAAGGCTGTGTCCGTGCTTTTCGGGAAAAAGCGGACAGTGACAGCGGCTGGATCAACGGCGGTTTTCTGGTGCTGGAGCCTTCTGTTCTATCTTATTTGAAGGGGGATGAAACCATATTGGAACAGGAACCCTTGTCCACATTGGCGGCGGAAGGAGAACTGTCGGCATACCAGCACAGAGGGTTCTGGCAGTGCATGGATACCTTGCGGGATAAAGAAAAACTGGAACAGCTCTGGAAAGAAGGTGCGCCGTGGCGGATTTGGGAGAAATGAAAAACTTTTACAAAGACAAACGGGTGCTGGTAACGGGGCACACAGGCTTCAAAGGGGCGTGGCTGTGTCGGTTATTGCTGGATATGGGGGCAAAGGTCTACGGCTATGCCTTGGCGCCGGAACGGGAAAGCCTGTATGGTTTGCTGGACTGGGAAAAAGGGCTGGTATCTTGTTACGGCGATATTCGCCAGCCCAAAAAACTGGGGGCTTTTGTGAAAAAAGCGGAGCCGGAAGTGATTTTCCATCTGGCGGCACAGCCTTTGGTTTCTGTGGGATATGCCCAGCCAGTGAAAACCTACGAAACCAACCTTATGGGAACGGTATATCTGCTGGAAGCGTTGCGGAAAGTAGAAAACCTGCGGTCTGTGGTGGTGGTGACGACAGATAAGGTTTATGCAGAAACGAAAGAGGCCGCAGGGGAGGAAAGCCCTTTAGGTGGCTTTGACCCTTATGCCAACAGCAAATCTTGTGCGGAATTGGCAGCGGCATGTTATGGGCGGTGTTTTTTTGAAGGAAAGGCGGCGTTGTCTCGTCTGCGGGCAGGAAACGTCATTGGCGGCGGTGATTTTGCGCCACATCGTATCCTGCCAGACTGCATCCGGGCAGCGGTGGAACGAAAGCCAGTGATTTTGCGACATCCTGAGGGAGTACGCCCTTATCAGCATGTGTTGGAGCCTTTGACGGCATACCTTTGGACGGCGTGGAAACAGTGGGGTGCGCCGGAGCTGGCAGACTGCTACAACGTGGCACCCAAAGGGGAGGATATTTCCAATGGGAAATTGGCTGGACTTTTCTGCAAATATTGGGGGGACGGTATGAAATGGCAGGCAGAACCAGCGGACTTTCCCAGAGAACAGACAGTTTTGCGGCTGAATGGGCAGAAAATACAGGAAAAACTGGGCTGGACGCCACGCTGGAATGTGGAGCAGGCGGTTTCTGCAACGGTGGCATGGACGAAGGTCTGGCAGAGAGGCGGCGATTTGACAGAAGAAATGCGCAGAGAAGCGGCAGCTTATGAGAAAGGGGAATGGATATGACGGAAGCGGAAGCAAGACGGGAGATCTTGGAGAAGGTACGGGAATATTACCACTGTTTCCATGACGGGAAACGCTGGGACGGGAAGCGTGTGTCCTACGGCGGCAGGGTTTACGATGAGAGAGAGATGGAGAATCTCACAGAAGCCATGCTGGATTTTGGTTTAACGGCAGGACGGTTTGCCATAGCATTTGAGCGGAATTTTGCCGCATACATAGGGGTGAAACATTGCGCCTTGGTCAATTCCGGCTCCTCTGCCAATCTGCTGGCATTCCATACTCTGACTTCTCCTTTGTTAGGGGAAAAGCGCATCTGTCGAGGGGATGAAGTTATTACCGTGGCGGCTGGGTTTCCTACCACCGTGGCACCCATCTTGCAGTATGGGGCGGTACCTGTCTTTGTGGATGTGACTTTGCCCCAGTACAACATAGATGTTTCCATGCTGGAAGAAGCCCTTTCTCCCAAAACAAAGGCGGTGATGATCGCCCATACACTAGGGAATCCTTTTGATGTGAAAGCCGTGGTGGATTTCTGCCAAAAACATGATTTATGGCTGGTGGAGGACAACTGCGACGCTGTGGGGGCGGCTTATTGTCTGGATGGGAATTGGCGGAAAACAGGCACATTTGGGCATTTATCAACCGTTAGTTTTTACCCGCCTCACCATATGACCATGGGAGAAGGGGGCGCTGTCTGCACCAATGATGATTTGCTGGGAAAAATCATGGTTTCTCTCCGGGATTGGGGGCGGGATTGCACCTGTGCGCCGGGGCAGGATAACCGCTGTAAGCACCGCTTTGACAGGCAGTATGGCAAATTGCCCTTTGGCTACGATCATAAATACGTTTATTCCCATTTGGGATTTAACTTGAAAGCTACGGAAATGCAGGGGGCAATCGGGCTGGCACAGTTGGAAAAACTCCCGGATTTTGTGAAAAAACGGCGGTACCACTTTGACTATCTCCTGACACTGTTGGAAAAGAGTGGTGAGAAAGTGATTTTGCCGGAAGTGGCGGAAAACGCCATGGCAAGTCCTTTTGGATTCCTGCTGACCTGCCGGGAAGGCATTTCCAGAGAAAACATCGTTTCCCAGCTGGAAGAAAAGGGCATCCAGACACGTCCTCTTTTTGCGGGAAATCTCCTGCGGCATCCCTGCTTTGATACCTTGGAGGAAGGCGTGGATTATCGTGTGATTGGGGAGTTGCCTGTGACAGACCGCATTTTGCGGGATACCTTCTGGGTGGGGGTCTATCCAGGATTGACGGCGGAACAACTGGCTTATGAGGGGGAGGTGCTCTATGACGTCATACGGAAAGCTTGAGAGGGCTGTGGTGACGGGCGGCTGCGGATTTCTGGGGCAGGCGTTGGTGCGGACACTGCTGGAAAAAGAAATTTCCGTGACGGTCATAGATTTGCCGGAAAAAGAGAAAACATTGCCAAAACGAAAGGGTCTGGATTTTCAGCTAAACGTGTGGCAGGGGGATACGGAGCGGAAATATGATGTTTTTTATCATCTGGCATGGGCAGGCAGTGCGGGAGTGGGACGGAAAGATGGGTTTTTGCAAGCAGAAAACATCCGCAACACCTTAGAAGCATTGGCTTTGGCAAAAAAACTGGGGTGCCACACCTTCATTTTTGCGGGAAGCATCATGGAGGAGGAAGTGGAAGCGGCGAAAAAGGCTGGTCTGCCGCCAAAAGGCACGGACTGTTATGCCCTTGCGAAAACTGCCGCCGGAAACCTCAGCCGTGCCTTGGCAAAGGAATGGGGCATCAGACATGTGACGGGACGCATCACCAATACCTTTGGTGTGGGGGAGAAATCCAATAGACTTATTTGTCGGCTCATGGACGCATGGCAGAAAGGGGAAGTGCCGCCTTTGACAGCAGGGACGCAGATGTATGATTTTCTCTACGTGACCGATGCGGCAAGGGCATTTGTGGCTATGGGGGAAAAGGGCGTGGACGGCAAAACCTATATCATCGGCAGTGGGAAACCCCATCCCCTGAGGAATTGGCTGGAAGAAGCCATGGAAGTGACAGGAGGGAGAGGGGACTTTGGAGAAATCCCATTTTCCGGCGTTTCCCTGACAAAATCGGACTTTGATACCAGTGAACTGGAACAGGATACGGGATTTTGCTGTCGGGTGCCTTTTGCCGAGGGCATCGGCAGACTTTGGCACTGGCGAAAGGAGGGGCGGCTGTGAGCGGACTGACATTTACGCCTATGAGGCTGGAAGGATTGCAGAAGGTAACGCCTTTTTACGCCGAGGATTTGCGGGGATATTTTTTGAAAATTTATGAAAAAGGGGCGTTTCGGGGAGCAGGCATAGATGGGGAGATTTGGGAGAGTTTCGTGACTTTTTCAAAGCGTCATGTTCTGCGGGGGCTGCACATCCAGCGTCCCAATCCACAGGCAAAGCTGGTGACGGTGCTTTACGGGGAGATTTTCGATGTGGGGGTAGATTTGCGCCAAGGATCGCCTACTTATGGGCAGTGGGAGGGCCTTGTGCTGAGCCACGAAAACAGACAGGGGCTGTACCTGCCGGAAGGATTTGCCCATGGATTTCTGGTACGGTCGGACTTTGCGCTGGTGAGTTATCTGTGCAGTGGGGCATATGACCCGAAAGGGGACGGAGGCATTCGCTGGGATGATGTGGACGTGAGCGTGGATTGGGGACTGCCTGCGGGGATACGCCCCATTGTGTCCCAAAGGGACGAGAATCTACCTACATTGGCGGTCTATGAAAGGCAGGGGAGCATATGGAAGGAATGACATTTTGCTGGCAAACAGAGTGGTTTCGGACGTGTATGCCTCTTTTTTCCTGCCTGCTGGAAGAAGCGGAAAGGATAGCGGCAGGGAAAGAGGGGGATTTGGGAAAAATGGGGGATTTGCTGGGGCAGATCGAGCATGTCTGTGACCCGGTGGAAGAACTGAAAAACTGCCATTATGCCAGACAAATGATGAATGTACGCTCTGCCCTTCTGGATTTGACGCAGACAGACCAGAAGGCAGAATTGGCGGCATATACCCTCCTGCCTTTTCTGTGGGAACTGCGGGAGGAGACCTATTTCTGGGGTTGTGTGGCGGAAGATGCCCAAAAACGGAAAGCATATTGGCAGGAGGAATTTGTTTCTCACCACAGACGAATGAATCCGAGAAGGACAGAGCCAAAGAAAGTCACTATCTTCATACCTGCCTGCAATCATTTGGACTATACAAAACAGTGCGTGGAAAGTGTGCTGCGCCATACGGATTTGAGGGCATGCGAACTGCTTTTGTTAGACCATGGTTCCCAAGACGAAACAGCGGCGTATTTTCATACCATCCCCAACGCAAAGGTCATACGGTTTCGGGAGAATGTGGGCATGCTCATGTTTTCTGTTGCCTTTCGAGCATGCTGCGGGCGGTATCTGGCTTTTGTCAGCAACGACACCATTGTGACGGAAGGCTGGCTTTCTCATTTGCTGGATTGTCTGGAAAGAGAGGAAAAAGCTCTCAGCGCAACGCCGGTGACGCCTTTTACATCGAACTGCCAAGGGATTGCTCCTTGTCCCTTGGAGGGATTGGAGGATTTTGCAAAGGAATTTCATGAAAAACGGAAAGGGAACTGGCGTCATCGGGCAAGGATCATGCCTGTTATCGGAGTTTATGATGTGGCAAAGTTGGACACCATGGGCTTTGGTGACCGATGGTTTCAGACTATGGAATTCTGGGATGATGATGTTTCCCTTCGGGCAAGACGAAAGGGCTTTCAGCAGTTTCTCTGCACTGATGTGTACTGCCATCATTTCGGCAGTGTTACCGGCGGTGTGGCATGGGGGCGTACATTGGCGGCTGGACGGGAACTGTTTTTGCAGAAACATGGCGTGGACGCCTGGGGGCAAGGATTTTGCCGCAGTGAGGATATGATAGCATTATTGCTGGAAATGAAATTGCCGGAAACATCCATTTCTTTCCTTGCAGTGGACTGCGGCTTTGGGGACAGCATTTTTGAGGTGCAGAACTACTTGAAAGAACAGAGAAAACAGGTGCAGACCTATGCATTATCAGAAGTGGAAGGATACAGAGGGGATGTGTTTCCCTTTGTGCAGGGGTGGCATACGGCAGTGGAAGGAACGGCGGCGGCTTTGACAAATGCCTTTGCGGAGCGGCGGTTTTCTCTGATCCTGACGGAAAAAAGCGGATTATCTGGAGAGATTTTGGCGGAGCGTTTATTGCCGGGCGGATATGTACTTGCCATGGACAGTGATCTGACAAAATATTTCCGTCTGGCGGGAAGAAAAGGCCATTGGAGTTTATGGCAGAAAATGTAACAGATAACAGAAAACAGCCCATTTCTACCATAATGATGTAGAAATGGGCTGCTTTTGTATGTTGACCGGCATCTAAGAAATGAAAAGTGTATAGAAGATAAGTTTTTAAGGGGAGCGTTATTCAAAAGAGAAGTATAGAAGATACAGGAAAGATAAAAGATGCCGGTCAGTGAAACCGCAGTTGAGAGAGTACGGATTCACACGCATGCAATGTCATTGTTACCGCGTTTTTACGATCAGGAAAGACTGTTGGAAACCCTATGAAAAGGGAAGGTCGGTAATATGACGAATGGGAACAGAGCAGTCAGGATGGCTGAAAAAAAGGTGTGCCAATGAACTGCCTGTTTCTAAATGTGAGACTGCATAGATGCGCAGCATGAAGAACGTCATTGGGTGACAAATTCTTCCCCTCTGGTCTCCAGAACTTGGAGTTCCGAAACATTGAGATACAGATCCTGGAAGGAGCCGTTTTCCACAATTTCAGGTGTACCAGTGACGCGTATCCAGGCATTTTCGTCAGGCAATGTGCCATCGTAATGGAGCAGGAAACCACCCCAGCCGTCATTGCCGCAGCAGCCAGGGCCACGGCGGTAAACCGCAGGCACATTTTGTATGCCTTCCGGATTGAAAAGCAGACCGTACATGCCTTCGACGACGATGGTTTTGTTTTCATAATCTGAAAAATTCAAAAAGATGTCATGAATCTGAGTCAGATACATTTTTTCGCTGATTTCCAATACATCTTCATTTTCTAAATTACTTGTTGCCACAGGTCTTTCTGGAACGGCAGGGATCTGTTGAGATGCAGCGCTGTCTTTTTCCAGAATATCTTCCAGCGTGTATGTAGTCTGGAGCTGCTGGGCAGATGGCTCTATCTTTGAGATAGAAACCTTGGCTTTTGCCTGACAGCCGCTCAGCATGCAGGCAAAGATCAAAGCGCATAAGGGAAAAAGAAATCGTTTCATGACATCACATCCTTTCTTTGATTTTTCGAAACGCAAAAAAGCAGATAAAGCAAATGATATGGAGCAAAGAAATGCTGGCGCCTGTTGGTGTGGCGCAGACATAAGAAACCATCAGACCAATGCAGAAACAAATCAAAGAAAGAAGTATGCTGCAAAGGATGACAGCGCGGAAGCTGCCAAAGGCCTGCATGGACGTAAGTGCTGGAACTACCAGTAAGCTGGAAATAAGCAGGGCACCCATGGTGCGCATGCCAAGGACGATGGTCAGAGCGGTCATCAAAGCAAGAAGTCCTTGAGAGATGTTGGCAGAGCAGCCAACGGCGCTGGCAAAGATTTCGTCAAAGGTGATGGAAAAAATACGGTGATACCAGAAAAGAAATGCCAGTATCACAAACGAAGAGAGGCACACAGTGAGCCAAAGTTCTTTTTGTGTGACACCCAGTATGGTGCCGAAGAGATAATTGCAGACATCTGTATTCATGCCGGTGCTGATAGAGATTACCATCACGCCAAAGGCAAGAGAGGCGGTGGAGATCAGGGCAATGGCAGCATCCGGCAGCAGAAAACTGCTTTCTTTCAGACGCAGAAGCAGAAAAGCCGCAAGGATGACAACCGGCAGAGAAATGGCCAAAGGTGCAGTATGGAGCATTGTTGCCGCTGCCAGTGTGCCGAACCCCACATGGGAAAGTCCGTCACCGATCATGGCATAGCGTTTGAGAACCATGTTTGGCCCCAAAAGAGCGGCACACAAAGAAACCAGTATGCCAACGACAAAAGCCCGCTGCATAAATGGATAGGAGAACATTTCTTGTATCAGGTGCATGAAATTTGCTGCCCCCTTTCTCCAAAACGCTGTCCTGCGCCTGTGGCAAGATAGGCATCCGTGGTACCGAAAAATAACTGTTTTGTATCTAAGTGAAGAATCTTCTCGCCGTAAGAGAGGGCGTTTTTCATATCATGAGATACCATCAGCACTGCCATGTGCAGCTCTGTATGAAGCCGTTGGATTTGTTCATAGAATTCTTTGGCGGCGATAGGGTCTAGGCTGGCAATGGGTTCATCCAAAATCAGCAGATGTTTTGCCGCGCAAAGGGCCCGTGCCAGCAAGACTCGCTGCTGCTGACCGCCGGAAAGTTCCCGGAAGCAATGACGGTGCAGATGGGCAATACCCATACGTTCCAGATTTTCCATGGCTTGCTGTTTTTCTTTTTTCCCATAAAAAGGGCGCAGTTTCATGCGATTCAGACAACCCGAAAGCGTAACTTCCAACACACTTGCCGGAAAATGCTTCCATGAGGTCTTTTGCTGAGGCAGATAACCGATACCGCCTTTCAGGCAGTCCCCCAGGCGGAGGGTACCGCCGGAAGGGGGATGCAGCTGTAAGAGACCTTTCACAAGGGTGCTTTTTCCAGAACCGTTTTCACCAACGATGCAGATATACTCACCGGAAGATATGGAAAATGTGACATCTTTGACTGCCACCTTTCCATCATAAGAAAAACTGAGGTTTTCGCAGTGCAGCAATTGCATATCAGTTTAACGCCTCCTTCAGCACTTCCAGATTCTGTTCCATCAAAGACAGATATGTGGCGCCTTCTTCCATTTCTTTTGCAGAAAGGTTATGGCAGGAGTGCAGCATTCTTTTTTGCGCATGTGTGGCGTCGCAGATGGCATCGGCAATTTTGCCGTTGGAGAGTTCTATGGTAAATACCACAGGCAGCTCCTCTTTTTTCACCTGATCGATGAGAAAGGCGATGGTGGCCGGATCAGCTTCGGTCTCTGTGGAGCAGCCTGTGAAGGCGGCATAATAAGTAAGTCCATAGGCGTCAGCCAAATAGCGGAAGGGAAAACGATCTCCGAACAGGATGGTCTTGCGTTTGCTGTTTGCCACTACGCTTTTAAATTTTGCATCCAGTTCTTTCAGCTGGCCAGTATAGATAACCGCGTTTTTGGAATAGAAAAGAGCGTTTTCGGAATCGATCTCCATGAGTTTCTCCGCGATCTTTTCTGCGATCTGCATGGCGTTGGCAGGAGAAGTCCAAACGTGTTCATCAATTTCTTCTTCATGGTCATGAGAAAGCATTTCGTCCAGAACTTCGTCCCCTGTCAGACTGCTGTCATAGTAGGTAGGCCAGTTTTCCATTTCTTCGGAAAGTTTATCGAAACCATCATTTCCCATGAAGATATGGAAATGTTCGGCATGGTCTACGGGGCCAATTTCATGATCGCTGAATTGGATGTATTTTGGAGCGGCTGAAGCGGGGTCAGCAGACTGGAACTGGTAGCGGACACCTTTTTTCCCGGATTCATAGGTGAGGATGCGGAAACCTTCATAGATATATTTTGCCGTGATTGGTTTACCGTTTTCGAAAAAGGCAATGGTGTCACCGTCAATGGTGATCCGCTCTATATCGGTCTGATAACCAGCGGTATAATACGCTTTGTATTCCGCTTTGGTCTTATCCTGTTTTTCTGCCGCTTTATGGGCAAAAACCGGGTCAAGGGTACCATCCAGCAAGTAAGGATAGACGGACTGCCAATCACCCTGCCAGTCTGCAAGGGTACGATCCTGTACGTCGGCATCTTCAAAGACACCGTCATGATGGTCTTCTTCATGTTCATGTTCCATGCCTTCCACCACTTCTTCTGTAACAGTTGGTACGCAATCTATCAGACGCATGGTCTGGGGCGCACGATCGCCAAGAGAGGCCAAAAGGTCTTCTACCCAGACATCATTTTCGCTGCCGGTATAGATAAACAGATCTGCATTCTCAATGGTTTTGATATCCTGAGGTGTTGGCTCAAAGGAGTGGCTTTCTGCGCCGGGCTTGAGCAGCAATGTGATATCTGCCTTGTCTTTGGCAATTTCCCTTGCGAAATCGTAGGGCGGGAAGATCGTGGTTACAATCTTTATATTGCCGCTGGAAAGGGTTGCCGGCTGTCCGGAAATGCCGCATGCCGCAAGAAATAAAACCACAAGAATCATAGATGATAACATGAGAATACGTTTCATGATAAATCAACCTCCAATATGAAATTTGAAATGTACAATTGTGAAATAAAATATGTTGGGAATGGCTGTATTGAAAAGAAATACAGTGATAAAGATGTGAAAAATGATGTATTAATGATTCAATCTCACATGAAGCTGAACCAGTGTTTTTGTAAAATTGTCAGTTGTTTTTTGCAGAGTAACTGTGAGAATGGACAGAAAAGTCCAGAAAAAAATAGATACATTTCCTAAGGAAAAGGAAAATTGTTCTTTGATGCGTTCCAGATTCTGGATTTGATGACAAATGGGGCATTGATCGCCCTGACAGGGATGATGGGCTTCCTTTACTTCATAAGCCAAAGAAAGTGTAAAAAAGGCAAGCAAATAAAAGACCAAAATGGCCGCCACAAGTTTTGCTTTGGTTTTATGTTGAAGTGGATTCATGTACTTACCCTCTTGTGAATTTGTCTGGATAAAATAAGATTGGGTATGATATAGGCCAAACAAATAGTATTTATATATGAAACTATGAATTATATGTCTATGTATTTTGAAATAACAAAATATTTTATAGAATGATATTATTTTGAATTTAACATATTGCCATGGGAAAGGCAATCATACATTTATGGTTTTTAAAATTACAAACAGAATACAAAATGTATATGAAAACTGCCACGAAACAGTATGATACCGGAGTATTTTCGCAGAATAGGATCTGGAACACAAACATATGATATGAAAAAAGAGGGGAGGCGCAATACATAAAAAAAGTCTGAAACCACAACAGCAGTTGGGATTCCAGACTTTCTTTTCGTTACTTTAGAAATGTTTTATTTTGCGTTGCAAACAAAATTGCTTTCGATGGCGTGGGCAATGACCTGCATTTTGAACCGCCGTTTTTTGCACAGACGGCAGTTGCGGCAGGCAGTGTCGCTGTCCTCCGGCAGAACGAAACGGATGGATTTGACCAGAATATCTCTGCAACCGTTGGCGTGATGGGCAGGGATGGTGAATGTCTGGAAGCCACGGGGACGGCTTTCCCCTTCATCGTTGATTTCCGTCAGAATCAGCGCCAATGCGGTGGAGCGGTTAGGACAGATCTGACGCAGGGTCAGGCTGCATTCCAAGATACGGCCTGCATTCTCCCAGATAAAATTTCCCAGATCATATTCCAGAAAATCCTGACAATCGTCCATGGAGAATGTGACTACTGGCGGGCAGGGAGTGACGTCGATTTCCTCGGTGCAGTCCGTAAATACCTTGCGCACAGGGAAGATGACCACATTGTTTTCCGCATCGGAATACAGAATCTCTTTCATGGGGGCTTTTTCGCCGGAAGTGGTGGCGATGTGCTTCAGACGGAAGCGCAGCGAAGCCCCTTCGATGGCAGTTGCCCCAAGTTTTGCGATGCTCCAGCGGAAGGAATGAGCATCTAACTGTTGTGCTGTGTCTTTATCCGGCGGCAGTAGTTCTGTCAGGATAAAGTCGTCGGCCACCAGTCCTTGCATGAGGATTTCCGTGGCGCCAGGATTGGAGATGTTGGCAGCCAGTTCGGAAAAGATTTCTTCCAGTTCCGCTGTGGTGGGAGCGATGGAAAGGAAAGAAGTTGCGGGAGAAGATACCCAGAGGGATGCGGCAGGTACATCGGTGCCAAACAGACCTTTGAGCACAACGCAGTAAATGACAACGCCGTTTTCTTTTGCCAATGTGGTGATGGGCACAGCGGAACCGCCGGCAGTGCTTTGACCGTCTGTGAACATGACCATGATTTTTTGGTGGGTGGTATCCGGGTCAAAGAGGCTGTATGCTTTGGTGAAAGCATCCTCGTGGTTGGTGCCCCCATCAATGGTCAGGTTATTGACCGCTGTTTTCAGGTCTGCCGTATTTGTCAGGAAACCTGTTTGCTGGGTGGCAGTACGGGCGAAGCTGACAATGGCAATCTGGCTGCCGCCGCCGATATTGCCATCCTGATTTTCGTCGGTGGACTCATCAATGATGTCGATGAATGTTTTGACACTGGCTTTCATGGCGGCGAAAGGCTCACCCTCCATGCTGCCGGAGCAGTCCAGTACCATGACGATGTCTGCCGGGTTAGAAACGATGTCCGGCCCTGCGGAAAGAGAAAGAATACCTTCTACTTCGCCGCTGCAGGAAATGGTGTCTGGAAAAAGTGTATAAGAAGAAGCAGTAATACCCATAATGAAAGAAACCTCCTATAAAGTTTTGTACTTGCTTTATGATATGCAGCAGGGTGGCTATTTTGACACGAAGGGGGCGTAAATATGGAAAGAAACGGGAAAAAGAAATGCTGGTTTTATATTCTGGTGCCGCTGGTGGCAGGAGCGGCAGCGGGGATGATTTCCGGCAGCGGCATGGCGGCCTATGAGCAGATGGCAAAACCGCCTTTGTCACCGCCGGGATGGGTGTTTCCGGTGGTTTGGACAATTCTGTATATCCTCATGGGCATTGCCGCTTGTCTGGTGGCAAAAAGCTATGACCCGGACAGTCAGGAGGCGCTCAGGGCTTTTTGGGTGCAGCTCATCGTCAATGTGATCTGGCCTGTTCTGTTTTTTGGCTTGGGACTCTGCGGTTTGGCTTTTGGATGGCTGGTGCTGCTGTGGGTGCTGGTGTTTCGGCTGTGGAAACAGTTTAAAAGCATTGACAAACGGGCGGGGTATCTGCTGGTGCCCTATTTGCTGTGGCTCACATTTGCCGGGTATCTGAATCTTTCCATCTGCCTTATGGGGTATTGATGGATGGGAAAGGCTATGATACCATGTCCATAAGGAATCAAAAGAAATGAGGCGAGGATATGGCAAAGCTGCGGAAAACACTGGGAAGCCCTACGGAACCGGCAGTGGTGGCGCTGATGGAAGGTATGGAAGGAAAGTCCAAAGAAACCCTCACAACATGGGCAATGGCTTATGTGACGGAGAAGTATCTGCCTTTGGTGGCGGAAGTGCCGCTTTTTTCAGAACTGCTGGGAAAGACAACAGATTGTATGGCTGGCAGTCTGCCCATGAAAGAATGGAAGGGACTGCTTTCTGATGCAAGAAAGGTATCAGCAGCGGAAAAGGAGCCTGTACGGGAAGCGGCGGCAAGAGCCATTGTCACTGCCTGTGGCACATGGCAGACGCCCACCAATGCTTTGGGATTCTGTTTTTATGGGGTAGCAGCTATGGCTTATTATCAGGTAGGTACGGCAGAAACCAAAGAAATCTATGATATGCTCGCCACAAAGGAATTGGAACAGATTTTGGCATCTTTGAAACAGGTAAAAACTTCGCCGGATGAACAGGCGGCAAAACTCCAATGGAATTGTTGAGATAGGATGATACAAAGTCGGAGAAAGCAACTTCCCCTTAAGAAAACATTGGTTTTCTGTTTGATGGATTTCTTAAGGGGAATTGCGACGGCTGTCTTCAGAAGAAAACATACCAAATAAAATCTTAGCAAAATTAAGAAAGCTGAAATCATCTGTATGACAAGGATTTCAGCTTTCTTTGTTTTCTTATGAAGATGTCCCTAAACTTCCGGCTTTTTTTCGATTGAAAAAATTTGTGAAATGCTGTAACGTTTTTTGTTTTCATGCGTGAATTGGGTGAAAGGGGGAGAAAAACATGGACTTTGACCAAGTGTATCGGGCGTTTTTCCGGGATGTGCTGTTCTATGTCTGGGGACTGTGCGGTGACCGTGTGCTGGCAGAGGAGATCGCTCAGGAAACTTTTTTCAAAGCCCTGAAATCCATTGACCGATTTGACGGGCAGGGGGATATTCGCCCGTGGCTCTTTGCCATCAGCAAGAATACCTATTATGACCATTGCCGGAAACAGAAAAAGACGGAGCCCTTGGAAGAAGAAAAGGAACAGGCGGCGGAACCGTTGTTTCTGGAAAAAATGACAGACGCGGAAACGGCTTTTGCGGTACATGCGTTTTTGCATGAGATGGACGAGCCATACAAAGAGGTGTTTACCCTGCGGGTATTTGGGGAACTGCCTTTTGAGAAGATCGGGCAGCTTTTCGGCAAAAGCGCAAGCTGGGCAAGGGTGACCTATTACCGGGCAAAACAGAAAGTGACGGCATATATGGAGGAGATGGAGTATGAATAAGATTAATTGTAATGTCATTGGAGATTTGCTGCCGTTATATGTGGATGGGGCGGTCAGCGAGGACACGAAAAAACTGGTGGAAGAACATCTGGCAGAATGTGCGGACTGCAAAAAAGCGGCGGAGGACATGGAAAAAGAATTGGTGCTGCCTGTCCATGAGACGGTGGCAGCGGCGGAAACCAGTTTTTTACAGAAAATGAAGAAAACATGGAAAAAAGGGAGGATGCGCACCGCAGTGATTTCAGTTGCGGTAACGGCAGTAGTCATTTTGGGAAGCTATATGGCACTGACTTTTCCACAATGGATGATTCCCTATGAGCCGGAGAATTTTTCTGTGGCAGTAGAGGACGGGCAGGTCTGTGTGTATTATACGGGGGAAGGAAAGATTAACTGTTCTTATGGTTATGATGGAGAAGATGAATTTTTCTTATACTTTACACAGAATCCATGGTCTGCCTATATTGAGCCTCTTTTGGAGGATGCGGAAAAAGAGGAACCGTATCGCTATCAGATAGACTCCGTAGAGCGTATCTCGAAAGTTTATTATGGTGAGTTTAGCAAAGGGCTGGACATTCTTTATGGTAAAGAGGCAGAGATGGCAGCACAGACGCAGCTGATTTGGACAAGGGATGAAGTGATGCCATAAAGTATGGAAAGATTTTAATTCCCATAGCATGTTTCCCGTGAAATCATTGACTGCCAAAAACGGAAATTTTATACTGAAACCATTCTGACGGGGCAGAAAAGTATTTTAATCAGAAGAAACAGGGGGAATATGAATTGGTATTGAGCCATGAAGAGATGAAAAAGATTTTTGAAAACCATGGATTCAGTGGATTTGAGCTGCGGCATTATGACGATAATATGGAAAAATTGCTTTCTTTTGCCGCGCAAGATAACGCAAAAGGGTATGTCATTGATGTTGTTCCGGGAGGGCTTCAGCATGGGGAGAATGAGGGCATTGCCCTGATGGAAAAACATTATGCAAAGCCAGATCAGTTTCGAAAGTTTTGTGAAAAATGGACGGAGATCATTCTGCATTTTATGTGTTATCATCCGTTGGAAAGTGTTTTTGTCAGCGGTATGACCTTGCCCGATGATGAGGATTTTTTAGAAAAAACGCCAGAACAGGAAGGGTATCTGTTGGAGTTTCCTTTGGAATTCATTGATGATCTGGAGGAATTTGTAGACAGGGTATTCTAAAAGACTTATGGGGAAATGACGTTCTGGTTTGCCTCTTTGGATCTGGCATTTCACTATTTTCGGGACGATGTATATCTCATAGTTACTTTGAAAAAAATCACAGAAGAAAATAGGGCTGCTCTTGGTCTTCTGAAAAAAATAGTGGAAGCAAAGGGATTATTTCTCGTATGAACAAAAAAATTTCCGCCTGCTTTTGAAAAGCAGACGGAATTTTTTATTTACATTTCTGTGACAACGTAGATTTCTTTGCTGCCTGCGTCATAGTAAACATAAGCGTCCACCAGGGTCGCCAGATCACGCAGTTTAAAGTAGGTATTGCTGTTGATGGTATAGGCATCCACATCTGTGGTATAGCCATTTACCAGGAGGCCTTTGTTATAGACATAAGCTGTCTGGTCACTACCGCTGGTGGCAGGAGCCGTTGCAGGGCCAGAGTATTTTGTTTTGGTGATGAGATTGATGTTCTGATTTGCCGCATCCCAGGAAACATCGAAGCGACAGGAAGTGTTGGACAGTGTCTGGGCAAAGTCGCGGAGTTTTACATAGTTGTTGCCGTTGATATTATAGCCGCTGAAGGTTGTGATGTCTTCATTGAGGATAACACTGGTTTTGGCAAATTTGGCTGTGGTGGTTGTGGCAGTGACAGGGGGTTTTGTCTGCTGCTGTGGAGTCTGCACATCTACATCCCCTACAAACAGGACGCTTTCTACACCGCCGCTGGGGAAACCATAGCCCGCACGCACCACATAAATGCCTGGCTTTGTCAGTGTGAAGGACATGCCTTTGGGATAAACGCCGTCAGCAGGAGGATAGGTACTTTCAGTGTAGCCATTGGGCATCAGAATGTCGCCTTCCATAAAAGTGGAGCCGTTCTGGGTGGCTTCCGCTACCTGGAATACCAGCAGATTGTCTTCTGCAGTGATGATGACAGGCAGCGCACAATAATATGTGGTGCCCAGATTGGGGAATGTGGTGCTGTCGGTTTTGGTCACACTGGTGACACTGACTTGATTGGCGGCTGTGATAGAGTCGTTGGGTTCCCAACCCTCATAGTCATTGAGATAAACCATCTCTGCCCCGAAAGCGGTGGTTGCCATCATAGATGAGATGGCCAGTGCCGCCAAGATGGTTCTGAGTTGTTTTTTCATAAAAACGCCCTCCTTTTCCTTGTTACAAATGTACATAACTTTGTTTCATCAGTATAACATTTGTGTTGTATTGAAATCGATACAACAAGATGGAGATATGCAAAACTGCATTTATGCACAAAAAAAGGTACAATCCTATGGTGAGGATTTGTACCTTTTTGGTTTATGATGGTTTATCAGAATTTTTCCATTTCATCCAGCAGGCTTTCGAAAACAGCCATAGCGTTTTCCACAGCGTCTTTCTTGGACATATCCACGCCTGCGCCTTTCAGCAGGTCAATGGAATATTCGCTGTCGCCTTTGGAAAGGAAGTCCAGATATGCATCCACAGCAGGCTGTCCTTCAGAAAGGATTTTTCTGGAAAGGGCAATGGCTGCGCTGTAACCTGTCGCATACTGATATACATAGAAAGCGTTATAGAAATGGGGGATTCTTGCCCATTCGATGTCGATTTCTTCATCAATGACAATGTCATCACCGAAATACAGTCTGTTCAGGTCATGGTAAATTTTGTTCATGCCTTCCCATGTCAGGGGTTCGCCTTTTTCTGCCATTTCATGGGTGATCTTTTCAAATTCCGCAAACATGGTCTGACGGAACAGAGTACCACGGAACTGTTCCAGGAAGTAGTTCACCAGATATTTCCGCATGTTTTTGTCCTCGGTGGTTTTCAGCAGATATTCCATAAGGAGAGCTTCATTGCAGGTGGAAGCCACTTCTGCCACGAAGATTTTATGGCCGCTGTAAAGATAAGGCTGTTTTTCCCATGTGAAATAGCTGTGAAGGGCGTGACCCATTTCGTGTGCCAATGTGAACATGCTGTTGACGGTGTCGTTGTGGTTCAGGAGCACATAGGGGTGTACGCCGTAGCTGCCCCAGGAATAAGCGCCGCTGCGTTTGCCTTCGTTTTCGTAAACGTCGATCCAGCCTGCGTTCATGCCGTAGTGGAGGGCGTCGGTGTATTCTTTGCCCATGACAGCAAGGGCTTTTTCCACGGTTTCTTTTGCTTCTTCGAAAGTGATTTTGGCGTCCACATCATCTACCAATGGTGCGTACAGATCGTACATGTGGACTTCATCCAGTCCCAGCAGTTTTTTTCTGAGGGCAACATAACGATGCATCAGATGCAGGTTGGCATGGACGGTTTCAATGAGGTTATCATAAACAGACAGAGGAATGTTGTCATCATATAATGCCATGGCTCTTGCAGAGTCATATTTTCTGGCGGAAGCAAAGAACACATCGCTCTTAACGGAAGAAGCGTAGGTTGCTGCCAGTGTGTTTTTCTGTTTCAGATAAGCAGCATATAATGTCTGGAAAGCTTCTTTACGAACACGGCGGTCACTGCTTTCCAAAAATGTCACATATCTGCCTTTGGTCAGAGGCACTTTGTCCCCATCGGCGTCAGTGATGTCCCCAAAACGCATATCCGCGTCGTTGAGCATGGTGAAAATGTTCTGGGGTGCGCCGCCCAGTTCCGCAGTTTTTGCCAGCAGGCTTTCTTCGGCGGGAGAAAGGGTGTGGGCTTTCTGACGCAGGAGATTGTCAAAGAAATGGTCGTAGAGGTGGAAATCTTCTGCCCGTTCCATACGGAAATCCGCCAGCACATCTTCCGGCAGGGAAAGAATTTCCGGTGTCAGGAAGGAAATGGCGTCAGAATAACGAATCAGCAGCATTTCCGCTCTGGAAGCCATACCCTGATAGAAAGCGTTGGCGCTGTCTTCGTGCATGCGCATGTTGGCATAAGTGTAGACCTGATCCAGAATCAGGGACAGTTCCTGATTTTTTTCTAGGCATGCCAGCAGTGTGGCTGCGCTTTCACCCAGATGACCGCTGTAAGCAGCCAGTTCCGGAATTTCTTCCATGAGCATGGTATAAGCTTCTTCCCAGAGGGAATCATTTTCATAGTAATCTTCGATGTGCCATTTATCTGCGGCGGCAACATCACACCGCTTCGGTAAGGTATGTTTCAAATGGAATCATCCTTTCTATATTGTTGGATTTGTCAGACGGGAAACGTCCCTTTTGTGGGATTTCATGGGGGCAGGCCCCTTTTTTGCGTGAAATCTTTTTTTAGTATACCACTTTTAGCTAAGGATAAAAAGGAGTTATAGGCATATGACGACAAAACAGGAAAATCTATACAAAAGATGAATGCATTGATGAATATTTTCTTGCTGAATGTTAGAATTCATAGTATGATGATTATTGAGGTGAGGTAGCATGAAAGATTGCTTGAAAGTATTACTGGTGGCCTCTGAGGCTGCGCCCTTTATCAAAAGCGGCGGTCTGGGCGATGTGGCAGGTTCTTTGCCCAAAGCACTGCGGGCACAGGGTGTCGATGTACGGGTAGTCATTCCCCGTTACATGACAGTTAAGGATAAAGAAATGTATGGTGTGGAATATCTGGGTGAATTTCCTGTTCATCTGCTGTGGCGGACACAGCAGGCGAAAGTTTTGGTAAAGCCCGGTGAAATCCCCATTTATTTTATAGAAAATAATTTTTATTTCGGTCGCGGCGGTTTATACGGCTATGGCGATGATAACGAACGTTTTGCATTCTTTGGCAAAGCGGTTATGGATATGATGGCAATGCTGGATTTCTATCCCGATGTGATCCACTGCAATGACTGGCAGACAGGGCCTGTCTGTATGTATTTGAAGGAAATCTATCGGAAGATGATTTATTATTCCCGCATCAAGACACTGTTTACCATCCACAATTTGCAGTATCAGGGGAATTTTGACAAGAGCACCATGGAACTTCTGGGTGTGCCCTATTACTGTTATGAAAATGGCAACGTGGAATTTTACGGCAATGTCAGCTACATGAAAATGGGGCTGATGTATGCAGACCGTATCAGCACTGTCAGCCAGACATATGCCAAGGAAATCCAGACATGGCAGTATGGCTATGGCATGGATGGTATTTTGAAAAGCCGGAAAAATGTCCTCAGCGGCATCATCAACGGCATTGACTATGTGATGAACGATCCCGCTACGGATAAACGCATTCAGGTGCATTTTGACGCGGATCATCTGGAAGGCAAGGCGGAAAATAAACGTCTGCTGCAGGAAAGACTGGGGCTGGAACAGAGAGATGTGCCCATCATTGGCATGATTACCAGACTGGCAGACCAGAAAGGTCTGGATATTCTTTCCTATGTATTTGATGAAATGATGCGTAGAGATGTGCAGTTCGTTCTGCTGGGTACAGGGGAAAATCGTTTTGAATACCTGTTCCGCAGCATGGAAGAACGTTATCGCGGCAGAGTCAGCGCCAATATTTTCTTCGATGAAAATCTGGCACAGCAGATCTATGCAGGCTCTGATATGTTCCTGATGCCTTCTCTGTTTGAACCCTGCGGTCTGGGACAGATGTTTGCCCTGCGTTATGGTACCGTGCCTATTGTGCGGAAAACAGGCGGTTTGGCAGACACTATCTTCCAGTACAGCACAGAAACAAAAGAGGGCAATGGTTTCCTCTTTGAAACATACGATGGCAATGGGCTGATCTGGGCATTGGATCAGGCGCTGGCAGTATACAACCAGGGCAAAGACGAATGGCAGCATGTGGTGAAAAACGCCATGGTTTCCAATTATTCCTGGGAAAGCTCCGCAAGAGAATATATCAAGCTGTATGAAAGCCTGCGGGACGGCGAATGAGCCTTTTCGCATATACAGAAAACAAAAACAAGAAGTCAGAAATTTTGATGGGAAGTTTCTGACTTCTTTTTTGGTTAGATTTTGGCTTTCCGCTGCGCTATGGTTTGCAAAAGAACGGTGAATGTAGTATGATGAAAGCCTAAAGACGCACAGAAGGAGGGTCTGGTTTTAATGGAAGAACAAACCCCAAAAAAATTTCATTTTACAAAGCAGATGAAAATCGGTCTGGCTGTGGTGCTGGTGCTTTGCATTGGCTGCGGTCTGGTATATCTGGATACGGCTTATGGCAGCGGGAAAATCCGCAGTCTGTTCGTCAAATCCAGTGTGACGCAAAATAAAGGGAATCCTTCGGCAGGCGTGCTGGCGGAAATTCCGCTGGATGCGGGCAGTTCCACATCTTTTGCCGTATTCGATCAGGCATTCCTGCTCTGCACAAAAGACGGTGCGAAGTACTACAACAGTGTAGGCGACCAAAAATGGAATGATACGTTTACCATGACTACGCCTACGGTGATACAGGAAGGCTCCTTCATGGCTGTGGGGGATCTGGGCGGCAAGAATGTCCGGGTCTATGACGAAAGCGGTCTGCTGTATAACGTACAGCTGGAAGGGAATCTCAGTCAGTTTGCCCTGAATCAAAACGGATACCTTTCTCTGCTGGAAAAGAAAGACAGCGGTTATGAAGTAAAGATCTATAATTCCAAAGGTACACTGCTCAAAGGCAGGGTGGAAGAAACCGCAGGGGTATACCCCATTTCCACTGATGTATCCGATGATAACAAATCTTTTGCTGTCAGCTATGTGGATACCACCGATGTGTACCCCATTGGGCGTGTGCTGTTTTTCTATGTCAATCCCGAAGACAGCGAGAATTATACAGACAGTTTGTATGCTTCTGCCGCTGATAAGGCAGATGAGATCATCGGCACCATCAGTTATCGCAGCAATGGTGTTTTGGCGGCGGTTTCCGATAAGGGCGTTTATGGTTTCCGGGACAGCGAGGAAGTTTGGAGTTATCATTTGACCAATGTGGTGGATTATGTATCCTTCCAGCAAAAAGACAGAGTGGTGCTGACATTGGGTGACGCTTTGCCGGGAGAAGAAGGCAAGGAAGAAGGTACCATCTGCTGGCTTGGCGCTAACGGAGCGGAAGAAGCTTCTTATGTCAGCGGAAAAGACATCACATATCTGAGTGCTTGGAAAGACGGTATTGTGGTGGGAACTGACCACACTTATATCGGCATTCGCCATACAGGACGGGAAGCTTGGACTTATCAGGCAACACAGGATGTGACAGACGTGATCCCCATGGAAAGTTTCTCACGTGTACTGGTGGTAGGTCAGGATATGGCACGGATTCTGGATATGGACAAATACACAGGAGAACTGCCGGATGTACCGGAAGACGCAGTGGAAACCACGCCGGAAGTACAGACGGATGAACCCCTGCCCACAGAAGGAGAAACAAATACTGATGCTACCCAGCAGGATGCTGGCGCAGAAGGAACAGAAGGTCAGGAGAAAACATCCGGAACAGAAGGAGAAACGGATGCCTCCGGTGCCCAGAAAACAGAAACACCTAAAACAGAAGCGGCAACTGATACAGAAAAAACAGAAACAACTCAGCCTGCGGAGAATACGGAATCGGGGGATGTTCCCGCAGAGTCTTAACGGTAGGAGGTGGGCAGAAGGATGACGTTTTTGCCCTATATATTAGATATTCTGGTGTTGGTACTGGTGGTAGGAACGGCAGTGCGGGCGTACCGTAAGGGTTTTGTACGGGCGGCGCTGAATTTCCTGCCAATGGTGGCAGCATTGGCAGCAACCAGGTTTTTGACGCCTACGGTCAGTGAGCTTTTGCGGAAAACACCTTTTTTCGATGCCCTGACAAATACAGTAGGCAATGGGCTTCATTTGGAAAATGCTATTGGGGATGCGGCTATGCAGACCCAGACAGACATTATCCAGAGTATGCATCTGCCGGATTTTCTGAAAGAAAGTTTGGTGGAAAACAATAATCCGGTGATTTATCATCTGCTGGATGTAGAAAGTTTGCAGTCTTATATTGCAGGCTTTTTGGCCAATATCTGCATCAATATCATCAGTGTACTGCTGGTGTTTATTGTAGTATGGCTGGCAGTGAAATTTGTGCTGAAGGCGCTGAATCTCATCAGCAAATTGCCTGTATTGAATTTCTTCAACCGGGTATGTGGTTTTTTGGTGGGTTTGCTGAAAGGATTGTGCGTAACATGGCTCATTTGTTTTGTGCTGACATTTTTCCAGTGCAATTCCGCCTTTGATTTTTTCTTTGACGCGTTAAATTTGACCCATGTGGCATTGCCTTTGTACGAAAACAACATATTGATGTATTTTATATTGACCATATTTGCTTGAAATGACGAGAAAAATGACGGTGTGAAAACCGTCATTTTTTTGTGGCAAGAAACGGGAAAAGCCGTTGCTTTTTTGAAATCCATATGTTAAAATGCCACATCTTTCGAAAGAAATCTAAATTGAAAGAGGAAAATCATGAAACAAACAACAGGAAAAGGGAAGCAATGGCTTATGCTGCCAGTGGTTCTGTTATTTTTGTGCGCATGTGGCACACAAAAACAGACGGTGGAAATGTCGTCAGAAGTCTATGAACTTCCGCAGAACTGCGAAGAACTTACAGTTACGGCGGATGTTGGCAGCGTTTTCATCCAGAAAGGAGAAAAAGCGGAGCTGAAAACAGAACATGTTGTTTCTCAGTGGCTGACAGTGACAGAGGAAAATGGCGTTGTGACTGTATCATACATACCGCCGGACGAAAAAGCGGTGGGGGGCATGGATACGGACAGTCATCATTTAACACTAACCTTACCGGAAGATTGGATGCCGGAAAAAGCGGCGCTGACAGCAGGGACAGGCCCTTTCTATATGGATGGGGCAGAAGCAAAAGATTTATTTCTGCATCAAGGTGCCGGGCAGATGATGCTGAAACATGTGACGGCAGAGAATCTGGAGCTGGAATGCGGTGGTGACTTGGCAGAAGGAGAACATTTGCAGGTGGTAAAGAATCTGACCATCCATGGCGGTACAGGAAAGATTTCTCTGACTATGCCGGAAACAGCAGAAGATTATGATATTTCCGGTTCTTTTTTCACCAGAAATGTCACAGTAAACGGAAAAACATTGGAGCCGGAAGTTTCTGTGGAACAAAATGACGGCGATTTGGACAGTTGGGAAATGGACTTTGACGAGGATTTTACGGTTCCCAAACAGAAAACAGAAGGGAAAAAGCAAATTCAAATAGATGGCGGCACAGGTGAGGTTGCACTGACCTTTGCCGGAAATACAGAAAAGGGGGCGACGGCATGATTCCAAGAGAGGTAATACTGGATTGTTGTTGTGTACTGATGGGAGCTAATGCAGGCACACTTCTGCGAAATAAAATTCCCGCAAAACTTCAGGAGCCGCTGATGGTGATATTCGGCATGTGCGCCATTGCCATCGGTATGGTTTCCGTGATAAAGCTGGAGTCTTTGCCAGCGGTGCTTTTGGCGCTGATTTTGGGAACTATTATAGGAGAACTGATTGATCTGGACAGAAGAATCAAAACGGGATTTTTGCATGGACTGCATCACTTGCATTTCAAAATTGAAGGGGATAAAGAAATTTATATGCGGTTTTATCTGGTGGTGGCAGTGACCCTCTGCGCCAGCGGAACAAATATTTTCGGTGCCTTCCAGGAAGGGGCAACGGGAGATATGACCATTTTGATGTCAAAGGCGGTTATGGATATTTTCGCGGCGGCCATATTTGCTATGGCATTGGGATTCGGCATGAATCTGATTGTACTGCCACAGTTTTTGATATTGTCCCTGTGTTTTTACGCGGGAAAATGGATGATGTCCTATCTTGATCCCGCTGCCATACAGAATTTTATTGCCGTAGGTGGCTTGATGACATTTATTTTGGGGCTGAATATTGCAAAAATCAAAGAGGTGCGGGCGGCGAATCTGCTGCCGGCATTGGTGATTGTGTTCCCGGCGACGGTATTTTTTCATCTGTTAGGCGCGTAAAATGAAAAAGTTTTTGACGAAAAAGCCCTGTTTTTACAGGGTTTTTTGTGTTTTGCAAAAAAAATCTTAAAAAATTGTAAAAAAGATGTTGACAAGAGATAGTTCCCATGATAATATACTTAGGCGGTCGCAAGAACGGCCGAAACAAAAAGAAAGAATGCACCTTGAAAACTGAATACAAGACAAACAAGAGTCAATAAAATCGAGAAATTTATTGAAAAATAA